>Ga0315287_10003443_pt1 | contig 15242 bp, 14 predicted proteins | sample YL17G11_0_MG_FD_205037 | JGI IMG/M metagenome (GOLD analysis project Ga0315287, IMG submission 205037) | Sediment microbial communities from Yellowstone Lake, YNP, Wyoming, USA - YL17G11_0 | ecosystem: Environmental > Aquatic > Freshwater > Lake > Sediment | place: USA: Wyoming | collected... | reverse complement strand
AGGTGGACGAGAGAGGCCCTAAATGCCAGGGCAGGCTGAAGTCGAGTACAGAAAAACAGTGCTGTAAGTCCATGAAGTTCATCGCTTTGCAGCAACGTAATGTTTGCTCAACCGGACACTACTGATGAGAAACAGCAAAAAACGGCCTGGTCGGTGTTGGACTGCCTGAAACTATGGGCCGCTCCGGGCTGGGTCCGCGAAGACTCCTCCACCATCCCCTTCCTGCTGCGCCCGTTGACTTCGCTCGAGGAACTTCGCGCCGGCCGCCCGGCGGCAATCGACGATCGGGTGTTTTGGAGTTTCCTCACGACGCCCGCCGGCGGCGAGTTCTACGACCCGTGCGGCGTGATCCCGCCCCGTTGGCGGCAAGAAGACCCCGCCCGCCGCCGCGATATGTTCGTCGCCGCGTTTCACGAACTGCTGGAGGTTGCCCCACAGCGGCATGTTTCCCTGTTGCTGGTGATCGAGCCGAGCATGGCGGCGCTGGTGTACTACGGCATGTTCCGGCTCTTGCCCGGCGGAGGCCTGCGCGACAGCGTCAGCTTCTCCACGTTCGAGCCGAACACCGACCGGCTATGCACCACCTTGGCCGCCACGTGGTTCTACGATCCCCAGAAAGCGGATGTGCGCACCGATGCACGCACCCGTGGCCTGGTGCTCAACACGATCGCCGCCAACGGTTGGGAAAATCGGCAAGCCGAGGCCGGCTGCGCACGGCACATTGTGGACCGGCTGTTGGCGGGCGGTTGGCCGGCGCTGGACCGCATGTTGGCCAACATGCAGGCCGCCGGCGCAAGAACGGCTGAGGACGTGCAACGGTTGGCCGGCGTGGATCGAATGGCGCGAACCCTGCTGAGCACCGAAAAATCAATAAGTGACGGCCTTTTTCAATGTACTCCTCACGCTCCGCGTGAGGTTGTGCCGGCCGACCTCACGCGGAGCGTGAGGAGTACGATTGTGCCGGCCGACCTCACGCGGAGCGTGAGGAGTACGATTGTGCCGGCCGACGACGCATGGCGTCGTTGGCCGGCCGCTGTCGCCCACCTGCGGCGGACATTGGCCGATGAGATCACGGCCCTGGCCGATCCTGCCGGCGCATTGACGCCGTTGATCGGCTCGGCGTCGCATCTGTTGATTCTGGAGATGCTTGCCGGCGATGTCGAGATTCCCGGCACGCGACCGGCCGTCGAATTCCTGCTGCGCAATCTGCCCGAGGCAATGATCGCCAACGTGGTCAAACTGGGCGACGTTGCGGCCGATTACAAAATTGGCCTGTTGTCGCGGTACGTCGCCACATGCGGGCGAGTGCCGCCGGGCTGCGAAATGGTTTGGGAGGATCGGCCCCCCGGCGGCGTCTGGCTGTTGCCCGGCATCCTCGCGCGGCTCGATCTGCCGACCGTCGAAAGGCTCTACGACAGCGCTGCCGAGCATCACTCCGCCGCGCTGGTGTTCGGCCTGGTCGAAGTGCGCAATCGCGTGGGCGGCGCATGGTTGCCGCTGACGCGGATTGTCGAGGCTGTGGACGACGGCACGTTGCTGGCTCTCTACCGCAAACACGGCGGGGCTTTCTTCCAGCACTATCCGGACGATGAGCCGGCGATGGCCCAACGGCTGCACACGATGCTTTGCTCGCTGCCCGACCACGCCGATCAATTTTCTATACGGCTGGACGTGGTGGCCGCCGGCGAGCGGCTCTTGCCCAGCGATTCGGACCATCACGCGGCCGGGCATTGGGCTCGCGTGCGGAAGGCCGTCCTCGACATCGGCCGCCTGCAAGGGCAGACGACTCGCATTCTCCGCACTCCGCCGATCGCCCGTATCGAAACCGCCTGCCGTCAGATGATCGAGGCCATTGTCCGCGCGCTCCCGCCGGAGGCGTTTGAAGACGATCTGGTGGGCATGCGAAAACAAGAATGTCTCCGGCGGATCGGGCACAGCCTGTTGGCCGGCCAACCGCTGCTGCCCGCCAACGTCTGGCAGTACGCCGGGCTCTGGCAGAAGGCCACTTGGTACTTTCAGACCGGCAAGTGGCCCGCGGCGCGGCTGGCGAAAATGCGCGGCGCCAAGGGCTCGCCCGTGAAAGCGGCCTGGATCGCAACCGGCGTCGTCGCCGCCGGCCTGTTCTTGGTGGCAACGCTCTGGTGGTCCAGCACTCCGCCGGCGACAACGTCCAAGGCACCGCCGGCGGCCAAGAAGCGGGCGGCGCCCGAGCACGACGCGGCACAACGCACCGCTGCCGCCAAAGCCGCCAAGGAGAAGGCCGAGCAAGAAGGTATCCGGCAGCAGAGAGAGGCCCAACGTGTCGCCGCAGCAGAGGCCGTTCGTCAACGCGCGGCCGACGAGGCGGCCCGCCATAAAGTCGAGGAAGACGACGCCCAACGTGCCGCCGAAGAAGAGTCGCGGCGGGTTGCCGAGGAGAAAGCACGCCTTCAGGCGGAGGAGGCGAAAGCCCGGACCGAACAAGCCGCAGCCCAGCGCGCCAAGGACGAAGCCGATGCCCAGGCCGACACGCGGCCGGCGCCCTCCGCCGAGTTAAAACCCACGCCCGGAATCGCCCAACTGCCGGCCGAATACCGGGTCGAGGTCGTTGAGAACGCCTATACCCCCACCTATGCGGAGACGGCCAAGTTGATGGTTCAACTGGTTCCCGCCTTGGGGGTGACCTGGCCCAAGTGGTACAACGACGACATTGTTGTGATTTGCACCGTTTGTGAGTACCCTGAAGAAGGGAATACGCGGACGTTCGATCTGGTCGGGGCCGTCAAACCCAAGGCGCATCTGGTAATCGCGGGGACACAGCGGATGGCGGTCCGGTTTGGGTTCTTTCGCCGCTCGGACCCAACCGGGGCTTCGGCCCGACTGGTCGCCGAGACCTCGTGGTATACCGTGGACGAAATCAAACGCGGGGCCGAATACCGACTGAAAGCGCCCCTGACCACCGACGCCCTGGACAAGTTGCGGGCGTTAACCACCACCAACAAGCAGTTGCAATGAAACCGTTGTTGATCCTGATATTGAGTTGTATTCCCTTGGCGGGCCTGACGGTGCTGAGCTTCGTCGAGTTGGCGTCGATCGACGGCCAGGCCGGCTATGCGACCGACGGCGATCGCCCGCCACAGGCGGCGCCGGTGGCCGATGCCCGGGCACAGGTCGAGGCCGAAAAGCCGTTGGCCAAGGAGTTGGCCGATGCCGACCTGTTTGGCCCCGAACCGATCGCCGCGTTGGATGGCGCCCCGGCAACCAGCAGCTTGAAGGCGGTGGCCAACACGTGGCCCCAGTGGATACGCGCCCGCGCGCTGGTCAGCGGCGTGCTCGAAGCCGAGCAGATGGCCACGGCCAAGGAACTGGATCAACTGAAAGACGCCGCCCGGCAGTTCGTGTTGTTGCAGGAGAAGTACGTCGCCTCGCCGCCGCGCGGGAGCCAGCAGTTGTTGACGATTCTCGATCGCCGCCACGCGGAATTGAAGACTCGCATCGCCCACCGCGAGTTGGAGTTAGAGGCCAATGCCGTGCTGGCCCAGGCGCGGTCCACCTTTGGATCGCGCAAGTACGACGAGTGCGCCAAGCTGTGCGATCGGTTGCTCGCGCGCTACACCGAAGCGATCGACGTTTCGGTGTTGGCCAGGGTGCGGGTGCTCCGCGAGCGGGCGCAGTTCTGGAGCGACGCCGAGCGGATGACGGCCGAGTTGGCCAGGCCCGACGTGCCTGAAGGGCGCAAGCAGGCGCTGCAGAAGTTCCTCGACAAATACCCCGGCCGCGACGAACGGACCGAATCGGAGATCCGTTTCCTCGAAAAGTGCAAGGCCGACATCCAACAGACGGACCAACAGATCGCCGCCACGCAGCGAAGCGAGGCCGGCATGCGGCAAGTCAAGGAACTGGAGAATAACCTGCCCGCCGGCTTCTCCGCGCGCCTGCAACAGGCAGAGCAAATCCTCCGGCAATCGCCCGAGCCGATCGTCAAGACGGTCCTCCGCACCAAGGCCATCGACTGGCTGAAGGAGTGCCTGCCGGAGAAGTCGCTCAAAGAGCCGGTGATGCTGCGCGAAGGGCAAACGAGGCAGCACGGTCTGGTCCGCGGCTTCTTCAAGGAGGTGCGGACCCCCGCGGGCGAGCTTGTGGGATTTAAGCGGTATCCGACCTTGGATCAGATGCTCGATCCGGTGGCCGAAGTCGGGACGTATCGGAAGGAGGAATGGGCCGAGTTGCCGGGCGTTTCCGTGCCGCGGCGTTGCGCGACGCAGTACAACGAGGCCCGCCGCCGCCTGCTGGATCAGCCGGCCCGCAAGGAGGCCTGGGACGAGCTGGCCGCACTCTGCGAGAAACTGCAGGGCGAGCTGCGCGGCTATCGCGACAAGCCCGGCGCCAGCGACGAGAATCTCTCGTTTGCGGCCGAGTCGCAGTTCGCCCGGGAAGCGGCTGAGCCGGCGGTGTGGGACAGCTTGCAGAAAGTGCTGGCGCCATGAGATAATGCGATTAAACGTTCCTTGTGGGAGATCCAATATGCCACGCGCTCCGTACACGCAAGAGATCAGCCGCCAGAACAAGGCCTGCTTCTTGTTCCTCTTGGACCAGTCGTTCTCGATGGAGGAGCCGCTGGGCAACTCGTCGAACCGCAAGTGCGACGAGCTGGTCGCGGCCATCAACGGCTGGCTGCAAAACATGGCCATCCGCGCCAGCGGCGACGAAGGGATCAAGGACTGGATGGACGTGGGCGTTTTCGGCTACCGCACCGATCAAAGCGCCAACCCGATCATCGAGTCGGCGTTGCTGGGGCCGTTGGCCGGGCGGACGCTCGTCTCGATCACCGAGATCGGCTCGTATCCCGCCCGCATCGACACCCGCACGCAGTATATCCCCGACGAAGAAACCGGCGAGATGATCCAGGTGCCGTGCGAGGCGCCGGTGTGGGTCGATCCGCGGGCGGAAGGCGGCACGCCCATGTGCCACATGCTCTACCACGCCCACGAACTCCTCTCGGCCTGGATCGCCGAACACCCCCACAGTTTTCCGCCGATCGTGGTGCATATCAGCGACGGCGAATCGCAAGATGGCGATCCCATCCCTTACGCCGAGGCGGTGAAGGCCCTGGCCACCGAGGACGGCAACGTGTTGCTGCTGAACTGCCACCTATCGATGACTGCCGCCGATCCGTTTATGTTTCCGGCCAGCGACCAGGGTTTGCCCGACGCGCTGGCCCGGGTGCTGTTCTACATGTCGAGCGTGCTGCCCGAGCCGTTCCTGCGTCATGCCATGCTGGAAGGGTTCCCCTTGCAGCCCGGCGCGCGGGGCATGGCGTTCAATGCCGACATGGTGTGCTTGATCCAGTTTCTGAACATGGGGACCCAAGCGGCGCCCGGATTGCGGTAACGTGGAGTGCTCAAAGTGGAGAACGGTCAAGATTCATCGCCGTCTAGCCGCGAGCCGACGACTTTGTTTAGCCGTGAGCCGCAGGCGAGCGCTCTCCTGGCCGCGCGAAGTTTTGCCCTTGCCAAAGACCCGGAGTGTCCGCAGCAGAACCAGGACGCCTTCCAGGTTGACGCCGCCCGGGGGATTGTCGCGCTGGCCGATGGCGTCTCATCGGCGATTTTTTCCCGGCAATGGGCGGCGATCCTGGCTGCGGCCGCCGCGGCCGATTTCCCCGATCCGGGCCGGCCCGACGATTTCGCCCGCTGGCTGGCCGAGCAGCGTGCAGACTGGTCGGACCAAATCGACACCACCTCGCTCGCATGGTTCCAGAAGGCCAAGCTGCCGGCGGGCGCATTCTCGACGCTCTTGTGGATTCGCGTCAGTTCGAGCGACGGCGACGAGCCGGGCACGTTCGGCGCTTACCACCTGCAGGGCCACGCCGTCGGCGACACGTGTTTGTTTCACGCCCGCCACGGCGAGATATTGCGGACCTTCCCCCTGCAAACGGCGGCCGAGTTCGAGGCCAGTCCCGCAGCCTTGGGCAGCGTCGATCTGAACCGCGACCGGAACGTGCAATTCCACCGCCTGGACGTCGCCTGTTACAGCGAGGATCTGCTGGTGCTATGCACCGACGCGATTGCCGAGTGGGCCATTCGCTCGGCCGAATCGGGCAGCCCGCCCAACTGGGAGCGATACTGGGACTTGGACTGCGCGCAATGGCAGGCCGAAATCGGCGAGTTGCGGCAATCGCGGCAGATGCGATACGACGACGCCACCTTGCTGCTGCTGCGGGTGGTTGACAAGGCCGCCGAGTCGACGCCCCCGCCCCTGCCGTCGGTCGCGGATGCCGATGCGGAAGAGGATTGGGCCAAGACTTTCAAAGAGGTTTCCGCCCAAGTCTCCGAAGGCATCGACCGCCTCTCCGATCGCATGCTCCACGGGTTCCAGCAACTCAAGGACAAGGCGGTGCGGAAGTACCGCGATAAGTTCAAACCGGGCAAAAGAAGATAACCGCTCACAGGGGACTGTCCCGATTTTCGCGGCGTCAGCGACGTTGCTATGCGAAAGTGCTTGACGGCCGCGAAAATGGGACTGTCCCCCTTGTGCCGCGTGTAGGAGTAGATTATGACCAGCGCCGACCGTAAGCGATTGTTGCGCGATGCGGCCGTAGCCGCGGCCATGCTGCTCGCCTTGGCCTTGGTGTTCTGGCTGGGCGGCGGTCGGACGAGCCCCGAGCCGTCTTCCGGCGAACTCAAGCCGGTCGAGGTCGTTCAGCAGCCAGAACCGGCGCTGACAAGTTCCTTGCGGCTGGCAGTCACCCCGCCCGAATACGACGACATGGGACGGCTGCTCGATACGTTGGGCGCCGGATACCGCTACGCAAACCTCGACATGGACGATCTGCTCAGTGCCGGCCGCCTCCACCGGTCCGACGTGGTCTTCGCCACCTGCGGCGGCGTGCCGCAGCAATGGCTGGGGCGGTTTCTGCGCGATGACGAGCGCGGCGCGGCGGGCGTGTTCCGCGCCCGGCCAGCAATCGTCCGACAACTCAATGAAAGTCTCCGCGACTTCGTGGGCCACGGCGGAACGCTCTACGCCTCCGACTGGCGGTTCGAACTGCTGGCCATGGCCTTTCCCGAATTCGTCGACAAGACCAAGATCAACCGCGGCGACGTGCAAACCGTCGACGCCGAGGTTGTCGATCCGGGCCTGCAAAAACGCTTGGGGCCGCGGATTGCCTTGCGGTTTGACAAACCGTCGTGGCGGCCGGCCGCCTTCGACGAAGCCAAAGTCGTCGTCTACCTCCGCGGCGCCTACAAGACCCTCTCCGGCACGCAGTCCGCGGCCCCGCTGATGGTGCGGTTTCCCTTCCAGGACGGCACTGTGATATTCACCTCGTTCCACAACGAGAAGCAAAACAGCGACCTGGAACTGCAATTGCTCCGCCACCTGGTGTTCACCACCGTGACGGCGCAGCTCGACGCCAAGATCGAGCGCACCATGTTGCGGGGCGGCTTCTCGCCGGTCGAGCGCAACTTGTTGAGCGCATCGGTCAAGGAGCGTGCGATTTCCGAGACCTACGAGTGCCAGAAACCGGGACCGCTGCAATTCGTGCTGGGCTTTGCGGCCCGCGGCGCGGAGTTGCGGCTGACCGTCGTCGGGCCGGATGGGCAGCGGCTCGAAAAGTCGGGCGATTCAACCTTCACGCTCGACGTACGCGAAGCAGCCGCGGGAAAGTGGACCTACACCATTACCCCCGTGAAGGTGCCGTACGACAACTTCCCCTTTACGCTGACCGTGGGCCGCAAGCAGTAACTACCCCAGAATCGCCGCCAAGTCGGCCTCCGGCGTCGTGATCGGGGCAATCTGGAACTTGTCCACCAGCACCGAGAGCACCGGCGGCGTGACGAACGCCGGCAGGCTCGGGCCAAGGCGGATGTTCTTGATGCCCTGGTACAACTCCGTCGCGTCGGCGCGCCCGACCCGAGTACGGAGTGTCTCGGCAAGCGACCTTGACACAACAGGGGAGTGGGGGGATACTTACCATTGGTGGGTCGATCTTCGTGGGCGAGTCTACGGAGCCGATGGGGTAGATTGCCGATGGAAGGAGTCGAATGGGATCCCGTAAAGGCGCGGATGAATCTTCGCCAACACCGCGTCTCATTCCTTGAAGCGGTTACCGTGTTCAGCGATCCGTTGGGTATCACCATCTTCGATCCGGAACATTCGCACGAAGAGGACCGGTACATTACGATCGGCGCGTCGGCCTCCGGTCGCATCCTGATGGTGGCCCACACCGATCGTGCAGAGCGAATTCGAATCATTAACGCACGCAAACTCACGCGAAGTGAGCGAAGAGCCTATGAAGACGAAATCCAGAAGCGCAGCGGCCGATAAATTGCGGCCCGAATACGACCTTGGGGCGCTCCTCAAGCATGGAGTGCAAGGCAAGTACGCAGCACGTTTCCGCAAGGGCACATACCTCGTTTTGCTTGATCCCGAGGTCGCCGAGGCCTTCCCCAGCGCTTCCGACGTGAACGAAGCGCTCCGGTTGGTTATCCGCCTGGGCCGTCTGTCGGCCGGGGACCCCAGAACTACCACGAAGCGGCGCACTTCAAGGGCTCGGCGATAAAGGAAAAGTGCGGAAACTCCGCTTTACATTCACTCGGAGCCATCCGTCTTCCCTTTCACCGTATCTCGGCGGAATCGCTTTTCGTCAATGTTGAACCAATGGCTGCCGTCGAATCTTGGGCGACCCCAACGGTCCCATATGATCTTGCAGGATTCATGCACCTTGCCTCGATAGAGCTGGTAGAATTGCAGGACTTCTCTGTCGCCCCCACGGGGATCTGATTGACGCGCAAAACTGTAGTGTTTGGACCAACCGGTATCCGCGGCCGAAGTTGCGGGGAATTCCGCGTCTCCTTTCGATACTTGTCGCGGGGCGTGCTTGCATAGGAATCGACAATTCGTTCTCCCAGCCTTGTAGTGCCAAGTCCTGTCGTCGAGTTGAACCAGAGCCGGCCAAACAAGCGTCTCTCCCTCAAATCGAAAGGTCGTCTCCTCAGCGCCGCCGTCGCTCCAGACTTGAAGATATGGCGGGGATATCGACACTTCAAAGGGACCGCGAGTCTCAACTCTTGGACCACTTTCTCTTGCCTGTCGGTCGTTGACGGAGCGATAAAGCACGCCGGTCAGCACGATGACCCACTTGCCGTCGTCTTTGCGCAATTCCACGGACTCATCGCGTCCCTGACCAAGAACTGTCCTCGGGCCACGGAATGTCCAGCGTCCTTCTCTCAGCTCGTACGGATTGGTATTAACGGCTCTTGTCTGGTCCGAGCACAGAGCGAATACCGCCGCTACGCCCACTGAGACTAGAGCGAGTCGCGCCGGATTCAATCGGATGCCGAACATGAACGAATTGTGGCTACTTTAGGCGGACTTGTCAATCACCCCAGAATGGCCGCCAAGTCGGCCTCCGGCGTCGTGATCGGGGCAATCTGGAACTTGTCCACCAGCACCGAGAGCACCGATGGCGTGACGAACGCCGGCAGGCTCGGGCCAAGGCGGATGTTCTTGATGCCCAGGTACAACAGCGTCAGCAGAATGGCCACCGCCTTCTGCTCGTACCAACTGATGACCAACGACAGCGGCAACTGGTTGACCTCGCAGTTGAACGCCTCGGCCAGCGCCGTGGCGATCTTGACGGCCGAGAAGGCGTCGTTGCACTGGCCCACGTCCAGCAGCCGGGGGATGCCGTCGATGCGGCCGAAGTCCAGCTTGTTGAAGCGGTACTTGCCGCAGGCCAAGGTGAGAATAACGCAGTCGTCGGGCACCTGTTGGGCGAACTCGGTGTAGTAGTTCCGCCCGGCCTTGGCCCCGTCGCAGCCGCCGACGAGGAAGAAATGGCGAATCTGGCCGGCTTTGACCGCCGCGATCACCTTGTCGGCTACGCCCAGCACGGCGTGGTGGCCGAAACCGACCGTGATGGTTTGCTCGGGAGCGTCCTCGGTGAAGCCGTCGGCGGCCAAGGCGGCTTTAATCACCGGGGTAAAGTCCCGGTCGGGTCCGATGTGGCGCACGCCCGGCCAGGCCACCAATCCACTGGTGAAGATGCGGCCGCTGTACGTCTCCTTGGGTTTCTGGATGCAGTTGGTGGTCATGAGGATCGCGCCGGGAAACTCTTCAAACTCCGTGCGCTGATCCTGCCACGCGCCGCCGTAGTTGCCCACCAGATGCTTGTGCTTCTTCAGGCCCGGATAGGCGTGGCAGGGGAGCATCTCGCCGTGCGTGTAGACGTTGACCCCCTTGCCCTCGGTCTGCTTCAACAACTCTTCGAGGTCTTTCAGGTCGTGGCCGGAGACGCAGATGCACTTGCCGCGCAGCGGAGTGACGCGCACTTGGGTCGGCTCGGGATGGCCGTAGGTGCTGGTGTTGGCGGCGTCCAGCAGGCCCATCACCGTCAGGTTCAACTCGCCCGTCTTCAGCGCCCAGCCGAGCAACTCGTCGGTCGTCGGGTTTTCCTTGGTGAGAAAATCAATTGCCTCGTGGAAGGTGGCGTAGACGTCGGGGTCTTCGTAGCCCAGGATTCGGGCGTGATCGGCGTAGGCGGCCGCTCCCTTTAGCCCGTAGAGGATCAACTCTTGCAAGCCGGCCACATCCGCGCCAAGGCTGACCTTGCGCTTGGTGAGCGACACATCTTCGCCCTGGCGGACCAGCCCGGCGAGATCGGCGGCGGGCGACCAGGCGGCGGGCCCGGTCAGCGGTTCCGGCTGCTTGCCCGCCTTGCCGCAGGCCGCTTCATACAGGGCCTTGGCCTTATCGCGCGCGGCGGACGCTTCCACCAGGTGCCGGCGAAGCCGCTGGGGATCGAAATCGACGTTGGTCACGGTGGCGAACAGGGCGTCGAGCACGGCGGCGTCAATTGCCCGGTCGCTCGCCCCCAACTGGCCCGCCCGATGGGCGTACATCGAAATCCCCTTGGTCGCATAGACCAGCAGGTCCTGTAGCGCGGCGGTGGCGGGGTCCTTGCCGCAGACCCCAAACGTCGTGCAACCGGTTCCCTTGGCGGTTTGTTCGCATTGATAGCAGTACATCAAATAGGCTCCCAAGTGGTAAAGATTGGCTGATCGTCGTTCGGATCATACAATGGGATCATACCCTGTCAGGCAAGGCCGGCCCTTGATCTGGATCAAGCCGGAAGGAATTTTGGCAGAATGACCGTCAGCAAACACGTTTAGCAGCCGCCGGCACGGCGGCTTGCGGCCGAACCCAGGCCGACGTGCCGTCGGCCGCTAAACGGAGCACTAAACGTAGATTCGCAACGGGGAGAAAAACGCATCGTGCCGCTTAACGTCGTCGACATTCTACACCATTGCCCGTTGTTCTCCCAGGTCCCGGCCGCGGGCTTTCAGCGGCTGGCGGCCATCGCCCGGCTATGCTATTTCCGCAAGGGACAGGTGGTTTTCCGCGAAAACGAGCCCTGTCCGGGCGTGTTCGTGCTAGGCCAAGGGCTGGTGCGGGTGTTCAAGACCGGTCCCGCCGGGCGCGAGCACGTGTTGCACATCGTCGGCCCGGGCGGCACGTTCGCCGAGGTCGCCGCCATCGGGGGGTTCGATCTGCCGGCCTCCGCCGAGGCCCTAAAGAAAACCACCTGCGTGTTGCTGCCGTTGGATCGTTTCCGCCGCGTCCTGAGCGAGGACCACGAGTTGTGCCTGGGCGTGTTGACCAGCCTGACCGTTTGGGTGCGGCATCTCGTGACGCTGATGGAAGACGTGACGCTCCGCGACGCGGCCGGCCGGCTGGCCCGGTTCCTCCTGGAATCGCCCCGGGCCGCCGACGGCACGCTCGAACTGCCGGGGCTGAAACGGCACATCGCCAGCCACCTGAACCTCACCAGCGAGACCTTCTCCCGCACGCTCCGCCGGCTGGTCGAGGCCGGGCTGATCGCCGAGGCCGACAACGCCCGCCTGCGCCTGTTGCAGCCCAAGAAGCTCCGCCAGGTGGCCGAGGGGCTGTTTCCGAAGCTGTGACGCATTGGTTGGCAGGTTCTTCTTTGCCCGGACCACAGTCAAGCTACTATTCCGGGTGTTCTGGGACGCTCCTCGTCTATCCTGAGTATCCTTCCAATATCTGTTCACCGGCAGCGAATTAGATTAGGATAGATGTATCGGATGGCCCGACGCGAGGAGGATGAATCGGGGAACCATTAAGAAAGTGAGGTGCTGCGATGCGGACGAAAGTGATCTTTTCCTTGTGGATCGCCCATGTCGTGTTGCTGCTGCTCGCATCCACGAATCTTTCCATCATTAGCTGGGCCTGGGGCAACAACTCCCTGAGTTGGAACTACTTTCAGTACAGCTACCGCAATGGGTGGGGCTACCGTTATTCGAGCGAATACCCGTTGCTTCAAGTCTTGCTCTACATGGGCGCGTATGGCTCGGGGCTTCTCGTTCTCTCGCTGCTGAAATACCGCCACGCTTATCTGAGCGGCCTGGCAGCGATCGTATGCCTGTTCGGCCTGGCATCCTTTGCCCTTGAGCTTACGCATTGGCTCCGGGATCATCATCTAAGCTGGATTGCGTCGTTTCCCGGATTCTTGGCTGTCCTTTGGATTTGCATTGGCGTGCAATTAGCAATAGCCCGTCGTGGTGCAAAGCACAGCGAATTATCGAACCCAGGAGTGTAAGCGACGCAGTGCCCCGCACCACTGGCCGATCAGACATCCATTTCTCTTGTTACGAACTCGTTACGTAAACGCCGCCCTTTCCCCGGTACAATACGGGAGAACAAGGGCGGCGTTCGCCTTTGGCTACGAAAGGGGACAAAGTCCCCGGCTCAAACCAAGAGGAGCGAAACGATGAGAGTTCACGACACACTGGCCGTGCTGGGCGTGGCAGGCGCAACGATGGCGTTCACGCTCGTGTTGTTGGGACCCTGGAGCACCGGCGTCTCCGACGAGGCGCCCGGCATCAAACCCCGCGTCTTCCCGCCGAAGTTCACCGCGCAGGGGTGCGAGTTCGTGCTGAAGACCGAGAAAGCCGAGTACAAGGCCGGTGAAGCGCCGGTGGTGGAAATCGAGGGCAACAATCCCACCGACAAGGCCGTCGAGACGACGGTCTGGATCAACATTTCGGCCGCCGACGTGCCCTCGCCCATGTCGCGCAGAATGGCGATGTCCCGGCCGCTGTGGTCGCAGCCGTGGATCGTCAGCCTGCAGCCGGGCGAGAAAAAGACCGAAAAGATCGCCACCGCGGCCAAGCTCCAGGATGGTCAAAATGTTTCCATCACCATGAGCAACCGCGAGCAGGCAGTTCTGGCGGAGGAACTTCCCGTGCGGCAAGCAGTTGCCCCGGCGCAGGCCGGCCAAAAGCCGACAATTCCCACAGCCAAGGCGGTGTCCGCGACATGAGCCCCTCCGCGCCGCGCGACAAAATGGGCATGCGCATCCCGTTGGGCGTTGCGCTGGGCCTGCTGGCCTCCGCCGCGGTGTTGGCGGTGTGGCCCAGTGGCGGTAGCGGGCTCGGCAAACCGGAAAGCGGCGCCTTGCTCAGCGATTGCGACGGCGCGATCCGTGAGGTCGTGCTCCACTACGTCCGCGACGCGGCGGAGATCGTCGCGCCCACTTACCGCGACTTCTTGCGCCAGCTTCCGGCGGACGTGGCCGTGCGCGTCGTCTGCTGGGGCCGGGCCGACTTCGACGATCTGACGGCCCGAATTGGCCCGACCAAGTGCGTCCTCTCGCCGGTGGTTGTCGATCACCCCATCACGAGTTGGTCGCGGGACCGGTGGCTGGCCTTGGCGGCGGAAGGCGGCAAGACGTTGCTGTTGTGTCCGCGCGGCGAGGACGGCGCCGGGGTGTGGCCGGCCCGCGACGGCGATCAGCGCGTCGCCGCCGATTTGGCGGCTGCCCTTCGCCCCGACGTGACCGCGGTTTACAGCGAGTTGTATTTCGACGGCGGCGACTTTGCCACTGACAACGAAACGGCCTTTATCACCCCCGCCGTGTTGCTGCGGAACGTGCAGCGAACGGTGGCGACCGCCGAGGAGTTGGAAAAACGCTTTGCCGCCGCAGTAAACCGCCGCGTGGTGTTGTTCCGCGACGCGCCCGATCACCACACGGCGATGTACATGATCCCGGTGGGCAGTCGAACCGTGCTGGTCGGCGACCCGCTGCTCGCCCGGCGGATACTGGCGGACGCGAACGAAGAAGTGGAAGGTCCGCTATCGTCGGCCGGCTGGCCGGATTTCAGCCCCGCCACCGTCGCCCGGTTCAACGCCGTGGCTGAGCAATGCCGGGCGGCCGGCTACCGCGTGGTCCGCATTCCGGTGGTCCCCGCGCGCGACGGCCGCACGTTTATCACTTACGTGAACGTGATCATCGACCAGCGCGAGGGCCATCGCGTGGTGTATATGCCGGTCTTCAGCGTCGCGAACGCGCTGAACCGCGCCGCGGCGCAGACCTGGGAAGAACTCGGCTACGAGGTCCGCCCGGTCAACGGCGACAGCTGCTACCGGTACTTTGGCACGCTGCACTGCCTGGTGAACGTGCTGCGGCGCGGCTGAGCGAACGTAGGGTGCGTGTTCACACGCACGCGGTTTGCCTTGTCGGGTTGTAGGAGGCGACTCCTGTCGCCTCTCACCGCGAGCGTGCGTGCAAACACGCACCCTACCGACTACGGCGCCCGCTGCTGCTTGAAGAGCCACGGCAGCAAGTCGGGTTCGCGGGTGGCGGGTTCCCAGCAGTTGTGGCCGCCGGCCGGGTATTCGGTGTATCGCGGCGCGCCACCGGCCTTCTTCAAAGCCTCGATCATGTTCCGCGAGCGGCTCACCTTCACGGCCGGATCGTCGGCGCCGTGAGGAGTTCCGAGTTCCGGGGACAGCATACATAACTCTCGATAAATGTGTATGCTGTCCCCGGAATTACTGTCCCCGGAATTACTCTGCGGGAACTCGAAACCGGCAACATGCGAGCGGAGAACGTCGGGGCGGAATAGCGGCTTGGCTTCGATGGGCACGGTAAAGGAACCTCATGAAACCGCCATTATAGGGGAGGGGGTGGCCAATTCCCAGCCAAAGAAAAATCCTTGCCGCGTGGCCCAAAAACTTCTCTTGAAATTAGGTCAGCGGGTGTGCTACGATCGGGCTGCCAAGGCGAGAGGGGAGGATCGAGAGGGGAGAGGGGGGAATTGGAAGAACGGCCGGGCTGTTGACCAACACCAACGCCATCCGGGACTAGCCCGCATTTCTCACCACGGTGGGGCAGACATTCCTGTCTGCCCTTGAAATGTCGGCAAGCAGGGCAGACAAGAATGTCTGCCCCACCGAAC
>Ga0315287_10003442_pt1 | contig 15243 bp, 8 predicted proteins | sample YL17G11_0_MG_FD_205037 | JGI IMG/M metagenome (GOLD analysis project Ga0315287, IMG submission 205037) | Sediment microbial communities from Yellowstone Lake, YNP, Wyoming, USA - YL17G11_0 | ecosystem: Environmental > Aquatic > Freshwater > Lake > Sediment | place: USA: Wyoming | collected... | reverse complement strand
CGACCGGATTGTCGCAACGGATAGCCGCCTTGAGCAGGCCCTTTGCATCGTAAGGCGTCGATGGCATAACGACATAAAGCCCCGGGGTGTGCATCACCCACGCCTCCAATGATTCCGAATGGTGGGCCGCGATGCACCTGCCGACGCCTCCTTCGGTCCTCAGGACCATCGGCACCTTGGCCTTGCCGCCGAACATATAGCGGTTATAGGCGCCGACATGAACGAGCTGGTCCATCGCAATCGTAAGAAAATCGACGTACATAATCTCAGCGACCGGGCGCATCCCGCGAAGGGCCGCACCGACCGCTGCGCCGGCAATCGCCGCCTCGGAAATGGCCGTATCGATGACCCTTTCGGTGCCGAATTCCGCCAGCAGCCCGCGAGTCGCCTGGTAGGCGCCCCCGTACAGCCCGACGTCCTCGCCCATCACGATTACGTTCTTATCTCTTCTGAGCTCTTCAGCCTGGGCGGTCGAGACGGCCTGGCCGATTGTCATAATGTCCATACCGAATTTGGCCTTGATTTGAACCCTGGCCTGCTCGGTGGCCTCCTTCTTTGTCTTGGCGACGGAGGACTTAACGGCCGCCTCGAACGCCGCGGTCGCCTCCATCACCTTTGCGCCGGTGGCCTTCTCGGCCTTGATAACCTCAGCCGGGTAGGTCTCATCAACATAGACATCCTTGGCCAGGTCAGCCGGGTTTGGCCAGGGGCTATCCATCCCGAATTGCGTCGCCGCTTCAATCGCAGCATTGGCCTTGTCCCTTACCGCGTCCAACTGGGCCTCCGTGCAGAGTCCCTCGCCCAGCAGCCTTCCCCGCAGGACCGTAATCGGGTCGCGCTGATGCCAGGCCTTCTCTTCTGCCTTGGTGCGGTATTCTCGCGGGTCGCTTCGGCTGTGCCCGTACCAGCGATAGGTCTTGGCCTCGATTATGGTCATCTGGTTGTCTTTTCGCGCCCGCGCAACCGCCGAGCGGACCGCCAGGAAGACCGCAACGGCATCCTGCCCGTCCACAATCACGCCGGGGACATCATAAGCCGTCGCCCGAACGGCGATATCCTCTATGTTGCTTGCCTTCAGGGTTCCATCGACCTCGCTGCCTGAGAACGGCACGCTCATTCCGTATAGATTGTTCTCGATTATCGCTACCAGAGGCACCTTGAGGGTCGAAGCCATATTCATCGACTCGTGAAAGCTGCCGCAGTTAGTGGCGCCGTCGCCGAAGAATGAAAGCACAACCTTGCCGGTCTTCTTGTACTTTTCCGCCAGGGCCGCCCCGACCGCCGGCGGCTGATTGCCGCCCACAATACCCGTTGAGCCTAAGTTGTTGCACTTATCCACCTCGGCGATGTGCATCGAGCCGCCCCTGCCCTTGCAGTAGCCGGTCTCTTTGCCCATCAGCTCAGCCATCATCTGGTTCCAGTGATTTTGACGGTCCTGCTCGTTGTCGGCGTATTTGTTGCCTATCGCGCCGCAGTGCCCGTGCCCCCGGTGCGTCGAGCCGATCACGTCGCCTCGTTCAATTGCGGCTATCGCCCCCACTGCGACCGCCTCCTCGCCGGCGTAAAGGTGCGAGGCGCCCTTGATAATATTCTGGCCCAAAAGGTCGAATACCTTCTCCTCAAAGAAGCGAATCTCGTGTATCGTCCGCAGCCAGTCCGTGGCATCCTCAAGGGTAATCAGCCCATTGTTGATAAGCTCTTTGACCTTCGCAGCCGGATTTTTACGAGTGTCCACAATCTCAAACGTCATACATTTTTCTCCTGGCAAAATCATCTTCCGAGGGCAAAAGAATAGTCTCTTGTATCTAATCTGCCCCGCTAACACTATTGAAAACCATCACTATAGCACATTTCCACCGCAAGAGGCAACCGAAAACGTCCGGCATAGCGCGTTTTATTCTCACTTTCCACGAAAAATCTGGAATGCCGGACCTTGCCAGCGGGCCAGCAGGCTCGCACCGGTGGCGACCCGGCATTTTCGCTTGCTGTGCGGAAATCATCTCCGTACAATCCTTCTGGTATTTGCGAACGTGTTGCGCGTTGCGGCATTCTGGAAATATCAGGATGAAAAAGCTGCCCAGACGACAGTTCATTAGGTCATTGGCCGCCGCCGGCGCCGCCGCCTCGTTGAACCGTGTCCGCGTCTTCGCCGCAAATCCTTCTCAAAACCCCGATAAGGGCATCGGTTCGGGTACGGGGGCCATAGAGATAAGGCCGGATGACATAATCCCCGCACCGTCTGACCCGGCCAAGTGGGTCGCCTTTCGGGATGCCCTGGTCAAGTGGCGAAAAACCGCCAAGTCCGGTCTTGCCTACAGCGACGCCCTATACCACAGGCAGGACTTTGCCTGGGTCCCCTCCTGCTATTGCTGCTGCTTTGTGATGATGTGCGACGAGGCCTTCTACAATCCGAAACGCGGGCGCTACAGCATCGACTCATTTATCAAACACGGGATCGAGCAGTTCGGCGGCTACGACGCCATCGTCCTCTGGCACGCCTATCCTCGGATAGGCGTCGATGACCGCAATCAGTTCGATTTCTATCGTGATATGCCCGGCGGGCTTACGGGCTTGAGGACTCTAACCGAGGCCTGTCACGCACAAAGCGTTAGAGTCTTCATCGACTACAACCCGTGGGATACCGGCACCCGGCGCGAGAACGAACCTGACCTCGATGTGCTCGGCGAGCTCATTGAAGCGACAAATGCCGACGGAATCTTCCTCGATACAATGAATAGAGGCGCAGCGGAGTTTCGGGCGAAACTGGACTCGGTAAGGCCCGGCGTTGTCCTCGAAGGCGAAGGCGCCCTGCCGCTCGAAAACGTCCACGATCATCACATGTCGTGGGCACAATGGTTCAAGGACAGCCGCGTCCCCGGCGTGCTTAGAAACAAATGGTTCGAGCGCCGGCACATGCAGCACCAGATAAGGCGCTGGGACCGCGACCACACAGCCGAATTGCACACCGCCTGGATGAACGGCAGCGGAATGATGGTGTGGGAAAACGTATTCGGCACGTGGGTCGGCTGGAGTCGGCGTGACCGCTCGATCCTAAGAGCAATGCTGCCTATTCAGCGCCGCTACGCAAGGTTGTTCTGCGGCGAGGGATGGACGCCGCTCCTCCCCACGCTCGCTCCGGACCTCTACGCAAACCTGTGGGATGGCGACGGCCTCCGATTATGGACTATGGTCAACCGCTCCGACAAGGACATCGAAGGTCCGCTGCTGAAAGCCCCCTACGTTGAGAATACCGGCCTATTCGATCTGGTTTCGGGGCGTGAGGTCAGCAGCGCCGCTCAGAACGACTCGGTTATGCTGTCGGGCAGGATTCGGCCACGCGGCATCGGGGCTTTTGTATGTGGAACACAGGCGGCCCTGGGCAAAGACTTCCCGCAGTTTCTTGCCGGGCGGCGCAAGCTCGATTCACGCGCTGACTTTGACGTCGCTTTCCCCGCTCGCAGGGCCGTCCTCAAGCCCGTCACGCCTACAAGAAAATACACCGGAGCAGAGGTCCCTCACGGTATGGCGGTAATTCCAGCGGCAGAGTTCGATATGAAGGTGGAATTCAGGACTCGCGAATGCGGCTTCTACAACTCGCAGACGGACGCCGCTCTTACGTTTCCCAAGTTGCACACCTCGGCTACCTTTGAGCGAAAGGTCACTCTGGCGCGCTACGCGATTGACCTTACGCCCGTGACAAATGCACAGTTTGCACGATTCCTCAAGGCAACCGGATACAAACCCAGGCATCCTGACAACTTTCTAAAGCACTGGCCGGATGGCAGTTTCCCGCCCGGAACGGAAGACCACCCGGTTGTCTATGTTGACCTCGACGGCGCCCGCGCTTATGCGGAGTGGGCGAACAAACGCCTGCCAACCGAAGAAGAATGGCAGCACGCCGCGCAGGGACCGGAAGGGCTGAAATATCCCTGGGGCAACGAGATGCTGCCGGGCAGGTGCAACGAAGGCCGGACCGGTAGTACGACGCCTGTCACCGCTTTTCCGGACGGACGCTCGCCGTTCGGCTGCTATGACATGTGCGGCAACACCTGGGAATGGACCGAGAGCGAAAGGAGCGACGGACGCACACGGTTCTGCATAATTCGCGGCGGCTCATACTACCAGGCAAAAGGCTCGGATTGGTACACCGATGGCGGGCCTCGGCCGTGCAGCTTCGCCGTCAAGTTCCTTTTGATGTGGCCCGGCCTCGACCGCTGCGCGACCATAGGTTTTCGCTGCGTCGCCGACCTTGCGGACCGCTGACGAATCTGCTATATCCTTCCCTGGTTGGTAACGAACCTATCAGAACTCAGACAAAGGAAGGCCCCAATGAGAAAGATCACCGTGGCGATTGTGCTTATTGCGGCACTTGGCTGCCTTACAAGTATATGCTGCGGCGGCAGTTGGCCTCAGTTTCGCGGCCCGAATCGCGACGGCAAATCGGCGGAGACGGGCCTGCTCAAGGAATGGCCTGCCGGCGGCCCGAGGCTGCTGTGGTCCGTCGGAGGCCTCGGGATAGGCTTCTCGTCTGCGGCCGTGGCCGACGGCTTGGTATATACAACAGGGATGATCGACGGGGAGGGTTTCCTGTTTGCCTACGACTTGGCAGGCAATCTGAATTTCAAGGAGTCATACGGGCCGGAGTGGAAAGGGTCGCAGAAGGGCGCCCGCACGACGCCGAGCGTCGATGCCGAGCGGGTCTATGTCTTCAGCGGAGTCGGAGTGATGGCCTGCTTCAACGCCAAGACCGGCAAGAAAATCTGGCAAGTCGATACCCTCAAAGAATTCAACGCAAAGAACATCCGCTGGGGTATGACCGGCTCGCCGCTGATAGACGGCAACAAGGTCTATTGCACACCGGGCGGCCAAAAAGGCGCAGTCGTCGCGCTCGACAAGATGACCGGGCGAACCGCCTGGACAAGCCCCGGCTCGGATGAGCTTTCCGCCTATTCCTCGCCCATACTTATCGAAAGAGGCTCGAATCGACTGCTGGTAAATGTTGTGCAGCGGTCGATTATAGGCGTCTCTCCCGACGACGGCAGGCTTCTTTGGCGCATCCCGTACCAGTCCTCGGTCGACACGGCCGCCAACACGCCGGTCTATAGCAACGGCTCGCTCTACGTGACCAGCGTAGCTGAGCGCGAGGCAACGGTCGGCGGGTTAATGCTCGAGCTCTCGCCCGACGGCAATTCCGTTAAGGAGAAATGGAGCGACCAGACTCTTGACTGCCACCACGGCGGCGTCGTTCTTGTCGATGGCTATATCTACGGCTCCAACTTCAAGAGCATTGCGAAAGGCGATTGGGTCTGCCTCGACTGGAATACCGGCAAAGTGATGTACGAGACCGCCTGGAACGGCAACAAAGGCTCGCTCGTCTATGCCGACGGAATGTTGTATTGCTACGATGAAAACACGGGCGACGTCGCCCTGGTGAAGGCTTCGCCCAAGGCATTTGAGATTGTAAGCTCCTTCCGCGTCACCGCCGGCTCCGGCGAACACTGGGCGCACCCGGCAATTTCCGACGGCAGACTGTACATCCGCCACGGCGACGCCCTTATCGCATACGACATAAAAAGCAATAGGAAGCTGTAACTCAAACTGACCAGTAGTCAGTTTGAGAATGCAAAAATCAAAGTGAAAAATGCAAAATTGTGGAATCCCGACGTTGTCGGGATAACTATTTTAATTATGGTTTTGTGTTTCATAACTATTTATCAGGATCAACTCCGAAACAGTTGGTTGATTACTGGGTGAATACAAGAGGATTTACCGCTTTTTGGGCGCCAGCATCAAGGCACTTGGGGGCGCTTCGGAGCATTGCGCTATGCTCCCCGATGCCGGGCACATTATACTGATGGATGCTGTTGTCTTAAAGCGTTAAATCCGAAAAAGTTACTGTCTTTGTTCATTATCAGTTCACCAACTTTATTGGATGTGAACCATTTATCATATAATGGTGTATGTTGATTCTTGGCAATGAACCGGTCAGTTTGAGCTGTAACAAGTCCACAGCGGGCGAGCATTCAGAGTGCCGAGGCCGGTTTCATTTCTTGCCGCTGGCCAGCTTCTTGCGGAAGGCCTCGGATTCCCAGTTATTGATGAAGTCCTCCTGCCGCTTGTTCAGCGTGAGAATGCCGCCCATCCGGTGCGCATTTGCCCGAATGAAGGTTGAGTACAGCACAATGTCACGCACGGTCGGGGCGATCTTCTCCGTGCCGACAACAAAGAGTCCGACGCCCCTGACCAAAAACGCCGCAGCGGGTTTGCCGCCGGCAGCGATTTGTCTTTTCAGATGTTTTGCGATGCGATGCGGATCGCACTTCTCCATCCATATCGCAGGTCCGTTGGCATAGACCAGTTCGTCCGGCGTCAGACACCCCCTAAGCATCCTTCCGGCGTCCTTGAGACGACAGAATCCCTCAATAGCATCGTTGTAGTAATACCATATCCGGGCCTGCTCGCCGGTTCCCCTTGAGTATCCTTGCGCAATGCAGAGTTTTGCGCGCTCGATTTCTTCGGCGCTGACCTTTCTAACCGGGGCTCTCGGCTGCCGCAGCTTGCTGCTGCAAAGTCTGATGACCCTGCGGACAAGCCTCAAGGCGCCGGCGGCGCTGTTGGCCGTAATAAACAGGCCGTGCTTTTCGAGAAATAGGATCGCGGGCCTGCTGCCGAATTCCTTGCGATACCCCTCAACCAGCCGGGCGATCCTCTTGGCGAGCATATACCCTGGGTCCGTATAGGGCACCCAAAGCGGCGGCAGACTTTCCGCCTTGAAAAGCTGCCTGAGTTTCGCGCGTCCGTTTTTCGCATTTACGTACGCGCCGGCCGCGCTGGGATGCAGATGAATCACGCACTTATCCAGCCAAGCGTGCAGGTGCGCCTCCACCGACGGCCTTGCTTCGGTCCTTACATCATCGTCGCACGCAAGGAGCAGGCGGTTGACCACCTCCAATTCTCTGCTGCGAGTATCCATTTGGGCAATCGATTTATCCTTCACGACTGACAGGGCCATATCTAAGCGCAGCCTTCGCCAGCCGGCTTTTTCGTTCATATCTTTCAGAGCCGTACCGCTGGCCTTGATATACATATATTGACCGTCCGCCGTCTTTACCGACGTATTGCCGCCTCCGCCCTGTACGAGCGTCGGGTCTCCCCCCGTTTCTCTGGAAATCCTGATCAAATCCGCAAGCGCCTGGTTCATTCAAATTGTTCCTTTCATATTTTTCACAATGTCTCTGCTGCGACTTCGGCCTGTCGGCTTTTCATCTCCGCAGAATACTATCTTGGCGTGGCGTCGGGCAGGCCGCCGTCCACCGGAATCGTAACGCCCGTCGTCGGCGTCTGCCGGGTGGCGAAGAATAATACCGCGTTGGCGACGTGCCGCCCGGTAATCTGAATTTTAAGCAGGTTCCTGCTGCGGTAGTACTCCTGCAATCCTTCTTCATCAAGGCCTCGCGCCCGCATCCTGTCGGGGCCGACTTCCGCCCACAAGCCGGATTTATACTTGCCCTCGGAGAACACGCCGTCCGGCGCGACCATGTTCACCCGGACTCCATATTGTGCCAGCTCTATGCTCGCAATCCGCCCCAATTGATGGCAGGCGGCCTTGGTTGCGCTGTAGGCCCCGAAGCCGGCGCCGGGGCTGGGGACATTCTTCGTCGAGACGATAACAACGTCGCCTCCCGTACCCTGCGCAATAAAGTGCCGGGCTATCTCACGGAGCGACAGAAGGGTCCCTTCAACGTTCACCTTTTCGAGCTTGCGAAACGCCTCCAACTCTATTTCCTTGAGGTGCGAAACCATTGCGATACCGGCGTTGACAATTAGAATATCAATGCCGCCCCAGGCCTTAATGACAGCTTCGAGGCCCTTTACTACCGACTCAGTGTCGGTAACGTCGATCGGAACGCCCAGCACGCGCTGCCCGGCTGTCTGCTTGAGATCAGCCGTGAAGCTATCAAGTTTCTCGCCCGGAAGGTCGCTCGCAGCCAGGTGACAGCCGTTTTCGAGCAGGCCCCGGCAGATACCGTACCCGATAGCCCCCGCCGCACCGGTTACAAGCGCGACTTTGTTGCGAAGCGGCGCATCAGCCAGTTCGCCGTCATCTTTCTTTTCGATGTAAAGCACGCCCAGCCCGCCAAGACAGATGATCTGCGGCTTTGAACCGAAGCGCCGCGAGTAAGACGAAATAGCATCGCCTAACTGCCTGCGAATATCTTCCGTTGAATCCCCGGCATCCACAGCACGCACAAAGAGCGGAGGCTTTTGACTTTTAACTAAAGGCGCGGGGTACCATTCACCCTCGGCGTTTTTCGCCGAAGCGGCAAAATCGATAGCCTTCTTATTCGCCAGCGACTTTAAGATAACCGGCGCGTATGGAACATCCGGATCGCCCGTCGGCTCCGCCAACAGCCCCCGCACAACAGGAGCTATCTGAACCAATCCTTTCGACGATGTTTTATCGCGCATCGTTACCTTGCATTTCCCACCCCGACCTTTTCACCCTCATTCTTGAGCGTCTCGTAAAGATCGAGAGCCTCCCTGGGCTTCAAATCCTCGTGAACAACCTTGTGGATCGCTTGTATCATCGCTGTCGGGGCGTCGCTCTGGAAGATGTTGCGCCCCATATCCACTCCTGCGGCGCCTTGCTGTATGGCCCGGCAGGCCATCGTCAGGGCATCGAGGACGGGGATTTTTTTGCCGCCGGCCATCACAATCGGAACCGGGCACGATGACGTCACCGTCTCGAAGCCTTCCTCTATGTAATACGTCTTTACAAACTGCGCCCCAAGCTCGGCGCAGATTCGGCAGGCCAAGCGGAAATACCTCGCATCGCGCACCATATCTTTGCCCACCGCCGTCACCGCCATCGTTGGAATCCCGTACCGCAGCCCCATATCGACCAGGCGGGTCATGTTGTGCACCGACCGCGTCTCATACTCTCCGCCGATAAATACCTGCAGTGTAACCGCCGAGACGTTCATCCGAATCGCGTCCTCGATATCGACGGCCAACTCTTCATTCGACAGCTCCTTGAGTATGCTCGGCCCGCCGCTGCAGCGCATCACGATCGGCTTTGTCAGGCTCGGCGGAACCGTCGTCCTGAGAATCCCCCGCGTCAGCATTATGGCGTCGGCGTAGTACATCAGAGGGACAATCGTCAGGTCGATCCGCTCAAGTCCGGTCGTGGGGCCTTGAAAATAGCCGTGGTCAATCGCAAACATCACCGTTCGGCCCGAATCAGGATTGAATATCCGCGCCAGCCGATTCTTCATCCCCCAGTCGAGAGAGCCAGCCCCCTTGAGGAAAAAGCCCGGGCTTTTCATCGGAATATCTTCGTAAAACTTCTTTGCTTCCTTTGCCGCATCCGTATCAGCCATAATTTTGTCCCTTCGTTTATTCCGCCTTGTCCCTTTTCACCGCCCAGATAGTGCCCGCTATGAAGTAAATCAAGGTCGGCCAGATGAGCATCCTCTTGAACCAGGCGAAGTTCCGCTCGTAGTCCTCGCCGCTTGTCGTATATACCCAGATCGGCAGGATTATACAAGCAGCCAGTGACGCCAGCGCAACAGCCCCGCAAATCCAAAGCACAACGTCCGCCTTCTTCGGCGCCTCGGTCCATTTCTGCATCCGGACCTTATTCTCGCTGTCGGCCGCCGCGCCGGTTATCTGCTCGGCCGGCTGTTCTTGCGCTTCGTCGGCGAACTTCTCGCGCGCCCCGGCCAACGAGGCAAATATGATATACAGCACCGCCGTCAATACCCACACCGGAACGAACAAAAAGAACAAATGAATTGTGCCCGTCCGCTCCAGGATAAGCGCCGCCGCCATTGCAATAGCCCAGCTTGCCAGCGCAGGCCAGCTTACAAGCAGCTTCTTCTTCGAGACCCAGAACTGCGTCAGACCTATCTTAGGGAATATCCAGTGCTCAACAAAGACAATCGAACCCACCGGCATAAGCAGCAGGCCGTATATGCCGACGAAATTGAGCAGCTCAGTGAATACAAACGGCGAGCACGCAATTATGGTCGTCACGGCCCCCGCCGCCAATGTCACCAGCCACCTCGGCCAGCCGGGCGTCACCGCCTGAAAGGCCAGCCCCGCCCTGTAAAGTGTCGGATTGGACGTGGTCCACCCGGCTATTATGACGGTTATTATGCCGGTGGCGCCAAGCGCCTTATATGCGACTCCGCCGGCGTCGTTCCCCACCCCTTCCATTACCATCGAGCCCGCCGCAGCTCCCATAATCCCCGCACATATCCACGCCAAATAGTGCCCCAGGAACATCCCGAACGCCGAGTACAGCCCGTACGATGTGCGTTTGGCGTAGCGCAGCAGCGCCATATCCGACAGCCCGCCGTGCATCGCCAGATTGCATATCCAGGCAAACGCCGCGACGTGCCAGAAGCCGATCGGCTGGCGGCCGTCCGGGGCCTTGCCTGTCCATATTTTCTCACCGGCAATCTTCCAGAAATCATCCAGACTGCCCATCTGCCCACCCAATACCTCCTTGGCTATGGTGGGGAAAATCGCCACGGCTCCGGCAATGAACATCAGGAACATCCACGGTGAGCAGACCTCAGAAAACTGCGCAAGTTTCTTGAAGCCCAGAATCGCGAGGGCGACGACAAGCGCGCCGACGCATAGTGCGACCAGCACAAATCGAAAGTCGGTCGGCAGCCACCCGGTCTGCTCGGGAATTTTCAGCAAGACGCGCACGGCCGATGCCGAGACCGTAATCATACAGCCCGCCAGGATGCAGAACAGCACCGCATTGAGAATGTTGTAAATCGTCGTGGTGACGGGCCCTGCTATCCTGCGAAGATACCAGTAAAGCGTCAGCCTAGTCTGCACGGCAATCGGAGCGCAGACAAACGTCCACGTGAGGACCGCCATCAGGTTGCCTAAGAGCAGCCCGACGAATATATCGTACACCGTCGCTCCCCAGGCGACAAACAACGCCCCGATGACGAACTCGGTCCCGGCCACGTGCTCACCCGCATAGACGCCCGCGAAGTGCTTGCCGGATTGAAGCCTGTCCTGCGAGACCGGCTCCCGCTCGAATTCATAAAGCCGATCCATTCCCTTTATGGCGCTGCTCTGAATGTCACTATCCATCTCGATTCCTTTCACTTGCCGGCATAAGTTCTTAGACTCGTCACGTCGGTCTCGTACTGTCTGACGTCTCTGAGCCAATTGTCCCCAGCCGGAACATCCTGTCTTGCGCAGTAGTAATCCCAGACCGCCCCGAAAGGCAGCGTTTTATTCTCTTCCAGCATTGCCAGCCGTGCAGTATAGTCCCCGGCGTCCTCAGCCTGGCGCAGCCTCTGCGTCGGCTCCAACAGCGCGATCAACAGCGCCTTAATCATACAGCGGGTCCCTATCACCCACGCCGCAACGCGGTTAATGCTCGCATCGAAGAAGTCCAGGCCGATGTGCACTCTCTCAAGATAGCCGCCCCGCACCATCTCAGCGGCCAGCTCCTTTAGCTCGTCCGAGAGAATAACGACGTGGTCGCTGTCCCACCGCACGCCCCTGCTGACGTGCAGCAGTATCTCATCGAGAAAGGTCAGGACGGATGATATCTTGTCCGAGACGACCTCCGTGGGATGAAAATGCCCCGTATCGAGGCAAAGCAGCGTCTTGTTCTCGACGGCGTAACCCAGGTAGAACTCGTGCGACCCGACAACATAGCACTCCGAGCCGATGCCGAACAGCTTGCTCTCAACCGCATCGAGCAGGCAATTTCGGTCCATCTTCTCGGCGAACATCTCATCCAGCGATTTGCGCAGCCGCTGCCGAGGCCCTTTGCGATCCACGGGAATATCCTTGTACCCGTCCGGGATCCACATATTAGTCACGCACGGCGTCCCCAGCTCCCGCCCCATCGCGGCGCCTATTTTCCTGCAGACGATCCCGTGCTCCACCCAGAACCTGCGGATTCCTTCATCCGCGCTCGACAGGGTAAAGCCGCTCTCGGCGTTGGGATGTGCAAAAAAGGTCCCGTTGAAATCCATCCCCAGTCCGTTCGCCTTCGCCCAGTCAATCCACGCGGCGAAATGCCCCGGCTCAAGCTCATTGCGGTCAACTTTCTTTTTGGTTTCCGCGTACATCGCGTGGAGATTCAGGCGATGACTGCCCGGTATCAGGCTAAGGGCCTTTTCCAGATCCGCCCGCAACTCGTCCGCCGTCCTCGCCTTGCCCGGATACGCCCCGGTAGCCATTATGCCGCCGCCGCTTAGCCCTTCCTCGCCTTTCTCAAATCCGCCAACGTCGTCGCCCTGCCAGCAGTGCAGCGATATCGCGGTCTTACTCAGCGTCTCCATCGCACTATCCGTATCGACGCCTAACTCGGCATAGCGCTGTCTTGCCGCCTCGTATGCGTTCTCGATTCTCTTCGTCCGGCTCATCCTGTTGCGATCTCCTTTACGTTGATCGTCGCCGGACGCTCCACGAGAAACGCCTGGCGCTTCAGGTTCGCAATGGATTGCAGACGACAATCAAACGCTTATTTACTCAACTTGACTGACTCTTTAAGCTGTCATGCTGAGCGCAGCGAAGCATCTGGCCTTAGCATAAGGTTTTGGCCGATTGCGAGCGCGAGATTCTTCGCTTCGCTCAGAATGACAAATTGCATATATTCTTGCCAACACAATACTTATGCGAAACCCAGTCAAGTTGAGTTATTTAATCTTCAAAGCCTCCTTATCGGGCAGATTCGGGAAGCTCGCGTGCGGCTCGGCCTGGTACCAGAACGCAACCGAAGAAAGATCGTCCTTCAAAGGCAGATACCTGCCTTCGCTCTGCCAGCCCAGGGCCTGAATCGCCACCTTCAAGTCGTTATCGAAACGGATAGGATCCATAATATGCCAGCGGTACAGTCCGAACTTCGGCTGCTTTTCCGACATTATCACCTGCGGCATGCCGGTGTAAGCGCTATTGAATTCGAGATACCCGCCGCCTTTTGGATTATCGAAGCCGTAGGAGCCGCAGAAGTAATCCTCCGTGCCCGTCCCGCAAATCGTGGGGAATTTTTTATCGCCGTCCATATAGAACTTGATCTCGCCTTCTCCCCACCAGCCCGGACTGTTCGAGCCCCAGACCATATACGTCCCCACGTATTGACCCTGGCCTTTAATCCCATCGACTATCGTATAATCGGTCTTGTCCGGCAGCGGATTGACCCGCCTGAACTGCGCGTGAAGATAGCCCATGTCCCTCGGAACGCTCGTCAGCGTATGGTCCACCTGATAGTAGAGCGTCATTGGCTTCTCGTCGATGTTGGTCATCGTAATCTTGCACCGCTTGCGGAACGGCATCGGCCAATAACAGTTGAACCCGCTCATGGGATTGACGCAGACCGCCAGCGAGCTAACCTTTGTATATTGCCCCATACCGCAGGCGAAGAAATCGCCCGCCGGACACTCAACCGACGGTTTCTCCTCCCCATCCCAGCAAATTCGCAGAATATTGAGCCGATTGTCTCCGGTCGGAGTCATCCAGATATGCTGGATTACGCCGGGACCTTTGATATCCGCCATCAAAAACGTCTGCCCCGCCTCAATCCGCACCGACGGAGAGACCTTCCACCCCTGGCCTAATTCGCGCGCGGCGTTCTTGCCCGTCCCTTCCGTCGCCATCCCTCCCTTGCCTTTTTCTCCGGTGAAGCTCTCCGGACTGACCGACCGCGTCTTTGCATCCGAGAGCCGGGGCAGGCTGCCCATATTCATCATCAAGCCGTCGAATGCCGCCAGCCTCGCCCCCCCGCCGCCGCACCCGGCCGCTAAAAATAAAACAGCAACAACCCCGCAACTCAGCTTAACGCTTACGCCGGTGACCTGCCTTGACAATCGCTTCATGATTGTGTTCTCCTTGACTGATTTTTCGTTTTCTACTTGCTTTCATACACTTTCAGCAGAGCCTTCTCCGCCGCATTCGTCCAAAGCCCTTCGTTCAGATTCTGCGCGACATCGGGCAGCTTCCCGCCCAGCTCATCGAGCCGCGTGAGTCCCAGCCCTTTGCACGCCGGATACACAATTATCTTACCGGCAATCGTTCTGTTTTCAACCGCCCGAATGCCCTCGACCGCACCCTCAAGCCCGCTTATCGCCGCAACGCTCAGGTTCGTGTCAAGCCTGCCGGCCTCGGTATTCTCCAGCATCCGCTTCATATCGTTCAGGGTCGAGCCGCTCGTGCCGATGAAGTATAATCGTTTCTCGATGTAGGCGTCCAGGTCAATCTCCCCGGATACGGTCGCCGGAATCCCGGCAAAGATATTTATCAATCCTTCCTCCGCAGCATCACACACCGCCGCCGCCACCAATGCCGGTATCGGCGCCATTATGGCCGCATAGTCGAACTCCTGCGAGATGCTTTCCTTCGTCGGGTTAAACGCCTTGTATTCCACGCCATTTTTCCGGGCCAGCGGCGCCGCAATCCTGCTCAACGTCGCCAGGCGATTGTCATCCACGTCGCTTGCATAGACGCTCACGTCCTTGATCCCCTGGCAGATATTTCGTATGACGTGCATCATACCCATCGGCCCGCCCGCACCGATAACGTCTATCACATCGCCCGGCCGAATCTCGCCGTCGGCGGGTATGAATTCCATCGGCTCAGCCGGGTCGGAGCCGGTTGTCCCGATTATCCGAATCCCCCCGTAGTGGACCCGGCCCACCATTGTAACAATGTCCCTGCCGAACTTACGACCGCACTGGACGATATTCAAAAGCCCGTTGCCCGCAACCTTCGCGAACAGCGTCTCGACGGTCTGCGGATTCGACCCATAGTAAACCACGTCGTCGAAGCCCGCATCCCGCAGTTCCGATATACCCCTGGCCTTTTCAATCTTCACCCCCAGCCCGCCCGGCACCTGCGACTTTGAAACCCAGGTAATAGCCGCCGGCTCACCGTAGCGGTCGAACAGATTCGCAAGACCGTCGGCGGAGGCCGGCATGTCCGCCACCACGAGCATCCGCCCGCCCTCCTTGATGCCCGTTCGCTCCGTCGAGGCGTAGGCGTCTTCGACGCACGCCCACGGCTCGACCAGGGCTATCGCCGAGCCGGAAAGCTCCTCGGAAACCGGCAGAAGCATCGACTCGCCATCAGGCGACGTAATCACCCTCAGGTCCATCAGCACGTATTCCTGCAGGGCGCCCTCGAAGTTATACCCGAACGCCCCATTCGAGGTCGCCGTCCTAAGCCACCGGTAATCCGTCTGAACAAGGTAACGCTCACCGATCC
>Ga0315287_10003441_pt1 | contig 15244 bp, 15 predicted proteins | sample YL17G11_0_MG_FD_205037 | JGI IMG/M metagenome (GOLD analysis project Ga0315287, IMG submission 205037) | Sediment microbial communities from Yellowstone Lake, YNP, Wyoming, USA - YL17G11_0 | ecosystem: Environmental > Aquatic > Freshwater > Lake > Sediment | place: USA: Wyoming | collected... | reverse complement strand
CCATCAAACACCCGCCACGCCACCGGCGCGGCCGCCCGGTCGACCAGTGGCCTGTAATACTGCTTGGCTTCCACCGTCCCACTTGGGAGAGAGCACAGGGCACTGCACACCCGGTCACCGCACACGCCGTTGGGCAGTTTGACAAACAGGCAGGCAGGCACCGAGCCGGCGGGCAGGGGCAGGTGCGTGGCCAGCCCGGCCTCGGCCAGGCGCCTGTCCGCGTGGTCCGCCAGGCCAATGAGCGTGTCCGCCCAGCCACTGCTGGAGATGGTGTCCAGGCGGTCTAGCGCCGCCGCCGCGGCAATGTCGGACATGCGGTAATTACTGGCCAGGCGATCGCCCACGCGCGCTCCGGCGGCGACGTCAAACCCAAAGTTCATGGCCCGAACGACCTCGCCAGCCACGGCGGCAGGCGCGATGACGGCACCGCCCTCGCCCCGGCCGATTGGCTTGGTCTCGTGCAAGCTGATGATGGCGCCATCCCCGGCATCATGCACGCACCGGCCGTCCGGGAGGCGACCCAGAGCGGTGGCCGCATTGTCCAGCAGCAGGAGCTTGCCATGCGCTGCGCACCACGCTTCGTACGCCGCCACATCAGCCTGGTGGCCAAACACGTTAGTGATGACCACACCGTCGATGGTGTCATGGCAGGATGCAAGGCCTTCCAAGCTGGGCCCCCAGTGCGTCGGGTCCAGGTCCAGGACGACCGCCTCGGCAAAGGGTCCTTGAAATGACGTCGGAAACGTGAATGCCTGAGTCGCCCACCGCAGGGGGCGGCCCTTGCGCAAGGCCCAGCCCGCGGCCAGGGCGTGCAGGGCGGCGGTACCGCTGGCAGCGGGAATGACCCCTCGACTCGTGCCCGTCAGCGCAGCCAGCTTGGCGGCCAGGACCTGCTGCAACGGGCCGCCATTGGTCAGCTGGCCGGCGGCCAGGCTGGCGGCAAGGTAGTCGGTAAAACGGGCGGCGTTGAAGGGCTTGCGCGGGCACCACCGCACGCGGATGGCGCGGTGAGCTCCAATGAGCTGCTTGAGGTCAGCCGCGTTGGGTTCCTTTTTGGCGCCGGTGCTGATGAGTATGCCACTGTCGCCTTTACCGACAGCACGACTGATACTCTCATTTTTGACGCGGCTGCGTGGAGATGCCATTGCATTCGCTGTGTACTCAGATTTTTTGCCTCTTTTAGCGTGCAGATGGAGGGTTCGTTTGACGGCCAAGGGGAGAAAAAACAATGGAGTGAGTAGGTGTATTTGTGTATTTTCCCAGCAGGGGGCACATTTCATGACCAAGTTTTGTGCCTTGCCTCGAACCAGGTAGACTTTGATTTACAAGAGAGTATCCTCGGTCGTGTGTGCACTACTTTCACTCCATCCTCACACTCGGAGAATAAAAACACACTGGGGGTGGTGGTGGTCGACCATACACGCGCGCACTCACCAATGTTGCTGCCCGCCTGGCAGGTAGGCCGCCTTGCGGTCTGGGCGGCCCTCAGCGTGGGCCTGTCCCTGTATAACAAGTGGTTGATGGGTCGGCTGGCCTTTAATTTCCCTGTCACCCTCAGCTTTGCGCACATGGCGGGGGCCGCCCTGGTGTTGAACGCGTACACCTGGTACCGCCGCGCAACACAGGCGGGCCCGCGTGGGCATCGCTGGGTGGCTACATCCGGCGACCCTCAGGAACTGTTGGAAGCCTGCCGACCTGGTCAGGCCGGATCTGGCGGCGGGGTGAAACCCAGTTTTTCGCTGTCGGTCCAGGCAGGAAAATCAGCACTGCCTGACACGGCTGATGACGGGCGCCCCCCCGCTGGCGGTTGGGCCCAGGAGCAGGCCTGGTGGATGCGACGCCATGGCCGCTTCCTCATCCCCGTCGCCGCCATGTTTGCGGCCAGCGTGTCCCTCCGCAACAGCGCGTTTGCAGGCCTGCCCCTGCCGGTCATGCAGCTGCTGGGGGCGTGTGGTCCCCTGGGCGCGTACGCCCTGTCCGCCGCCGTCGGCCTGGCCACTCTGACCCTGCCCGGCCTGGCCAGCATCACGGCCTGTGTCATCGGCGTGTTCATCGCCATCAGCGGCCGCCTGATCCCGTTCTCACACCTTGCCCTGGCCCGTCACGCCGCCGGTGTCGGCCTGGAAGTGTGCAGAGGCGTCCTGCTACAGCTGCTCATCCGCAAGATTGAAGCTCCGTTGCGGAACGGGTCGGGCGGCGCGGCGGCTAGGGAGGTGGGGACGGCATGGCCGGCCGCGTTGGGAGCGCCGAGCAAAATTAACCGACCAGCTCCTGTCTCTGCTCTCCCGTCCGCGCTGGCGCCGACAGCTTCTTGTCATTCAGGCCGGACGCCCCACGAGGTGGTGCCCCTGTCCACCGCCCTGCTTGCCGTGTACTCGCCCCTGTGCGCGGCCGTGCTGGCCATTCCCGCCGCCGCATGTGAGGCGCGCCCTGCCCTGGCAGATTCCGCAGGGCGGCCGCCCTGGTTTTGGGCGGCGGTCGCCGGCAACATCGCGGTGGCCCTGGCGTACAACCTGGCGTCCATCTCCTGCCTGCAACACGCCGGCGTCATGTCCCTGTCGCTGACTGGCTTTGCCAAGGACTGGGGCTTGGTGGTGCTGTCCACGGTCGTGTTTGGGCGGGAGGTCACGTCCCGGTTTGTGGTAGGCATGGTCATCGTCACGGCTGCCGTGGTTACGTACTCGCAATGCCGGCGGGTGTGACAGAGAGAGAGAGCATAAGAGATTTATTGAGAGAGAGGAAGAGAGAGAGCGAGAGAGGCCGGAGGCGAGCAATGGGAGGGAGACGAGGGAGCTTTGATCAAACAAGTAACAAACAACTTTGATCAAAGAGATCACATCCCCTTGCCTACTGCTTGCTGGAGGACGTCGGCATATGCACGCTGACAGCTTGAGAAACTCATGCAGGTGACAATCAGGATGAACTTGAAAGTGAGATTGCATTATAGTGTAGTGGGATGCAAGAAAGAGGAGGAGCCCAGGGGAAGAAGAGGAGGCAAGAGAGTGTTTCCAAAAAATAAAAGTGAGTCCTTGCATCCCCCCGTGGAATCTCATGGTCCCAGTGCATTCCTATTCCAGATGCGCCATGTGATTGACCTTGTTGAGCCTTGCGGATGCAAAGTAGTGCTTATAGTCCTCGGGCAGGTTGTCCTTAGCGAGGTAGTAGTCCAGATGCCGCGCACCAAGTGGGGGGAGCATTCGAATATATTTTGCTTTCAACCTCCTCAGGCGAGGCCCTTTTCTATACATGGCGAACGTCGTATCTACTGGCGCTTTGATATAATAGTAATTTTTTGCCTTGTATTCAACAGCCTCGGCTGGGAATTTCACAAATGCTGTTTCATAATCGTATGAAGGGTCCACGTATTCCGGAAAATCATCCCATCTTAGCGCCGCGCCGACCGCGTCGACGCCAAGGCCATCAAGGACAGCTTGGTACACAAACAAGATGTTCCAGGGCGCCGAGTCCAGCGCGCAGTCAGGATCGGTCAGGATGTAGTAGTTCGAGGCATGGCCTGCCATGAAAGAGTCGATATAGTCCGCGTTGGTATTGTAAAGCTCATCAAAGGTACTCCAGGCTTGGGTGTTGTCATGAATAGTGACGCCAGACTCTCGCAGTCGATTTAAGAACGCCACTGTTGCCGGAAAGGTGCTGTTGTCGTTAAGAATGATGATCTCATAGGGTGTGTGTATGTGCCGCCAAAAAGAACGCAAGGTTTCCAGCAGGACAGAAACCCGGTCCTTAAACATAATAAAAACAGGAACCGGCGGCGGCCCATCCTGCCATTGGACTCCGCGCAAGGTGAAGAACCTGTTGGAGGTTCCAGTAAAAGGCACCTCCTTGAAAGGTTCCTTGAAAGACACGGAGCCGGGAATGAACTCAGAGAAGCAGTCGAAGCTCTCTTTGCGAAGTGGTCCCGGATAGGCAAAGCTGCAAGGTTGAGAAGTTGCGTCGAGTCCATTGACGAGCCCTTCGTCCGGGCTATACTGTGGATTGACATGGCCACGCGATCTACGTATAATCCGATGCGTGGAATCATCAGGCCGTCTTGATTGAGCAATGCCAGGGGCACAGAAGATCTTGATGGCAATGAACATCATGAAGGACCACGATGGACGGGCCCCCATTTTGTCGCCGCCAGCTTTGGGATGCGAAAAAGGTCCAAGGCCTGTTTGTGTGTGTATGTGTGTAAGAGAGAGAGAGAGAGAGAGAGAGAGAGAGAGAGAGAGAGAGAGAGAGAGAGAGAGAGAGAGAGAGAGAGAGAGAGAGAGAGGAGATGGCGCTCATGATCTCTCTGATCCATGGTTTATGCGTCGCCACCCGAGCCACCGCCGACACTACCAGAGGAGGAAAGGAGAGAAGCTGCTTGAGCAGCGTACTCTTACGTCCATTCTTTTTCCTCTGCAATTTTACAATCTCGAAATCAAAAAGTCTGCCTGCGAAAAGTCCGGCTTCAAAAACATTGCCCGTACTTGCTCCGGGTCGGCGGTCTCCGCCTGGGATGTCAATCTCGTGAATGAGTAACCACAGGCAGCAATATCGTGCATCGTGTTTGCGACGTCAGCTGCAAGGACGCCTCGTCTTTCCCAGAAGCCAAAACCAGGAGTCACCTCGACAATGACGTGGTCGATCGCTTTTTCCTTGAAATGCGGCATCGCGCCTGCAAGGACACGCTGCTCGACACCTTCCGTGTCAATCTTCATCATGAAAATGCGCGATGACGGCGTTGGAGACAAAGCGTGGCTCAGCGGCAGCATGGTCACGTTCACGTCGCCGTCCTTCAAGGTGCCCGTCTCCATGGCCGAAATTGGAAACCTCCCAGACTCAATCGAGCACGTGCTTCTCGAGCTCGCCAGCACGACATCGGTGCGATCGGACAGTCCTGCAGCCATAACGACGCCGCGATTTTCGAAGCCATTGACTAAAAGCGCGGCGTTGACGACCTTGTTGCACCCGGGCTGGACATCGAAGAACGCCGCGACGCACCCGTGGGAGATGGCGTTGAGACCATAAAAGCCCGTGTTACTGCCGACATCAAGGAAGAGGGCGCCATTTTGGCAGCCCACGCTAACGATCACTTCCATGGCAGCGGTCACGAGCTGCTCACCTTCCGAAGCACAGATCCAGTCGTCGACCATTCCCGTGTTTGCGACCAAAAAGTCGCCCTTGCCGCATCGAGCCTGTTTGAATCCCCATGTGTTCAGGAGGGCCGCATCGTAGGAGAGAGGCGCGGCGTGCTTACTTGTGCTCAGCTCCACGAACGGCGGGCTGGTCTTCTGATCACTGCATGTCGACATCACCGACGCATTTGTCTTAAATGCTGTGCTCTGGCTGCGGAAGAAGGCGTGTTTGCGGTGGGTGTGGTCTAAAGTCGTGCATGCTCCGGTCTTGTACTTCGCATGCAGCAGCTCCAGGAAAATCACCAGCGCCACACCGAAAAGCACGCGAGCCGCCGCGGACAATGGCACCATTTTGTGTTGCCGTTTGTGTGAAATTACAGATCAGCGGATATGAATGCAAATCTGAACGAGTTGTAAGTCCCCTAATGACAAGCACACACACACACGCTTCGTTTTAATGCATGTCTTTCGCTGGGGCGCACTGCTCGCGGTCTGCTTCTGGGCCACGTGTGTACACAGCACGACCGCCGCCCCTCCGGAACATCACCAGAATCCGCAACCTTCCGGAGGGCGCGTGCATCGCGACGCCAAAGTGCACCACACGCCGAACCCTGCTGGCCTTGTTGCACGCCTATCGCATGTTTCACATGGTGACCCTGCATGGTGTGATGGCCTCATGAAAGCAGTGAATATCTATGAGGGCGCTCCAGCGGAGCGCCTCTGGACCGAGATAGTGAACGTCATCAAGGACGACACTGCTATAGATGCCGAGGAAAATGTGGCGCGATGGATGGCCCAAAAGTGCAGCCCGGCAATGTGGAATCGTGTCATCCAGGTCGCGCCTTTTCCATCGTGTCTTGGGGCAACTGGATCGACGATCCTGAGTACGCCAGCGTGCGTTGGACTGAGGACGTGCACCAATCCCCTAAATGCGCCGCACATAGCCATTGTCCTGGGAGCCACCTCAAAAAAGGTGCAGGACCCATCAACGGACAACATGGCCTTGTTCACTGCAGCGTTGCCATCCATCGCCAAGACTGTTGAATGCGGGTTCCGATACTCTATTTTTTTGGGTTATGACGCAGGCGACGCATTTTATGACGAGCCTGCTGGACAGGAATCCATAATGGCTTGGTTTGACCAGCACGTGCGCCAGCCTCTGCAAAAAGGGGGTATCGACATCGACCTCGTCCCTGTTCGGGTGGACAACCCGACCAGCAAGCCCGGACCCGTCTTCAATGCGGCCGCACGACAGGCTAGGGGCGTAGGTGCTGACTTTTTTTATCGCATAAACGACGACACCTTGCTTCTCACCCCCTGGGCGGGCGCCTTTGCATGTACTGTTTGCTCTCTCGGTCCTCCATATGGCGTGGTCGGGCCTGTCGAGAGTGTGCGGAGTGACATCCTGACCCACGACTTCGTTCACGCCATGCACCTCGACATTTTCGATGATTACTACCCGACACAATTGACGGATTGGTACCTAGATGATTGGATCAGCAAGGTGTACGGGCCGCTGCGGTCGTACCGCCTGGCTCAAGTCAAGGTGCGGCACAGGACGCCAGAAGCTCACAATGTCACATCTTACTCCCGTCTCTCGCATATCTCACTTGCTTCACTTCACTGATCCATTTTCTCTTTGTTCAGACATTGCATCTCGTAAATACCCATGGCACACGGTACAAAGTTGACGAGACACGAGGCACCATGTTACGTCCTCTGGTTGATGTAGGCAGGCATCGCGTGCGTACCTTTACGGAAAGCAAGTTGCCTGAGTTGGTATTCAACGACTTTCAAGCATTTGCTGGAAACGACCATTCGCAACTCACGGTCATTTAGAAAATATGAACGGGCTCCGGGAAACGTTCCACAGACGCGTGCAACAGACGGTGACGCATGCCGTATATTATTCCGGCACCTCTGTTTTGAAATGCTTTCGTTCATGTTGTGAGGGGCTTCAAAGTGCGTCGCGAAAGTATGTAGCATGTTTGATTCTCTGTTCATGTTGGGTTGCCATGCTGAGCAAAAACGGAATTGATGAAGTCCATGTCAATCTCTTGGGTCCTATTCTTTGTCACGTACATCGCAAAGTCGGACCTCTGAAACAGCGGCAGGCCCTAGACAGCATGATGTTGTCATCATCGTAACGTTAAAAAAAACAGAGCTATGTTTGATTCTCTGTCAATTGCGAAGTGGATGTCAAAAAAAAAAAGGAGACAGGGGAATGCCTTCACAAATGCAATCGAGAACTGCAGTTTTGAAATATAGCACAAAAGAAACCCGGCCATCATGGGAAGCGTGCGAACACTCCCACCCGCATTCATCCTCATCATTTGCTTAATCGTCTTCGTCCACGGCTCGAACTACTATTTCCCCCGCAAGCGAGGGGGCGCTGCTAGCAGCAAAATGCGCAACGCCGTCACCCATCCACGCAAGCATTTGGAGCATACCGCCATGATTCATTTTGCACCAGAAAAGGATAGCGACGTCATGGAAGACGTGCTTGCCTGCGGTGATCTGTGCCGGTACAACAAGGAGGCTGGGTGGTCGCCGTCCCCTGCTCAGTGCACGTCGGCCTGGTTGAGGATGTTATCTGCCTCACCCGCGGCGGAGTGGCCTCCGCCAAAGCAGCCCCCATCGGAGTTGCTTGACGCGTACACGATGGGTGGTCGCATTCCGCAAAAAGAATGGTTCTTCGAGCAACGGTACAGCGGGCAAAATGCAATGACGCCAGTGTGGGAGCCGGATAGTCTGAATGCTGCCGTGGCGGCCAAGAATATTACACAGATGGCGGTACATGTGGCACTCACATATGGTGAGGCGGGTGCTGAATACGTCGAGAGTGTTCTATCCAAGTATTCGCATATTTTGGAAGGCAAAGTCGGCATTGTCTGGGGGTCGGAGATACCTTGGGCTGAAGTGTTGCTGGCCCGGGCTGGTGCGCGCCACATGACGACCGTAGAGTACGGTCGCATCACTAGCCCGCACCCTCGCTTTTCAACGGTCACGCCGCCCAACCTTGCGGCGACGATGATCGCAAACCCGCGGGCCTGGGACTTTGCCTTCACGTACAGCTCTTTAGAGCACAGTGGCCTGGGACGGTATGGAGACGCCCTCAACCCATGGGGCGACATGGAGGCTGCCGTGCAAACCTGGTGCCTGCTGAAGCCGGGCGGCCTTTTTTTTCTGGGCTTGCCATGCAAGAACAGCTGCACCGAGGACGAGCTCGTGTGGAACGCGCACAGGTTTTACGGCCCGCGGCGCCTCGCTGAAATGTTTGCCGGATACGAGCACGTCGAGACGATTTTCACTGATCGTGCCAGAGAGCAGATTGAGTTCGCGTCAATTATTCATGTGCTCCGGAAACCCGTTGATTGAAAACATGATCACCGCAAGGCCAAAAAACGATCATTCAAAACTTGCGTTCATAAACGAAAATGTAAAAGGGCGCAACAGACGGTGACGCATTCCGTTGATTATTTTCATAGCTTTCCTTAAACAATCGGTGCGGCATGCACAGACCCTGACCCTAACTCTAACCCTAACCCTAACTCTAACCCTAACCCTAACCCTAACCCTATACCTAAGGTTCCCAGTCGGTTCCTTCTGTCCCGACTTTCCCTTACAGCGGAACATCCTCTCCAGTTTTTGGGTTCACCACTGCGGCCCCTCCCGTGGGCACGTATGCGGCAACCACGGTCCAAAACTATCCAGGCGCTGCCATCTTGTACCAGGACCTCATTCTACCGAGTGCCAACTCCTACACTATCTTTTTTATTCTGTACTACCGCAATAATGTTGGCTCTTTCTGTACCCCCAATTCATATTCGTCTGGTATTTGCAATCAGCAATATCGTGTGGACATCATGAACCCTGCGGCGCCAGTCGACTCCGTGGCTGCGGGAGATGTGTTATTGTTAGATCAGTGCTTTCGCCGAAACGACCGTGCGGTTGCGCTTTGCGGAGGCCGTGACCGAATACCCTGGGATGCAGGCTCAAGTCGACGCCGTGAATCTGTCTTGCCCGTAAAGTGGGGAGCGCGACATCCATGCCCTTCCCCCGCATTTTGTTCTGGGTCCCCAACACAGACAGCCTCGGTGGCATCGGGCAGCGCTGCAATTCGTTCAAGCAGCGTCCCCTTCGATTGGGAACGTTGTCGTGTACTTGGACACGCATCACTTGACGGACACATACGGGAGGTCATTGGCTAACTTGGTGCAGCAGAAGCTCATGGTGGTCGCACCGCAACTTGCAAAATAATGTCATGTGTGGTGTGGGGTGCATTCGCAGAGTCCAAGAGAGCGCGCCGCCTCGCAGCCCCCTTCACACACCCAGCTCCCTTCCGCATCAAGTCTGAGAAGTGCGCACTTGTCCGGCATCGTCCTCTCGCACTTTCGCTGGAGCATGAGGACGCGATCACGCAAACCAATGAACGCGTCCACCGCCGCCTTCATACGCGTCGGCTATGTTCGAGCGCTTGTGCCCAGCAGGGTCCTGTGAGATAGGCAAAATAGTGAGATAGTGAGATAGGCAAAATCCATCATGTATTACAAAATCCGCAGGTGGAAGCGGGCGGATGCCGGGGCCGCCCGGTCGAGGGGGAGCCTGGGTCGCCCTACCCCGGCAGCGGCTGGCACAGGTCGGGATGATGCCTCAGGCCGATAGGCCGATAGGCCGCTGAGACGATACGTATCGTCTCGGTTTCCGCCCCTTGAAAGCTCATCACTCTTTCGATGTTCTTGTCCTACAAACCTCCTGCGCACTTGTCCGACAAAGAATGATCGTGGATTACTGGCGATGATACCCCGACGACTCTGCATTCTCCGTGGTGAGGACCCGTTCCTGGGAGCCATGCGTCTGCTCCACATTTTATTATACTCGAAAATGCTTCTGTAGCCATTAACTCAGCGGATGTCGCATTAGTGCGCGCTCCTTGCATAAGGGCGTCCGCCGAGATACTGCACGGTCGGATTGCGAAAAAGTCTGTGTGAATCAGCCGGCCAACACACCCATTCCCAGCGGGGCAGGGCACATCCAAGCAATCATCGAAGATGCCGCTCACGCTGGGATCACGCATTTGCTCCAGAATGAAAGAGTCGTTCCGGATCAGCACGTCGGGGTTGACTCGAATCACCCAATCATACCCTGCAAACCAGCTGTTCTTGAAGCCTTCTGTCAGGGCCGCGATGGCACCCGCTTGTTTTCCAGGATTATGTGCAATGAAGGTAACAATGCCATGCCGAGCAAAAACGGAATTGATGAAGTCCATGTCAATCTCTTGGGTCCTATTCTTTGTCACGTACATCGCAAAGTCGGACCTCTGAAACAGCGGCAGCGTAGCCAGGAGCCTGGGCCAGCAGTTTTTCAGGTATTCGTAGTGCTGGCTTGACATGTGTGTGGTGATGAGTGTCAGAAGTTTTGGGTCGCTGCCTCGGAGGCGCGAAACTCGCTTGCGGCCATTCTGGGCAGCAAGCGATGCCTGGTGGCCGTGCTCGCGGTGGCGCGACAAAGCAGGTCCAGCAAGACACACACACAGAGCGGTTATTAAAATCACGCAAAGAGAATGACGTCGGCATGCCAACGCCATTATCACAAGTACTTGTGATCGCGGTGAAAGAAACTGCGGAATTAGAAGCGAAAGGCCCCTGTGAAGCAGGTCGTTGGTTTTCTTTGCAGTACGAATACCCTGTGAAGAAAACATTTGCCGCATCGATTTTTTCATGCGGCAAACCTGCACGCCCTCGGGCCACTGTGAAGATCTTGTCCGTCAAGACCTGACGCCGGAGCGGCCAGTGCGGGCGCCGCCTCACTTCAGGACGGACGGCAGATTGAGGACGGCGGGTGCGAGCGCGGGTGCAACTGCCTCCCGGTCCTCATGCCGGCCACCACCACCATCACCAAGACCACTTTTACCAAAATAAAACGAGAGAAAAAACGAGAGAAAAAGGCAAAAAAATAAAGGTCCTTTTTACACTTGTTAAAAGCAACCATTCGAGAAATTAAAACTGCTCACGTTGCAGTTGCATCCCTCAAACTAAAACTGCTCACGTTTCAGGTTTGTGCATTCATTGCATCCCTCAAGATATGCGCTCAAAACGTATGCGCTCCCTCGGGGCGGCCACAGCCACCGCGGCCCTAGCTCTGCTCGTCTTGATGCTGTCACCGTGCGGCGTGCGCGCTGACGACGAGTACGCGCCGTCTCCTGAGGTACGCAAGGTGTTTGGTGTGCGCGTTGTGCGCGTTGTCCTTTCATCCACGGGCCGGTGGCACATTTTGTGCACATTTTGGTTTCGACGCGCCCGCTGCGAGGCCTGCAATTAAAATGAAGGCCTTCGAGCGAAACGAGGAAGCATTCCAAAGCCGTCGCCGTGGAAGCGATATAGTTCCAGGGGTCGGCGCGCGCGCCCAGGTGCCCACCGTTTGTAGAGGGAGGCAAAAAGCGCACCAGCGCCGTACCCGCCAAGCAAACCACAATTGCTTTATTTTGGTTTCGGTTTTTTAGTCTTTCACTTTTCACTTTCTGAAGCTCCACCTCTCGATTGCTGAGTCACCAAAACCCTGACATCGCCACAGTCGTCCGACAAGCGTCCCGTCTACAATATCGTCCTGTTTTCACTCCTTTCAGGAGAACGTTGAAGCCAGGAGCCTAGGGAAGAAGAAAACAGGGAGCCGCTCGTCGCTGCCGGGTGTCATTGAAGTGCTTCAACGACCGCTCGGACGGCAATGTGCTTTGGGTCTGCACGGTCGAGCATGTACGCGTGTGTGTAATGCAGTGCCAGCAACAACAACAACCAACAAGAATCGACGCGGTGTGCGTGCGTCCCGCGATGCTCGCGTGAAAGAACGTAGAAAATATGGTCTAAAGAAAGCGCGTACAGCTTCTTGTACCACCCGCTTGTTTTCCAGGATTATGTGCAATGAAGGTAACAATGCCATGCCGAGCAAAAACGGAATTGATGAAGTCCATGTCAATCTCTTGGGTCCTATTCTTTGTCACGTACATCGCAAAGTCGGACCTCTGAAACAGCGGCAGCGTAGCCAGGAGCCTGGGCCAGCAGTTTTTCAGGTATTCGTAGTGCTGGCTTGACATGTGTGTGGTGATGAGTGTCAGAAGTTTTGGGTCGCTGCCTCGGAGGCGCGAAACTCGCTTGCGGCCATTCTGGGCAGCAAGCGATGCCTGGTGGCCGTGCTCGCGGTGGCGCGACAAAGCAGGTCCAGCAAGACACACACACAGAGCGGTTATTAAAATCACGCAAAGAGAATGACGTCGGCATGCCAACGCCATTATCACAAGTACTTGTGATCGCGGTGAAAGAAACTGCGGAATTAGAAGCGAAAGGCCCCTGTGAAGCAGGTCGTTGGTTTTCTTTGCAGTACGAATACCCTGTGAAGAAAACATTTGCCGCATCGATTTTTTCATGCGGCAAACCTGCACGCCCTCGGGCCACTGTGAAGATCTTGTCCGTCAAGATCCCGATTCTCCTCTTGCCAAGGTTTGCAAACCGCGGAACCATTTTGACGGTTTTGCGCATAGATGGAGAAGGGATGTGACCCTGGAGGTCAGAGGTCATGGTGTGAATCATAGCGCTGTTGGCCTATTACACAGGATTCCAAGACGCAAGTATTCGTTCAGCATGGGATAGTAAATAGTAATTTCGCGCTACGTGTGAACCACAGAAGTCCTAAAAGAATGAATGTCACACCTAACCATCGGCGATTCTTGATCACCCTTGGCCCTCGGTCAGATGGTAAGTTGTGACCTTGGGATTGAACACCGACTTGAGCCCCTGCTCGTCCATGAACGCCGCCATGCGACCCCACATGTCGGCATCTACAGCCCATTCGGTCGTATTGCATGACAGGTACCGCCACCCGAAAAAGTCGTCGAGCCTCCAGGACACCGAGTTGTGGATGACATTGTTCGGGCGCGGTGGGTAGTTGTTGTAGGCCATCGCGCCGTCGTAGCGTGGAAACGCTTCCGTCTGATAGATAGACCTGGTGTACACAAACGACGCCAGGGGAAATTGCTTGTACGTGTCTGCCAACACGGCGAGGTGGTCGGGCGCCCAGATGTCGTCGTCGTCCAGATGCGTCATGATGACGTTTTTTGAGTTTCCTCGCACGGCGTTGTACCTCGTTTCAACCCGCTCCAGGCCATAATTCAATGCCTCGGCACCAGCACATCGCCACACCGGGTCAGGCAACCTCCCTCTCTCGCCGGGAGTGTTGAGATTCCCCCAAGACAGCCTGTCCGGCGGGATGCGACTCAGGACAGGGAACAGGCTCGACACATTGGCTGGCGAATAATTGTCGGCGCTCAAGTAGATGACCCAGTTGGGATTGGTCTGTTCCAACACAGAAGACAAGGAGCGGTTTAATGACGTCAGAGTGCGGCCCTCCAGGCGCTCGTATGTCGCCTCAACGACAACGAATAAAAGGTTACCATCTGTTGGGGCGGGCGTGCATGGTTTAAGTGTGGTCGAGGACGCGTCGTGCTGCGCAGCACGGGAAACTCCAGACAGCCTACTGTGCCGCGTCGCACGCTGGCGGACTCCTCGATGGATTTCACCATCGGTGCTTGAGCTAGATGCAATGCATGCGTTGAAGCCCAGTAAATATATAGCGATCGCGGCTAACAGCAGGCGAACCATCGCAGTGTTGGTGAACAACGTGTGAAGAAAGTGCACTTGACGAAAATGAGCAATGCAAGAATCTTTCATTCTCGCTTTTCTCGCTGATTCGTTGCGTTAAGGAAGCCAGTCAAAGCTGTGACTGACCGTCTCTCAACGTGCCCAGCTCAGTTTTTGCTGTTCAGCAGAGTGCATCATCTACATGGCGGCACTTTCCGCTCGCCGAACGGTGCCCGATCTTTCCAGACGCTGTCTATGGGGGTCGCTTCTGTGTTGCTTTGCTTTGGTAATCGTAGGCACGTTCCGGTTGGATGGGACACCCGCTTCACACGGGCTCGCCCTGCGGTCTTCTCAAGCGCCGGCTGTCCAAGACCCCTGCCTCCTCTACAGTGAGCTCTACCAGAAATACGCCACCGACCTGGTCCGGGTCCGGCAGCTGGCAGCCCGCTTCTGCGCCCAAGCCACCGACCAACAAAAGGGGACGCCCCATGTGCACCACTGCCTGACTGGTGACCTGGAGAGCGAGGTTCTCTACCTGCGCATCCGCCATTTCAAACCTGCCAACGTGTTTGAAGTCAGTTCCGCCCTGGGTTACAGCACGATGTGGATCTTGGCCGCGCTGGAGGACAATGGTCACGGCGTCCTTCACTCGTTTGACTTGTTTGAGACGCCCTTCCCCCATGTCCTGGGCGACTCACACCGTGGGCGCTGGGAGTTCCACCACGGGGACATGCTGACGACCTTCAAACCCATCGCAGACAGCGTCCCTGTGGACTACCTCCACATCGACACCTGCCACGACGAGTCCTGCATTCGGTGGTACCTGCACAACGTGCTCGAAGTCGTGGCAGCGCAAGTGCACCCAAGCCGGCCGGTGCACACATCCATGCACGACATTTACGAGACGTATTACTCACCCGCTGGCGTGCGTCCAGCCGCGCAAAGCAAGCGCCTGCCTCTGCAGGAGGGCAATCAAGTCTTTGAATGGCTGGCGTTTGCCAGGGCGGGCGTGCACATGCACACGCTGGGAGCCGGCCTTGGGAAGGTTGGCGAATGCGTGAGGTCCGCACGGCAGGACGCGCTCCACGATGAGGCGGCTGTGAGGGTGTCGGGCATGGAGCGCTGGAATGGCGACTTGGCTGCCAGCATCTATTTCCAGCTGATGCCGCTGACGGACAGCTGCAAGGACTGCATTGTTTCCTAGCCGATGCTGCAAAGATCGCGTTTGTCAACAGGAGCGGCCAATGTATCGCGCTCGCGATAACTTATGCGGAAGGAGGCAAAATAATCTCCCCGCTGACACCTCGTCGTTATGCTCACGCAATGGGGCGTGCATGAAGGGGGGTGTTCGAGTGCTCTTCATGGACGATTGATGCTCGTCATGGACGGGTGCTGCAGTATGCACTTCTCGATGGCAAAAGCGGGAAAAGTCTTAAAACGCACCACATTTCATACTCCTAAAGTGGAGAGCGTGTGTGTCTGCACATCTCCATA
>Ga0315287_10003440_pt1 | contig 15245 bp, 11 predicted proteins | sample YL17G11_0_MG_FD_205037 | JGI IMG/M metagenome (GOLD analysis project Ga0315287, IMG submission 205037) | Sediment microbial communities from Yellowstone Lake, YNP, Wyoming, USA - YL17G11_0 | ecosystem: Environmental > Aquatic > Freshwater > Lake > Sediment | place: USA: Wyoming | collected... | reverse complement strand
AGAGCTGCGGGGCATCTAATTCTCTAAAAAACTTTCCTCCCCCTTGATGGGGGAGGATTAAGGTGGGGGTGATGATTAGATCATTTCCCCCTCACCCTAACCCTCTCCCCCTAGGGGAGAGGGTAGGCCATTCATCCCCCCAGCAGAGCTGGGGGATATTCTGGCATATTTTGATAAAAAATAAGCGGTTTTATTTTCTTATAAAAACAGTATTGATAGATTAAATTGTTAGGGGGGAACCGATGGACGAGAGGCTCAAAGAGGCTTTTCATAAAATTTACGAGGGCGAGGCCAAGGCCGCACTCCGGCTAAAGATCTTTGCCAAAAAGGCAGAGCAGGAAGATCTTCCGCAGATGGCCAAACTCTTCCGTGTGATCGTTTTCAGCGAAGAGATTCACGGTGAGCGTGCCCTTCGGATGCTCAGGGAGATCAAAGACACCGATACCAATCTCAAAGAGAGCTTTCAGTCGGAAACCAATATTGCAGGAGTGGCTTACGACAATTTTATTGAGCTTGCCGAGAACATAGGAGACATTCAGGCTTCAACGATCTTTTCCAATTCCAGAGATGTGGAAGATGGTCACGCCAAACTTTATAAATATGCGATCAATCATCTGATTGGAGAGCGGGAGACCACTTATTACGTGTGCCAGGTGTGCGGTTATGTATCGGATGGAGTCTGGCCCGAGCTTTGTCCGATATGTTCAGCCCCCAAGAACCAGTTTGTGGAATTTAAATGAGAAAAGGAAAGAATAAAGATCATATCTTCAAAATAATCCCCGGCAAAGGACTATAAGGAAAGCCTATAATCCCTTTTCTCAAAGCTTCTTCCTTGTACTACTGATTTTTGAAAATCTCGCCTCCATGCAAGTAGTAATAAACAGAACAAATTCAGGGTTTTGATTTGTTTTCCATATCGCAACCTTTTGGAAGGGGCACATCTTGGCAAGATATCCTCGGTTTTCAATTTAAGGGGAGATCTCTTCCTGCGATGGTCTTGACTTAGCCTCCCAAGCCTGTTGCCGGGGCTGGCGCTCTTTCTGCTGGGGTTTATTCTGGGCCCAATGATGGAAGAAAACCTGCGCCGTGCTCTGCTGCTCTCCCGTGGTAACTGGAGTACCCTCGTGACGCGTCCCTTGTCAGCGGGCCTGTTGGCGGTGGCCGCACTGCTGCTGTTGATCGTGCTGTTACCCGCCGTCAAAAAGAAGCGCAAAGAGGCATTTGTCGAAGAGTAAATCTTTTTTGACAGGGCAAAACAGCACCCTTGCGGTGCCGTTTTTATTGGTATGTCCCTGAGGGGTTACTCGTCTGAGTCACAATAGCGACAGGAGGGAAGCATATCACTCGGTCTCCTGAAAAAGGCTCCTAAAGGGAGTCGAACAAACCTGCGGGTTGCAGCGCAAACCAACCCGGATGTAGCCTCGAAATACATATCCGAAGGGTTTGAAGAAAAAAACCGGGTCTTAATCGAGGGGGCGATCCCATATCGAGACTGTCAAGACGACATGGGCCTTGTTGGAGTTCTGAGTCGGCAATAAAGAGGGACAGCTGCCCCCGGGAAATTCGTGGGCGGCTGTCTTTTTTAAATGTTGCGGCCGATCTCCGCACCCTCGGCAATGGCTTTTACAGCGTTCCGGGGCTCTTTGGCATCGCCGATAACAAAAGTCGGAATTGATTTCCCCTTTATCTCCTCCATAAGAAGACTATTTGGCCTTGTTCCAGTGGCCAGGACGATCGTATCGAAACCGCGAAGGTTCTTCGCCGTTTCTTCGTGTAGGTAGATTACTCCATCCTCCAGAATTTCTGTGACCCTGGCCTGGGTGATAATTTTCACCCCTTTCTTCTTCAACCGTAGAATGAGCGAGCTTCTCCTCGAGCTGAGATCGTCCAGGCAGACATTATCGAGCATTTCCATGATCGTCACGCGGTTTCCTTTGGGGCTTAAATCATCCAACGGATGAGCCAGAAAATCAGCGGTCTCACAGCCAGTGCTGCCTCCTCCGATTACCAGTACCTTCAGGCCGGGGAGGACTTGACCGGTAAGCACATCCCAGCTGTGGACGACATTTTTCTGATCAAGTCCTCGAAATTTTGAAGGGATCTGGGGAAGACCTCCCGTGGCAATAATAATTGCGTCCGGGCGAAATTCATCTATGACTTTCGGTGTTGCTTCTTTGTTCAACTCGACCTTCACTCCGGATTTGTAAGCTTGACCGGCAAGGTACTTAATAAGGCAGGTGAACTCTTGCATGGTCGGGGGAAAAGAGGCCGCCAAAAGTTGTCCCCCCAGCTGTGTTGATCTTTCCATGAGGGTGACCTTATGCCCCCGCAAAGCTGCGACCCTGGCTGCCTCCAGACCACCCGGGCCTCCACCCACCACCAAGATCTTCTTTGGGCTCTTCGTCGGGACCAGGGCCATTTCCTCTTCCCGGCCTGTGGCGGCATTCACCAAGCAGCAGATCGTTTTATCGCTGTAAAGGCTCATCAGACAATGCAGATCCCCCACGCATGGAGCGATATCCTCCCAGTTACCGGCCGCAGCCTTTCGAGGAAATTCCGCATCGGCCAAGAGCGCTCGGGCCATAGCCACCATGTCCGCTTTACCGGAAGATAAAATATCTTCGGCAACCCAGGGAGTAAGGATGCGACCCACAGAGATGACAGGGATTTTGACCACTTCTTTGATCGCCGCTGCCAAGGGGGCGTAGATTCCCGCTGGTGAACCCATGGGTGGCGCGACACTCCCAAGGCTCGTCGTTCCTGCCGAAATATTAAGGGCATCGACCCCAGCCTCCACGAAGAAAGGAGCAATATATTGGGTCTCTTCCAGGCTCCGACCTCCCGGTTCATATTCATCGCCCGAGATGCGGAGCAAAATCGGGAATCCCGGTCCAACCTTAGCCCGGATGCGCCGGATTACTTCCAAAGGCAGCTTTAGTCGTCCATGGATATCTCCGCCAAATTCATCCGTCCTCTTGTTATGCAGGGCCGAAAGAAAGCTGCCCAAAAGGTGGTGGCAGTGAGCGCAATGAATTTGCACTGCGTCGCAGCCGGCCTCTTGAGCCCTTCTGGCCGCGTCAGCAAATCCCTCGATGATTTTTTCGATCTCTTCCACTCTCAATTCCCTAGGAAGCTCCCGAAAACGGCGAGAAGCAATCGGAGACGCGGCTACGGGCTGGGCTCCGGAGAGAGCCGAAGGGGCATTAAAGCTTGGATGAATGAGTTGGGGACCGATCTTGGCGCCATGGCTTTGGACCGCTCGAGTCAAATCTTTCCAGGCCGGGATGAATTGATCATCATACAAGCCTAAGCTTCTCATTTGATACTTGGCTTTGGGATCGACGCTGACATCTCCGGTTATAATGAGCCCAACACCTCCACGGGCGCGGGCGGCGAAGTATTGAATCAAGGGGGGTGTCACATAGCCTTGGGGAGAACCAAGGTTGGTACTCATGGGGGACATCACGATCCGATTCTTAACCTCCATTGCGGCGATGCGAATAGGAGTAAACAAGAGTTTCAAATCCCTCATCTTTCTGCCTCCGGTTCATTCAAAGGGTTTAGAATTCTCATTTCATAATTTTAGCGCCCACTCGTTCAATGGGGGGCGGTTCTAAATTCATCCTGGGTGGGATTTTGTGTTTTCTCTATTCTGCTCCTGGTCGGTACATCTTCTCAATAATCTGCTTGTAGGTCTCGTTGATGAACTTCCGTTTCACTTCATCGTCGGTGTGACCTCACCGTCTTTCTCATAGAGTTTCTTGGGGATGATGGTAAACTTCTTCACTTGCTCCACCTGCGCAAGCGTCCTGTTCACCCTGTCCAGTTCTCTCTGAATCAGGTTCTTAATCTCAGGAACCTGGGTGAGGCTGCCATAAGTTCCGAATTGAATTTTGTTGTCCTGTGCATATTTGATGACATTCTAAATTATTATTTTGATTTCCTCAAGAGTCAATTCTGAAACAGCCCCCAAGGAAATCTTGTTCCCCCAAGGAAATCTTTGACTTCCCCCATTCAGTTTGGTAAACTCTTAACAAAACAATTGTCCTTCTGATGAATCTGGTCTATGGAAGTTCTTATGTTGAAGAGGAAATAGCATACGGGTTGAGAGAACTGTATTGGGCATAGGTGACTTGAAAATTTTTGGGGGCCGGTTAAACGGTACGGTGTTCTCCCTAAAGTTTCTCCACCGAAGGGAGGCAGAGGATCTTTTTCTTGCACACGTGTCAAATCGGAAGGAAACGCATAACCAAATAAATCGGATACAGAGATAGGAAAAGAGCAAAGATGAGAACAAAGGCCGCTCTCGTCTATGAGTACAAGAAGCCTCTGGTGATCGATGAACTCACCTTAGAGGCACCAAGAGATAGGGAGGTTCTGATCCAGTATCGAGCGGCGGGTTTGTGCCACAGCGATGTCTCCGTGAGGGATGGCGTCTTTCGCATGCCCCCCCCTGCCCTGCGTTCCCGGACACGAAGGAGCAGGTGTCGTTCTGGATGTGGGACATGGAGTAACGTGGGTTAAACCCGGCGATCATGTCCTTCTCATGTGGGTTCCTGTCTGCGGTCATTGCTATTACTGTCTCCGGGGTCATTACCCTCTCTGTGCGGATCGCGATAAGACACGACTCGGAAGGATGCTCGACGGAACGGCACGGCTCACGAAAGGGAAACAGGAGATTCAAATAATGCTCGGGGTAGGAGCCTTCAGCCAATACAATGTGGTGAGCGAACAGAGTGTTCTCCCCATGGACCGGGACATCCCTTTCGATGTCGCTGCCCTCTTTGGGTGCGCCGTGATGACTGGCATCGGAGCCGTCTTGAACCGGGCTAAGCTCCCGCCCGGAAGCCATGTCGCCATCATGGGACTAGGCGGAGTCGGCCTAAACCTCGTCCAAGGCGCGTTCCTGGCGAACGCAACACAGATCATCGCCATCGATCGCTTCGAACAGAAGCTCGCCTTGGCCAAGCAGTTCGGTGCAACTCACCTCATCGACGTGACTCAAGAGGACCCCGTCGAACGCGTTAAAGAATTAACAAACGGCATAGGCGTGGATTTTGCTTTCGAAGCAATTGGTAACGCAGAGACGATTTCGATGAGCTATCAGTTCCTTCGCCGCGGGAGCACGGCCGTGCTTGTTGGGATTCCGGATGCAGAGGCACGATTTCCTCTCCCCTTACAAGAAATGATTCAGTTCGAAAAGGGCATCCTCGGTTGCTACTATGGTTCTGGAGACATCCGTATTGGATTGAAGACGATTCTTGACCTCTACAAGGCAGGTCGGCTCAAGACAGACCTGATGATCTCGCACCGCTATTGTTTGGAGGAAATCAATGCCGGCCTTGCCGATATGGAATCGGGTAAAAATGTGAGGGGAGTCATCTTGTATTGAAGGACTCGACAGGAAAGAGGGACTTGCTTGAATCATCTCCTTCATTCCCCTTGGCTGAGCTCTGCAATAAATGGTCCCTTCAGAAGGATCCTGCTTTAACCCCTTCTTTGCCTCTCCCCAATTCAAGGATTCGATGAATCAATCCCTTTTTAGGTAGAAAGATCCCCGTCTCATTGACAAGACTCTCATTCACTCCTTGGGAGCTTCAAAGAGTTTCGCTTTTTTCCCCTTCCTCCACACGCTTATAAATATTAAGACCAGCAAAAAAAGAGAAATCCCGATCATACTGGCTGAAATCGGACGGCCAAGAAAGATCATGGGGTTCTGATGCGACATGACCAGAGCTTGCCGAAGGGATTGTTCAAATAGGGGACCCAAAACAAGAGACAAAATGAAGGGCCCCAGTTCATAATTCCGTTTTCGCAAAAGGTATCCCAGTACACCGAACGCGATCATAACCCATACATCGAAAATGTTCAGGTTAGCAGAGTAGGTTCCGATGACGCATAACAAAAGAATGATCGGAAAAAGCGCCCAATAAGGAATCCTTAGAAACTGAACCCAAATGCCGATCAAGGGCAGGTTTAAAATAAGTAGCATCACATTTCCTATATACAAGCTGGCAATAACTCCCCAAAAGATGTCCGGGTGTTGAGCCATGAGTGTAGGTCCTGGTTGAACCCCATGCATAATCAGAGCACCCATCATCAAAGCGCATACCCCATTACAGGGTAGCCCTAACGACAATAAGGGGATCATTGACCCTGCGACGGCTGCATTATTGGCTGCCTCTGGCCCTGCGACACCTTCAATGGCTCCATTGCCAAACTTTTCAGGGTGTCGAGAAGACTTCCTCTCAATGGCGTATGAAAGAAACGAAGCTGTCACCGGCCCAGCACCTGGAAGAATTCCTATGAAAAAACCCACCACGCTGCCACGGAGGATCGGGATGGCTGAAACCATCCAGTCCTTCGCAGTAGGGAAAATTCCTTTGATTTTTGCAAAAACTTCTCGTTTAAACACCTCTTCCATGTTAAGGATGACCTCCGAGACACCAAACATCCCCATGATCACAGCCACCAAATCGAATCCGCCTGCTAAATTGGTTGACCCAAAGGTGAATCTTTCCATCCCGGTGATGACGTCCATTCCGACCGTAGAGACAAATAATCCCAACGCAATCATCAAGAAGGCCTTTAACATCGAGCCCCCCACCATGAATATGCTCACCACGAATGCCAGCGTCATGACAGAAAAAAACTCTGGCGGCCCAAATTTCAGAGCTACGACAACAAGAATGGGGGAGAAAAAATTCAAGCCTATTGTACTCAGGGTGCCGGCGATGAAAGAACCCATGGCCGCAATGCCCAAAGCTGCTCCTGCCCTGCCCTGCTTAGCCATTTGATGGCCGTCAAGGCAGGTGACAACCGAAGCAGCCTCTCCCGGGATATTGACGAGGACGGATGTGGTGGACCCTCCATACATGGCTCCGTAAAAAATGCCTGAAAGCATGATGATGGACGCAGTGGCAGGGATTTTGAAAGTGACAGGAAGAAGGATGGATAGGGCTGCGAGGGGACCAATTCCTGGGAGCACCCCAACCAGTGTGCCTACCAGACAGCCTATAAAACAATAGAACAAATTAATGGGGGTCAATACTACCGTAAACCCCAGTTGAAGGTTATGGAGAATGTCCATATTCACCCCGATTAAAAACCCAGGAACCCCTTAGGAAGCTTGATCTGCATGAGGAATTGGAATAATGAATAGATCAATACACACGAACCGATGGATGTGAAGGTCACCATCATCCATTTCTTAGGTTCAATCACCCGGATCATTAAGATGGTGACTAAAATGGAGGTAAGAAGGAACCCTAATTTGAGCATGATGAGGGCCATAATACAGAGGCTTCCTACAAGGTAAAAGACTTTTCTCACGGCAATTGGATTTTCCCAAAACTTTCCCGTCTCCTCCTTTTTAGGACCTTTGAACAGCTCGCTGAGAAACAACAGTAGCCCCATCCCACCTATGAGCAATCCGGTCAAGAAGGGAATAAATCCACTTCCTGGTCCGGCAGGACTCCATAGTTGATGGCGAATCGATTGAATACAAATACCGATTCCGAAGAGAATCCAAAAGGTATTAAAAATCTGGTCAACAACCCTATTATTGTTCACGGTAAAAATCGTGTTAACCCCTCGCGTTTACCAAGAACTGTTTACCAGCCCCCGTAATGAGGCCATATACACTGGTCAGCAACATCTGGTAACCCTTTTCGATATACTGCTTTGGTGTCTCCCCTCCACGTATGAGCCCGCCAATAGGTTTCCCCTTTTTCCTTCCGGCAGCGAGGATTTTGTCGATGGCTTCCACAACGAGAGGATGATCTGTTTGGCCAGGCACACCCAAGGATTGGGAGAGATCATTGCTCCCGATACTTACTCCGTCGATACCTTCCGTATCCAAAATTCCTTCAATATTCTCCACTCCCTTACGGCTTTCCACGACACCCAATACCATGGTCTCCCGATTGGCAATCTTGACATAATCTCCCAAAGGACCGCTCAGCCCAAAGTTTGCACCACGAACTCCGGCAAGTCCCCTCATTCCTTCCGGAGGATACTTCGCTCCACTCACCGCTATTTCAGCATCTTCAACGGTCTCTAACCCGGGAATAATAATACCCATAGCTCCTATATCTAAGTAGCGAAGGACAATCTCCGGCAGATTCTGCGGAACACGAACCAGAGGGGTAATCCCTCGCAACTCCGCTGCCATTACTAATTGCCCTACGTCCTCCAAACTCATTGGGGAATGCTCACAATCGATGAAGAGCCAATCGAAACCCAGAAGCCCAAGGACCTCAACAACTTGAGGTGCCGGATCTTGTACAATGACCCCGGCCGCTATTCCCCCTTTTTGAAGCTTCTCTTTCATGAGGTTTTTTTTCATGAAATCCTCCTCGTGAAAACATTCAAAAACAACCCCCCGATACGAATAAGTGGCCTACTTCTTTGAAGATTCCATGGCCATTTTCTTTTTCGTATAGGGGATATAGCCTCCCATTTGCAAGATTTGTATTAAATTCTCTGGGAGAGGAGCAGATTTAAGCTTGGTACCCGTGGTTAAATTTCGAATCTCTCCTTTGGAGAAGTCTATTTCCAGATCATCTCCTGTTTTCACTTTTGAAGAGATTCCCTCACAAATAAGAATGGGTAACCCATTATTGATCGCATTTCGGAAGAAGTACCGCGAGGACGATTCGGCAATGACCGCTTTCACCCCGGCTCCCTTGATGGCAAAGATGGGATGTTCGATACTCTTTCCACCTCCTCCAAAATTTCGTCCTGCTATAATAAAGGAGTATTTTCCTGCCAATGCCTCCGCAGCAAAGTTCTGATCGGAACCCTCCATCGCATGCTTTCCCAGTTCCTCCATGTTCAGATTTCCTACTTTTGTACCTCCCTGCCAATACTCTTCTGGTAAGATTTTGTAGGAATCGGTGTAATCTCCGCAGACCCAAGCCTTCCCTCTAAGAATCGTCTCATTTCCCATAAGGATTCACTCCTTTAAAGATATTCTCTTGGGTCCGAAATAGCACCCTTGATGGCCGAGGCAGCGACCACAGCCGGATTCGCTGAATAAATGTCTGCTTTGGGGCTCCCCATACGGCCCTGCATGTTTCTTGGAACCGACCCAATACATACCTCCCCATCGCCCAACACGACCAATTGACCGCCATGACAAGGGCCACACGTGGCATGCCCAATGAGAACTCCTGATTTAAGCAGAGTGCTGAAAGTCCCGTCTTCCACAGCTTCTTGATAGATCTTCTGTGAGGCTGGTGAGATAATCATACGAACGTCGGGGTGAACCTTCCTTCCCTTCAGAATTTGGGCTGCAACATGAAGGTCCTCCAATCTTCCACCGGAACAAGAAGATACCGTTGCTACATGGATCTTCGTACCCAATACCTGAGACAAGGGCTTCACATTGTCTGGCGAATGGGGGCAGGCCACTTGGGGTTCAAATGTGGAAACATCTAATAATATGGTATCAGCATATTCCGCTTGGGGATCGCTTTGATAGAGTTGAAATGTCCTTTTGCTCCTTCCTTTAAGGTAATTTTGGGTAACCACATCCGGAGGGATAATGGCGTTCTTCGCACCTGCGTCGGAAGACAGATTGCAGAGAGCAAACCGGCTGTCCATGCTCATCTTTCTGACAGTTTCTCCTTTAAGCTCAATGGCCTGGTAGGCCCATTCCGCCCTTGTGCCGTCCCAACCCTTCTGCCCCATAAGGTAAAGCATGATGTCCCGCGACATGGTCCCCTTCGGAAGGCTCCCCTGGATTTCCACCTTGACTGTAGCGGGAACTCTCAGCCAGAGTTCTCCGGTGGCCATGGCCATGGCCGCGTCAGTGGCACCCATTCCCAAGACTACGGCTCCCAAAGCGCCGCCAGTGAGGGCATGTGAATCAGTAGCAATGGCGATAATTCCAGGAACCAAATAGCCCTCTTCAGCAACGACATGGTGCATGATTCCTTGATTCCCTATATCAAAAATCCGAACGTTATATTGCTTAGCCAACCCTCGTACCTCGTTGTGCAAGTTGGCATAATTTACATCTGGAGCAGGGGCGAAATGGTCAAATACGACGACTACCTTTTCAGGATCAAATACCTTGGTCGCTCCGGCTGACTTTAGATGATTGAAGACGATTTTTCCGAGTGTATCCATGGTGTAAACCAGTCCGATTTTTGCTGTGATCATCTGACCCGGAACCACCTCTGCCAAACCTGCGGAGTGAGCCATAATCTTTTCCGTAAGCGTCATTGGCCTAGCCATTCACATTCCTCCCTTTAACTCTGATAGGAATCATTTTGAAATGCGCCCCTTCTTTACGAAGAATTCACGAAAAGCTTTGTATTGTTTTTCGACTTCCTGGCCGGTTTGCTTCGCATCCAAATACTTCACACCCACCTTAGATCCGAGATTGTCGAATTCCTTGATACACTCAGGATCATGAAGGGCGGCCAAGATAGCCTCTTCCAGGTATTTGAGACGCTCAGGTGGAACACCCTTTGGAACGGCAGCATATCTCCAAACCGTCCAAAGAATGTGGTTCACTCCCAGCACCTCATTAAAGGTGGGAGTATTTGGAAAATAAACAGACCGCTCTCCTCCTGCCTGACCCAATACCTTTACCTTTCCGGCTTCGAGATGACTCTTGTATTCGCTATAATAGTAACCTGCTATTTCAATATGATTTCCTAACATGGAGATAATAGCCGGGGCGCCTCCTTGAAATGGAACTTTAGTATATTTACCGCCTGTAATCATCTCGACATCCTCGACGAGGAATTGAGAACTTGTTTCCACACCAATGGCGACCTTAATCGTGTCCGGTTTCTGCTTTCCGAGTTCGATAACCTCTTTGAGAGATTTGTCTTTTAAAGGGCCTTCCGTCGAGGCAATCCAGGTATTCGGATCCTCATTGATATAGCCCACCGCCTCCATGTTTTTATAGGACCACTTTCCCTGTGCTCTTAACAGGTCATCCAGCCAAAAATAGCTACCCGCCAGAATCCCTACGGTATAACCGTCATTTTTTGCTTGGCTAGCCAGATAGTTGTGGCCGATGAGCCCGGTGCCTCCTGTCCTATTCTCCACAACAACACGGTTGTCAATATACTTCTCTACGTATTTTGCCAACATGCGAGCTGTGACGTCCATTCCTCCTCCAGCAGGGTAGACGACCACAAAGGTGATCGGTTCTGACGGATAGTCCTTTGGCTTGATGGCCTTCAGCTTTGCCTTAGGATCGGTCTGCGCATAAGCCAAAGTTAAAAAAGAAAATCCAACCAACACCAAACACAAAATCAAAACAATTCTTTTCATATTACTCTCCTTTCATCCTTGGATTTAAATCCAAATGCTATTTATATGTAAACCTTAAATCATTGTCAAGAGAATCTTATTTTGCTATCTCAGATTTGAATGGTCGTTTTTCTCTAAACTATGAACGACAATAAATGGGATATCCTAATGTTCCTCCTCTCAAGAGGGAAACAAAAAACCATCTTTTTCAAGACTCGAACTTATGAAACCCTAAGGTCCAAAGTATCTATGGAATCGTTTCAGATATACTGTCTATTCAAATGCTATAACCGCAAAAGGGCCACCGTTGATTAAATTAATATTTCAATTGTAAAAAACCAGTGACAGGGTCACCCATTAAAAGAGATGGCCCTGCCTTTCTTGCTAATTGGCATAATGTAGGACTGTAGACTCGTATTTGAAAACGATAACCCAAGAATGGGCGGAACTGCCTTTCTGATTGGCTGTGAATTACTGTATTGTAGAGGTTGCGATTTCTGCTATATATTCGCTGTTTCTAACAACCCCAAAAAGTTGCGATATGATTTTCAAATATTGATTGGGATGCTCGATTTCATCCCAAAAATCGTTAATTCATTTGTCTATTTTGAAGTGAAGACTTGTAGTAGGTGACGATCAGGAGATGACCTGACAATGTCTGCAATTACAGAAAAGGAGCACTTTAAAAAAGACGCATAGCGCATGGAGCATAGCGTTTAATTGAATAAGATCTCAAATCCGAATTACGCAATCTGCATTCTGAATTTTATTTCATTCCTTTCGTTTTTTCTTTGAGTTGCATTTTCGCCGAGACTGAAAAGTCTCGGCTATCCGTGAAGCCCGGCCCCGTGGGCGGTGAGTTTCACTTCATTCCTTTGGTTTTCTCTTTTAAAATAGGTATCACATTTTGAAAGTCATCTACGATCCCGTAATCTGCGACTCCGAAGATGGGGGCGCGGGGATCCTTATTGATGGCAATGATTGTTTCAGAGCCCTGCATCGCTGTAACATGCTGGAAGGCGCCGCTGATGCCAATGGCAATATAGATTTTTGGTTTGACAGTCTTGCCGGAAATTCCCACCTGTCGCTCTTTGGGTAGCCAATTCCGATCCACTACCGGCCGTGAGCAGGCAATGACCCCGCCTAAGTTTTTTGCTACTTCTTCTATCATCGGAATATATTCAGGTCCTCCGATCCCTTGACCGACAGAGACAATGATCTCTGCTTGAGTGATATCTTCTCCTGTGATAGGGGCTTCAATATATTCAATAAATTTTTTTACATCAATCGTTCCTTGGAGTGGAGAGGGCTCCATAACAATGCCAGCTTTTTTTTCACGAGGTGCGCCAGGACTGAAAACGCCCGGCCGAACAGTGGCAATATATCCACTGGATTCCCTCAGGGTTACATTGGTATTTACTTTTCCTCCATAGTTGGATCGGACAGCTTTCAACCGGCTCTCTTTGAACGAGAGGCCGATACAATCCGTGACCAAAGGAAACCCCATTTCCGCAGAAAGGCTTGGCGCCAGGTCCATTCCAAAGGCCGTGTGTCCTATCAGGGTAAGAAGGGGTTGATATTTTGCAATGAGAGAGGAGAGGACTTTTTGATAGAGGATGGAATTAAAATGTTCGAGTTGCTCATCCTCCACGACCAATACCTTCGATACCCTGGTAGCCAACTCCTCAGCGAAATTCTTGACGTTGTGACCCAATAGAATAGTAGTTAATGAAGCCCCCTGCTGCGAGGCCAACTTCTCTCCAGCTCCTAACATCTCGTATGTAATGTCCCGAATCTTATCTTGTCGATGCTCGACGACTATGAAGATCTCGCTCATATTATTAACTCCTCTTATAAAAGTTTCCCCTCTCCCTTGATGGCCTCCGGCTCAGAGGAGCCTCTGGCTTGGAGAGGAGAGGGTTGGGGTGAGGGTGATCCTTCGACAGACTCAGGATGAATTCATGGTGAGCTTGTCGAACCATCCCCCTCCCCTTCACCCTGTTAGATAAGGTTCTCTATTCAGCCCTGTTATTCAAGAAATGTCCTATCTAACAGGGTGAATCCCCTCCCGCCAGGGGAGGGGAGGTATGGGACGCAATTATTTTTAAAGGGTAAGCCTGACCTCATCCTTTTTTCTTCTTCACGATTTCGGTCAGTTGTGTCACAACCTCTTCAGGATTTCCTTTCAATATTTCTGCCATCTTCCCAACGGGTGGGAAGAATACCTGATCGATTTTTGTGTCGGCTGATTCGTCAGAGGTGAGCCCTATCTCCTCTATTCCAAGATCCTTGATCTCCTTGTCCTCTGCTTCTAAGAGGGCAGCAAGGGAGACATATTTTGGCTCGTTGATCCCCGTCTGGACAGTCAGGACAGCAGGAAGTTTGAGCTCCACCACTTCTTCTATACCGCCCTCCAATTCTCTTTGGACTTTCACTTTTTCGCCGATCATCTCAACATGGGTGACAATGGCTGCGTGAGGAAGACCTAACATCTGTGCCAGACTCACTCCAACCTGTCCGCAGTTGTCATCCTCTGCTTGAACACCTGTTAGAATGAGATCAAAGGATTGATTTTTGATTGCCTGAGAGAGTATCTTGGCAATCAGATGGCCATCTTGAACAGCAGGTCCCTCTATTCTCAATGCCCTATCAGCGCCCATGGCCAAGCATCTCGTCAACACTTCTTTTGACTCTTCAGGCCCGATTGTTATGACAGTGACCTCCCCCCCATATTTCTCTTTTAAGAGGGCCGCCTCCCTGACTGCATAGCCGTCCCAATCATTAAGGGTGAAGACAAGATGGTCCTTTTTGATGTCCGTCCCATCCTTCTCAATAAAGATGTCTGCCTCTGCAGTTTTTGGGATCCTTTTGACACAAACGGCAATATTCATAATGCCCCCCTAATTTTTTTAAAGGTAAAGGCCTTTAGTCTACAATCTCAGTGGTTTTGTAACTCAACCCTTTAGGGTTGAAGATCAGGGCTGAAGCCCTGAGTTACAAAGCCTCGGCGACTAGCTCTGCAATGTCTTTTACCGCAATCTGATCTGCTAGACCTGATATTTTTACCGCATCCTCCAGGGTTAAGAGGCAGAAAGGACAAGCTGTGGCCATCACCTTTGCGCCCAAAGCGACAGCTTCCTTGATTCGAATCTCTCCATTCCGAATCCCTTCTGTTCCCCCTTCCGCCCACATCCGTCCCCCCCCTCCTTCACAACAAAGACTCCTTTGTTTTGATCTTTCCATCTCGGCGAATTCCAACCCAGGAATGGAGGTCAAAATTTTTCTCGGTTCATCAAAGACGAGATTCTGTTTTCCGAGAAAACAAGGATCCTGATAGGTGGCGGAAAAGTCTAATGTCTTAGACATTTTCAATTTTCCCGTCTCAATCAAATCAGCAATGACCTGAGTATAGTGTTGGACAGGGATAGCGAAGTCCGGATACTCATTTTTAAAAGCATTGAAGCAATGAGGTGAAATGGTGATAATTCTTTTAATCCCAGACTTTTTAATGAGGTTCGTATTGTCCTTTGCCAGCTTTTTGAAAAGTGCCTGCTCGCCCATCCTTCTGATCTCGTTTCCACAGCAGGACTCCTTCTTTCCCAGAATACCAAAGTCGAAATCTGCTTTTTGAAAGATTTTGACGAGGGCTGTTGAGACATTCTGAACCCTTGGATCATAAGAAGGGGCACAGCCTACGTAGAGCAATGTTTCTGCGGTTGCTTCTCCGAGAATCTTTACTCCCAGGTCTTTTGCCCAGTCCGCTCTGCGATCACGGAACCGTCCCCATGGATTCCCTTGAAGAAAGGTGTTTTCCAGAGCATCCCTGATGGTTGAAGGGACCTCGCCTTGGTTGGCAAGAAAATTTCGTATCCCCATAATCAGCTCAACGTTTTTCACTCCAGCAGGACAGCGGAGGCTGCAAGTGCTGCAGGTCGTACAGGCCCATAATTCAGGCCTTTTAAATAGGAGAG
>Ga0315287_10003439_pt1 | contig 15246 bp, 13 predicted proteins | sample YL17G11_0_MG_FD_205037 | JGI IMG/M metagenome (GOLD analysis project Ga0315287, IMG submission 205037) | Sediment microbial communities from Yellowstone Lake, YNP, Wyoming, USA - YL17G11_0 | ecosystem: Environmental > Aquatic > Freshwater > Lake > Sediment | place: USA: Wyoming | collected... | reverse complement strand
GCCGACCTCGGATGGGTCACCGGTGTCGTCTACGGGCTCATGGGGCCTTGGGCGAACGGGATCACGCAGATCGGATACGGCGGGAGGTTCAAGCCTGAGGCATGGTACAAGCTCATTGAGAAGTACAGGGTCACGGTCTGGTACTCCGCGCCGACGGCGATAAGGATGCTCATGGCATCGGGCGATGACATTCTGAAGAACTACGACATGACCTCGTTGAGGCACCTCTGCTCTGTCGGAGAACCGCTGAACCCGGAAGGGGTGAAGTGGTCTATCAAGAACTTCGGATTGGCGTTCCACGACACATGGTGGCAGACGGAGACCGGGAGCATCCTGATCACGAACTACCCATGCATGCCGATTAAGTTCGGCTCGATGGGGAAGCCTTTCCCTGGAATCGAAGCGGCGATACTGGATGAGGCGGGGAACCCGCTGCCGCAGGGAGCCGAAGGGGATCTGGGCCTCAAGCCGAAATGGCCGTCGATGATGAGAGCCATTTGGCGAAATGAGAAGAGATTTGACGAGTACTTCAGGAACGGATGGTACATCACCGGGGACACCGCGACGATCGACAAGGACGGCTACTACTGGTACGTCGGCCGGGCGGACGATGTCATCAAGACCTCCGGAGAGAGGGTCGGACCGTTCGAGGTCGAGAGCGCCCTCGTGGAGCATCCGGCCATCGCTGAGGCCGGCGTGATCGGAAAGCCCGACCCCATGAGGGGAAACATAATCAAGGCTTTCATCGCGCTGAAGCCTGGCTACCAGCCCTCAGACGCGCTGAAGGAGGACATCCAGAAGTTCGTCAAGGGGAAGCTCGCAGGGCACGCGTACCCGAGGGAGATCGAGTTCGTCGACTCGCTGCCTAAGACCAGGAGCGGCAAGATCATGAGGCGGCTGCTCAAGGCGAAGGAGCTCGGACTTCCGATCGGCGACACGTCGACGCTGGAGAGGGATTGAGGCTCCAGCGCCTCTCTTTGTTTTCTTACTCGATAAAAACAGGGTGAGTGATGAATTGACAGAAACAGATCAGAGAATAACAGTGCTTGAAAACAAGCTGCATTCGATGCGGGACATACTGAGCGTGGTGACCATAATCGCCTTCACGGTGTTCCTCGGGATACCGATCGTCGGCTCCGTGATTGGAATCGGGACCTACTCCCCGTTCTTCGGCGCGGCATGGAACACGATGCTGCTTTACGCACTGCTGGTTGCCAATACGATAGGCTACCTATGGAGCGAACTGTGAGGGGATGGACATGGACAAGAAGATCAAGAACACGATCATTCTAGTGCTGACGGTCTTCGTCATCGTGGCGATTCAGCAAGGGATACTTTTCACGGTCGACAAGGGGATCGGCACGGGAAACGTTCAGGTCATTGCGGGCAGCAATATCTCAGGGAACGAGCAGTGGACCTTCGGCCTGGTCCCGCATTTGGAGACCATGTCGAAGATCGATGCGGCGACGCAAGGCTTTAAGATATGGGCCTCGCCAGGCGACTACTCCGGCGATTCCATCATGGGGATAACGGCTGCGATCGCGGCAGTGATGTGGATCGTCTGGATGGGAGTTTTCCTTGGGTTCCCAGGGAACATCCAGTTCAAGAAGGAGAGGATCCTCGGATTGATCGGGATAGCCTTCCTCATACTGATTTTGAACCTGGTATTCCTGCGCTCGATCGCGGATGCGACTACGGCGGGGTCCGTCGTGAGGAACACGGCAGGCCATCTGTCGCTGGCTCTTAACAACACGGGAATCCTCTTCGCAATACTCCTGCACCGGCTCGGCGTCGGAGTCAAGGACCCGGACCAGCCGATGATGCCTGCCTTTGGAGCGTCCAAATGCGACAAGGCGAACAAGAATTTCTACAGGAAGTTCAACGGCCTGCTGACGATCCTCCTGGCGACTGCTGTCATTGAGATCATCTGCCAGTTCGCAGGATTGGCGGTCCCTGAAGTCGCGGTCGATGCGTCGGTGTGGCTGATATGGGGCGTCATATTCCTCGGGCATTTCGGGACTTTCCCGAGCGATTGGAAGCTCGGGATGAGGCCGAAGGGGATCGCGCTCATGTTGATCCTGACAATCCTGACACTCGTCGGTTTCTACGTGATGCAGGTCGCGAGCGGAGAGGCGATCGGGAGCGGACTTCTCGAGACGCGATTGGCAAACGCCGGCTTGAGCCAGAATGCCGGAGTGAGCCTGATGCTCTCGTGTTGGCTCGTCTTCTGGACGGTCGCGGTAGGCGCCGCAGGATTCTGCAACCCGGGTGAGTGTAAGCCCGTAGAAAGCAAACCGTAAAAACACCAAGCCAGGGGCTCTGCGGTTTCGCGGAGCGCCTGGAGATCAGTTTCCTTTTTCAAGCCTTTTCCACTTTTGCGGCGCAGACCTTGTACTCCGGGATCTTCGCGGCCGCATCGAGTGCCGGGTTCGTGAGCATGTTCGCCGCCGCCTCCGCGTAGTGGAACGGGATGAACAGCACTCCTTTCAAGATCCTGTCCGTCACCCTGGCGACTGGAGCGATGCTTCCCCTCCTCGTCGTGACCCTGACCCTGTCGCCTTCCGAGATGCCGAGCGCACGGGCGTCCTCGTTGTTGATCTCGACATACGGCTCGGGCGCCTCCCTCTCAAGGTTCGGCGATCTGCGCGTCATTGTTCCGGTGTGGTACTGGAAAAGGTTCCTACCGGTGGATAGTATAAGTGGATACTCCTCGGATGTCTCCTCGGCTGGTGGGGCGTGCTTCGAGAGAGCGAACTGCCCTTTCCCGATCTTGAACCCGCCGACATGGAGTATCTTGGCGCCGGTCTGGTCCTTCGCGGTGCACGGCCATGTCAGGATCTCGTTCTCCAGCCTGTCGAAGCTTATCCCCGCGTATGGAGGAGCGACTGATGCGAGCTCATCCATGATCTCTGAGGGCGACTTGAAATCGAAACCGGGCGCTCCGAATCTCTTCCCCAGCTCGCAGGCGATCTTCCAGTCAGGCAGCGCCTCTCCGGGAGCATCGACTGCTTTTCTCACCCTCCGCACCTTCCTGTCTGTGTTCGTGAATGTTCCGTCCTTCTCGGCGTAACAGGCCGCCGGCAGGATGACATGCGCGAACTTCGTCGTCTCGGTCGGGAAGATGTCGACGGCTGCGAAGAATTCCAATCGTTCGAAGCCTTTCTGGACGTGTGTTATATCGGCATCCGACATCATCGCGTTCTCGCCGAACGATATGATCGCTTTGATCTTCCCCTCGGCCGCCAGCTGCAGCGCGACCGTCATCGGGAGGCCGACCTTGTCCGATAGCGGTTTCCCCCAGGCCTTCTCGAACTTCGATTTGACCTCGGCGTTGGCGACGAGCTGGTATCCGGGGTAGAAGTTCGGCAGCGCACCGGCGTCGCAAGCCCCTTGGACGTTGTTTTGCCCCCTGAGCGGGTTGACGCCCGTCGACTCCTTTCCGATATGGCCGGTCAGAAGCGCGAGGTTCGCCAGCGCCTTGACGATTTCAGTACCGTTGCTGTGCTGCGTGACGCCCATGGAGTAAGCAATCATCGCCTTGTCCGATTTCGCGTACAGCCGTGCGGCTTCGACGATCTTGTCCTTCGGAATCCCGGTGATCTCCTCGACCTTCTCCGGGGTGTATTCAGAAACGGCCTTGCTGAATTCATCGAAGAACGCCGTCTTCGTCTCAACGAACTCCTTGTCGTACAGCTTCTCCTCGATGATGATCCTGGCCATGCCGTTTATCCAGGCGATGTCCGTGCCAGGTTTCTGATGCAGGCTCATGTGAGCGACCCTAGATAGAGCGGTCTCCCTTGGATCGATTACGATCGCCTTTGCGCCGCCGTAAATCGCCCTGAGCATCCTCGCGCCGATCAGCGGGTGCGTCTCAAGTGTGTTGGAACCCGTGACGAGAAGGCAGTTCGCGTTCTCGAACTCCGGGATCGAGTTTGTCATCGCACCGCTGCCAAATGAGTAGACAAGCCCGGCGACGGTCGATGCGTGGCACAGCCTGGCACAATGGTCGATGTTGTTTGTGCCGACCGCGGCCCTCGCGATCTTCTGCATGAGGTAGTTCTCCTCGTTGGTGCACTTCGCGGAGGAGAAGACCGCAATTGAGTCGGGGCCGTATTTCGCCGATATGCGCTTTATCTCGCTCACGATCCTGTCAAGCGCCTCGTCCCAGGTCGCCTTCCTGAATCCTGAACCCTCCTTTATCAGCGGGTGGATCAGTCTGTCGGGATGCTGGACGAACGCGTGGGCATTGTAACCCTTGATGCAAAGCCGCCCCTGGCTGATGACATCGCTCTTGTCCGGCACTACGCCGACGAGCTTGTTTCCGACGGCCTGCAGGTAGAAGTTGCATCCGCAGCCGCAGAACGGGCAGGTTGTGAGGACGTGCCTAACAGACATTGTGCTCATCCTCCATCACCTCCCCCTCGAGTGTCGTCAGCAGCGGGCTCACCGTCTTCGGGTCGCCAGGCACGAACTTGTACATCTCTTTCATGTCCGCATGGACCATTCTTCTGAGCGCGAGAAGCGGTATGTCCCCGGGACAGGCGCGCTCGCACTCGCCGCACTCGATGCACTTATCCGACATGTGGAATGAACGGACGAGGTGGAACGCCAATCCCGGCGGTATGCTCTTCTCAGAAACGAGCGTCCTTTCTCCGAGCACGCATTGATTCTCGCAGAAGCAGACGGGGCAGTTGGCCGTACATCCGAAGCACTTGTTGCACTTCTTGAACTGCCTGACCCAGTACTTCAGGCGGTCTTCCAGCGTCATCTTCATCAGCTTGGCGACGAGCGGGTCCTCCGGGATTCCCTTCACCGGCTCGCCGATGTCGACCTTGCTCGGCTTCGGGTCGGGGCACCTGCACTTATCGGCCGTGTGCCCGTCGCAGGCCAGCCCAATCTTGACGATCCGCTTCTCGTCGAGTATCCCTCTCTTCGTCAGTTCGTTGATCGCGAGCTCGTCGCACTTTCTCGAGACAATCGCGATCTTTCCCGTCGGGATATGCGGATATATCCTGGAAAGGACCGTGACCAGCTGGTAAGGGGCGTCGAACCGCACCTCGCCGACGTCCTCATCCTTCGAGATGAATGCCGGGGCCAGGTCGCCGTGCTCCTGCCTCACGACGAGTAGGTAGTCGGCCTTGAGGTCCTCGAAAGCCATCTTGGTGAGCTTCTTTCCGAGGTCGTTCAAAACCTCACCTCCCTCAGCGGGTTCGGTCCTAGCTGCTTGATCTGTGAGACAAAATCCGTGATCACCGTCTGGAATTTCTCGCCTTCGGCTGCACTGACCCAGTCGAGCTTAAGGCGCCTTTCGTCGATCCCGACGTCGTTGAGGATCTTCTGCGCCAGCGGGAAGCGCTTAGCGGTCCTGTGGTTGCCGGTGAGGTAGTGGCAGTCGCCGATGTGACATCCCAAAACAAGCACGCCATCTATTCCTTCTGAGAGGGCTTTGAAGACGTACTCGGGCTTCACGCTCGCGCTGCACATCACTCTGATCACGTGGACGTTCGGTGGCATCTGCAGCCTGCTTACGCCAGCGAGATCCGCGCCTGCATAGGAGCACCAGTTGCAGCAGAACGCAAGTATCGTTGGATTGAACTCCGTCATTGCGACGCCTCCATTGCGTTCTTGACCAGCGCGTCGATCATCGCGCTGAGCTGAGTCGTTGTGAATCCTTTCTGCTGCATAGCATCATTGTTGCATGCGGCCACGCAATTGCCGCAACCCTTGCACTTGGCTTCGGTGACAAAGGCGTGCCTTTTTCCGTCCGTTTCGATGATTTCTATGGCCTGGTACGGACAGGCGGCCACGCAATTGCCGCAGGCGATGCACTTCCCTATGTTACAAGAAGTGGTGATTGGCTCAATTTTGACTTTGCCCTCCCTTATCGGGATAGAGGCTTTCGCAGCGGCTCCCAGTCCCTGTGCGATGCACTCGGACACCTGGCTCGGCCATCTGGCCGTCCCGCAGATGAACACCCCCTCTGTTGCGAACTCGATCGGCCTCAGCTTGACGTGCGCCTCGAGGAAGAACCCGAGCTTGTCCACCGGGACCTTCAGCTGCGTCGCGACATCCTTCACGTTCTCGATCGGCACCATCGGCACCGCGAGCACGATCGTATCGACGGACATGCCAATGACATCGTCCAGCGTCTCATCGAAAACTTCGACCGATAGTCCGTCGCCGTGCTTCTCGATCTTCGGTAAACTATCGAGCCCGTAGCGCATGAACCTGACGCCTTTCTCCGCGGCATCTCTGTACACCCTCTCCGCGGTCGTTCCGTAGCTCATGATGTCCCTGTGCAGGATCGTGACCTGTGCATTCGGCTTGGCTTCGATTATCCTGAGGGCGTTCTTGATGGAGGCGTTGCAGCAGAACCTGGAGCAGAAGTCCCGGCCGGGGATCCTGCTTCCGACGCACTGGATGAAGACGGCGTTGTCTGGAACATCGCCTTTCGCGAGCCTCTTTTCGAGCTCGAGCTGGGTGATGATGCCGGGAATCTTTCCGAACCCGAATTCTCCTTTCGGGGTCCATTCCCTTCCGCCAATGGCGACGATTATCGCGCCGGCCTTGACCTTCTCGGAGCACTTGTCATCCCCGGTTATTGTCACTTCGAAATTGCCGACGAAACCCTGCATGTCGGTCATCCTGGATGAGAGGTGGAAGTGCGCCTTCGGCGAACATTTGATTTCCTTGATCATCTTGTCGAGCAGCTCCTTCGTGTTCTTCATCTCCGGGCCGATGACCGCTATGTCCTTCAGAATCCCGCCGAGCTGCTTCTCCTTCTCGATGAGGTGCGTCTCGATCCCCTGGGAGACGAGAGCCGACATCGCGGCGAGGCCGGAGATCCCTCCTCCAATGATCACTGCGACCGGAATGACGCTGGATTCACTCTCTTCCTGAGGCTCGAGGAGGGCGGCTTTGGCCACGCCCATCGCGACCAGCATCTTTGCCTTCTCGGTCGCCGCCTCCGGCTCTTTCGCATGGATCCATGAAACGTGCTCCCTGATGTTTACGAACTCGAAGAGGTACTTGTTCACACCGGCGCGCTCGCAGTTCCGCCTGAAGAGCGGCTCGTGCGTCCTCGGCGTGCAGGCTGCCACTATCACCCTGTCCAGTTTGTTCTCCTCGATGCTCTTCCTTATCGCGCCCAGCCCCTCTTCCGAGCAGGAGTACATGTTGTGCGCTGCGACGACGACGTTCGGGAGGGTCTTGGCGAACTCGGCGACCTTCTCGACGTCGACGGTCGATGCGATGTTGTGCCCGCAATGACAGATGAAGACGCCTATCCTCGGCATCAGCACGCACCTCCGGATATGAGATCGGCAACGCGCGCTGCTGCAGAAGAAGCCTGTGTGACGGAATCAGGGATGTCCATCGGAGTGGATGAGAAGCCGCATACGATTATTCCTTTCATGTTCGAATCGACAGGGTTCTGGAAATCCGGGGTCGCGAGGAAGCCATCGGGGTCGAGTTTCAGGCCGATGGACTGAGATAATTGAGCTGAGCTTGCAGAGGGTACCAATGCCGGGCAGAGAACGACCATGTCGAACTCTTCAGATGCGACATCCCCGCCGCTGCCCTTCTGCTCGTAACTCACGAATGCGCCTTTGCCTTCCTTCGCTGGCTGGACCTTCGCAGGCCTGGACTGGACGTACCTGACGCCGTAGTTCCTCTTCGCCCTTATGACGAACTCCTGGAAGTTCTTCCCGACGGCCCTCATGTCCATGTAGAATATCGTCGTCTTGATGTTCGGGGCGTGCTCGCCGGCAAGGATGGACTCCTTCGTGGCGTACATGCAGCAGACACTGCTGCAGTATACGTGGGTTTTTGCATCTCTGGAGCCGACGCACTGGATGAACGCGAGGTTCTTCGGTTCGGTGCCGTCGGAAGGCCTGACGAGATGCCCTCCTGTTGGGCCCGACGCGGATAATATCCTCTCGAACTGAAGCGATGTGACGACGTCCTTGCAGACCCCGTAACCGAACTGCGGGACCTGCGACATATCCATCATCTCGAAGCCGGTCGCGATGACTATCGCAGAGGCGTCGATGTCGACGAACTTGTCCTTCTGGTCGAAATCTATTGCGCCCGCCTGGCACACCTTCTTGCACACGCCGCATTTCTTCTGGGTGATCATCCTGCAGTTCGCGGCGTCGATCGTCACTTTCCTCGGCACTGCTTGAGGGAAGGGGATGTAGATGGCCTTCCGCTTCGCGAGCCCTTCTTCGTACTCGCTCGGGACCTTCACGGGGCATTTGACCGCGCAGTCGCCGCATCCTGTGCAGCGGCTCAAGTCGATGTATCTAGCCTTCTCTTTGATCTTGACCTTGAACTTCGGGAATTTCCCGGATATGCTCTCGATCTCAGAATAGGTATGGATCGTGATGTTCGCGTGGTCTGCGCACATTATCATCTTAGGGGAGAGGATGCACAGGGAGCAGTCGTTCGTCGGGAAGGTCTTGTCCAGCTGGGCCATGTGGCCGCCGATCGACGGCGTCTTCTCGACAAGGTGCACCTCGAAGCCCATGTCGCCGAGGTCGAGCGCCGCCTGAATGCCGGCAATTCCACCTCCCACTACCACAACCTTCTCCTTCATCTCCGTAGCCCCCGTGAGACTCAGGCACTTGCGATTGGTTCGCAGGAACTCCCCCGTACCCTGGACTTGACCCGTCTGCGATAAATAGCGAAGTGCGATGCGAGTATCCTTGGGCGATTGTAAGAAAGCCACCAATAAAAATCTTTTGCCAATTACCTCGCTGGCGGTTCCGGCTGCAAATTCACATCTCAGCTGGGAGGAAAGTTATAGATAAAAAGGTATATTGCGGACTTACATGATTGGCCTCGCGGAGTGAAGGAATTGTTGAGAGAGTGCAAGGACCATGGATATTTCAGGGGCGACATCTGCCCGCTGTGCGGCCAAGAGGGTAGGTTCCTCATGAGCGCTGACGAGCTCGAATCTATCGGCAGGATGATGGCAGGGACGCTAAGGCACTTCCCCGAAAAGTTCGAACTCAAAATGGAGCCGAACGGATTCATCGACCTCCGAGAATTCATCGACGCGCTGCAGAGAACCAGGCGCAGGCTCCAATGGCTTAGACCGCATCACATCATCGCGATCATCGAGACGGATCCGAAGGGGCGCTACGAGCACAGGGACGAGAAGATCAGGGCCACCTACGGCCACACGCTGGACCTTCAGCTCGACCTGCCTACGGTCGGCATACCCGACCAGCTCTACTATCCGACGACTCAGGAGGAGGTCGACATCGTCCTCGAGACGGGGCTCAAACCCTCGGACAGGAAGAAGGTCCACCTCAGCAAGACCTATGAGAACGCCGCGGACGCGGGCAGGGTAAGGACCCCGAACCCGGTGATACTGGAGATAGACGCTGCTCGAGCGATCGCTTCCGGATTGATCATCATGAAGGCGGGGAAGACCGTCTTCCTGGTCGACAGCATGCCCTCCGAGTTCCTGAAGAAAGCAGATATTCCGCCAGCGCCGCCGGTCGTGGAGGAATCTGAAGTCCTCCCCGAGCACATGGAAGAATGAGCGAGAGAGAATCGGACACCTTCCGCAAAGGATTTTATACGGAGCATGAGAGTAATCCGTAGATGTTCGCCAGGGCAGACCAGCTCAGGATAGAGCAGATAGAGGACGAGTTCAAGTTGCACGCGGTGCATTATTCCTGGGAAGGTTTCGAACCGCACCTTACGGTCTTCAACCTCGATGACGGTCAGCTGTCCTCGCTCGATCTCGAGGACCTCGATTTCTCTGTGTCGAAGAAGCGGGTCTGCGTGGGCTCCTGGGTGGAGGACGAATATTTCCCCTGCCCGAGCAGCGTGCCCGTGATAAGGTTCGCGCAATGCGCAGAATGCGGGGCCGAACTATTCCCGGTCCAGGAATGCGTATTCGAACCTAAATGCGAGGGTGACCAATGTGATTCCCCAATATGCAAACGGGAGCATTCCGTCTACATCGCGTTCTTCGGGAACAAACCGAAGGTTGGCATGACTCTCAAGTCCAGGATAAAGAGGAGGGTAATCGAACAGGGGGCTGACGCATACTGTGAGGTGGCGACCTGCCCTACGAGGAAGGCTGCAAGGGATCAGGAGAAGGCCATCGGCCAGACTCTGAAGATAACTGAGCGGCCTGCTGTTAGAACGGTGCTTGAATCGCTGGCCCTACCGAAGAAGAAGAATCAGATAGAGGACGGATGGAAATGGATCTCGGACAGCCTCGAGGCGGGAATGAAAATGACCCCTGGCAAGCTCGAGTTCCTGGATTCGTATCCCCTGGAGGAGCCTCTGAGCGAGGTGCCCAGGTATGTAGAGAGCTGGGGATTCCACTCGGGAGATTTCATCGGGGTCAAGGGGAAATTCCTAATCTTCAGGAAGAACCATCTGTTTGCCTTGAAACTGTCCGACTTGCCTTCGAGATTCCTTTCTCGCGACTGATTTGGATCGTGTTAGAGATAGGGGCTGGCACCGGTCATCTCATCTTCTCGACTTTTCTGGCGATCTCTGCAGCCATCTCTGAGCATTTGGATGGCTCTACCGCCTTTGAGTTGCGTCCGGCCAGGGCGAGGTCGTATGTCACGACCTTCTTCTCCGTCACGACTTCGTACACCGCGTTCCAGATGTTCTTCGCGGCCTCTCTCTCTCCGAGGTGCTTGAGCATCAGCTCTCCCGACAGGATCTCCGCGACAGGATTGACTTTGTCCTGCCCGGCATACTTCGGTGCGGATCCGTGAACGGGCTCGAACAGCGCCACCTCGTTGCCGATGTTGCCGCCCGGCGCGATGCCGAGGCCGCCGGCAAGGCCAGCAGTCAGATCGGAGAGTATGTCCCCGAACAGGTTCGTGGTCACGATGACATCGTACTCTTCCGGCTTCTTGACCAGTTGCATGCACATGTTGTCGACGAGGCGCTCGTCAGATTTGATGTCTGGGTACTCTTTGGATATCTTTCTGAAGACCTCCTGGAAGAGCCCTCCTGTGAACTTCATGATGTTGGCTTTGTGGACCCCTGTGACCCTTCTCCTTCCTTCTCGGCGCGCGTACTCGAAGGCGTAGCGGACGATCCGTTCGGAGTTCTTCCTCGTGATTATGTTCAATGTGTGCGCGCCATCGTGCGCTTCGTCGGTCCAACTCTCAACGCCGGAATAGAGACCTTCGGTGGCTTCCCTGATGACGACGAGGTCGATGTTGTCGTACCTTGTGCCCTCGCCGGCCATGGAACGAGCTGGCCTCACGCATGCGTACAGGTCGAGCTTCTGCCGCAGCGCGACATTCACGCTCCGGAAACCCGAGCCGATCGGGGTCGTGACCGGGCCTTTCAGACCGATCTTATTCTTCCTCAGGCTCTCCAGCGCGGCATCCGGGAGCGGAGTGTTGTACTTCTTGATGGCTGATTCGCCGAGGTCGACCGTCTCCCATTCGAACTTGATCCCCGTCGCCTCGAGGACTTTGACCGCGGCCGCCGTCACCTCAGGCCCGACGCCGTCTCCTGGCAGAAGAGTGATCTTGTATGTCATCGCAGTCCCCTTAGAGGTCGAACCCTCCGTGCTTGATGATGTGCTCCGCCAGCCCTCCGTCCTGGAGGATCTTGATCATTATCGGCGGGAGTGCTTCCGCTTTCAATTCTATGTTCTTCGTCAGGTCTCTCACGACCCCGGATAAAGGGTCGATCTCGATCTCGTCCCCGGCGTCGATCTTATCGGCGTCTGGGCAGACGATCAGCGGAAGACCGGTGTTGATCGCGTTCCTGAAGAATATCCTGGCGAAGGATTGAGCGATGACCCCGGCGATCTTCGCGTGCTTGATCACGAGCGGCGCCTGCTCCCTGCTGCTGCCGAGCCCGAAGTTCCTGCCGGCGACGATGAAGTCTCCCGGCGAGATCTTCGAGTAGAAGGCCGGGTCGAGGTCCTCCATAACGTGCTTGGCCAGCTCATCCATGTCGAGGGTCTTGAACTTGTACTTCCCGGAGATGATGTAGTCGGTGTTGATGGAGTCGCCGAACTTGTGGACCTTCCCGACCAGCTTCACGCGACCAGCTCCCTTGGGTCTGCGATCTTTCCTTTTAGGGCAGAGGCAGCGACGGTCGCGGGGCTTGCCAGGTATATGGACGCCTTGTTGTTGCCCATGCGCCCCTTGAAGTTCCTGTTGGCTGTGGAAATCACGTTCTCATCGTCCGATGGCACCCCGTTGTGTGTCCCGACGCAGCATCCGCAGCCAGGTGTGACGATGGATGCGCCAGCCCTCACGAGGGTCTGGATGATTCCGGCCTTCATCGCATCGAGGTAGATGTTCTTCGAAGCGGGGGCGACGATCAGCCGCACTCCCCTCTTAACCTGCTTGTCCTTGAGGATCTTCGCGGCGACCTTGAGGTCCTCCAGACGTCCGTTGGTGCATGTGCCTATGAAAGCCTGCTGGATCGGGACGTCGAGAAGCTTGTCGACGGTGTCGACATTATCGACCGCGTGAGGTTTTGCGACCATAGGCACGACTTCGGACGCTTTGATCTTGAGAGTCTTGTAGAACACGGCGTCTGGATCCGAGCTGACCGATCTCGGCGCCCTGTCGGTGCGGGCCTTAACGTATTCGAGGGTCTTCTCGTCGCACTCGAATATCCCGGCCTTCGCTCCTGCCTCCACGGCCATATTCGCCATCGTGAGCCTCGCGTCGACGCTCATCGCCGAGACTGTCGAACCGACGAACTCCATCGCATCGTAGGTGCATCCGTCCGCGGTTGTCTTGCCGATCGTGCAGAGCATCAGGTCCTTCGAGTAGACTCCTTTCTGCAGTCTCCCTTTGTAGACGATCCTGAAAGTCTGAGGGACCCTGAGCCAGAGTTTCCCTGTGAGCATGACTGCGGCGAGATCGGTCGAGCCGATCCCCGTCGAGAAAGCGTTGAGCGCGCCATAAGTCGTTGTGTGGCTGTCCGCGCCGACTATCAAATCTCCTGGAACGACATGCCCCCGCTCCGGCATGAGTTGGTGGCAGACCCCCTCGCCGATGTCGTAGAGGTTGCAGCCTGTCGTGCTAGCGAATTCGCGCATCATCTTGTGCAAGACGGAGACGCCCTCGCTCGGGCTGGGGGCGCTGTGGTCGATCACCAGTGACACCCGTTCCGGATGCCTCAGCTTCTCCCCTTTCATCTTCTGGAAGGCTTTGATCGAGAGGGGGGTCGTGCCGTCCTGCCCCATTGCGTAGTCTATGTCCGCGACGATGATGTCTCCAGCGTGCGCATCAGCGCCAGAATGCGCGCTCAGGATTTTCTCAGAAATCGTCTTTCCCAATTTACCACTCACTCAGGTTGAAACGGTTTCGTGCGTGAACCGACCCAATCAATACGCCATCATAAATCTTTTCGAGAGGGATCTGACAAATGCCTGAAAAATGTGCAAAATGTTGGTCGATTGTCCAGAGATTGGCCGTTTGAGCATGAATAATCGCAATAGGCTCAGAGCCCCTATCCTCATTTTCGTGGAACGAATTCATGTCGGCGGTCGGCGCTCCCCGTCGACTCCTCAAACGAAGATTGCTGGATTGGTGGGTTTCCAAAAAAGTAAATATCAAGAAGATTAGTCTAACAGGCGCACTGGGAGTTGGTCGAGATGAACATCACCTGGATCGGGCACTCGGCGTTCCTGATAGAGGGCAACGACAGGATACTGGTCGATCCTTTCTTCATCAACAATCCTTCGACTGAGATTACGCCGGATCAGATCTCCTGCGACATGATCTGCGTCACGCATGGCCACTCTGATCACTTAGGGGATGCCGTGGCAATCGCGAAGAGGCAGAAGATCCCGGTCCTCTCGATAGTCGAGCTCTCCAAGTACTTTGACAAGATGAGATGCCAGACAGTCGGATTCAACATAGGGGGATCAGCGAAGGTAAGGGACACGAAAGTTACCATGACGCAGGCCTTCCATTCTTGCGGCGCCGATGCGGACGGCCTCGATGGAGCTGCTGGGTCGCCGGCTGGGTTCATCATAGAGAGCGGCAAGACCGTCTATCACGCAGGCGACACCGGGGTCTTCGGGGATATGGCGCTGATAGGGAGCATGCACCAGATCGATGTCGCACTGCTGCCCATCGGCGGGTTCTACACGATGGATGCGGTTCACGCCGCGAAGGCCGTCGAACTTCTGAAGCCTAAGATGGCGATACCGATGCACTACAACACCTGGCCGGCGATCAAGGCGGACCCGAACGTTTTCAAGAACGAGGTGGCGAAGGTCAGCAAGGCGCAGGTGAGGATACTCGATCCAGGACAGTCTCTGAAACTCTAATCACGGAGCTCTCTGAATGGCGGAAACACTAACTCCTGAAGAGGTCAGGAAGCGGTTCGGGCCGATGTTCTCAGACAGGCTCATCACGCTAGTCGACGAGGCCGCCGGAAAGGTCCGGATAATCGAGATGTGCACGGCGCAGGGTCCGGTGGAATGGGACGCCGTGAACCGATGGCGAGCCGGTGGAGTCGTCGAGAGGATCGATGTCCACGGCAACTGGCTGATAATGGACGCGGTGATCGGCGAGAGGGAGGTCAGGTTCGGGCCGGTGTCTGAACATACCGGCGGCCAGGCGCTGAAAGGGGTCAAGGTCAAGAACGGCATCGTCGAGACCTCGTGGGCCGGGATAGCTGGCGCGTCGATCGGCGTCGGTGCATGCCTCCCTCAGGCCAAGGGGGTCATCAAGACGGAGTACGAGAACATCTCGGACCTCGGCGGCTCGGCGGAGAGCCATGTCAAGATCTTCACGCCGGAGATGAGGCATCTCGTCATCGGAATGGACGATACGGACTCCAGCGAGAAGGGCGCGACTTGGGCGCTCGGCTTGAACCTGGCGAAGAGCATGCCTGATGCGATATTCCTGCAGCACAAGATCGTGCAGCTGAACCATCACGCCCCCCATAAGACGACCAACTGCACGGCCACAGCGGTGTCATTTGCAATACTGCCGAACAAGATCGCGGGAGCCGTCAAGTTCGCTGAGGATTTCATCGAGGACGCTACCCTTTCGGACCAGACCTCCATGGCCGTCTGGACAGGCATAGAGATCCCCGAGGAGGCGCTGAGGTTCGGGCTGAAGGCGAAGGAGATCATACTCACCATCGAAGAGGCGGATGAGACGGCCAAGAAGTCCGGTATTGAGATGAAGGAGATCACCGGGCCTCGCGGGAAGATCGGCGCCCTCGCCGCGATCGGATGCTTCGACCTCGGCCTGCTGAGTTCCGGGCTGA
>Ga0315287_10003438_pt1 | contig 15247 bp, 20 predicted proteins | sample YL17G11_0_MG_FD_205037 | JGI IMG/M metagenome (GOLD analysis project Ga0315287, IMG submission 205037) | Sediment microbial communities from Yellowstone Lake, YNP, Wyoming, USA - YL17G11_0 | ecosystem: Environmental > Aquatic > Freshwater > Lake > Sediment | place: USA: Wyoming | collected... | reverse complement strand
AAATATGTGATCACCTGTTCGAAATGCCATCATTGCAGGTGAACCTACTGATGTTGTGGTTTTATCCTGAACCACATAATTTGTAGGAATTTTATCCCCATATAAAAAGAGATAAGGGTTAATGCTGGTATCTTTTTAAGTCGGTCTAACAGTTTGTCGCCAAGATTAAACCAACTTACGCCTTCATGTTTTTTTACAAACATTCGTTTTAGTTTTTTGGGATTTAAGTAGAACATGAAGTAACTCATCAATATATCGTTCCGGATACCGGCTTCCGTACTTCCTTCAGGCACATATGAGAACGGAACTGGTTTGAACGGATTCTCTATAAATGTTGATACCGAATTGAAGTTTTCGTATTCTCCTTGAATATTCAACAGACCATCCCTTTTGGCTATATCATATAATTCCGTTCCGGGATACGGGGTGGCGTTATTGAACCGTATCATGTCAATTTCAAGTTCGTTAGCTAACCGGGCACAGTCCATTCTGACCTGATGGGTTTCGGTCGGTAATCCGTAAATGAATGTTGCACTTACATGGAACCCAATCTTTTTCGCCAGTTTAACTGCTGATATGCATTCTGCTACTGTTTCGCCTTTCCGGATAACTTTCATAATCTCTTCTGAACTTGTTTCCAGCCCAAAAAATACACTTTTAAACCCAGATTCATATAAGTCTTTTAATAAGGTTTCATTAACGCTATCCCCTCTTGCCTGAAAACTAAACCGCATTTTATTATGTAATCCTTTTTCTTTGATTAAGTCCATTAAACGGTATATCCGTTCGTGGTTTACCAATAAGTTATCGTCAAGGAACAATACCATCTGCGGGTGATAATTATTGTATAACAGTTCCAGTTCTTTAACCGTATTTTCCGGAGATAGATACCGATATTTCTTACCAGTAGTTACACGATTAGAACAGAAGATGCAATTGTGGACCAGAACATCGTTCGCATAGAACCAATCATAACCCGGTACTTCCATACAATAAGTGTCGTGTAAACCATCAAGATATTTTACATTATCAACAACGTGGTTTACATCAACGTGTTTAAATACACGCGATTCTCTCCCAACAGAAGCCCCATCAATATAATTCGGATTTTTCGTTCCAAGTTTTGAGTTTCTATATGCAATTCTTTGAGAAAGTGTGCGTTTTTTCCCCTTATTTGCATTAGATATTTTCTCTTTCCATTCTTGGGTCATATTTTTTGTGGGGTTGTTTTCTTTCATCCTCTGTGATATTTCTGGATGGTTGTTATAATGTATATGTGGATTTGTAAGTAAGAGGTTTGAATCAATGTTGTTGAGTTTATCTTTATCGATGTGGTGAATGTGCTCTCCATGTACAAGAGACCTACCCAGACGACATTCCATTATCAGTTTGTGTTTCCTATTACGTAGGCGTCTCCCCCAAACAATATCTTCATATCCTTGCTTTGTAATATCGTGGTGAATAGCACGAACACGATCATTTTCACGAAGAAATTGTGCTTCTACCTCAAACTCCTCTGTTATACAAAATTGATTCCCATTTACAAATACCGTGAATCTGTGATCTGGGGTGCAATCTATATGAGAGCCATCTTTAAAAGTAACACGAACCAACCGAGAATTGGTTCCTGTTTTTGCAACAGTTGTTGCTTTTGCATATACTGCGACTTTTGTTTTTGGATCTCTTGTAAGAACATTTGGAGTTGTCCCTACAATATCCCTAATTTTAAAAATACCCTCTGTTGTATCAATTGGAGTATCTCCAGATAAACAATTAAACGGGCACCCCCGTGAACTGACAATAAAACCCATATCATATCCTAACTTTATATCAAAGAGATGATAGGGAAATGGCGGTAAAGCGTTCAGGTCAACGATTTCAGTACTCCTTTCGTTATGAATGATCTCCGTCCCTTTCCGGAACGAAATCCCTTCAACGTCCGAATAATCCTGTCCGTTTTTTATTCTTCGATATAATCGCGGTAATGTGATCTCTCCTTCCCCTTTAATCACAATATCTACCTGCGGGTGCGTAAGAACTTCTTCCGGTAATGCTGACGGATGCGGTCCACCGAATATTATTATTGAACCCGGATATGCCTGTTTGACCTTTTCGGCAGTTTCCAATGCAATCTTATATGACGCTGTTAATACACTGAACCCAAAAATATACGGTTCCGTTAATTCTTGGACGTATCCCTCTATTTTCATTAACGTATCGCCTTCTACCTGTTCGTCAATTATCCTGACGTTCAGACCTTTTTGGTCCATTACAGCGGCTAAATATCCGATACCGACCGGGATATAAACCGGCATAAACGACTGAAACATCTTAGCAGCATTTTTCTGGGATGAGTTGATGAAGATCATGGTTTTTCATCTCCTTTCTCTTTATTAAATGCTGGGATGTCCATATACGGCTCCAAACCCCACCAGATAAAGAACAATGACATGAACGTCATTTGAAGTATTAGAAGACATATCACAATATTTTCAAAGGGCTTAAACTCCGTAGTTATTTTAAAATATTTTATGCTAGTCCCTATTGTGAATAATGTTCCCATAACCCCCAGCGCACCCACTTTAAGTCTGGAGATATTAAATGTCATTTACTTCGGCTCCGGTAGGATATCAATAATCATATCTTTTTTCAGTTCTTCCCGGCTCAATAACGGGTCCTGATCTTCTATCGGTCGGTTTACGCTTAATTTCGGGGTGGCTCTTGCACTGGGATCAATCACAACTTCAAGGAACCCGGGTTCTTTATCCGATAATAATTGCCGTAAGATAAGTGCTATTTCTGAATTCTCGGATATTTTCATGGCAGTTATCTTATACGCCGAAACTACTTTCTGGAAATCCGGGTTGCTATACCCAACCCCGGATGATTGGAACCGGCTGTTCATATACTGTTCCTGAAACTGTTTGATCATGCCGTATCCGTTGTTATTCAACAAGATGATCTTTACCGGGAGTTGATAATGATAGATTGTCTGGAGTTCCTGTATGTTTAACTGGAACCCGCCATCCCCAACCACAGCTATGACCTGCGTATTGGGTTTTGCAAATGCTGCACCAATTGCCATTGGGACTGCCGAACCGATTGCCGCCATTCCGCCTTCGGTTAAGAACCGTTGCGATTTCTTTAACTCTATGCTTTGGGCAGCCCACATCTGGATCTGACCGACATCTACACAGATTACTGCGTCATCCGCTAATTCTTTTGAGAGTAAGTGGAAGAGATAGTTCGGATCAATTGCCTTTTTTATTGGTATGAGATAATCCGGATACTGTTTTTTATATCCCTCGATCTTCTGACTCCATTCACAATACCAATCGGAATTATTTACGAGTTTGTGACCGTTTATCTGGTGTAAGAAATACCGGATATCTGCCAGCACCGGAACCGCAACTTTAAGTTTAGCGTTAAGTTCCAGTTTATCTATATCTATATGCACAATTTTAGCATTTCTCGCAAATGTGTCCGGTCTTGTCCCGGTTTGCCGGGTATCGAACCGTGTGCCAAGTGCAATTATCAAATCGGAGTTTGCTATTGTCAGGTTGGCATACCGGTTGCCATACGTTCCGATCATGCCTACATATTGTTTATGAGTATGCGGAAATGAATCTAAACCCATGAGTGTTGAAACTATCGGTATTCCAGTTTTGGTAGCGAATGTGTATAGTTCTTCACACGCATGTGCCGCCCGTACACCCCCGCCCATTAAGATTACGGGTCTTGTTGCAGTCTGGATCAGATCACAGATTTTATTGATATTCCCCTGTAATTCTGCATAGTTCAGGGTTTCGGGTTTATCAGCATATGCCGGTAATGCATTAACGTCAATATCAGCTCGTTGAATGTTTAACGGTAAGTCTATCAGTACTGGTCCCGGTCTGCCCGTTCGTGCAAGTGTATATGCTTCTCCCAGAATGTACCGGATATCTTTTTCGTCTTTGACCATACGTGCATTCTTTGTAATTGGTTTTACAATTGATACTATATCAGTTTCCTGAAATCCGATCTGCCTGATTGCCTGCTCACCTTTGTATTCATATGTATTTACCTGACCTGTAATGAACAGGCACGGTATTGAATCGAAGTAACAACTCCCGATCCCGGTAATAAGGTTGGTTGCACCGGGTCCACTGGTTGCCATCGCTACTCCAATGTTCCCACCAGCCCGTGCGTATCCTTCTGCTGCGAATGATGCTGCATTTTCATGGTGCATTGACACAGTTGTAATATCTCGTTTGTCGTAAACTGAATCGAGTAAATGCGCTAATGCACCGCCACAGACTTCAAAGATATGTGTAACTCCTTGCTTTTCAAGTGAATCTATTACGTAATCGGAAAGTTTCATTATTGTCCTCTGAAATAGTTATTTGAAGATATATGATACTCCATCAATAATCGCTCCATCAATTGTTTTTGGGTACGTTCCTCCGGTTTCAAAATATCTTATAGTATATGTCGAATTAATCCGTAACTTCCCCCACAATTGTTGATCAGAAACCCCGTACACTTCCCCGGTTTCATCCACAACAGATGGATGATTAATTGACGTGGATTTGCCAGACGAATAGGAGTGTGCCGGGTATTTTTCCGTGATTGTAATATTTGTAATTACTGTAGTTGTTTGGAATGCCAATGGTATCAAGTATAATAGTAAAAACATAAATGTAATAAAAAATGCAAAGATGGCAACTCCCTTAAATACATCAAAAAATGTAATGTCATCTTTTTTGTCATCCCCGTTTACATTATCTCGAATGGTTTTTGGAGAGACCGGGGAATAGAAAGTTAATCCGCCCATACTATTACTTTTTTCGCAATTCGATCCACACCACTGACAAAACCGTCCGGAAGAATCAGTTTCTTTCCCACATTTATCACAAAAAATTGTTCCCATAGTATCAATCCTTAAGTTCTCACGTCGTTGATTAAGACCGTATTTAGATCGTATTTGCCAGTAGTTTCATTGAATATACACGCTTCATGATTTAGCGTAATATTATACGTTTCCGGGGTTAGGTTGTTACATAGTGCATGCATATCGATGAATGCAACTTCCATAGTTTTGGTCATTATAAAGAATCCGATGTAAAGCGTAATGCAGATAATAAGCGCCGTTGTGATAATTTGGGCGAATAGTTCTTTGTCCATATTATGGTCCCCCGAACCCGATTACACGGTTTACAATATAGTTCGGGCGTTGTTTGACTTCATCGTATATCCGTTCGATATAGTTCCCCATAACGCCAAACATCAGGAATAGTATACCGAACCCGGATAATACAATTAAAATTAATGTTGTAAAACCCGGTACTTCCCTACCGAAAACCAGATATAAGTATATTTCATAGACTGCCGCCATAAACGATAACGTAGCTAATCCAAATCCTAACGCAGTAGCAATCTGTAACGGGAAATATGAAAATGAGAATATTCCGTTCATTGCAACTCGCCAGACCGCCGAAAACCCGGCTTTTGATCCCCCAGCAAATCGCGGTTGTCGTTCGAACGGTACCCCAATCTGTTTGAACCCCGTCCAGACTACAAGCCCTCGTAAGAACTTGTTTTTCTCTTTCATGGTGTTGATGACAGTATACACTTTTTTATCAATTAATCGGAAATCACTTGCATTTTCCGGGATCATGCGGTTGCTTAACCGATTGATTAACATATACGCAATCCGGGATAATACACGCCGTATGAGGTTCACACCTTTACGTTTCAGGATCACTCCGTAAATAATCTCATATCCGTGTTCCCAGTGGTTGATGAAATGCGGGATTAGTTCCGGCGGGTCCTGTAAGTCAGCGTTCATTATTACAGCGGCATCGCCTTTGGCATATTCTAATCCGGCTGTAATCCCGCCGTCACATCCGAAGTTCCGGGATAACTGGACAATATTAAATCTCGGGTCTTCCATATGTGCTGCAAGTAATTTTACAAAGGTTGCATCTTCCGACCCGTTTTCAACGATAATTATTTCGAACTCATAACACGGGTTACTATTCATTATATTTTGTAACCGTTTTTTAAGTTCTTCAATCCCAAGTTCTTCATTATACGCCGGGATGACGATACTGATCAGTTTTTTCATGCGGTCACCGCCTTTTTCTCATGGAATGTCCAGAGTTTCTGACCGAAGAAACTGATTATTGTAACTACAGGTAATAAGAATAGTTGTGCAGGTCTGGGGTCTACTTTGAATATATCTACACAAACGTAAAGTGAACCGGCGTTTGTCAGGTATACCAATGCGTAAACGACGTTAAATCTCAAGAACTCGATTATACTAACAGTTTTCGTTTTGAATACCCAGAGTTTGTTCCAGATAAAACTGTTTGTTACTCCAATAAAATGTGCGACTAATAACGCTACCAGATAGTTCAGGTAATTTAGTAGTATAAAGAACGAGCCGTATCCGACAATGACATTAAGTAATCCTACACTGAGAAACTTAACGATCTGGTTACGTAAAACCGGATCGTTGATTGTGGTCCGAATCGTTTCCACACAATTACTTCTTTGCATAACTGACAATTGATACCCCCCAGCCATACCGTTCGAAAATGCGGTCTACTCTTTTCCCGATATCCAATATCTTTTGGTTATTTGAAAGTGCGAATAACGGCGATATGAAAAAGATTGTTCTGGTCACACACGCAGAAAAATCTTTGAAACAAGATTTAAGACTCGATTCGGAATAGAAATATAGATGTGTTGTTCCATAATCCCTGCCTTTCCCAAATTTATCCCAAAAGAATTCATATATTTTCCAGATCGACCGCCTATTAGGAGTGGTAATAACTACTGATCCGTCTTTTTTTAAGACCCTTATAATTTCATTAACCAGATTTTGCGGGGAAATGAGATGTTCTATAATCTCCGCACAAATGATCTTATCTACACTGGCTGTTTTAATCGGTAAATATTGTGCGTCAGCTCGTATATATTCAGTATTGGGTAATGACCGGTTCCGGGCGTATTTGAGTACATTTTGGTTGATATCCATCCCGATTGCTAACGAATATCCTTTCTCTCCAACTTCTTTGAGTTGTACCCCACTCCCACATCCAATATCAATAACTATATCCGCGTTTCCTATTTGCAGAGTTTCTTTAATTGTATCTGTTTTTCTTCGCTGGAAGTATCGCTGGACTAATATATCAGAATTATATGCCTGTTCGTCAATATCGCCCGGCATTGTATTATAAAATTCCAGCAGGGATTCTTTTGTAGGTGTGGTCATTTCCATTGTTTCCACGGAGGGTTTGGGTTTGACCAGAGAGTGTTCAACAATTCCAGTTCCCTATACGTATCACAACATTGCCAGAACCCGTCATGCGGGTATACCATTAACTCCTGATCTTTTGTTAACTGAGTAATCGGTTCATTTTCCAGAACACAGTCGTCATTTTCGTTCAGGTACGAGAAGAACCTGCGATTAAATACAAAGAACCCGCCGTTCACATACTCTTTCGTTGACGGTTTTTCATTGAATTTCTTAACGCAATGTGAATCTATATGCAGTTCTCCGAACCGCGAGTGCAGGTGTATACCCGTAACGGTCCCGATCTTTCCGTGCTCTTTATGAAATTCGAGCAGTTTCCCGATATCTACGTCAGCGACAGCATCGCCATATGTTACCATGAACGTAGTGCCGTTAATATACTTTTGAATTTTCTTTATCCGTGCACCAGTATGTGCTTTTTCACCTGTTTCGACAAGGGTTACATTCCAGTCCCGTTCGGTATGGTTGTTGTGGATAATGAGGTTCTCTTCCTGCCTGCCTAAATTAACCGTAAAGTCACTATTCATTAATTTATAGTTCAGGAAATATTCTTTAATTACCTGACTTTTATATCCTAAACAGATCACGAAGTCGTGGAAACCGTAATGATCATACATCTTCATGATATGCCATAAGATCGGTTTCGTACCAATCTCAACCATCGGTTTCGGACGGTATTCGGTTTCTTCCCTTAATCTGGTCCCCAGCCCACCGGCTAATATGACCACCTTCATTTAAGGTACTCCCGATACCATGCAATCGTTTTATTTAACCCTTCTTCTAACGAATGCGCCGGACGCCAGTTTAATAGCCGATTGGCTTTTTCAGCCGATAACCACTGCGCTTGGATCTCGTTTGAAGCACAGTTCCGGATATTGATCTTTAATGTTGAATCCATTAAGTCCAATACTTTCTTTACTACTTCAGTAACAGTTAACGGATGCCCCGTAGCTAAATTAAACGCTTCGCCACGGAACTTATCTTTATCTTCTGCAAGATGTTGGGCTAACGACAAGTATCCGTCAGCAGCGTCCTCTATATACAGGTAATCTCTTACCATCGTTCCATCCGACCGTATTTCCGGTGAGATGCCACGTATAACTGACCGAATCGTACCGGGTATGATCCGATTCCAATTCAAATCCCCGCACCCGTAAAAGTTCGCACATCTCGTTACAGATACCGGTAGTCCATATGTTTTCGCATACGATTGCGAAAGCAGGTCGGCGCAGGATTTGCTGACATCGTATGGGAACGTGCCGTTAAGGGATGCTTCTTCTGTATATGGGAGGTTCTGACACCCGTATGCTTTATCACTTGATGCAACTAATACGCTATTAACTGCCGGATTTCTCCGGCAGGACTCTAATATTGTCCACGTTCCTTTTATATTAGATTCAAAAGTTGATAACGGGTTTTTGTTTGCTACTCCTACGATTGTCTGAGCAGCTATATGGAATACTACTTCCGTTTCGTATTCACCAATTACCCGTTCAATTAATGCTTGGTCGGTTATTGAACCGCTAACAATACTAACATTACCGATAATCGGGTTCTTCTTCTTGAATAATTCAGAGGTCGGTACCCAATCCCGCACTAAACAAACTACATCTGCTTTATTTTCAACCAATTTCTTTACTACAGTTGAACCGAGTAACCCGGTTCCACCTGTAACAAACACTTTTTTATCCTGCCAGAAATCCATTGTATCTTCCCATAATAATCCTGTCATACGTTAATCCCCCAGATATAATATGTAATTAATATCACTCGGAATGATCAGGAAATGTTTATTTGGTTGGTTTTCACGTATAATTGTCAGATTATATTTCAGAGAGTGGTATAACGGTATCCCTACAAATCCATTTTCATCAGTAATCCCCAGTTGTGCGTGTAATTCCGATAATGGGGGGTTATGTTCATTTATACCAATTATCCACAATATCCACGGCTCTATGTATGGTTCTGTTGGAGTAGCAAGAATAACGGCGTTTGGTACTGGATCAAATAATTGATTATTCGTTCCCGGGACAGTCCACCCATCGGGAACACTGGAATTCCGTTGCATTACAGTAAACCCGATATAAAATGGTCCTCCTGAATATGGGCATGCTGTAACCGGAATTGTTAACACGGCAAGACATACTAATATCCAGATATATTTACAGAGGATCATAATACCTTCCCAATATTTTCCGAAAAGAATTCTGCAAATACTTTGTGTATATACACAATCATTTCTTCAGTTATACCCGGATATACCCCAATCCAGAATAGATTGTTCATTACAATATCGGTATTTACAAGGTTTGTTGCTATCCGGTATCCGGTGTTTTCATATGCCGGTTGCCGTGTCAGGTTTCCTCCAAATAATGTTCTCGTAGCAACTTTATGTTCTTCCAGAAACGTGGTTAAATCGTTGCGTGTAAATCCTACGATCCTAGTATCCTTTACCAGTATCGGGAACCCGAACCAGCTTGGTTCTGATGAGATGGTTTCGTTCGGTAATAGTAAGAAATCTGAATATTTCCGTAACCCTTCATGTAACCGATTATAATTGGTTTTTCTCGCTTCAATGAAACCGGGTAATTTCTTGAGTTGCTCTACACCAATAGCCGCTTGCATATCCGTAAGTTTCAGGTTATAGCCAAGATGTGAGTATACGTATTTGTGGTCATACCCTGCGGGTAAACTACCGAATTGTTGCGTGAATCTGTGATTACAAGTGTTATCCTTTCCGGACCCGCACCAGCAATCCCGACCCCAATCACGGAATGAGAGAACTATCTTTTTCAGTAACGGGTCGTTTGTTAAAACTGCTCCGCCTTCACCAGTAGTGATATGATGAGCCGGGTAGAAACTACAAGTTGACATGTCCCCGAACGTGCCAGTATATTTACCATTATATTTCGAACCGATTGCATCACAGTTATCTTCAATCAACCACAGGTCGTATCGTTTGACGACGCGCAGTATTTCATCGAGATCAGCCGGGTTGCCGAGCGTGTGCGGCACCATTATGGCTTTTGTTTTATCAGTAACCGTATCGTTAATATCGTCAACTTTGATATTATACGTCCCCAGTTCTACGTCCATAAACACCGGGACGAGATTGTTTTGTAGGATCGGATTAACTGTAGTCGGGAACCCACACGCCGTTGTTATTACTTCATCTCCGGGCACTAACCGGCGTTCACCGAGTTCCGGGGACGTTAACGCTGATACTGCTAACAGGTTTGCTGACGAACCGGAGTTGGTTAGAATACAGGATTTCATGCCTAAAAATGCGGCAAATTCCCGTTCGAACTGGTCAGCGTATTTCCCGGTAGTGAGCCAGAAATCTAACGACGAATCTACTAAACGTGTTATCTCTTTATCGTCGTATATCCGACCACCGTAATTGATATATGATTTTCCGGGTATAAATTTAGATTTTTGTGAATGACCCCCGGATTGGTAGAATTGTTTAACTTTCTCTAAAATTTCAATTCTTATCTTTAATTCTTCATCTACCATTATACCTCACACATATACACAATTATGTTTATACACAATCTATGTTATGTGTGTGTGTGCATATAGATAAATATTGTTCTTTTGGAACCTCAAACCGGCATGATCCGCCACGTTGTACTAATAGATGAACTCCATGGACTGATACTAATGCCAGTGATATTAGCATTTTTTGAGAGTTTGAACAGGAACGCTCCGATCTGTTTCGGAGTAGCTCCATCTCCAATATCTTTCGCAATGTATTTTGATTTGAAAAAGATTTTTCCCGTTGCTACATTCGTCCGTAAATACTCTAACAGTTTAGATTCAAAGTCTGACATTACAAAACACCATTCCTCATATTTGTTCTTCAACATCAAATTCTTCAATATCTAATTCTTCAATATCTATTTCTTCACTATCCATTTCTTCAACGTCCTCTTCCCAGTCTTTGATTACACCTACTCTCTGGTCTGTTGCAATCAGATATATACTATACGCCAGTGCAAAGGCACTAAATATCATAAATCCGAGAAGTACATATCCCTGATATTCCAATGGGACCAGTTGTGGGGGCATTTCTTTTGTCCAGACTGTGATCGGTATATCGTAGTGGAAATCCATTTATCTCACCTTACTTACACATTTATGCGCGTTTAAGAGTTTATCAATTCCGGTTTCGAGCGTGTACTTTGCCCGGTATCCGGTTCCATTCATTTTAATAGTATCTGATAAAGTACGGTCTACATAGTTTTTCATCGGCATTTCTATATATGCAGGAGTTATCTTTGTGCCAAGTTTAGCATTAAGGACTTCTACAACTTCGTTGAAACTATGTGAGATACCCGTACCGACATTATATATCTCACAACCTACATCAGTCGGGATGAACGATGTGAATGCATCAACTATATCATCAACAAACGTAAAATCCCGTCTTTGTTCTCCGTTGCCGTAAATTACCGGAGATTTCCCCCCCTGCATTTCCCATAAGAATTGGGAAATTATATTGGCGTATTTGCCTTTTGCTTCTTCGTGCATCCCATATACGGAGAACAGGCGAAGTCCGACTGAGGTTATCCCGTATAGATTGTAATAGAGTTGTGCAATCCGTTCAACACCCAATCGTGCTTCTGTATAGAAATCCGTAACTTCAATTTTCATGCTTTCGTGATGTGGCGGGTTTAAACTGTTGTAAAGGGATGATGATGATGCGTAAATTACCTTTTTTATCCCTTTCTTTTTGGCGAATTCAAAGACGTTAATTGCACCGTTGATTACATCTCCGAACAGTAACGGGTTTTCTTTATACATGGGTGACGATGATGCCATCCCTAAGTGGATGATTAAATCAACGTCCGGAACTCCTACAAAATGGTAGACGTTACTACATGAACCGTGAACGAACTGGACTTTTTCCATTACATCTTTCAGGTTCGTTAAACTCCCGCTGTGCAGGTTATCTAACACTACAACTTCGTTCTTATCCTTAACGAGTTTTTCAACCAGATTCGATCCTATAAAACCAGCTCCACCAGTTACAAGTATTTTCAATTTATCACCCTTAAGGTTAAATTCGGGTTCTTGAATTCAAACAGTTTTTGTTTTAAGTTAAAGACCGCCGTTTTAATCCCTTTTACGTCAACTACCTCAACATGTCCATCCGAATACAATACCCGGAAATCTGCGGAGTAGGTAATTGCAGATGTTTTCGGCATCGCCTTCTCGCAATACGGGCAGATATGTTTAGATGCAGTATTGGTCGATACTTCCTGACAACATTTCCAAAATGCTGGTTGTAAAATATATTTCGGATGGAAGTCGATATTTATGATTTCACCCGCCCTTTTTAAGAGTTTTAAAGTTTGGTAATAGTTGGCTTCCCGTTTTGAATCGAACGTGATTCCATCAATAGTTTCTTTGATGTTTCCATATTTGGACCGTTGCATATACATTTATATGCATTGCCCCACAATTTAAAGGTATGGCTAAACTGGACTTTTTGACCATTATTATTACTTTGGGCGTTACTGTATTAACGGTTTACCTTTGTTATAATATTATGCTGTTGAATACCGATTACGGTGTGAATGGCGTGTTCATCCGTTTTTTAGCGGTCGTTGGCGTTGTTTTAACGATCCCGATGATCGGGGGATGCGTTATGCGATTATACGATTTCACTCAAGAAGATCTCGAATCTATTGGCGAGTCTGCTAAAAGATAACAAATCTTTTTATTCCTAAACCTGTATATGTATATTATGCGTAACGGGTTTAAAATAATAATATGCGCGTTAATTGTTCTATGCGTTGTTTTGATAATTGCCGTCAGTCAATCTCAATCGTTTAGAGTTGACCGATTGAATTATATCGTTTCGGATACCGGTGATGCATATGTAATCGCCAATTATAAACTAACTTTTGTTGAAAAGGTATGGTTACTATTCCCAATGACTAAAGACGGGATCACTCGCGCTATCAAGACCGAGTATGGTGAGGATGCTGTAGTTATACTAATATCAGATACTAATACTAAGTTTACGATCCCGAAGTTTGCTGATAAGTACGATACATATATCCAAACACCTTTCCTTACCTTTGAGAATGTTAAGAAACGGACTAACGATATCTGGTTTATGAGATGTCTGAATATTGATTATTCTCCAACGCTCACCAATATGATCTTCCACAATGGTGAAATCCATACATATAATGAAGCTATGTCAATTCCGGCTATAACGGTAAAGTTTTAAAAAAGTTATTTAAATAATTCTTTTTTTCGTTTTTTAAAAAAGATTAGTCGTCGTGACTCCACGTATGAGTGTAAACTTTGCCTCTGGGATTACCGCTACCGTGGTGGCTTCGTCTACTATGATGCCCCATTCTCCACATTTTAAAATGGTTCATCCCTCGGAAATCATCATCATCGTCATCATCCCGGTCATTCCCCAGTACTCGGTCCAGTTCTTCTTCCATTTCCGCTTCTTCTTGTTCGATCAGTTCCTCTAGTTCTTCTTCAACAAGTTTAGGTTTTCTCGTCCCATAGTTACCCAATTTATTGGGGGTGTGTTTTTTTATACATGCACTGCGTTTCGGGGCACATTTCTTATTGGGGGTTGAACGTTTAGATATCATTATCTCACCTTATATTCCCAACGACCGGGATCTGATGGCAGGAGTTTTCCGTTATGGTGAGAACATATTTCTTCTGCTACATGTTTGGTTAGATCTTTTTTAAGTCTATATGGTAGTCCATGTATATTTACAAATATATCTACATGGGCTGCTGCTCCATAAGTCCCCCAATCCCCTACTTTCTTTGGGGACCGTTTTTTGGAGGTTGGTTTGCATTTCGTTACCATTAAAACATCAACTCCGCTAATCTTATACATTCGTTAGTTGCTGTACTTGCAGTTTTAAATCCCTGTTCGGTAAGCATTCGAGCGTTCTTTCCAGTTAACTTATAGATATACCAATATCCTTGCGGGTTTCTCTGAACCACCAGTTTTGTTTTCGGGTGTTTCCCAATTGCATAAGTGTATGACGAATGGTTCCCGTTTTTATCTTCACCCGTATTAATTAATTTTAAAACTACCATAGTTATTTCATCCTTTTAATCCAGTTGAGATAATAGTAGTAATACGCTTAAGATATAAAAACATTATGTATATGGACTAGTGTGTTACTAATAAGCAAAATAATATATATGCAAAATTAAGATGTATATGTATAATGAATATTTTTGGAAATAAACCTGAATACCCGATAATTTACGAAAAATCGTTCCTTATCTTCTGGGGAACCATGCTTGCCCTTTCTTTATACGGTGGCGGATTGCTGATGTTTGCGTTTACTGCAACTGCAATTCTGGTACTCATCCATCACGAACACGCTCACCTGAAACAGTGTATGAAACGAAACGTTAAAGTTAATTCTGTTATATTTACATGGTATGGTGGCGGCGTGAATGCTGATATCGTTTACGCTCACGATGCGGTTCCGATCCTGTTAGCCGGTGTGACTAATACCGGATATTATGCTGTTGCTTTCATCGCTATGTTAGGTTCTTATCATTATATCGGTCGGACATTTGGGATGGGGATTAACTTCGCAAATAATCCATATATAGCATTTTTGAATAGTCTTACCCTGTTCACCGTAATAATGGTTTTTACAAACGTTCTGCCAATCAGTATTAAATCAAAAGAACACGGGATTATTTCAACGGACGGATGGGGTGCTATTCGGTTTATTGAGTTGCGAGACGAACTCTGGAATGATGGTGCCCACGATGCACTTGTCTGGACACCAGCGTCTGAACTTACTTCACCTACACCGCATCAGCTGAGCCTCTCCACGCCTAAAGGCGGGAGGTTCCGGCAGTGGTAATTACCTTTTCGCAGCTCTCGACCGACAAGCGGTTTACAACATCTGCGACCTTAGCAATTACTTT
>Ga0315287_10003437_pt1 | contig 15249 bp, 14 predicted proteins | sample YL17G11_0_MG_FD_205037 | JGI IMG/M metagenome (GOLD analysis project Ga0315287, IMG submission 205037) | Sediment microbial communities from Yellowstone Lake, YNP, Wyoming, USA - YL17G11_0 | ecosystem: Environmental > Aquatic > Freshwater > Lake > Sediment | place: USA: Wyoming | collected... | reverse complement strand
CGAGCAGGGCGACCGCGATTCCCAGGATCGCGGCGATGGCCGATGAGGAGACATAATACAGGAGAATCCGGCCGCCGACGCGGCGCAGCGAACGGAGGCTTCCCAGCTTCGTCATCCCGCTGACCAAGGTGAAGAACGTCAGCGGTACGATCAACATGGTCAGAAGGCGGAGGAAGATGTCGCCGACGGGTTTGAGGATGGAGACGCGAGGGCCGAGGGTCAGGCCGAGGATAAGGCCAATGGCGATACCGACGATGATCTGAAAATTGAGGGATCGACCGAATCGCCGTTTCATGTGATTGGGTCTTCTATATCAAAGACGCCTCCAGCCCGTCAAATCGGATGATCGAGATTTAAATATTTGATCGGGCTTCTCTGGACTCTGATGAAATCATTTCGTGGGCGGAGATCCGTCCCCGGAAAGGTCGTCCCGTGGTCTACTCGAAAGATTCAGTTCACCCTTCCCTCAGTCCTGCATCATGATGTGGGCGAAGACTTGGTCGTAGGCGGCTTTCTCATCGGGTCTGTCGGTGTTGACGGGCTTATGAGCGAAATCTTCTTTGGTTCATAAATATTGATTCGGTTATCCCCGGTTTGGTCGTCATAAAGAGAAATGACGAATTGGGTCCTTTTATCACTCGATCGATTTAGGCCTAAATCAGACAGGGAACACTTGCCTGACCGAGCGACATCCGACTCGGCAAAAACATACGACTCCGCGATGGTCATAGTCTTTTCTTCGACTTTAATCAGATCCCCCGGGCATTCCTGAAAGTATTTTCGCTTCATCAAACCATAGAAATAGTCGCCGTCGAAGGCGACATCACAATAGATTCCGTATCGGTAAGGGCTCTCTTTGTTCGCGAGGCCAACTCTGAAATATTGATTTTCGGTATTTTTGACAAGATCCCCATTGAAAAGATTGGTCTTCGAGATGAATCGTCCCGAGAGATCATATTTAAATACGTCTCCGAAAACGGTGCTTACGAAATAGACAAAATCTTTCGCAAAAAATATTCTCCCCGAATTAATCACCTTGTCCGTAAGGCTTGTCGACCAACCTTTGTAGAGAGAATAGTCCACGGAGTATTTTTGCCCGAAAGACGAAATTGCATTTCCTTGAAGATCGTAAAGCGTGATCAAATCCGGTAATCCCGTTTGAGCGATGTAGATTTTCTCTTGATGCGTGGCGATCGAGATTGTTGAATTTAAAAGTTTTATCCGGTTGATAAAATTGCCTTTTTTGTCAAATATGGATAATCCGTTTTGATCCCGAATATATACTCGCGACGAGTCGGAGCAGATGAAGGAGGGGAACTGGAATTCGCCGGGCCCTTGGCCCAATCGCCCCACCTGAATGGCTTTATTTCCCGTGGCCTCAAAGATATAGCCGACGCTGTCACGATTATCGATGGCGCAGATATTTCCTCCCTCATCGACTGAAATCATGGGGGTGACCTTGAAAAAGACGTCTTTTCCGTCGAGAAAGGAAGAGACCAACTGCAGTTCAGTGGATTTCTGCAACGCGGCGGCAACAAACACTGCGAAAAGCGGGAAAATGAAAAACCTGAAGACTTTCATCTTTGTTCGACTCTCGAAACAATTAAAATCGTCATTTCATTCCCCCCTTTATTTCGAAGGTGAAATCCTTATGGATTGAATTCTATGAACTCTGAGGATTGGTGTCAATCGTTGCGATATTGACCGCGTATAATCCCTATGCTATAGAAATAGGCAAGGAGCCATAATTGTCGGGACACATTGACTCGTATCGCGATCGCCTTTTCCATTTTTGCAGGAAATGGAACGTCATTGAACTGGCCGTTTTTGGATCATTTTTAAAGGGCAATAGCCATCCCGATAGCGATGTCGATATCCTGGTTTCATTCGACAGGAATACGCATCGAGACCTTTTCGACTTGGTCGCCATGCAAGACGAGCTTCAAGAAATATTCGGGCGGAATGTCGACCTCGTCGAAAAAGAAGGCCTGCGGAATCCGATCCGGCGCGCGGCTATTTTAGAAAATTGCCAGGTGATCTATGCGGCCTGAGGACAGGGACGCGGCCCTTTTGTGGGATATGATCGAAGCAGCCAAGGACATTCGTGATTTTATCGAGGGCATTTCGGTGGAGACTTTCGCCTCAGATAAGAAAATTCGATACGCCGTTGAAAGGCAACTTCTTGTCCTGGGAGAGGCGGCCAAAGGCGTTTCCGATTCCTTCAAGGCCCATCATCCCGAAATCCCCTGGCGAAGTTTGACGGGATTACGGAACATCCTCGCCCACGAGTACGGGGAGATCGTTATCGAACGGATTTGGCTGATTGCCCGGGAAAAGATCCCGTCTCTCATCGAAGCCTTGTCAAAAAGGGAGAATATTACTCCTGCATCATGATATGGGCGAAGACTTTGGCGTCGCCGACCATGTTGTCGATGATGCAGTATTCGTTGGGTTGATGGCAGGTCTCGTCGAGCTTCGACCAGCAGGCCGCTTCGTAACCTTCCCGCCGGAATAGGGCGGCGACGGTTCCGCCGCCGATGCCCAGGGGCTTGCCGTCCGTGCCGTAAACCGCCTTCACGGCCTTTTCCAGGGCTTTAACGACGGCCGCGGTCGGCGGCGTAGGCGGGGCGGCGACGGCCCTCTGCATGTCTTCGACCGTGATGGTTACGCCGAATTTCTTCTCCACGACGGCCATGGCTTCCCGGACCTTCGCGTCAAAGTCCTCGACCCGGACTTCCGGCAGAATCCGGCTGTCCATGTAAAACACGTCCTCGCCCGGAATCGTATTGATGTTTGGGACGTTGGCGTCCTTTTTTGTCGGTTCGAACGTCGAAATGGGAGGATCGAACAGGGGATTGATCTGGGGAAAGATCGCGTAGAGCTTGTCGAGTTCGACGGCGAGATAGGAAGCGGCCTTGAAAGCATTGATCCCTTTTTCGGGCGTCGAGCCGTGGGTTTGCCGGCCCATGATCTTGAATTTCAGCCAGACGATGCTCTTCTCGGCGACTTCGATGAGCGTGCCGTCTTCGTTGCCCGCGTCCGGGACCACGATCAAGTCGCCCTTGCGGAAGGCCGTCGATTGCTTGAGGACGTAAGCGATGCCTTTGTCGCTCCCGGTTTCCTCGTCGGCGACGAGGGCCAGGCCGACGTCATAGGCGGGCTTGAGGCCGAGTGTCTGGAAGGCCTTGACCGCGAAAATGGAGGCCACCAGGTCCTGTTGGTTGTCTTCGACGCCGCGGCCGAAGATTTTTCCCGATTCAACCCAGGGCTTGAACGGGTTGCCCTTCCAAAGGGACATTTCGCCCGGCGGAACCACATCCATATGGGTCATGATCCAGATCGTTTTGGCCGCGCTCCGGCCCCGGTAATAAGCCAGGATGTTGGGGCGGTAACCAGCCGGGGCGTCGAGATCCGGCGTCTTGATGACTTCGATGTCCTGGAAGCCGTTCGCCTTCAGATATCCGAGGAGAAATTCGGCTTTTTTAGCTTCGCCCTCGCCGCCGGAAGACGGCGCGACAGCCGGTATCGAGGCCAGTCGGATTTGGAGGTCGATCATTTCGTCGCGGAAAAGGTTCAGGCGGTGGGCGATCTGGTCGAAGGACATGGCACGCTCCTTATCGGGACGAACTTGATTTTTATAACACGCTCCCCGAGAAGACGCAAGATTTGCCTTTTGCCTTTTATCGGATCCACATGCTGGATAGGCCCCCGAAAGGCGGGAAACTCGGAAGGGCTCGCTTGTCGGTCAAAAGTAAAGCCGTTCCGGAGGCCCGACGACGGGACGATAAAACGGGCGGGATGAGGGAATTTTTCGGGAATATCATGTTTTGCCAAAATCGCGGATTGAACCCGAAAAATCCCCGAATAAAATGTCGAGTGGACATGCGAGAGAGAAGCGACCAAGTCTCCGGCTCGGTTTGACTTGACCCCTCGGATGACATACATTTACGGCGGCCGAGGCCCCGGGCTTGCCCGCCCTCTTCGCTTCGCGAACGAGGACTGCAAAGCCTGGGGGAATTTCTGCAGGACTCGCCCGTGGATTCAAGACACGGGCGAGTGGCGAGCCGAAGGCTCGTCCCTTGACAAAAAATGCGCATCGGTTTCGACGTCCGCCCTTTCCTCAAGGAGGAAACAGGCGTAGGCGTCTATTTCCGGAACCTGCTCTTCGAATTGGCTGAAATCGACGCCGAGGACGAATATTTCCTCTTTTCGGCATCGTTGAAGGACCGCTTCCCCAAAGCCAAGATCCCGCCGTTCAAGAAACTGAGGTTCGTCGACAAACACTGGCCCGTTCGGTTCGTGAACGCCGCCTGGGACCGGTTCGGCCGACCAAGCCTCGATGCGGTCTTCCGGACCCGGCTGGATCTGACCCATTCGCCTACGCCTCTCCGCTTGCCGGCGTCCGGAAAATCGATCGTCACCGTTTGTGACTTGTTTTTCATGGAGGAGCCGGAGAAGGCCGACCGGGAAGCCCGAGACCGGTTTCGCCGGAAAACGGAAGACTCTATCCGGGCGGCCGACGGCGTCGTGACGATCTCGGAGTTCAGCGCCCGGGCGATCCGGGACCGGTTCGGGCTCGCGGCCGAAAAAATCAAAGTGACGTATCTCGGTTTGAGCCCGATCTTCTCCCAGCCATCTTCTCCCGCGGAGATTGCCGGGATCCGGCGGAAGCTGGATCTCCCCGGCGAATTTTTGTTGTTTGTCGGGGCGTTGGAGAAACGCAAGAACCTCCCGGTCTTGATCGAAGCCCTGGCCTTGGTCCATCAAAAACGCGGCCGCCTCCCGCTCGTCCTGGCCGGCCGTCCCGGCGGAGATCAGGACGCGGTCCGGCGGGCGATCGATAAACGCGGCCTCCGGTCGTGGGTCCGCCAAGCCGGGTATTTGACGGATCTCGAAATTCGCTCTCTCTACCATGCCGCCTCGGCCCTGGTCTTTCCTTCGTTGGCCGAGGGATTCGGGCTTCCCTTGCTCGAAGCCATGGCCTGCGGCCTTCCGGCCGCGGTTTCCGGCGTCTCCGCCCTTCCTGAGATCGGCAGCGACGCGGCCTTGTATTTCAAACCTGAGGACCCCAAGAACATGGCCGCGGCGATCCTCCGGGTGTTGGACGATCAATCGCTTCGGGTGGCGCTCTTCCATCGCGGCCCGATCCGGGCCCGCGATTTCACCTGGCGGCGGACCGCGGAAACCACTCTCGATTTTTATCGGACGACGGCGGGGCGTTCATGATCTCCGTCCTTTGCGTTTCCCACTCCTCCGAGCGGAACGGGGCTGAATTGTGGCTCCTCGAAACCCTGCGGCATCTCGATCGGAAGACATTCGCCCCAACTCTTGTCGTGCCTCGTCCCGGCCCATTGGTTGCAGAGGCGGAAGCGGCCGGCGTTCCCGTCGAGGTCGTGCCGATGAAATGGTGGGTGACGGAAAAAGCGAACGTTTGGCGTCAACCCGCCGCTTGGACCATGAATCGGAGGGCCGTGGTTCGGATCGCGACGATCGCCCGAGCCCGGGGCGCTCAGGTCATCCTTTCGAACTCCGCCGCGACGTTCGGCGGCGCTCTGGCCGCGAAAAAAACCGGGCTGCCCCACGTTTGGTCGATCCACGAAATCCTCGGCGGCGAGCGGGCCTTTCTCCATTATCTCTACGGAGCCCGCGCTCTCCTCCGGTTCATTCTCGATCATTCGGTCCGGGTCATCGTCAATTCCGAAGGGACCCGGGCGGTCTTTCCCGCCTCGGAAAAAATCGCCCTGATTTATAACGGCCTTTCGATCCGGCCCGGCGATTCGGCCCGACGGGCGGCCGTGCGGTCGGAATTCGGCCTGGTCGAAGGTGAGCCGGCGGTCGGCGTCATCGGGAAGTTGTATCCGGGCAAAGGCCAGCGGGAAGTCCTCCAGGCTGTCGGCCGGCTCTCGTCCCGCTATCCGGGGCTCAAACTCCTGATCCTGGGCGAAACGGCCGTTGCAAGATACGAACGCGAACTCCGATCGATCGTTCGCCGCGAGAACCTCGAAGGCCGCGTTTTTTTTACCGGATTTCGGCCCGACCTTTTAGAGATTCTTCAATCGTTGTCCGCCGTTGTCGTCGCTTCCCTCGTCGATTCGTTCGGCCGGGCCGCGCTCGAGGCGATGACTGCCGGTGTCCCCGTTTTAGCCGTTCGGGCCGGCGGCTCGATCGAGGTCGTCCAACCCGATTGGAATGGCTATTTGGCCGAGTCTCGTGAGCCCGCCGTCTTAGCGGCGGCTCTCGCCGACCTGCTCGACCATCCGGAACGGCGCGCGGAGATTATCAAAAACGGCTTTCGGACGATCCGGGAAAAATTCTCGATCGAACGGCAGGTCCGAGACGTCGAACGGGTTTTGGGCGAGGCGGCTGGAGAGACGCTTTTTGTCCCGCCGCCGTTCGGCGCGGGCCGGGACGGCGCGTATTTTGCGACCGACCGAGGCCGCGAGGTCGGGGAGAGTAAAGACCGGGAGGGCAAGGGATGATCAAACCCGGCTTCCTCTCCGTGATCCTGGTCAATTTCAACGACCGTCCTCATCTGGCCGCTTGTCTCGAGTCGGTCGCGGCGACTTTGGGCTCGATCCCAAATGAAATCCTCCTCGTAGACAACGCTTCGACCGACGGAAGCGTCGACGTCGTTGCCGCGGCATTCCCTTCCGTTCGATTGATCCGGAACGCAACGAATTCCGGGTTTGGGGCGGCGAACAATCGGGCTGTCCGGGAATCGTCGGGAGAATTCCTCCTCTTTCTGAATACCGATACCGTTCTTCAGTCCGGCGCGGTCGCCGCGCTCCTCGAGGTTCTTCACTCCGATCCGAACGCGGCGGCGGCCGGGCCGCTTCTCTTCCCCGGTCCCGGGCGAGTTCAGGTTTCGTTCGGGAACCGGGTGGATTTTCTCGGCCAGCTCGGCCAGAAATTCGTCCTCAACGCGTTTTATAAAAAGACGTTGACCCGCGAATCCCGAATCCGCGAAGCAGGCTGGCTGAGCGCGGCCTGCCTGCTCTGTCGCCGTTCGGCCTTCGAAGAAGTCGGAGGATTCGACGAGCGGTTTTTCATCTATTTTGAAGACATCGACCTCTGTCGCCGGATGAAGGCGTCCGGGTGGCGGCTGCTGTTCGTTCCCCGGGCCCGGGTCTTTCATGAGGGCGGAGCGACGACCGGTCCGCGTCTTGCCTCCAGCCGACTCGAATACCGGAAAAGCCAGGTCGCATTCTATACCAAACACGCCTCCCGGGGTTCGCTCAGGCTCCTGCGTGTTTATCTTCATCTGAGCCTTCGGCTGAAGAAAATCGCCGGCCGGTTTCGCGGCGAGGAAGGGCGGCGGCTTTGGACCGCGTACCGTACGCTCCTGAAAACGGGAGGCCTCGCCCGATGAGACGCCTGAAAGTCCTGGAGATGATCGACCGCCCGTCTCTCGGCGGCGGGCAGACGATTCTCCTGACCTTGGCCCGCAACCTCGACCGCGAACGATTCGAGGTCGCTGTTTGTGCCAAGGCCGGCGGACCCCTCGAGGATGAAGTCCGGAAACTCGGTTTGTCTTTTTTACCGGCGGCCTTCAGCAAGAAACCGTCCCTCGGCTTCGGCCGGGACCTCGGGCGGATTCTATCCGAGAACAAAATCGACATCCTGCATACTCACGGCGGCATCGCCGGATTGTTCGGCCGGACGGCCGCACGGAAGGTCGGGACGCCGGTCGTCGTCCATACGATTCACGGCATCCATTATCTTCATTACCGGAATCCCGTGTTGAAGCGGATCTATATCGGCCTCGAACGGGCGATGAGCCGGACCACTTCGGCGGTCGTCTGCGTCTCCGCTGCGGATCTGGACCAGGCCCGGAAATATCGCCTCGCCCCCGCCGATCGCCTGCGCCTCGTCCGGAACGGCGTGGAGATCGTCGATCCGGCCTCCGATCCCGGCCGTGACCGGCGGATCGAGGAACTCCGGTTGCGGCTGACGCTTCGATCTCCGGTCATCGGCACCGTGGCCCGCCTTCATCGGCAGAAGGGCGTCGGAAACCTGATCCGGTCGGCCGAACCGATTCTCCGCGCCCGTCCCGAAGCGACGATCGTGGTCGTCGGAGGCGGGCCGCTCGAAACCCGATTGCGGAAGGAAATCGCGAAGCGCGGCCTGGATCGCCGGGTCATCCTCCTGGGCGAAAGGACCGACGCGACGGATCTTCTCTCGATGTTCGATGTCTTCGTCCTGCCGTCGCTCTGGGAAGGTCTTCCTCTGGTCTTGATCGAGGCCGCCGCGCTCGGGAAGCCGATCGCGGCTACGGACATCGATGGATCGCGGGAAATCGTCCACGACGGAGAGACGGGCCTCCTGGTCCGGCCGAACGATCCGGCCGCCCTGGCTGGGGCCGTCCTGCGCCTTCTGGCGGACGCGGATCTGGCCCGGCGGCTCGGCGACCGAGCCCGGATGGATATCCCGCCGGCGTTCACGGTCGGCCGGATGGTTGAAGAGACCGAGCGGCTTTATCTGGACCTGGCGGCCGGGAAGGGGCTATAATCTCTCCGATGGAAAATATCCGGGTCGCCTTTGTCCACGACTGGCTGACCGGCCGCCGCGGCGGAGAGAAAGTCCTCGAGGTCTTGGCGGAAATATTCCCCCAGGCGCCGATCTATACTCTTTTCCATTTCCCGGGGAGCCAGATCCCGGAAATCGAGCGGCGGACGATCCGGACGAGCTTCCTCCAACGTATGCCGTTTATCCGGGGACATTATCGGCACTATCTCCCACTTTATCCCCTGGCCGCCGAGCTTTTCGACCTTCAGGATTTCGATCTGGTCGTCTCAAGCTCCCATTGTACGGCCAAGGGAATCATCCCGAGCCCCGAGGCGCTTCACGTCTCTTATATTCATTCGCCGGTTCGCTACGCCTGGAACCAGTATTTTGCCTATTTCGGACCCGGAAAACTCGGTTTTCCGGCCAAATTCATCGTCCCCCCGATGATTCACCGCCTGCGGACCTGGGATGTCGCCGCTTCGGCCCGCGTGGACCGGTTCATCGCCAATTCCAAGGCCGTGGCCGGCCGGATCGAGAAATATTACCGCCGTCCGGCCGAAGTCATACATCCGCCCGTCGATACCGACTTTTTCCAGCCGCCCCCGTCCGAACCCGACCGAAAGTACTTCCTGGTGGTGACGGCCCTCGTCCCGTATAAGCGGATCGATTTGGCCATCGCGGCCTGCAAGCTTAAAAAACATCCCCTGATCGTCGTCGGCGACGGCCCGGATTATAAGGCCCTCCGGAAGGAGGCCGGACCGGATGTCGAATTCCGGGGATCCATCGAGGGTCCCGAACTCCGTCGGCTCTATCAGGAGGCCCGGGCCTATCTAATGCCCGGGGAGGAGGATTTCGGCATCGGGGCCGTCGAGGCTCAAGCCTGCGGGACGCCCGTAGTCGCCTTGGGGCGAGGAGGCGTTCTGGAGACTGTTCGGGATGGGGAGACGGGGCTGTATTTTCACGATCCGACCCCCGCCGGTCTTGCCGCCGCCCTTGACAAATGCCGGGGCATGACTTTTAATAAAGCCTCTCTTCGCGCCCACGCCTTGGCCTTCTCCCGGGGCGTTTTCAGGGAGCGGATCGAAAGCCGCCTCGCCGCCCTGTGGCGGGAGTTCAAGGACCCAACGTGATCGCCAGACACCAGGCTCGTCTCGCGGGCCTCTTCTTAGCCAGCGACATTCTCGCGATCGTCGTCACCTTTCTTTACTCCTACCTCTTCCGGTTTTATTCCTATTTCATTCCCGTGGACCCGGCCAAGGGAATTCCGACGCTGGGCTCTTATCTCCTGATCATCCCCCTGTTTTTAGTCATGCACCTGGGAGTATTTTTTTTCCAAGGATTCTATAAGAGCCGCTTGCGGCGGACGAAGCTCGACGACTTCTTCTCGATCACCCTGAACGCGGGACTTTCGATTCTCGCGGTGATGGCCGTTCTGAGCTATGTCAACGCCTATGCCGCCGGATCGGCGCCGCTGTTCCACTTGCCTGTGGTGAAGCTGTCCCACCTGTTTCTGGGCGTGTACTTCGTCGGAGTCATTTTTACGATTTCGTTCTTCCGGAGTCAGATCTATTTCTCGGAGAAGCGGCGGTTCGCCCGCGGCCTCAACCTCCGCAATGTCCTGGTCGTGGGGGCGGGTGAAATGGGCGCGTCCGTCGCCCAGAAGCTTTTTCAGTACAAGGATTTGGGCTTTGTGGTCAAGGGATTTCTCGACGATGATCGGCCGGCGGGAAGCCGGATCCTGGTCGACGGCGGACTTCCCGTTCTCGGAAGGATCGACGAGATCGAAAAAATCATCGCCGAACAAGGGATTCAGGAAATCTACGTGGCCCTTGACCTGAACAATTATCCGAAAATCCTGGCGACGCTCCAAGTGGTCAATAAATTTCCGGTCAACGTCCGCCTGATCCCCGACTTATTCCAACTCCTGACCTTGAAGGCCAACGTCCAGGATCTGGACGGATTCCCGGTCATCTCGGTCGACGAGGTTCCCCTGCGCGGGGCCCGGCGTGTGTTTAAACGGTGGATGGATATCGCCTCTTCGGGCCTCGGGCTGATCATCCTCGGGCCGTTTTTTCTGGTCTTCGCGATCATCATCAAATTGACGTCGCGGGGCCCTGTCTTCTACCACCAGGAACGGATCGGCCTGGATGGGAAAAAGTTCAACATCTATAAATTCCGGACAATGGTCTGCGACGCCGAGGAAATGACCGGCCCGGTGATGTGCCGGCCCGATGACCCCCGGATCACGAAAATCGGCCGGCTCCTTCGCAAGTTCAGTCTCGACGAGCTTCCCCAGGTCGTGAATATATTCCGGGGCGACATGAGCCTGGTCGGCCCGCGTCCGGAACGGCCCGAGTTCGTCAAGGAATTCACCGATCGGATCCCGAAATACATGCTCCGGCATAAGATGAAATCGGGATTGACGGGGTGGGCTCAGGTCCACGGCCTGCGGCAGGGCACCTCGATCGAAAAGCGTCTCGAATTCGACTTCTACTACATCCAGAATTGGACGTTCGCCCTGGACTTGAAGATTCTCTGGATGACGCTCCGCCGGGGATTTATCGATCAGTCCGTCCGTTGACCGCCGGCCCGCTCGATTCCGCGGTCTACCGATCCCGAAGGATGCGAAGACCCCGACGAAAATACTGGACGCCTGAAGTCAGCGTCAGGGCGGCTGTAATCCCGAAAAAGACGATCAACCAGCCGGCCTTCCCCCCGAGATGATTCGTCAGCAAGACCAGAAAAACGGTCCCGACTTGGAAAGCCGTGCTCACTTTTCCGATGATCGTGGGGAAGTCGGGACGGTGACGGAACGACCAATACGCCCAAAGGACGCCGCCGACGATCATCAGATCGCGGCCGAAGACGATCGCTGTCAGCCCCAGGGGAATCCGATTTGGTCCGACGAACCCGGGCAGGGTCAGGACGATATACGACGCGGCCATCAGGAGCTTGTCTCCCGCCGGGTCCAGGATCGCCCCCAGCCGGCTCCTCTGATGGAGGTGGCGGGCGATGAAGCCGTCAAATAGATCGGAAATTCCGGCGACGAAAAAGATAAACAGAGGTTCGAGGGTTTTGCGGGTCAACAGGGTGACGATGAAAATGGGAACCAGCAGAATCCGGAAAGCGCTCAGGATGTTGGGGACGGTGACAACGGAACTGATCAGGCCTTCCGTCGCCGGCGGATTCTGCTTCGAGGTCATTCGGCCCCTATTTTGACAACCCGGCCAAGAGGTCTAAAATACGGATCGCTTCGGCGCCTGAAACCGTTAATTCGGGCCGGAAAGTCCGCTCCTTGGACAGGTCCATGAGTTGATAGGATACGGCCGAGGTGATCGGCCGGACGAACGGGTGTTCCTGAGGTACGTCCGCGATCCGGATGCGGTCCTCGGGAATCTGGGCGACGATCGGCCGGCCCTTTTTCTTCAGATATTCGACCAGGCGGATGAGCGTCTCGGCCATTTCCGCCCGGGTCAGGATTTTTTTCGGCTGGAAAGTATGATTGGAAAAGACCTCCATGATCCCGAACGCGGCGGCTTTGACGATGTATGTCCGGGCCCAGGACGTCGAGATGTCGACGATGACGGGCGGAGGACCTGCGGCATCGGTCCGGATATCCTCAAATTTGGCTCCGATCAGCGCGGCCACGGCCTCTTTCGTCACGGCTTCGAGTCCGGAGATGTCGCCGTACTCTTCCGGCAGGTCGATGATCCCCAACCGGACTTTCAAGGCCTCGACCCGTTCCTTGGCCGGTTTGTCGGCCGGGTCGAGTGTTAAAAGGCGCTGGAACGTGTCCAGGCTCCGGGAAAATTGATTCATTTGATAGAGCGCCTCGGCATATTCTCGGAGGGCGGTTTTGTCCTTCGGGTCGTTTCCGATCGCGGTGCGGAGATGAAATAAGACGCCCGCAAAGTTTTTTTCCTGGACGAAGATTCGGGCCAGGGCGAGATGGGCGCCTTGAAGTTTCGGCGAGTATTCGAGGAGGCGGAGATATGCGTCCTTGGCTTCCGCGGGGCGTCCGGTTCGAATGGCTTCTTCGGCCTCCGCTTGAAGCGCTTCGACGATCGCCGTTCGCAGGACCCCGGCTTCCCCGGTCGCGAAGGCATTGGCCGGGTCCCGCTTCAGGACCTCGAGGTAGGATTTCAGGGCGTCTTCCCGGCGTCCTAATTTTTGATAAACCTGCCCGATCCCAAGTTGCGCGGCGATCAATTCCGGGACCGCTCGAATCGACCCTTGAAAGCGGGCTTCCGCGCCGGCGTAGTCGTCGCGGAGCAGGGCGACGTAGCCCATCCCGGCCTCGAAGAACGGATGCTTTTCCCCGAGGCGGAGCAATGCCTTTTCGGCCTTGTCCGCGCGTCCCTGCCGAAGGAGAGTCCAGACTTCGTCGACGGCGATGCGGGCGTCGAGGGAAAGCCCGGTGGAAATCGAGGTCGAGGGATTTTCGATATAGAACGCGGGCGGAGGGGGGGCCATCGTTGCGCACGCTCCTGAGAAAAGGAGCACCCCCGCCAATCCGGTCCATTTTTTCACCACGTCGGCTCTCCTGTCATGATATAGGCTGTGAGATCGACCATCCGCGAAGGTTCGGCCATGATGCGGGCTTCATGATAATCCGCCCCGTCCCTGCGCTTCAGGACCAGGGCCCATTTCGGAAGCGAGGCCCATACATCCTCCCGTTCCAGCGGGACGCGGACATAAAATAACCGGAGATCACGAAAAAGTAAAGAGCGGAGCCGCCCCTTGAGGGCGGCCAGGCCGTCGCCCGTGACGGCCGAGATGAAGATTTCCTCCCCCGGGATTTCGTTGCGGGCGAGTAGGGCCGGGGTGTCGGGGAGACGATCGATTTTATTATTGACCCGGAGGATGGGAACGTCGCCGGCCCCGATCTCCCCCAGGATTTTTCGGACGGCCTGGGCCTGCGCCTCGGCGTTCGGCGAGGACAAGTCGACGACATGGAGAATCAGGTCGGCTTCGAGGACTTCCTCCAGGGTCGCCTTGAACGAGGAGACAAGAGCCGGAGGAAGACGCTTGACGAAACCGACCGTATCGCTCAGGAAATAGGGCAGTCCGTCCGGGAGCGAGGTCTTTCGGATGAGCGGGTCGAGCGTCGCGAAGAGTTGGGGCGACGTGAAGGCGGTCTCACCGGCCATTCGGTTGAAAAGCGTCGTTTTACCCACGCTGGTGTACCCGACGATGGCGACGAGGGGGATGAGGCTTTCCTTCCGGCTCCGTCGTTGGCCCTCCCGCCTTTTCCCGACCGCCTTGATGTCGCGCTTGATCCGGGCGATCCGGGATTCAATCCGCTGCCGGTCCGTTTCGAGTTTGGTTTCGCCGGGTCCGCGGGTCCCGATGCCGCCGCCGAGACGGGACATCGCCCGGCCTTGTCCCGTCAACCGGGGCAGAAGGTAGTTTAATTGAGCCAATTCGACCTGCAGCTTTCCCTCGTTCGAGTGGGCCCTCCGGGCGAAAATGTCCAGGATCAGCTGAGTCCGGTCGATGATCCGGACTTCCAGCTCTTTTTCCAGACTCCGCTGTTGGGACGGCCGCAAGTCCTGGTCGAAAATGATGAGGCCGGCCTCGGTTTCGATCTGAACGGCTTTGAGTTCGGCCACCTTCCCTTTGCCGATCAGGGTCCGCGCGCTGGCCGCGGCCCGAGTCTGGAAGATCTTCCGGATGACAGCCGCTCCGGCGGCCCGGGCCAGTCCTTCGAGTTCGGCCATGGAGTCCGCCGCCTCCGTTTTCTCCCGCGGACTCACGGCCAAATTAACAAGGATTGTTTTTTCCATGGGCGGTTCTCCATTTTTTCAGTCCGGCCAATCGGAGCTCGTCCGGGTCAACTCGGAGACCAGGCCGGCCAGGGCGGCCTCGTCCCTCGGGTCGAGCGGGCGGATCCCGGACATTTTTCGAAACCAAGTCATCTGGCGTTTGGCGTAATGGCGGGTATCGATTTTCGTCAGCGCGGAGGCCGCCTCCGGAACGAGCTCGCCCCGGAGAACCCGGAGGACATGCTTGTAGCCGAGAGCTTTGAACGGAGGGGCTGATTCCGGGACCCCGGCGGCGAGGAGGACTTGTGTTTCTTCGATCAGTCCTCGTTCGAACATCCGGTCGACCCGGGCTTCGATCCGACGGTAGAGTTCTTCCCGCGGCAATTCCAGGCCGATTTTCAGGAGCTTGAAATTCTTCAGATGACCCTCCGTCCGCCGGAAATGTTCCGTAATCGGCCGGCCCGTGGCCGCGTACACTTCAAGCGCGCGGACGATTCGAATCCGGTCACGGCGGCCGGTCTTCGCGGCGTATTCGGGATCGACAGCGGCCAGCCGTTCCCAGAGCTTCTCCGGCCCGGCGGTTCTCGCCTCCTCGTCGAGAGCGCTTCGGACGGCGCCATCCCGTCCCGGCCCCGGGAAAAGGCCGACTTCCAGGGCTTTGAAATAAAGGCCCGTCCCCCCGACGATGAAAGGAAGCCGTCCGCGGCTCCGAATGGCCTTGATCGCCTCCAGGGCGAGGGCGGCGAAATCGGCCGCGTTGAACTGAGTCCCGGCGTCTACGACATCGAGAAGATGATGGGGAATCCGGGCCCGGTCCGCGGACGAGGGTTTGTCCGTCCCGATATCGAACCCCCGATAGACCTGCATGGAATCGCAATTGACGATTTCGCCGCCGCCGGCCTCGGCCAAGCGGAGCGCCGCGGCGCTTTTACCGACGCCGGTCGGGCCGACAATGAACACGATGGTCCGATTATCGCCG
>Ga0315287_10003435_pt1 | contig 15253 bp, 11 predicted proteins | sample YL17G11_0_MG_FD_205037 | JGI IMG/M metagenome (GOLD analysis project Ga0315287, IMG submission 205037) | Sediment microbial communities from Yellowstone Lake, YNP, Wyoming, USA - YL17G11_0 | ecosystem: Environmental > Aquatic > Freshwater > Lake > Sediment | place: USA: Wyoming | collected... | reverse complement strand
ATCAGCTTCGATGTGGCCGTGTTCACAAATCTTTCCGGCGAACACCTCGATTTTCATCCTTCCATGGAAGACTATTTCGCCGCCAAAAAAAAGCTTTTCGTTCTCAACGCCAAGAAAAGAATCGCCGTCGTCAATCAGGACGACGCCTGGGGCCAGCGATTAATCGCCGAACTGCCGATGAGCACGATCACCTTCGGTTTCGAGCCCGCAGCCCTCGTCCGGGCCGAGCGTCCCCGGTTCTCCGCGGCCGGGATCGAGGCCTTGGTCAAATTCCCCGGAGGCCAGACTCCGCTGACGTCGCCCCTGGCCGGAAAGCACAATCTTTCCAACCTTCTGGCTTCGTTCGCCGTGGCTCTGGCCCTCAACGTCCCGGTTTCGACGATCAAAGAGGGCATCGCGGGTCTCCGGCAGATCCCCGGCCGCTTTGAAAAGGTGGACAACGACCGGGGCTTTCATGTCATCGTCGATTATGCCCATACCGACGCGTCCCTGCGGAGCCTCCTCGAAACCGTTCGGGATCTGAAACCGGCCCGGATCATTCTCGTGTTCGGAGCCGGCGGAGACCGGGACCGGTCCAAACGCCCCCGGATGGGCGAAGTCGCCGCCCAGTACACCGATTGGACCTTTCTCACGTCGGACAATCCCCGCCGGGAAGATCCGGCCGCGATCCTGGCCGAAATCGAGATGGGCTTCGTTTCCGCGGACAGCAAGAAATACAGCGTCGTCCCCGACCGTCGGGAGGCCATCGCCCAGGCTCTGGCCTTCGCCGGAAAAGGCGATTTCGTCGTCCTGGCCGGGAAAGGCCACGAAACGACCCAAACCATCGGCGACACGACCGTTCATTTCAGCGACGCGGACGTCGCCCGGGAAATTCTGAAGACTCTGGGGACAAAATAAATATGGCCCGTTTGCGTTTGTCCGAGATTGCGGCCGCGACCGCCGGGTCGATTCTCCGCGGAGACGGTTCGACGGTCTTCGACTCCTTCAGCCTCGATTCCCGGACGATCGAACCGGGCGGACTCTTTTTCGCTGTCGTCGCCGAGCGGGACGGCCATGACTTCGTCGCGGCCGCGGCGGCTCGCGGCGCGGCCGGAGCCGTTGTTTCCCGCGAGATTCCGCCCCCCCATCCGTCGTTCGTCCTATTGAAGGTCCGGGACACGGTCGCCGCCCTTCAGGACCTGGCCCGCGCCGTCCTGGCGGCCCGTCCGGTGAAGGTCGTCGGGATCACGGGCAGCGTGGGCAAGACGACCACCAAGGAATTTACCGCCGCCCTCCTCGGTTCTACCTTCCGTGTCCTGAAGTCCGAGGCTAACTTCAATAATCATCTCGGGGTCGCCTTATCGATCCTCAAAATCGAGGAAGCCCACGAAATCGCCGTTTTGGAAATGGGCATGAGTGCGCCCGGAGAGATCCGCGCTTTGACCGGAATTGCCCCGCCGGACGTGGCCGTCGTCACCAACGTGGCCCCCGTCCACCTCGAATTCCTCGGAACCCTCGAAGCCGTGGCCGCGGCCAAAGGCGAAATACTCAAGGGCTTGAAACCCGGGGGGACGGCCGTTCTCAACGGCGACGATTCCTGGGGACCGACGATCGCCCGCCAGGCCCCCGGTCCGGTGATCTTCTTCGGCTTCGGTGCGGAAGCGGAGGTCCGGGCTTCCGATCTTGCCTTCCTCGGCTTCGACGGCCTCCGCTTCCGCCTGCGCTACGCGGGCACGGACCGAGACATCCGCCTGCCGTTCCTGACCGACAGCCAGGTCCAGAATCTTCTCGCCGCATTAGGTGTCGCCCGAGCCTTCGGCCTCCCCTGGGAGCGGCTGGCGGAAGCGGTCGCCGGACTCGGGCCGACAACGAAGCGCGGAACGATCCTTCGGCTGGCCGGAGGGATCATTGTGATCGACGACTCCTACAACTCCAGTCCCCTGGCTCTTGAATCCGCCCTCCGGGGGTATTCGCATCTCCCGGCCAAACGCCGGGTGGCCGTTCTCGGCGATATGCTCGAGCTCGGTCCCGAAGCCCCCCGCTATCATGAGGCGGCCGGGCGACAAGCCCGAAGGCTCGGATGGGATGTCGTCGCCGTCGGACCGCTGGCCCGGGCGATCGCCGAGGGCGCAAGAGCCGAAAACCTGAACCCAAACCGAGTCCTGGAATTTGCGACAAGCACGGAGGCCGCGGACGCGCTTCCGGATTTCCTCGCCCCGGACGATCTTGTCCTGGTCAAAGGCTCCCGGGGCATTCGGATGGAACGGATCATCGAACGATTGAGTGCCGTCTTCAAGGAGAATTGACGTGTTGTATGCGCTGTTCATGTCGTTACAGGCGCGGGTCCCCGACTTCAATCTGTTCAGCTACATCACGTTCCGAACCGCGCTGGCCGGGATCACCGCCCTGGCCCTGACCCTCCTCTTGGGTCCGGCCTTCATTCGGGCGCTCCGGCGGTTTCAGATCGGCCAGAACATCCGGACCGACGGCCCCCAGTCGCATCTCAGCAAACAAGGCACGCCGACCATGGGCGGCGTCCTGATCATATCGGCAACAATCGTTCCCACCCTTCTTTGGGGGAACCTGGCCAACTCCTATGTTCTCCTGACCATGGGAACGATGGTCGCCTTCGGCGGAATCGGATTTCTCGACGATTACATGAAGGTCCGAAAAAAAAGATCCCTGGGCCTGATCGCCCGGAGCAAGCTGTTTTTCCAGATCATGCTGGCGGCCCTCTTCGCCCTGTCCGTTCTCCTGCTGAGCACCCAGGGCGAGTTCAACCTCCATGTCTTCTTCCCCATCCTCAAGAAATGGGCCCCGTATCTCGGCTGGTTCTACGTCCCCTGGATCGTCTTCATCCTTGTCTCCTCGACGAACGCCGTAAACCTGGCCGACGGCCTGGACGGGCTGGCGATCGGGCTGACGCTGATCAGCGCCACGGCCCTCACCGCGTTGACCTACATCGCCGGCCACATCAAAATCTCGGAATACTTGTATATCACCTATGTCAAATCGGCCGCGGAATTGACCGTCTTCGGCGGGGCGTTGATCGGCGCCTGTCTCGGTTTTCTTTGGTTCAACAGCCATCCGGCCCAAGTCATCATGGGAGACGTGGGGGCCCTGTCCCTCGGCGCGACCCTGGCGGCCATGGCCATCCTCATCAAGCAGGAATTCCTGATCTTCACCGTGGGCGGCGTTTTCATCCTCGAAGCCCTGTCCGTTCTTCTCCAGGTCTCCTATTTCAAGGCGACCAAAGGCAAACGGATCTTTAAAATGGCCCCTCTCCATCATCACTTCGAGCTTCTCGGTTGGCCCGAGGAAAAAGTCGTGGTCCGGTTTTGGATCCTGGGCATCATTTTCGCCCTGTTCAGCCTGGCCACCCTGAAATTGAGATGACCATGGATCTTCGCGATAAAAACGTCCTGGTGGTCGGCCTGGCCCGGACGGGCGAGGCGACGGCGGATTTTCTTCTCCGCCGCGGGGCCCGGGTGACAATCACCGAAAAGAAATCCCGGGAAGCCCTCGGACCCAAGGCGGAGGCATGGATCCGCCGGGGCGTGACTCTGGAAACCGGCGGACATACGCTCGCCTCGTTTCTCGGCGCGGATCTGATCGTCCCCAGTCCCGGCGTTCCCCGGGTTCCCGAGTTCGCCGCCGCCCTCGACCGCGGGATTCCTGTCTGGTCCGAAATCGAGTTGGCCTCCCGATTCCTGAAGGGAACGATCGTCGGGATCACCGGAACCAACGGCAAATCGACGACGACGACCCTGCTCCACCGCATTCTGAAAGACGCCGGACGTCCCGCCTTTCTCGCCGGCAACATCGGGACACCGCTGATCTCCTTGATCGACCGCAGCCGGGACGATCATCTCTACGTCACCGAAATTTCGAGTTTTCAACTGGAATACGTCCGGACCTTCCGGGCGGCTCTCGCCCTGATTCTCAACATCTCCGGCAACCATCTGGACTGGCATGGCACGCTGGACGAGTACGCCGCCGCCAAGGCCAAGCTCCTTCTCGGTCAGAAACCGGGCGACAAGGCCGTTTTGAACAGGGAAGACGCCCGAATTTGGGGCTGGAAAGACGCGGCCGTTTCGGACGTCTTCGGCTTCAGCGGCAAACGGCCCGTACGCCGCGGCGCTTTCGTTAGTGACGACTGGATCGTTGTCCGCGACGACCGGGACCAACGGATCCTCCCCGTTTCTGAAATCAAGCTGCCCGGACTGCACAACCGGGAAAACGTCCTGGCCGCAGTTCTGGCCGCCCGGCTTCTCGGCGTCCCGGCCTCCAGGATCCGGGCTTCGGTCCGCGGCTTTCGCGGATTGGAGCATCGGCTCGAGCCCGTCCTCACGATCCGGGGCGTGTCCTTCGTCAACGATTCCAAGGCGACGACCGTGGACGCCACTCTCAAGGCCCTGGCCAGCTTCGACCGCCCGGTGATCCTGATCCTGGGCGGGAAAGACAAGGGGACCGACTTCCGGCCTCTGCGCCGGGCGGTGAGACGCGGGGTGAAAAGTGTCGTCCTCGTCGGCTCGGCCACGGAAAAAATCCGGACCGTGCTCCAAGGCGCCGTTCCCTTGACCGAAGCCCGGACCTACGCCGAAGTCGTCCGGCAGGGCTTCGCGGCCGCGTCCCGCGGCGATGTCGTTCTCCTCGCGCCGGCCTGCACCAGCTGGGATATGTTCGCCGATTTCGAGGAGCGGGGCCGGGTTTTCAAGCGGGAAGCGAAGCGGCTCGCGGCCGAACTCCGACGAGGCCGAGGATAGAAACCGATGGAAGTCTTTCGTCTCTACGGATTCGACAAGCCGCTCTTCTATACGACCCTCTTCCTCATTACCTTGGGCCTGGTCATGGTCACGAGCGCCTCGGGCGTCTTCGCCCTGAAAAACTACAATCAACAATTTTATTTCTCCTTTCAGCAATTCATCGGGGCCGCAGTCGGTCTGGCGTTGATCATCCTGCTCCTGCCGATCCGGCGGCCCTACTACAAAAGCCCGGTCTTCGTTTTCGGCCTTCTGGGATTGACGTTCGTCCTTCTCGTCCTGTGCTTCGCCATGCCCGCCGTAGCCAACACGAACCGCTGGATTGTCTTCCACGGGATGCGCTTCCAGCCTTCGGAGCTGGCCAAGATCAGCCTCATCCTGTTCCTGGCCTGGTATCTCGACCGCAAACGGGAAAAAATCAGGGAGCCCCGCGCCCTCGTGATCCCGCTGGGCGTGATCCTGCTCTTCACCTTCCTGATTCTCCGGGAGCCCGACTTCGGGACCGCCGTCCTGGTCCTCTTCCTGGGCCTGATCATGCTGTATCTGGGCGGCGTCCGCTTTAAATATTTTCTTTATCTGGGCGCGGGGCTGATTCCGATTCTGGCCTTCTATCTGTTCTCCGCCCAGTACCGGATCGATCGCCTGACGGCGTTCCTTTCTCCGGAAGCCAACATCAACACCTTGAACTTCCAAGTCAACCAGTCCAAGCTCGCCATCGGCTCGGGCGGATTGTTCGGCGTCAGCTTCGGGGAAAGCGTCCAAAAATTGTTCTTCCTCCCCTGTTCCCACACCGACTTCATCTTCGCCATCATCGGCGAGGAATTCGGCCTGCTCGGAGCCCTCATCACCCTGGCCCTGTTCGCAGCCCTCGTTTGGCGGGGGCTGACAATCTCGATGAAAGCCCCCGACTTGTTCAGCCAATGGGCGGCCGCGGGCCTGACCTTATTTCTCGGAATCCAGGCTCTTCTCAACATGACCGTTGTCCTCGGGTTGGGACCGGCCAAAGGAGTGCCTCTCCCCCTGGTCAGCTTCGGCCGGTCGTCGCTTGTCTGCGACCTGCTGGCCATCGGCCTGCTCCTCCATATTTCCCAACGCAAAGGCGACGGACGGGGGGCCGCATGAGGACGCGGAGGGTGATCATCTGCGGCGGCGGTACGGGCGGGCATCTCTTTCCCGCCCTCGTCCTCGGGCGGGCCTTGCGGGCCCAGGATCCGGCCGTCGAGATCACCTTCATCGGGAGCGACCGGCCGGCCGAGCGCGATCTCATGACCCGACAAGGCGTCCCCTTTATCTCTCTGCGGATCGAGGGGCTTAAAGGCCGCGGCCTGCGCAGCCTGCGGGCGCTCTTCCTGCTCCCGGCGGCTTTTTGGAAATCGTTCCGGATTCTGCGCCGGGTTAAACCCGACCTCGTCGTCGGCGTCGGTTCGTACAGTTCCGGACCGGTGGTCCTCCTGGCGTCTCTGATGGGCCGGCCGACTCTTCTTTTGGAACAGAACGTCCAGCCGGGATTCACGAACCGCCGCCTCCTCGGCCGCGCCCGGAAGGTCGTCGCCGCCTTTGAAACCTCCCTCCCCTACCTCAAGGGAAAAGGCGTCGTCCTCGGAAATCCCGTCCGGGAGGAATTCGCCGGCTTGCCGCGGAAAATCCACGAGGGAAGATTTGATGTGCTGATTTTCGGCGGGAGCCAGGGATCCCGGTTCTTGAACACCTCGGTGACCGCGGCCCTGCCCTTTCTGGTCCGCTGGAGGGAGCGCCTCCGGATCGTCCATCAGACCGGGGCGGCCGACCTCAGAGCGGTCCGCCGATGTTACGCCGAAAGCGGCTTCGACGACGCGGTTGTCGAAGCCTTTTTCGACGATATGCCGGAACGCTTCGCCGCCGCCGACCTCATCGTCGCCCGGTCCGGAGCGACGACCTGTGCCGAATTGATCGCCGCCCGGAAGGCCTCCATTCTCATCCCCTTCGCCGAGGCCGCGGACGATCATCAGCGCCTGAACGCCGAAGAACTTTTCCGGGTAGGCGGCGCGGACGTCATTCTTGAATCCGAATGGACCCCCCAGCGCTTCGCCCTCACCCTCGTGAATATGATTGCCCGGCCGGGCCGCCTGGCCGCCATGGAGGCCGGGCTCGCCGCCCTGGCCGTTGAAGATTCGGCCGGCCGGATCGCCGGGCTGTGCTTCGAATTGATGGATCGACGGACATAGGAGAACGTCATGGTCAAGACGATTTACCGAAAACTCAAACACATCCATATGATCGGAATCGGCGGTACGGGCATGAACGGCATCGCCGAAGTCCTCCACAACCTGGGGTACAAAGTCTCCGGCTCGGATATCGCCGAAAACGACTCCACCCGCCGTCTCCGCGGTTTGGGGGCGACCATTTCGATCGGCCACAAAAACGAAAACGTCTTCGGGGCCGACGTCGCGGTCCTCTCCTCGGCCATCAAAGAAGACAATGTCGAAGTCCGGGAAGCCCGGCACATGAAGATTCCGGTGATCCCCCGGGCCGAAATGCTGGCCGAACTCATGCGGATGAGGTACGGGATCACCGTCGCCGGCTCGCACGGTAAAACGACGACGACCTCCATGATTTCGACCGTCCTCGACAAGGCGGGCTTCGATCCGACGATCATCATCGGCGGGCGTCTGAACACCCTCGGAGCCAACGCCAAGCTCGGCGAGGGCGACTTCTTCGTCGCCGAGGCCGACGAAAGCGACCGGTCGTTCCTCCTCCTGCCGCCCTTCATCGCCGTCCTAACCAATATCGACGCCGAGCATCTCGACCAATACAAAGGCGTGGACGACATCAAGCGGGACTTCGTCAAGTTCGCCAACAAGGTCCCCTTCTACTGCCCCATCATCCTGTGTCTGGACAATCCGAACCTGCAATCGATCATCCCCCAGCTCGAGCGGCGGCTTATTACGTATGGGTTTTCGACCCAGTCCGACATCTACGCCCGGGATATGCGCTTCGTGGCCGAGACGAGCACATCCACGCTGTATTACAAAGGCCGGGAACTCGGGATCCTCCGGCTGAACGTTCCGGGCCTGCACATGATTCTCAACGCCATGGCGGCCGTGGCCGTCGGCTTGGATTTGGACATCCCCCCCGGCGTTATCCTCGAGGCCCTCGCCGGGTACGGCGGCGCCGGACGGCGCTTCGAGATCAAGGCGGAAATCGGCGGAGTCATGGTTGTGGAAGACTACGGCCATCATCCCACCGAGATCCGAGCGACGCTCGACGGGGCCAAGCGGGGCTGGCCGCGGCGGCTGGTGGCCGTCTTCCAGCCGCACCGCTTCACCCGGTTGTCCCACCTGATGGACGATTTCGCCACGGCCTTCAACCAGGCCGACGTGGTGGTGCTCAGCGAAGTCTACCCCGCCGGCGAAACTCCGATCCCGGGCGTGGACGGCAAGGCGCTCTATGACGAGGTCCTCCGGTTCGGCCACAAGGACGCTCATTTCGTCCCCAATCTCTCCGACATTCCCGCTCGCCTCCTGGAGTTGGTCCGCCCCGGCGATATCGTGATCGTCTCGGGCGCGGGCAACATCAACAAAATCATCCCGGACTTCATCCGTCTTCTGGAGGAGGGTCAATGAGCCGCGACGCCTGGACAGCCGTCCATCCTCTGCAATTTCAGCGGAGCGAGGGACCCGCCCGGGTGAAAAAGCCGGTCCGCAAATCGCCCCTCCGGTACGTTCACCTTCTGGCCATTGTCCTGGCCGCGGGAACCCTCTTTTTCGGACTCTCCCGACTCGTCGAATTCCTCCTGACATGGGATAAGCTCAACGTCCGGACGGCCGAAGTCGTCTGCCCGGACCTTCAGGTCCGAACCATGGTCCTCCCGCTGGCTAAAAGCGCCGCGAGCGGGAACATTTTTCTGCTCGATTCCGCCCGGGTCAAGTCGCTGATCGAAGCCTGCTCCTGGGTGAAGGAAGTCCGTGTCCGGAAAGTGTTCCCTTCCAGCCTCGCCGTGGACGTCGTTCCCCGGACGCCGGCCGCCGTGCTCGAATCCGGCGGCGATTATCTTCTCGATCGTGACAACGCCCTGATCGAGCGGGCGGATCCGGAAGCCCGGGACCGTTTTCCCTTATTCTCCGACGCCGGGCTGTTCGCCGACAACCGGACGGCCAAGCTCGCCCAAGCCTGGGCCTGCTTGAACGACCTTGCCCCGGAAATCCAAGCCCGGGTCGCCCGGCTCGACGTCACTGATCCCGACGATGTCGTCCTGACGTTCCGGGACGACGCGGCGCGCCTGCGCCTGGGCGGAGAATCGTTCGGACGAAAAGTCGCGACCTATTCGGCCCACCGGGACCGTTGGACGGCGGAGATCGGACCTCTGGAATATGTCGACCTTCGTTTCTCGGACCGCATTTATCTCAAAGCGATTCCCCAGGAGGCGCGCTGATGGCCAAAAACGGGTACATCGTCGGCATCGATATCGGAACTCGGAAAGTCACGGTCCTCATCGGCGAAATCAACGAGGAGCGAAAGGTCGAAGTCATCGGCATCGGCACGGCCGAATCCCGGGGGCTCCGCAAGGGCGTGGTCGTCAACCTCGATGAAACCTCCGAAGCCATAAAGAAAGCCCGGCAGGACGCGGAGCTGATGGCCGGACAGGAAATCCATTCGGCCTTCATCGGCGTTTCGGGCGCCCACATCAAGAGCTTCAACAGTCGGGGCGTGATCGCGGTCTCGGGCCGCAACCGGGAAATCACCCGCGAGGATATTCGCCGGGTCTTGGAGCAATCCAAGGCCGTCTCGATCCCCCCCGACCGGGAGATCATTCACGTCATCCCCCAGGAATTCATCGTCGACGAACAGGACGGCATCCACGACCCCCTGGGGATGAACGGCATCAAGCTCGAAGTCAACGTTCACATCGTCACCGGATCCGTGACCCTGCTCCAAAATCTCCGGACGTGCGTCGAGCGGGCCGACATCGCCATCGAAAGCCTCGTCCTCGCCCAGATCGCCGACAGCGCCGCCGTCCTCACCTCCGACGAAAAGGAACTCGGCGTCGGTCTCATCGATATCGGGGCGGGAACGACCGAGGTGGCCATCTTCGAGCGGGGCAGTCTCTGGTACACCTCGATCATCCCCTTGGGCGGCGACAATTTCACGAACGATATCGCCGTCGGTCTTCGGGCGGCGATTCCGGACGCGGAAAAAATCAAGAAAAAATACGGCTGCGCCCTTCCGCCCGCGGGCGAGGAACAGGAGACGATCGAAGTACCGGTCGTCGGCCAGAATCGGAAGCCCCGGGTGCTCTCCCGCCAACTCCTGGCCGAGATCATCCAGCCCCGGGCCGAGGAGATCTTCCGGCTCGTGGACAACGACATCAAGCGGATGGGGTACGAAAAATCTCTGAACGCGGGCTTAATCCTGACCGGAGGGACAGCCCTGCTCGACGGATTGGAGGTTGTGGCCGAGGAAATCTTCGACCTTCCGGTCCGCCGTGGTGAGCCCGGGGGCGTGGGCGGACTGGTCGACCGGGTCCGGACGCCGGATTTTGCCACTTCGGTCGGCCTGCTTCTTCATGGCTACGGCTTGGTCGGACTGGGCGGGCTGAAAAAAGAACGGAAGCGCGGGATATGGACCCGAGTCAAAGAGCTCTTCAAGGAAGACTAGGAGGAGACCATGATCATGGACAAAAACAGCAAGCTCAAGTTCCAACTGGTGGAGGAATCGTTCAACGCCCGGATCAGGGTCATCGGGATCGGCGGCGGGGGAGGCAACGCCCTGAATCGGATGATCGAGACCGGAATCGAAGGCGTCGATTTCATCTCCGTCAACACCGACGTCCAAGCCCTTAACGCAAGTCGGGCCGCCATCAAATTTCAGATCGGGCCGCAACTGACTAAGGGTCTCGGCTCCGGCGGCCGCCCGGAGACGGGTAAAGGGGCGGCCATGGAGGACACCGAGAAACTCATCGAACTTCTCGAAGGCTCGGACATGGTCTTCCTGACCGCAGGGTTGGGCGGCGGGACGGGGACGGGGGCGACGCCCATCATCGCCAACCTGGCCTCCGAGTTGGACATCCTCTGCGTCGCCATCTGCACCCTGCCGTTCGAATTCGAGGGCCGGCAGCGGGCCAAGCAGGCCGAAGAGGGTTTGAACGACCTCAAGGCGGCCGTGGATACGGTCATCGCCATCCCCAATGAACGTCTTCTCCAAACCGTCAGTCTGGACACCTCGATGCAGGATGCCTTCCGCTGCGCGGACGATGTCCTCCGCCAGGCCGTCCAGGGCGTCTCGGACCTGATCACCAAGCCCGGACTCATCAACCTCGACTTCGCCGACGTCCGGGCGATCATGAAGGGCATGGGCATGGCCTTCATGGGCACGGGGCTGGCGTCGGGCCAGAACCGGGCGGCCGAAGCGGCCAACAAGGCCATCTCCAGCCCGCTTCTCATCGACACGACGATCCAGGGGGCCAGAGGAATCCTGATCAACATCACCGGCGGCAAGGATCTGACGCTCCATGAAGTCTCCAAAGCGGCCCAACTGATCCACAAGCTCGCCCATCCGGACGCCAACATCATTTTCGGCACGGTCATCGACCCGGCCATGAAAGAGATGGTCAAAGTCACGGTGATCGCCACCGGATTCGAGCCAGGCTTTCGCCGGGACGCGACCCTGACGGCCGAGGAAGCCGCGACGCCGGCCGGTCGAGCCGCGGCTTACCGCCAGACTCCCGCGCCCTTTCCCATCCGGATGGACACCCCGCCCTTCCCCTTCACCCCGAAGGGCATCGAGCGTCCCGACTCTCCGGCCGCAGCCGATCGTCCGGCGCTGCGGACGCCCCACGCCTCCTCGTTCGCCGAAACCGACTACAACGATTTCGAGACCCCGGCCTTTATCCGGAATAAAAATCATCAGCTCAGGAAGTACTCTTCTTGATCAAAGCCGACCGCCTCGTCTCCGGATGCCGGGAGTTGCTGACCTGCCGCGGTCCGATTCCCAAGCGCCGGGACGACCTGAAGGACGTCGGCCTCGTCAAAAACGCCTGGATCGCCGGCCGCGCGGGACGGATCGTGTTCATCGGCTCCGAGGACGAATTCAAGAGGACCGTCGAATTGACGGCCGAAGCCGTCCGGCTCGACGCCGGAGGGTTGATCGGTTTTCCGGGATTCGTGGACTCCCATACGCACCTTCCCTTCGCCGGCAGCCGGGCCAATGAATTTTCCCTCCGGATCCAGGGCTGGACATACCGGGAGCTCGCGGCCAAGGGAATGGGCATCCGGTCGACCGTCCGGGCGACCCGGGCCGCAGATCGAGACACGCTCCGGGATCTGTGTCTCGCCCGATTGGATGAGATGATGCTCCACGGAACGACTACGGTCGAGGCGAAAAGCGGGTACGGCCTCAACCTGTCCGATGAAATCAAGCAGCTCGAAGCCGTCCGGGAAGCGGACGCCGCTCACCCGGTCGATCTCCTTCCGACATTCATGGGCGCCCACGAAATTCCGGACGAATTCCGCGACCGAAAGGAGGATTATATTGACCTTCTTATTCACACGGTCATTCCCGCGGTCCGCGATCAAGGCCTGGCCCGATTCTTCGACGTGTTCTGCGAGGAAGGCGTGTTTTCTGTGGACGAGACAAAAAGGTTGTCTGAGTCGGCCCTGGCGGCCGGCTTCGGCCTCAAAATCCACGCCGACGAATTCGTTCCCCTGGGAGGGACGGAACTCGCGGTCCATCTCGGGGCGGTCTCGGCCGAACATCTGATCGCCGTGACGGACGGCGGAATTCAAGCCTTGGCCGGAAGCGATACGGCCGCAGTTCTTTTACCCAACGTCCCTTTCTTTCTGATGCAGGATAAGAAAGCCCCGGCCCGCCGCTTGATCGAAGCCGGTGCGGTCGTCGCCCTCGCCACGGACTTCAATCCGGGAAGTTCGATGACCTCGAACCTGCAATGGATCATCCAACTCGGCGTCTTCCAGATGCGGATGACGATCGAAGAGGCGATCAACGCGGTCACGGCCAATGCGGCGTTCGCCGTCCGCGCCCAGGACGAGGTCGGCAGTCTCGAGCCCGGAAAAAAGATGGATCTCGTTTTATGCGATCTGCCGGGCTACGCCGATCTCGTTTACCGCCTGGGGACGAATCCGGTGAAGCATGTTCTTAAAAACGGACGAACGGTTGTCATGAACAACAAAGTTGTGTATGACAAGAAGCCCATCCGCGACGACCGGGCCGATGACATCCAAACTGAAAGTAGCAAACGCGTCGTCCGCGACGACCGGGTTGTCCGCTCCACATAGGTCCCAATCCCATTTTTGTCCCAGGGGCGCCTCCCACAGGGGGCGCCCCGAATTCTTTTCGGAGGAATAAATCAATCATCCGACGGAGGAGAACTTCGGCTGGCCCTGCGCCGTCGACGATCTCGGACGAATATTTGAGTTCAGCGCCGGCGGAGCAAGGAGATCAGAAGCGGGCGGCCGGTGTTCAGGATGAACACCAGCGGCCGGTCGCGGCCGAGGCCGATCGGAATTTCATATTCGACCGCGAATTCGGCGGCCTTACCCGAGGACGCGGGATTTCTCATCTTCAAATATTTTCCTTCACAGATGACCCTCAAAAACGCAGGCCCGGCGTTCGTTGAGGTTTCATCAGCCATCTTGCCCTCGATCCGGAAGGTGTTCCCTCTCCCGGCGCCACGGGACAGGACAACCCGAGCCTGCGCCTTGATTCCGGCATAAACTCGGTCCCCTGTAGGACGGGGATCCTCCCAGCCGAAAACGAGTTGAAGCGGGTTAAATCCGCCCCGGCCGAAATCGATGTCCGCAGTAACCGGGGCGCGAAGCGCCTCGAGGCTTCCCGACTTCGAAGAGGAGGCCCCGCCACCCAGATATCCGAGCGAGGCGAGGCGGCGTTCGAGCTCGGGAGAAACCGATCCGGGAGTCCCTCCCGGGAGAGTGCCCTGCCCGAGTCCGGACGTGATTTCCCGAAGGAGTGTTTCCTTCAATTCGGTTCGGATCCGCGTCTTCGCGTCGGCCAGGTTATCGCGATCGCCGGGATCGCGGCGTTCATGGAAGAGTTCCTCGGTCTTTAATCCCAAATCGACCACAAATTTCCAGCCGTCCATCAGGATGGCTTTTTTGTCGCCCAATTCGGCCAGGACGAAAGGGGGCGGGGGAGGTTCGGCCTTCCCAACGGCGCGCGGTCCTTCCATCCAGGCCCGCAAGCTTCGGCCGTCGCCGAGGTCCGTCCGCAAAAAAGAGTCGAGTCCGGCCAGGTCGAGAATCGTCGGGGCGAGATCGATGGACCGGGCCCGCGCCCGAACGACCCGGGGACGAAGGCGGCCCGGATAATCGAAAATCGCGAAGGTGTTGATCAATTCGGCATAGAGCGACGTCCCGTGTCCAAGGCCTCGATGTTCAAGGAATTCCTCGCCGTGATCGGCGGTGACGACAAGAAGCGTATTGTCCCGCAGACCCTCTCGGGTCAACACTTCGATCAAGCCCCCGACAAGTCCGTCGAGAACGTTCAGCCGTTCGTCGTAAAGGTCGACGGCATAGGTTCTCTCTTCGGACCGCAGGAGGGGGAAAAGCCCGTTGCCGAAAACCGGCGGGCCTTGAAAAGGGGCGTAAAGGCCGCGCGTCGAGCCGGAGGCAAAATACGGAGCGTGGACGTCCATGTAATGAAGATAAGCGAAAAACGGACGGGCCGTCGACCCGTCGTTCAAGAGACTTCCGAACCGGCCGGAGATATGGCGGCCATCCCAGCTCTCGATGGAATCGAAGCGGTCGAACCCTCGGGCAAAACCGAATTCGGGCTTGATCCAGGGATTTTCGACAAGAGCGATCGTGGCGTATCCCGCCGCGCGGAAGCGTTCCGCGAGCACGGGAAACCGCGGATCCAATTCGGGCGGAGCCGGAGACCGGATCGGGTCAAAGGATTGGTTGTAGCTGTAGAGTTGGATCCCGTGGGCATGCGGATACAAGCCGGTGAAGAGCGAGGCGATCGCCGGCGCGGTCTGGGGAGCGGCGGCGATGACGTCGCGAAAAAGAACGCCTTCGCGGGCCAGACGGTCGAGCGTCGGCGAAGTGGGTCGCCCGTATCCGAAAACGCCCAAATGGTCCCGGCGGAGCGAATCCAGGACGACCAGGACGACGTTGGGGCGGGAGGGCGCGGCGGCCTGAATCCCGGCCGCGATCGGGGTCGAAACGACTGCCGATAAGGAAACGAGAATAATCGCAACTCTCGTTTTTCCGATCCAGCATCCCGGGAGGGGCATATTCATACTTGTAATGATTTTCCGTCCCGAATTCAAGACGCGAATCCCCGGGCCATCTAAACCGAGGCCGGGGATGTCCTGACTCAGACCGCCTTCCGACCTCTCTTCTTCCAGAAGAAATAGAACGGCAGACCGAGAAGGATGATCCCCAGCCCGGCCATGGCGTTGGCGAATTGGTTGAAGAGCGCGCTGACGGCGATATACAACGAAGCCAGGATGAAAATAATCGGGGTGACCGGATATCCCCAGGTTTTATACGGCCGGG
>Ga0315287_10003434_pt1 | contig 15254 bp, 16 predicted proteins | sample YL17G11_0_MG_FD_205037 | JGI IMG/M metagenome (GOLD analysis project Ga0315287, IMG submission 205037) | Sediment microbial communities from Yellowstone Lake, YNP, Wyoming, USA - YL17G11_0 | ecosystem: Environmental > Aquatic > Freshwater > Lake > Sediment | place: USA: Wyoming | collected... | reverse complement strand
TTCAAAGCGAAAAACCGGAGGAATACCTCGGGTATTTCGAGAATTTTTCGCTTTGAAATCGGCCGCAGACGGCCGTCAGCTGGCGCCCAAATGTGCAAGTTATTTCCTGACGGGCCCTAAGCTAGTAGTCATCTCCCCTCTATATAAATGACAAGCAGCAACGCCACCAATTCAAGGCACCGCGATACCCACCACTTACTGGCGACTGCCGACACCACTTGACGCTGTTTGTCGCTCAACTCTTTACCCGTTGGCATGGTAAGCACCTCGCCACCCATGCATCATGAACCTTGATAGCAACTCGGGCAACCATGACACTATATATTATTTCAGCCATAAGTCGACCATGGTGGACAGCTATTTGGATTTCTACGATGGCAATGCTCCAACCAGGAATGAAGGAGCACTAAAAGATTCTATTCCCAGAAAAACTTGGGCCGATCTTGACTTTGTTTGTTTCTATGCGACATAATGCCAAAATCACACTAGCATTTAATGGTTAAAAAATTATTGCCGTACAGCACTAGATTTCTATGGAATCAGTTTAGATTGATTCCGGTTTAGTGGTCGATTCCAAGTAGGATACGGTGACCTATTTTTAAATGCGCTATGATAGCGAGTACCCGCAATGACCGAGATCGCTCCAGCAGCACCTCAGACGCGCCGTTTAGCCGTTTTAGACGGATGGCGCGGCATCAGCATTTTGCTGGTCTTGGCAACCCACATGTTACCCTTAGGTCCCCCTAGCTGGCGGCTAGCCAATGCCACCGGCAATATCGTGAATTTGTCGGCTGGAAATCTTGGCATGAGCTTGTTCTTTATTCTCTCCGGATTTCTTATCACCACCAATCTACTGCAGCACGGCAATATCCTGGAATTTGGACTGCGCCGTGTGTTTCGAATTTTGCCCTTGGCACTGCTCTTTATGCTCTTAGTCCTACCATTTTTGGATATGAGCCATGATGGTTGGCTAGCTCACCTCAGCTTTTCAGTGAATTACTTCTCGCAGTTCTTCGCCAAAGAAACCCTACATCTTTGGAGCCTTTGTATAGAACTTCATTTTTACTTATTTATTGGTATACTATTCGCCCTTTTTGGCAAAAAGGGACTCTATGCCCTGCCATTCATTCTACTTTTGGTATCCATGAATAACTTCATGGTCATTGACGGCGACAACTCTGGGATGCAATCCCATATCCGTGTCGACGAAATTCTAGCTGGTTGCGTCTTAGCGCTAATACACTACGATAATAGGGCCAAGCGGCTGCGATATTGGCTTGGACGTCTGCCATTTGCGCTGCTATTGGCTATCTTGGTTGGATCCTGCATCTCTTGTAGCTTCACGCCATACTGGTTGAGATCATACGCAGCCATGGCTGTGATTGGCCACACTCTCTATCGCAATCCGAGTCCTGTCTTTCATTTTCTAGAGAGCCGATTCCTATACCGGGTCGCTGAAATTTCCTATGCACTATATGTCATTCATCCAATCACAATCGCCGGCTGGTTAGGCCAGGGTAGTTTGATCGTTAAATATGCAAAGCGGCCCATTTCGATCGCTATGAGCTTTGGCCTCGCCTACATTTCAACCCACTACTATGAAAAATTATTTATAGAGGTGGGCAAAAGACTGAGCAGGTTTTTTCAGCAAAGATCACTGAAATGACCGCTTAATTGCGACCTAGAACCATTTCAGTGGTTCGCCGTGATCATTTAGCACCGCGATACCTACAAGGTCATTCGCTCTCCGGCTCAATCAGATGAAATTTAGTGTAGTCAATCAATGTCCGGCCATCTGGTAGTTCTGACAGTACGTCCACAAACCGATGGTTTTTAACAATATCCCCAGGAAAGTAGGTATGGCGGGCATATATAGTCTGACCATAGGTGCCGTCGTGACCGTTCATGGTGACCAGAATGGCAGCAACATGACTACCACCAGGTGACAGCAAATCGCTTTTAGTGATTGGACTCTGCTCATCAAGGACATGCATAATCGTCCAGCTAAGACGGAAAAACGGTGAGTTATCTCGGACAAGTGGCACATCTACCATGCGCCGCATGCGATGGCCCTCTGGAGAGACCTCTGACACCAGCATGACCACGCGAACCGTTGCCTCGACGATGTCGTTGCCACGCGCGTTGGCAACCCGAAAACTCAGCGTTTGCAGTCCATTCTTAACTATCACCAGCAACGGATTACTGAATAGCACCTGCGCTTTGGGCCGCGACAACTTGGCAAACATCACGCCTGTCGTCATAGCGACACCGATTAATCCAACCGCCGCCTCTACAGTGACGACTAAGTGTGCATACGGAGTCTGGGGTGACATGACACCGTAGCCAATGGTGGCCAGGGTCTGCACGGAGAAGAAAAAATAGTCGAAAAACTCTCCCGGACGCGCATTGGCGATCGAACCAGGGACGATCCAGTAAGCCAAGGCAAATGTGGTATTGATTAATATATATAGGGCAACAAAACCAGTAAGGACTCGCGGCCAGCTATGATGCATCAGCTGGAAGTAAACATCACGCCAAAAGCCACGCGGCATACCCCGCTGAACGCTTGCGCCAAAGGGCGGCCGCGACGCCAAGGCCTTATCAGGCTGACTCATACCTGAAATCCCCAAAATAAAAAGTTACTACGCCTGATGAAACCACCGCTCCATCGTATCACGCAAACTCCTGCCACGAATCTGTCCCGTCTTTCGCGCACCTTTTTGGCTATTTAAGGCTCTTGGGTTGAATGCCTATGTATAACTCGGGGGGTGATGGGCTGGCGCCGTTGTCTCGATCCCAAAGTTGCTACGGTGGCTCCAGCTCGGACCGCAAAGCCTGGCCGGTCTTAGTCGAGGCTCGTCCACTTCCTGGCCCATCCTGGCCTTTTCGTGCAATCTATTGATATTACGTGCTTTACTTGATACGCTAATCATGTTGGCGATTGTCATCATAATCGCCAGCAGAGGTGCCCGAAATCAGCAAAGGCAGGTTAATGCAATATATTCAGAGACTTATCCCAATTAGTGAGATACTAAAGACTCGCACCGTGCTCCTCTTTGGACCACGGCAGACTGGCAAATCTAGCTTTGTGCGGCATCAACTTAAAGACCAGATCACGAAGTCCTACAATCTATTAGATCAGGGCCTGCTCTTACGTTTACTCGCAGATCCCACTCTGATTCGCAAAGAAATCGAATTCGAAAAACTTCGCGACTGTATCATATTCATCGATGAGATTCAGAAATGCCCTGCTCTCATGGATGAGGTTCATCTGATGATCGAGGAGCACAACCTGCGATTTCTGCTCACTGGATCGAGTGCTCGTAAACTCAAAAAGTCTGGCGTTAACCTTCTCGGTGGGCGCGGTCGCGATCGGAATTTCCATCCGCTGGTAGCATTAGAAATAGGGCTGGAACATTTTTCACTGCCGCGCGCCTTAAACCATGGACTGATTCCCCGACACTACCTCGCAGATGATCCCGATGAGGACCTGGCCACCTATGTAGGCCGCTACTTGACTGAAGAGATTGCTGGCGAAGGCGTATCGCGTAATCTCCCGGCATTTAGCCGATTTCTCCAAACTGCTTCGACTGTAAATGGTCAAATGTTAAACTACACCAATGTCGCTCGCGATGCGCAGGTGTCGCGTGCCACCATCCAAAACTGGTTTCAGGTCCTCTATGATACCCTGATTGCATGGGAGATCCCGGCTTTTACCAAGACTGTTAAACGTAAGGCAATCGAAACAGCCAAGTTCTATTTTTTTGATACGGGAGTCGTTCGCTCACTTAGGCGACTGCCGCCCATAACTCCGCAGCAGACTGAGTGGGGCGAATTTTTCGAACAGTTTATCATGATGGAAATGAAATCTTGGATTGATTACCACGAGCCACTCGGATCACTCCATTACTGGCGATCGACGTCGAAAATGGAAGTTGATTTTATATTGAATGGCGAGCATGCGATTGAAGTAAAATCGACGGATCGGGTAATGTTAAAGCACCTCCAAGGATTGCGTTCACTCCGTGAGGAAGGTTTGTGCAGCAGCTACTCGATTATCTGCAATGAGGCGCGGCCGAGGCTAGAAGACGGCATCGAAATTTTACCCTGGAAGGAGTTTTTGACTCAACTTTGGTCAGGGCGATTCTCAACGAAAGCCCGCATGCCCCCCCGTTGATATCCGCACCTTTAAATGACTTGGATACCCGACTTACCGAAATCAAAGTATTGTGCTGGTTGTCCAGGCTGCTGGGCCCCGATACGAAGCCAATTGGCCTTTCCAGGTGAGCAAGAAAAAATCGTATCCAATTTTAAAGTCAGATTCGATTAGCTGATCTCCTGCAATTTCGGTTTGCTTGACAGCGCAGCAGAGACTCCAGGATGGATTGGTGCTAACGTCGCAATTCATCAAATTATCGCTCAATGGAGCTAGCGGCCCTCAGCAGGAAAGGGGGCCGAGCTTCAGGTGTCGCGGACTGTGGCTGAGACCCATTCGACAACGGACTTAGCTTGCTCAAGAGCAATTTTAAATTCAGCCTCGGTGACGGGCATGCCCCAGGCAGGGTAGCGGGTGACCACAGCGTAGTCGCTCAAAGATTTTGCTTCCCTAACCAGGTCAGGAATGTCGGGCAATATCGCCTCAAGCTCTTCGAGTAGTTCGCCGATGTCATGGGAAAACGGAAACTTTTTACCGTGCCAAATAAATAAGGATTTAAGAGCCTTCTCTGCCGCTTGCTGGGCATCAAAACACATGTCCTCCCAATAGACAATTGGGAGTTTTGATTGAGTTGCACGGGCAAGGTTGCTGTTTGCTCGATTAAGCCATTCTACCGCAACTTTCTTTGTTCTAGGCAGCATATAGGACCTTTCCGTCTGATAGTGCGTGCGAAATGACCGACCAATGTGCATCTGCCTGGTCGGAGAGCTCGTCTTCGGTGACGACAACTAAATCGAGCGATATACCTTGCCGCGGCAGCATCTGATAAAGCATCTGTGCAATGGCTCGGCAATGACTGCCATTGGACATAACAATGAGTAGATCGATGTCTCGGGGGTGCTTGTGCCCACGGGCGACAGAACCAAAAACAATGACCTTGCGTGGCGCAATGAGCCCCACAATCGCGGCTACTAGTGATTTACATTTTGTTTCGTACAGCATCACGGCCCCCGTTTACCAAAGGCAAGTATACTGTTCGGACTATTTGTCGTCGACTGTGGAATACCCTAACAGGGGAATGGCACCTAAATATCCAGCGTAGTATATATTTATCGGTTCTTTCGTGAATTCCTTCGACAAATAAAGCCCGGCATTAAGGCCGCGCTACAGACCCTCTTCAGCGTCGAGCCTGGCCCGGCTTTGAGGAATCTCTATCTCGATCTTGAATGAATTTTCTGATTAAAGCGAGGTGAGGCCCGCCATGTCATCGAGTCCGAGCCGGTCGACCTTACCGTTGTTTGAGTAGCTCATGATGGCTTCGTAGTTTGAGTTTGGGTGGTCGCCTGGCAGTTTGCCCGCGCCAGTGCCATCTTTTTTCTTGGCGACCAAGGCGAGCAAAGTCGCATCCGCGAAGTTAAAGGCACCGAGGAAGTCGGGCGTCGGGCGGTCGATGTTCTCCTGGAGGAAGCCGCGTGGTTACGCGGCCTGACGGCAAAAAAAGAAAGGCCGAAGTTTGTAGCTTCGGCTCTTCTCAATCTAACTGTCTGAACACATTGTAGAATTTGGTAGCGGGGGACGGATTTGAACCGCCGATCTTCGGGTTATGAGCCCGACGAGATACCAGACTTCTCCACCCCGCGACACGCACACCGTAGTGGAAAGTTCTTATAGAGCCGGACTCCCTGAACGTCAACCCTTAAACTACGCCCTACCGGAGAAACTTACGCGGCCCTCAGCAAAAAGTGGTGCCTGACAGCGACTAACCTGACGATTTACCGACCCGTATAGGCCGTATCGCCGCATAATATTCCTTCGCCGCCGCCACTGCCACCAGTTCCAACTCGGGATAACGCAAAGCACTGAGCTTACCGCCGTAGACACAGCCCGTGTCGATGCAAATGGCCCCATTTTGCCACTCCGGCTCGGCGACCGGGGTGTGGCCGTAGACCACCCTGGCCTTGCCGCGGTAGTCCTTGGCCCAGTTGTAACGCACGGGCAACCCGTACTGGTCAACATCACCCGTGACTTCGCCGTAGATAGCGTAGGCCCTAACGGCGCCCGTATCCCGCAAGTGCATACCCTCTTTTAACCCCGCGTGAACCGCCACCAAGCCTCCACCATCCAGCACCAGGTGGCTCGGTAGGCTTGCTATGAACTGGCAGCAATCCGCCTTGAAATCGCCTGTCTCCACCTCAAGTTGCCTTAGGGTCGCAGTGAACCCATGGTTCATGCTGACTTTCCGGCCTCTCAAGTGGCGGTCGAGCTTGTCTTCATGATTACCGAGAACCATAAGAGCATGACCCTGCCGCACCATATTCATCGCCAGCCTCAAACAAGCCGGCGCTTGAGGACCGCGGTCGACGAGGTCACCGAGAAAAATAGCCCGCCGCCCCTGGGGATGCCGAGCAATGCCAAAGGCTCGCCCATCGCCGCCATTGCCGATGTCGTAACCAAGCTTATAAAGCAACGCCAGCAGCTCATCAAAACAGCCATGGACGTCGCCTATGATATCAAAGGGGCCCGAATCACCGCGGTGATCCGCCGGCATTTTGCCCCGAATCACTGCTACTGAGCTGGCTTCTGCCGGGCTGCTAAACGAATGAACTGCGTGGCAACCTTCACCCTCCAGAGCTGCTACGGCTTTTGGCAGCTGCTCACAGTGGTTCAAAATGACGGCCTCCGGGACCAGGCGTGCGGTGCGCCCAGCATTATGCGCCAGACAAATTTCAACCGGCATGGCAAACACAAATGCCACGACTTGGTAATAGTATTGCCTGGCCAGCTCAAATAGCGGCTGTCTGGCTCTACTGTCGAGATTGGTGGCATCGATGACGACCCGCCGGCCGCAAGCCAAGCGTTTGGCGGCAACTAGATGCAGCAGCTGGAAAGCAGCAGGCGTCGTCGATTGGTCCGCCTCATCGTCAGCGATCCAAGCCCGAAACGTGTCTGACGAAAGGACCTCGGTTGCCAAAAAGTGACGCTTGGCAAAAGTAGACTTACCGGAAGCAGATGGACCGACCAGTAAAACCAAAGTCAATTCGGGCAACACCAATTCGACCACCACTCCCCCCCATCATCGCTTCGGGCCTTAACCCCGCTAAGGCGAGGATACCTCCATCCAGCCTGATACGCGAATCCAACTCGCCTCAATTTAACAGATTCTGGCTCTATGCCACCGGGGGAAATCAGTCTGTGATCCACCTAAGGGTCCGTCCAGAATTAGAACACCTACTCGGCGCTAGGTGATGGTCGGTAGTGGCCGCTGTTGCCGACCAACTGCTCAAGTTGTTGTTGAACGGGCCTTAAATAAAAATCAAGCCGCAAACCACTAAGATCTTATATGACTGGCCTACCAGCCCGCAGTTTAGCATTGAAAGCGTCGAGAATTTCCGCCTCGCTGATGTTGGACAAAGCGTTTTTTTCAAATAAATGATGAAGTGTCGCAATGTAGGCTTCCCCGGCACCTGTAGTTAAGGCCGCCGCGGTCGCCGCAGAAATGATGGAACCGGCAATATTTGCACCTGGGATCAACTTTAACAGTCCAGTGACAATGGTTCGACCGACCAAAACACCGCCGCCGGCCGTAAGCACGCCGCTAACCATCATCTTAAGAGGCGCATCACTCATACGAAGTTCATACACACGGGTAATCGCTGCCAGCATTCCCAGCTGTATAGGCGAAATAAGGAGAGCATCCGAGAACGGAATCGGCGTACCACCAACCGCGCCCGCACTAGCGGCGGCAGCAAGAACGATCTTACGTGCCGCCGCACGCTTTTCCGCAGCGGATACCTTCTGCGCGGCGGCAAATGCGATCCGATGTGCCTCTGGCACGACCTCGATAGTCAGCCTCACCAAATCCTCAAGGCCAATCGCAGGCAACATAGCGCCCTCGTCCAGAGATGCAGCAATCGCTCGGACGCGACAGACATTTTTAAGATCAGGGAGCTCGTCCACCATATTTTGCCTGAAGCCCTGGTCGGCCTGTGCTTTTGTCACCACGCCTATGACCGGAACACCGCAGGAATTAAGCATTTCTACCAATCTCCGCTCGGCATCCTCAATTCGTCTAGACCCTTCGTCGATACACAGCCAAGCGACGTGAATATGCTGCTTAGGATCCTTGTCGAGACTCCGTCCACGAATGAAGCCTTCGAGATGCGCAAGAATTTCCTTGTAAGCCACAATTTCAAGACCGCGGCTATCGAATAAAGAAAGTGGGTAGCCCTTCTTACTATATTCCCTGGTTTCGGTAGTGACTGGACGCCCCTGGCCAGTGATCGCCAAATCCTCGCCGAAGATTGCATTGACCAAGGTACTCTTGCCGACGCCAGTCTTACCGGTGATTAACAAATTGACGTGACCGATTTGCTCTTGAGCCCGATGCATGGCCTCCTTGATTGCCTTCGCATAATCTGCTGTCATAGAGTGCCTTTCGTTTTTGATGCCGTTGCGAGCAAAACCAAGACCAACGCCTATCCTAATCACCGCTCATAATCAATGGCCGTCCTCCTTCAAACCAATAGGTAGGAACTGGAAGGATCTGCGAGGCGCGCGCCAACACGAAACTTGTCCGGCGAATAAACCATTTAATAATAACATTAATGAGCTGTATAGACATCAGCGCTCGAACAACGGCTTGTCATTGTGGAAGAAACATCCTATGGTCGAATTTCGGCTAAGTCCCTTAGCGCAAGTATTATTCAAATGAGCGGGCGGCGTATTACCGATGAATCAGGCTAGTGCTTTTTGCGACGATGTATTGGGTGATAGGGACTGCGTTGCCCTAGCGGAACTGATCCGCTCCGGGGAAGCCAGCGCGAAAGAAATCGTCGAGGCCGCGATCAACCGGGCGCAGGCGGTGAACCCAGCGCTCAACGCGATTGTTGCCATAGATTTTGAGCAAGCCCTCGCTGCTGCAAAAAAGCACCAAGTCCGAAGTGACGATTCAGTATTTGCTGGCCTGCCGACCTTCATTAAGGACAACGAACAGGTACAGGGTCTGCCCACCAGGCTTGGTTCGCGTGCGACGATTGATAGAGTCGCAACGCGATCCTCAAAGTTTGTCGAAGATTTTATGGCCCTGGGCCTGATAAACATGGGTAAATCAACGCTTCCGGAATTCGGCCTAACGGCTACGACGGAGTCGCTGCTAAATGACGCCACGCGCAATCCCTGGAACACCGACTATTCCTGTGGCGGATCCTCCGGAGGCTCGGCGGCCTTAGTTGCCGCTGGCGTCGTGCCAATAGCGCATGGCAATGATGGAGGTGGCTCCATTCGAATTCCTGCGTCTTGCTGCGGACTGGTCGGGCTGAAATCGACCAGAGGTCGGTTGACCGCCCTGCATGGTACAGAAGCGTTGCCTATAAATATAGTGCATCAAGGCGTCCTGACACGGAGTGTGCGCGATACCGCCGCATTCTTTGCCGCTGCCGAAAAAATCTATCGTAATCCTAATTTGCCAGCTATCGGTCACGTGAAGCATCCAGGCAAAAACCGACTGCGTATAGGATTTTTTACAAATCATCCAAACGGCGAAGCGATTCACCCCGAATGTCGCGAGGTCGCGTTAGGAGCTGCGCGACTCTGCGAGAAATTAGGCCACAAAATCGATGAAATACGTTCACCGGTCGACGCCTCTATGGAAAGCTCTTTTAAAACCTACTGGATGATGCTGGCATTTTCGATGCAGCATTTTAGCCGTCGGAGTTTGGGATATTCGTTGACTAAGGGGCAATTCGAACCACTTACCTGCGGTCTCAGTAAACTATTTCTTAAGAACTTCTATAAGGCACCATTGGCGATCCGTCGACTGCGCGCCAAGGCGCATGAAATCAGTGCAATCTATCAGCAATACGACATCCTGCTATCGCCGGTTCAAGCACACCCGACGCCCGAAATTGGCCAATTAAGCTCATATATCGATGCCGAGGCGACGCTGCGCAAATTATCGAGTTTCGTACCGTTTACGCAGGAACACAATGTTACAGGCGCCCCCGCGATATCGCTGCCGATGGGCGCATGCCAGCATGGTCTCCCTTTGGGAGTACAATTTTCCACCGCCTTTGGCCAAGACAAACAACTGCTTGAATTCGCCCTAGAAATTGAAGAGGCCAGCAATTGGCCGCGCATGGGCAAATCGTTGCTTTCACATTCAATGCCATACCAAGCGCGGGTCCCATAAGCGGTTGCGTTGCCGCGAGATCATTGCGTTTCTAGAGAAAATGGCAGCGGAATTCTTTGGTCCTTGTGTGCTGCCGTACGCGCCAGTTGGTGATGCTGCCTCAGATATTCCAGTTAAATACCGAGGTGCTACCACGGTAACCGGCAAACGGTTGGCGACCAAAGTAGACAAAATCCGCAGGATTTGCCGTGTAGGCAGAACTAAACACTGGCCCTCGCGCCAGCCTTTCGAGGCGTTGAAAGCGTCTAACGATGCCAGGGTTGGTGACTTTAGCGTAGCCCCTCATGTAGCCGAGGCGCCTTAGATGCCTGTAGATACCGAGGATCAGCATCGTCAGGATTTGGCTATTCCCCTTTCCCTTCGCGACCGCAGCTAGGCCGCAGTAGAATACCTCGCCCTTACGGCGAGGCAGGATATGCTCAGGGATTTTATTTGAATCTAGGTATGCACCGATGATGAGCAGTCCCTCATGCGTGGTCTCTTGCTCAGGGTGGAAAAGATTCATATGGTCTTCAACGGTCAATACGCCCTTGACCATGCCGCCCCTTCCGAGTGCTACAATGCTTAGTCCTTGCAGTGCGACGTGGCGCACCTGCTCCCGAAAAAACGGCAGCACCTCAGCCCGCTGAATGCCCAAAACACCACACAGCGGCTCGCGCTCACAAAATTCGTTGGTGAGTAGCAAGGCGGCGGCCTCGATGTGTTCAAGCCCTAGAACCACCGTCTTGGTTCTAGGATTGGTCACACGGACCCAAAGATGAAGCATGAGGGCGGCAAAGTGCACATAGCTCATAAGCTGGCCTCTAAACCTTAGAAAGGGGGAAAGGAACTTTGTATAGGTGCGCCATGCGCCTTTGGCTAAGGCTCGCCGGGAATACCGCTGCGGCTAAATCACGCAGCGAGCTAGCCATCCGCCCTTTCGGCTGAAAGGTCGTATTCATGCTATTAGCGATCTGCACCATCTGCTTGGCCCGGGGACGGCGTAGCCGATCATATTGAATGAATGCCTGTTCCACGGTCTGACTTTGCACGATAGCCTGGACCAGGCAAAATGCGTCTTCTAGTGCTAAAGAAGCGCCTTGGCCCATGTTTGGTGGCATACCGTGCGCGGCATCTCCGAGCAAGGCGATGCGGAGCGCGGCGTAGCTGGGCACCCCCCTCACAACACCGAAGTTACAACGCTGCAAGCTTGATTCGACAGCGTTACCTAGGATATCGACGACGTCGGGATGGTAGTTCGAAAATAAGGCCTGTAAACGACCTAGGCATTGCGGTTCTATAGCAGCAGCATTTTTTTGATAAAATTCGGGTCGCTCCATCGCACTCCAGTAGACTGATACACCGTCTAGTGAAGTCAACATGAACCGCGTGCCCACACCCCAGGCTTCGATAGTGCGGCCAACGTAGCGCTGCGCCACTGGCGTCATACTACGGCCGAGGTAGGTGCAAATTCCCTGATAATGGACTTCGCTTTGAGGAAACAACTGCCGCCGAACCATTGAACCGATCCCATCAGCGGCAATGCCATAATCATAAACAGATGGTATGGATTGGCCCTGTATATTCAAGAAAACTTTAGCATCGATCTGGTTAATAGCCGTCAGATTTTGACCATAGAGCACTTCGCCGCCTTGGCTTAGAAAGCGGCGCAGCATCAGGTCATAAAGATCCGCACGTTTGACTGCGACGATGGGATAACCGTTGGTTTTAGTCAATTTCAGGCAGTCGAGGCTGGTCAGGTCCCTTAAATTTGCGTCCGAAAAAAGCATCGCCCGCTGCGCGACAAAAAGGTGCCGCAGCGGCTCGATCAATTCAAGGTCAGCTAATAGGTGCAGGCCGTTTGGGGCAATCCATAACAGATTGTCGGCACATGGTAGCGCCGAGCTCTTCTCCAGGATTGGCAAGCTCAGAGAATGCCTTTGCGCATACAGGCCGACAGCCAAACCAGCAATACCACCACCGATGATCGCACCACGCTGAGTCACGATAGCATCCCCTCCGAGGCGAGCTGCGCCGTCTCGACCCGCACACTATGGATCAGCGCCTCCACCGTCTTAAGATGAGTACGAAACGACAGTATCGCCACACGCAGCACAAAGCGACCATCGACCACAGTCGAGCTCAGGAAGGCTTCCGGATGAGCATTAATACGGCGGAGTAGGAGCCTGTTCAGCTCATCGCACTTGGCTTCAGACTGTGCTGAATCATGGTAGCGAAAGGCAAAAATCGACAAATCGAGCCCAGATACGAGCTCTATTCCGGGTATCATCGCTAGCTGCTCACGACAGTAGGCGGCAAGCAGCAATTTTTCGCTCAAAGCCTGCTTAAACAACCCAGCGCCATGCACTTTCAGCGCGAGCCAGATACGCAGCGAACGAAAGGGCCGCGTCAGCTCCAAGGAGTAATCCATCGCCGATTTTTGCTCAGTATCGGTCCGATCCTGCAAATAATCTCCGGTATGATCCACGGCTTGACGTAGGAGTTCGCCACGCTTTACAACCACTGCACCGCACCCATAGGGCAAAAACATGCCCTTGTGCGGATCGAGCACTACCGAGTCAGCATCTTCTAGACCCTCAAAGCGGTCTTTGACTTCGTCGCAAAGCTTGAAGAAACCGCCATAGGCACCGTCAACATGCAACCAAAGCGAAAAGTCCTTGGCGATCTTGGCCATCTCGCGCAATGGATCAATGCGGCCAAGGTTGGTACTCCCGGTCGTAGCGACGATCAGCCAGGGCTTCAGACCCGCCTGTACATCCGCCGCAATCATCGTGCGCAACGCTTCGGCAGAGATAGCCTGCTGCACCAAAGGCACTCTACGAATACATATATCGTCGCCAAACAGCACCCGCAGAGCCTTTACACAGCAATGGTGAGTGTGCTCTGATAGATAAACACAGGTCCTTTCGTAGTCGCGTGCACGGATCCCAGACGCCTGCTTGGCGACGTAGAAAGCTGTCAAAGTGGCGTGCGATCCGCCCGACGTGATATCCCCCCAGGCGCCGACGCCATAGCCCACCATCGTCGTCAGCCAGCGAATGGTCTCCGCGTGAATTTCTGCCGCAATCGGTGCTGCCGAAAAGTCGGCGCTAAAAGCATTCACCGTCGCAGCAAGATGATCGGCCACAGCACCAACATAAAGGCCACCGCCTGGGACATAAGCGAGGTGCCCCGGTCCAGCCGTGAGGATACCAGCGGCCGTCATACCCTCTTGGACTACGTCCACCAACTGCTCTAAGCCCTTAGCTGCCGCTACCTCCAGGTTAAAGCGCGCCACCAAATCCCCTTGCGGCATCTGATAGGTCGCAAGCGCCCCAATCTTGGCCATGAAACGGTTGACGCTACCATCCACCGCGGACTGCCATTGCCGGAGTTGGCTGGCGTCCGGCTCAAGCGAGGCCGTCGCCGCTTCCAGGGCTAACAGCCGCTCCCTGACGCTAGAATCAAGCTCGGGTTCATGCACGCTTCTTGACCTCTATTCCATTGCGCAGCGCTTCGTGGTCATCGCCAGTGATCATTGCCGCCATCAGCGCCTGATAATGCTGCAAGTCCGGCGCCACCAGATACGCATCCTGTTGCGTGGAAATATTATAGGTCGAAAACACCGAGGTCTGATCAAGCAGAGCCGTTTTTACCGGCCTAATAGCCATGTTCTCGATCTCGCTGAGCGAAGAAAGCAGGCCGGCGCCCATGATCAATTTCTGCCCCAGGCATTCGATAATCCCAAATTCAAAGATCCAAAAATAGATCTTATCGAAAACCAGCGACGGGCTGGGTTTATGAGCGATAAATTGATCCAAGCCGTTAGCGGCGCTTTTAAGATGCGACATAACCAGTGGCGCGACATGATCCTGCGACTGAACGATCAATTTATTAAGATGAAAATTGACATGATCCATCTCGGAGATTTCAACATGGCTGGCGGCTGACGACCACTGCCTGAGCAGGCTACGATATTCCTGGCTAAACAGTAGGGGTATATGCCCGAAGAAATCGTGGATCAGATCGGGTCCATTAGCGAAATAGATCTCGCAAGGACTGCGAATCCGGCGCGACACCGGCAAGACTTGAAGGTCTAGCCAGCGAGCGATTTCCCACGGTGGCGCGAGCCCATCAACAAGGGTCGCAGTCCAACCTATCGGCGCCAACATCTCATTGATCTCAGCCAAGGTCGGAATGCGCTCAGAGTAGCGCCGCAACACTTCGACATTGGCCATGTAAAAAGGGTGAATGAGCCCGCCGTATGTTGCCCATGTCTTTTCGATCGCCTGAAAGAAGCTGCGCCAAGTTTGGTGATCTGCAGCGCTGTAAGGCGCGTCGTAGCTTGTGATATTCATCGAAAACTCCCTATCGAATTAATCTCGATAACGGCCACATACACTACCAAGCTGTGATTGATTCATGCGGGGGGGGGAGTCATGTCAGATACAGGGGGAGATTTGTCATCTCCGCCTTTGCCGGGCAACGGCGTTATACCAGACTTTTACTGCTAGATCGATAGGATAATCATAGCCCGCCATAGAAGGTACCTACTTTTTTTATTCAGATTCATAGGCTGAATCATCGCTTTAAAGGCAATGGCGGAGCGTTAAACGCCAATAACCGCACCGCGCACTTTCACTACATTGTATTTCATCAAATACCTTAGTATGTTACCGTATGGCTCTCGACCTAAAGGAGGCCCAGTGCAGCATCTCAAGCAGAATCCAGAGTGGGACTTTGCTGTCATTGGCTCTGGTTTTGGCGGCAGTGTCTCAGCCCTTCGCCTGGCCGAGAAGGGCTACCGGGTTCGAGTATTCGAAAAGGGGCGACGTTTCTCAGCCGCCGACTTTCCGAAGACTAACTGGGAGGTGAAGCGCTGGCTTTGGCTGCCTTTGCTCAATTTCCTTGGGCCTTTTAAGATCACCATGT
>Ga0315287_10003433_pt1 | contig 15255 bp, 12 predicted proteins | sample YL17G11_0_MG_FD_205037 | JGI IMG/M metagenome (GOLD analysis project Ga0315287, IMG submission 205037) | Sediment microbial communities from Yellowstone Lake, YNP, Wyoming, USA - YL17G11_0 | ecosystem: Environmental > Aquatic > Freshwater > Lake > Sediment | place: USA: Wyoming | collected... | reverse complement strand
CCTTGACCAGAACACGGGCAAACCCAGGCATAAGTTTTTGGTCAACTGCAAGATCGTTGTGCTGGCCGCAGGCGCCGTCCATTCCCCGATGCTCCTTAAGAAAAACCATCTGGCGAATTCCAGCGGGCTGGTGGGCAAGAACCTGCGCATCCATCCCGGCATCCGAGTTTCCGCATTGTTCGACGAGGTGATTGACGGCCACCTGGGCGTTCCACAGTCCGCTTATGTTGACGAGTTCGTGGGTGAAGGGATCATGATGGAGGGCGTTTTCGTGGTCCCGATCTTGAGCGCGCCCATGCTGCCCTACTTCGGAGAAAAAAACAAGAGCCTGATGTTCAAATACCGACACACCACCTCATTCGGCGCCATGATCCTTGACGAGACCCGGGGCACGGTCCGGGTGGGCGCCATGGGCCATCCCATAATCACCTATCAGATGTGCAAGGAGGATGTCAAGAAAGCGAGCCGGGCCATAGCCTACGCGGCCGAGGTCTGGCTGGCCGCGGGCGCGAAAAAAGTTTATCCCTCGGTGTGCTGGATGCCGGAGTTAAGCAGTTTGCGTGAGGTCCGGGTTTTGCTCCAGCGCCAGCTCAAGAGCAGCGAACTGGAGATGATGGCGTTCCATCCCATGGGCACCTGCCAGATGGGCTCGGAGCGGCAGAAATCCGTGGTCGACCCGTATGGGGAAACCTGGGATGTCAGGAACCTGTTCGTGGCCGACGCCTCGGTCTTCCCGACCTGCTTGGGAGTCAACCCGATGGGATCGATCTTCGCCTTTGCCAACCGCACCGCGGATTACATCCACCAGATGAAGCTGAACAAGAGTTGACCCGGCGCGGCGGTGCACAGTGAAGTTTTAAATAGCGAAGTCCAGGTTTGACTGAGACCGCCCACCTTTCTTGAAAGAGCGGCGATTTGTGTTAAAATTCTGAGCCAGAATGGCAATTTCGCGCAAGAAAGTAAAACAGGCAAAAAGGCAGTACCCTTCCAAATCGATCAAAGAAATCGCAACCTTGCTGGAAGTGAATGCCGACGAGTTGACCAGGGCGCTGAAGGATGAGGGCGTCGAGTTCAAGCAGTCTCCGTCCGAAATTTTTCCCAGGGCCAGGGCGAACTGGCTGCACTTGCTCCTTCTCAGCTTGTGCGTGGCCGCGATTTATGCGAACAGCCTTCAGAACACCTTCCATTATGACGACTATCATTCCCTGACCGAGAACATCGCCATCCGCAAGCTTGCCAACATCCCTTCTTTTTATAAAGACCCGCAGAGCTTCAGTTCCAAGCCCGGCGTGAAGATGATCCGCCCGATCCTGCTCACCAGCTTTGCTTTTAACTATGCCTGGAGCCAATACAAGGCCTGGAGCTGGGAACTGGTCAATGTCGGCATCCACCTGCTCAATGTGCTGCTCTTGTATATCTTTCTCGTGCATTTGAGCGGGAACCATAAATTCGCCGTGATCGCCAGCCTGGTGTTCGCCGCGCACCCGGTGAACACCGAGTCCGTCAATTACATAAACTGCCGGTCCACGCTCCTGGTGTCCACTTTCATGATCGTCTCGCTCTACGGCTTCACGCGAGCGGTCTTGAACAAAAGCCGGGCCTGGGAGGCCGTGTGTCTCTCGTCTTTCGGGCTGGGCTTCTTCGTGAAAGAAGAAGCGATCGTGGTGCTGGCGCTCGCGCTCGTGATCGATGCCCTGTTCCTATGGCCTAAAAGCCGCGGCAGCATTTTCGACCGGGTCATTTTCCATTACCTGCCCTTTTTGCTCGTGATCGTGGCCTATTTCGCCATCCGCCAGAACCTGATGCGGGTCCTGATCCAGGAGACCAGGCCCAGGCCGGTCTGGGTCAACCTGCTCACCGAGAGCCGGGTGGTGGTGCGCTATTTCAACCTGCTGGTCTGGCCGATCCATTTGAACACCAGCTATGATGTGGAAGTTTTCACCGACCTGATCAAAGACAAGGTCGGTCTGGCGATCATCTATCTCAGCGTCTGGCTGGCCGCGGCGCTTTTGTTATGGAAAAAATTTCCGGTCTTCACTTTCTTCGTGCTGGCATTTTTCATAACTCTTTCCCCGACCACTCTAATCCCGCTCAACGCCACCATGAACGAGCACCGCCTTTACCTGCCCACGCTGGGCCTGGGGGTCCTGCTCGCTTTCATCTTTATAAAAATGGAGACCGGGCTTGGGGGTTACAAGAAAACGGCGCTGAACTTCCTGGTCGTTATGTTGTTTATGCTCATGGGCGCGCTGGTGGTGGACCGGAACCGGCTCTGGATCAGCGATATGTCGTTGTGGCGGGACGCCATCACCAAATCGCCTGCCAAGGCGCAGGTGATCAGCGACCTTGGAAACGCCTATTACCGGAGAGTTCCCCAGGACCTGGACCGGGCGGAGCAGCTTTACAAGTGGGCGATCTCCGCGGATGACACCTACTTCAAGGCGTTCCACAACCTTGCGATCATAAATTTCACGCGCGGGGACAATGTGGTTGAAAAGGACCCGGAACTGGCAAAAAATTATTATACAAAAGCAGTTGAGCTCTTCAAGAAGGCGGTTGAGATCTATCCCTGGAACCCGGATTCATGGAACGACATGGGCACCGCCTACCTCAAGCTGAAAGATTACCCCAACGCCGAGGAAAATTACATGAAAGCCATCAAGATGGACCCCCGTTATTTCAAGGGCTTCTATAACCTGGGATACGCCTATGTCCTGCAGAAAAAATATGAGGAAGCCGAGGAGATGTTCAAAAAAGCAATCCAGATCTACGATAAAGATAACAAGATCTGGATATCTTTGGCAAACACCCTGTACGCGCAGAAAAAATACGACGAATGCTTGCAGGTGCTGAAGCAGGCCCGGGAGCTTTTCCCGGAGGACCAGGTCATCAAGGATGCTTATGACCGGATGTATCGGGGAGTCCAGGAATTGAAAAAAGGCGCTCCCCCTCCTTCCCCACCCTAATGAAAATTCCAAAATCCCTTTTAATCCCGGCTTGCGCAGTCATCACCTGGGGTTTGCATATCCTTGCGCTTTATGTCCCGGACTGCTTCGGGTTCGACCAGCTCCGGTATTTTTCCGGCGCTTTCATTTTTGGCTGGACGACAATTTTTTTGGTCTTGATAATAATTTTTTCGTTCGTGCCGCTCCAGGGTCTTTTTGAAAAACTCGGCTCAAATTTTATTTTGATCACCTTATGCGCTGGCTGGCTCGCGGGACTGATTTGCCTGGAAACCGCGGCGCCTCTTTTGGGGGACGGCTTTGAACGGATCAACGCCCTGCCCTCGGGCCTGCTCAAATCCTTGAGGAACCAGCCCGTTCCCCTGGATATTCTTATCCACTGGCCGGCATTCAAGTTCCAGGACTGGTTTTTTGGCCGTCCCCAAGGACAGCAATTTGCTTACACCCTCGAATCGTATGTTGCCGGGGCAATATATTTTTTTTTGGCGATCATTTTCAGCGCCGAAAATTTTTCATCCAAAATGTCCCGGCTCGTTTTTGTGGCATCCCTTTCTCTTTCCGGCTTTGTCCAGTTGTTTGCCGGCTACGCCGAAAACTATTCTTTTGCGCCCGCGGCGATTATTTTCTGGATGATCGCGGCTAAAAAGGCGGAGCAGGGCAAGTTCGCATCACTCGCGCTGGCGCAGATACTCCTGGTGTCGCTGCACTTCTTTTTTCTTTTTCTTCTGCCCGCGTCCCTTTGGCTGGCCTGGCGCAGGCAGGGTAAAAAACCCTGGGCCGTCATAACGCTCCTGATTTTGACCGGGATCGGAGTTTCCATTTTGGCGTTCGTGATGGTGAGGGGACATTACCGCGGGCCTGCGATTCTGATCAGCTTTGCCCAGTTTTTTACCTTCAGCCACCTGATTGACTGCCTCAATTACCAGATGCTTGCCGCTCCGGCTTTGCTGATTCTTCTGGCGGCCGTGATCGCGACGCCCAAAGCGCCAAAACTGTCCCTGCATGAACAGTCTTATCTGTTGGCAAGCCTGATCTTAGCCGTCTTCTTTTTTATTCTCCGGCCCGTGCTGGGCGCGGTGCGCGACTGGGATTTGTTCACGATCCCGGCCATGGTTTACCTGCCCTTTCTTCTGGCATATTTGCTGCCCAGGTTGGAAAAGGACTTGAAGGCGCTCAGCGCTTTGGGCGCCTGCGTGATCTTGATCTCCGCGTCCCATACCGTTCCATGGCTCATGGTCAATCACGCCGAAGACAAGATGACCGCGCGCATGTTCCGCCATCTTGACCAGCGGCAGGGCCGGGAGCAATGGGCGAGCGCCTATGGATACCTGATCTCAGCCAAATATTTTATAAGCGCCAACCGGGACCAGGAGGCGGATTCGGCTTTTCAAAAATCCACTTCGATCAATCCCGATTACTCGGTCAACCACCAGGAATACGGGTTGTTTTTGTTCCGGCTGGGGTATTATGGCCGGGGCATCAAGGAGCTTGAGGCCGCGCACAGGCTTAATCCCACCAACCCCGGGATAAAAACCATGCTCGCGAATTTTTATCTCTTGCACGCGAAGAAACAAATCAGCGATAAAAACCTGGAGGCCGCGCAGTCCGGTCTTGAAAAAATGTTCAGGCTGGCGCCGGACTGGCAAGAGGGCCTCCGGGCGCTTGCCGATTTTTACGAATTCAACAAACCCGACCCGGAAAAAGCAAAATATTACCGAAGCTTGATCGGAACGCAAAAACCATGAGGCGCTTAAGCCTGCTGCTCTTGATCTTTTTGATGTCCGGCTGCATCGCAAAGAACCGCGCTCCCAAGGACGAGCTCCGCTACGACCTGGAGACCGAGCCGCCTTCGCTTGACTGGTCCATCGCGACCGACAATGCATCGATCATGGTGCTCACCAACCTGAACGAGGGCCTCACCCGCTACGACAAGAACTTGAACGCCATCCCCGCGATCGCACAGAGCTGGGACATCTCTTCTGACGGTAAAAAATACACATTCCATCTCAGACGCGGCGCAAAGTGGTCGGACGGTAAGCCGGTGACCGCCCATGATTTTGTCTATTCCTGGCAGCGTCTGGTCAACCCGGCCACTGCCGCGGAGTACGCTTATTTCCTTTACCTGGTCAAGAACGCGCAGGCGATCAATTCCGGCGCGATCAAGGATTTGAGCCAATTGGGCGCGCGCGCTCTGGACGACTACACGCTTGAGGTCGAGCTTGAGCACCCCGCGGTCTTTTTCCCGATCGTGGTCACCTTTGTGGTCACCCACCCTCAGCGCAGGGACTTGGTGGAAAAATTTCCCGACTCCTGGACCGAGCCGGAGCACATCATCACCAACGGACCGTTCGTGCCCACCTACTGGCACCACGAATACAAGCTGGTCGCGGAGCCGAACCCCTATTACTGGGACGCCAAACCCAAAATAAAAAAATTGATTTTCTATATGGTCAATGAGACCACCACCGAGCTTACCCTCTATGATACCGGGGACTTTGACATGGTGCGGCCCACGCCCGCGGCAATCCCCACCTATCGCAAGTCTCCCGAGTACCTGGACTGGCCGTACCTGGGTAATTATTATGTGGGCTTCAATATTGAAAAACCTGCGGTCAAGGACCCGCGGGTCAGACGCGCGCTGTCAATGGCGGTTGACCGCTCCAGGATTCCCGAGATCCTGAAGGGAGGCCAGATCCCGGCCACCAGCTTCATCCCGCCCGGGATGTCCGGGCACAACCCGGACATCGGCTACAAGTTCGATCCGGAAAAGGCGCGCGCGCTCCTGGCCGAGGCCGGATATCCGGGAGGCAAAAATTTTCCCGGCATCACCCTCGCCTTCAACACCCTGGACCAGAACCAGCTGGTCTGCGAATATGTCCAGGCGCAGTGGCAGAAAAACCTGGGCATACCGGTCTATCTTAGGAACATGGAGTGGAAAGTCTTTCTCAAGGAACTGGAGCAGCAGCCTCCCGATGTCTTCCGGCTGGGATGGATTGCGGACTACCCGGACCCGAACAATTTCGCTGAGGTCTTTCTCTCCGTGAGCGGGAACAACCACACGCGCTGGAAAAGCAGGGAGTATGACGCACTGGTCGCCCGGGCCGCGGTTGAGACCGACCCCAAAAAACGCCAGGAGCTTTACGACCAGGCGCAGCGCCTGCTCCTGGAGCAGGACTGCGTGATCGTCCCGCTCTATTTTTATGTCCAGAACTGGCTGGTTAAGCCCTATGTCAAGGGCCTGCAGTTCAATGCGCTCCAGCTCTTTTATTTCAAGGATGTCTGGATCGACCGGGAGGCCCGCTGAGATGGCGCGCTTTTTGCTGAGCAGGGTCATCTACGGCCTGATCGTGGTCTGGGCCGTGGCAACCATTACCTTCATGCTCATGCATTCGGTCCCGGGCGGCCCGTTCGACACCGAGAAAAAATTCCCGCCCGAAATCCTCGCCAACATCAAGGCCAAGTATCATCTGGACCAGCCGCTATGGCGCCAGTATCAGTTTTACATGTCGGACCTGGCCCGGCTCAAGTTCGGCCCGAGCTTCAAATACCGGAACCGTCAGGTCGAGGATATTTTGCTCACCACTTTCCCGGTCTCCATGTATCTGGGCTTCTGGGCGCTGGTGATTGCCATCAGCATGGGACTCAGCGCGGGCACCATCTCCGCGCTCAGGCACAACCGCGCCTTTGACCGGATGAGCATGTTCCTGGCCACGCTCGGCATTTCCCTGCCCAGTTTTGTGATCGCCACCCTTTTGATCTATGTCTTTGCGCACCGGCTGAAAATCCTGCCCCCGGCCCTGCTTGAGGACTGGCGGCACTACCTGCTTCCCGCATTCTCGCTGGCCGCTGCGCCCACCGCTTACCTGGCCCGGCTCTCGCGCTCCAGCCTTCTGGAGACCGTTTCCCGGCCCTTTGTCCACGCGGCCCAGGCCCGCGGCATTTACGGCGCGCGCCTGATCGTCCGCCACCTGCTCAAGAATTCGCTCTCGCCGGTGGTCACGGTCCTGGGGCCTTTGGTCGCAATGCTCATCACCGGCTCGTTCGTGATTGAAAAAATATATTCCATCCCGGGCATGGGCCGGTATTTCATCACCGCGGTGACCAACCGCGACTACCCGCTGATCATGGCCGTGACCATTGTTTACGCGGCCCTGATCGTGGTCATGAACCTGCTGGTCGATTTGAGCTACGCGCTCCTGGACCCGAGGGTGAGGATCAAATGAAAGCGCTCTGGTTTGACGGGAAGAAACTTGAACTGAAAGAAATGCCGGCGCCGCGTCCCGCGAAAAACGAGGCCCTGATCAGGATACTTTACGCGGGCATCTGCAACACCGACCTGGAAATTTTCAAGGGCTACATGAAATTCAAGGGCGTGCCCGGCCACGAATTCACGGGAAAGGTCGAGCAAGGCCCGAAAAATTGGCTGGGCAAAAGGGTGGTCGGAGAGATCAACCTCGGTTGCGGGAAATGCGGCTACTGTTGCGCGGGAATGAAAAGGCATTGCCCCTATCGGGCCGTGCTCGGCATCGCAAACAAAAACGGGGCGTTTGCCGAATACCTCACGCTCCCTGTCGAGAACCTCCATCAGCTTCCGGCTTCGGTCCCTGACCTGGACGCGGTCTTTGTGGAACCGCTGGCCGCGGCGCATAGGGTTTTAGAGCAGGTTGAGATCAAGCGCGGACAAACGGTTTATGTTCTGGGGGATGGAAAACTAGGCCAGTTGATCGCAAGAACGGTCAGACTTAAAACTTCCGGACTGATTCTGGTCGGTAAACATCCTCAAAAACTCGCCTTCGCAAAAAAACAAGGGATCAAGACTGTTCTCGCATCAAAACTCGTAAAGATCAATCCTGAGCAAAAACCGGACCTGGTAATCGAGGCAACCGGTGACCAATCAGGGTTTGAAAAAGCGCTGGAAATCTGCAGGCCGCTCGGGACCATTGTCTTGAAAAGCACTTTCAGCAAGGCCCCCGAGGTCAACCTTTCCAAAATCGTGGTCGATGAGATGAAAATCATCGGGTCCCGGTGCGGGAATTTTCCAAAAGCGATCGAGCTTTTAGCGCGTAAAAAAGTTGACCTTTTTGGTCTTTTGTCAGGCGTTTTCAGTCTGGAAAATTTTGAACAGGCATTCAGAAAAGCCGCATCAACTAACGCTTTAAAAGTAGTGTTTAAATGCATGAAATAAGGTCAAAAAGCCCGTTTCAGCTTGCGCTGACAAGGCTTGGGCGCAACAAAGCGGCCATGTCCGGTCTGGCATTGGTCTCGGCCATGACCCTGCTCGCCATATTCGCCAATTGGATCGCTCCTCATTCCTATCAGGACCAGGATGTGAACGCTCTATTGGTTGGGCCTTGTTCCGGTCACTGGCTGGGCACGGACGAGCTGGGCCGCGACCTTTTAAGCCGTCTGATTTACGGCGCGCGCATATCCCTTTCCATCGCATTTTTTTCCACCTTTTTCTCTTTGATCCTGGGCACGGTTTACGGGGCGGTGAGCGGGTATGCGGGCGGCAAGCTGGACAATTTCCTGATGCGGATCGCGGACGTGGTCTATTCCTTTCCGGACTTGCTCCTCATTATCCTGATCAACGCCTCCATTGACCGGAACAGCCTCTCTCATCTTTTCTCCGGGCTGCATGCGCCCTGGCTGATCAAAATCCTGAACCCGGAGATCCTTTCCCTGCTGATCGCCCTGAGCCTGGTGAGCTGGGTTCACATCGCCCGTCTGGTCCGGGGCGAGGTCTTGCGCATCCGGGAGGAAAAATTTGTTGAGGCCGCGGTCGCGCTCGGTTCCCGGTCGGGCTCGATTTTGTTCCGGCATATCCTTCCCAATGCCCTGGGGCCTTTGATCGTCACGCTCACTTTCCGGATCCCCGCGGTGATCCTTGCCGAGAGCACGCTCAGCTTCATCGGCCTGGGCATCCAGCCTCCCCTGGCTTCATGGGGCACGCTCGCCAACTCCGGGTTCGCGCACCTGAGGTTCCACCCCCATCTCATACTCTTCCCTTCCATCGCCATTTTCGTGACCATCCTGGCCTTCAACTTTCTGGGAGACGGCCTGCGCGACGCGCTCGCCCCAGGCGCCGGGCAAAAACGCGAATAATCTTTCAGGGCTGCGCAGGCCCGGGCGCGGGATTGGGAGGGACAAAAAAATTGGCCGTAATCGCCTTGGCCATCTCTTCGGCGATGATCCGGTTGCCCACGGCATTGGGATGCCCCCCGTCCGTGGTTAAAAGATATTCCGGATATTTTTGCAGGAAATCCTTTCCCAATATTTGAGCATAAGATTCCAACAGCCGGGCGTGTACCGGATTTTCAAGAAGGTCTTGGTATTTGTATGCGGTCAGGCGCTGCGAAAAATCAACCACCGGTATTTTGTTTTCATAGGCGAAAGTCAGGGCCACTTTTTTATAGCTGGGCGGGAGCCCGTAGGGCAGATAAAACAGGAGCCGGAAGCGGTTCTGTCCGGCCAGTTCCTTAAACTGCGTGAGGTTCTCAAAATAGTCATTGACCGGGACCCTTGGAGCATTCAGCCAGTTTGATTTTTTCGCGCTTTTGAAGATGCCGTTCTGGTTTTCACGGGCCTTCTTCAGCTTTTGCTGGAAAATCGCCATGGAAATGAAGGTGCCGTAATAGCGGAGCATGGAAAATAAGGGCTGGTCAAGGATGAGATAAGAAATAAAATAAGGCGAATGGTACATTTTTTTAAAACCGCTATTAACATCTCCGGGGAGCAATTTCTTGTCGCTGACCATTGACGTAATCGCCACGCCCTGGTTGTCATTAAGCCCGAATTCCAGGACCAGCAAGTCGGGTTGAAGCTTGGAAAGCGCGGTGCTGTAATAGATCAGTCCCTGCCGGCTTGTATATCCGGGAACCCCGGCATTGATCACTTCGATATTGACCCGGTCCTGCAAAGCCTCTCTGAGCAACTGTTCCGTTTGCGAGGAATAGGTGTAACGGTCGTCAACATCCTGCCCGAAGGTGACCGAGTCGCCCAGGCAGATCACGCGAAAAACGTTGCCCGCCTTTTGCGGGGAGATATCTCTGGAATGACGGATTCCCTGCGCGTTGGCATTCAACTCCCAGACCGCGTCCTTCCCCTGCCAGACCCACAAATTGAGCAGGCCGACCTTCACCTTTTTGTGAAAATTCGGGCGCAGCGAATAGCTCAACTGCCAGTTTCTCACGAAATACTGGCTGGCGGGAAAATTTCTCTTCCAGGTCCAGCGGATTATTTCATTTGCGATCAAGAACGGGATCAGAACCGCCAGGACCAGGAACATCGCGGTTTTGATAATTTTTTTCACCTGCCCGATTATAAATCAGAGGAATTGAATTGACAAAGAGCTCGGCGCGCCCGGGTGTTTGCTGAAAGAGCAAGACCAATGACCAAGAAGCCTTTAGAATAATTACTGGCCGGGAAAAACGGGGAAATATAAATCGCTTATGTATTTTGCCATCTCTTCCGCAACCATCCTGTTCCCGACCGCGTTGAGATGGATGCCGTTGTCGGTGGACACCAGATACCTGGGGTTTTTTTTCAGGAATTCATCGCCGAGTTTTTCCCGGTAAAAATTCAAAAGCTGATTATGCTCGGGATTATTCGCCAGCTCTTTCAGGTTGGGGTTGTCAAACCTGCCGGAAAAATCGGCGACCGGTATTTTGTATTCCCGGGCCAGGCCCAAGGCCTGATTGCGGAAAAGCGCCGGACCCGCATATGGGACATAAAACATCAGACGAAAATTCTTTTGCTTTGCCAGGATGATGAATTGCATGTAATTATCGATGAAATCCCTGGGCGGGACCCTGAGGTTCTTATACCGGCCAGGCTCCTGACCGGTCTTTTTTTGAATTTTATTTTTATCCATTTGCTCCAGGTTTCGCATAAAAGCGGCGACATCCATAACAATCATGAAGTTTTTAATAAAAACCACCAGCGGCTGCTTATAGATGATCAGGAAAAATGCTCCCAGGGGCGAATAATACAACTTTTTCCAGCCATTCCCGATGTCGCCCTTGATGATTTGCTTGTCCGGGTAATGCGGGAGCAGCGCGCTCCTGGAATCATTAATGCCGAACTCCAATATTACCAGGTCCGGTTCGTATTTCAGGAGCCGCTGGTCAAGATAAACCAAGCCCTGGCGGCTGGAGAATCCCCATACCCCGGCATTGATCACCTCCACCCGGGCACGGCCGCTTAAAATCTTATTCAAGACCGTCTGCATCTGCGCCGGATAGGTGTATTGGTCGTCAACCTCCAGGCCCATGGTGACCGAATCGCCCAGGCAGATGATGCGGAAAACGCCCGGCTGCCGGGGTTTGATTTCCTCCATAGCCCGGAACTGCTGGGAGTTGGTCTGCATGTGCCAGTACGCGTTTTTCCCCTGCCAGGCATCCGCGGTGACCACCCCGATGGGCATGGTCCCCTTGAAATTCGGCTTCAATGCATGGATCAACTGCGTGTCCCACCTTGTGATCCTCATCAAGGGATAATTGCGGAACCAGGTCCAGCGCAGGATTTCGTTGGCGATCACAAACGGCGCGAGCGCCGCGATCAGAATAAAGAGCGCGTATTTGGAAAAATTTTTCATGCGCGCAAGCCGGGAGCAAACATTTCAATCCCAGACTTCCTTGTAGTCCTTGCCCAGGTACGCCCGCCTCACTTCCGGGTCGTTGATCAGTTCCCTGGCCTCGCCCTGGAGCACGAGCCGGCCGGTCTCCAGCACGTAGGCCCGGTCGGAAATGGCGAGCGCTGCGCGGGCGTTCTGCTCGACCAGCAGGATGGTGGCGCCCTGCCTGCACAGCCGAAGGATGGTCTCAAAAATATCGCGCACCACTTTGGGGGCCAGGCCCATGGAAGGCTCGTCGAGCAAAAGCAGCCGGGGCTTGGCCATGAGCGCGCGGCCGATGGCCAGCATCTGCTGCTCGCCCCCGCTTAAAGTGCCGGCCATTTGCTTCCTGCGCTCGGCCAGAATCGGGAACATGTCAAAAATCCGGCTCAGGTCGGACTTGATCTCCGCGCGCTTGCCCGAGCGGTAGCGGAGATAAGCTCCCAGCTCCAGGTTTTCCGCAACCGTGTGATGGTTGAAAATCTGCCGGCCCTCGGGCACCTGGGAAATTCCGAGCCTGACGATTTTATCCGGGGAAAGCTTTTGGACGGGCTTGTCTTCAAAAGTGATCTCGCCCTCGGAGGGAACCAGGATCCCGGAGATGGTGTTGAGCAGGGTGGTCTTGCCGGCTCCGTTGGCCCCGATCAAGGAAACGATTTCTCCCTCCTGGATGTGGAGCGACACGTTTCTCAGCGCCTGGATGCGGTCGTAAAAAGTCGATATGTTTTTCAGCTTAAGCATTTTTTTTCTTCAAGGTCTTGAGCCAGTTTTCCTCGCCAAGATACGCGGTCAGCACCGCCGGGTCCTGCTGGATCTCGCGCGGGGCGCCCTCGGCTATCTTCCGGCCCTGGTCCAGCACCACCACCCGATCCGAGATTTCCATGACCAGGCTCATATCGTGCTCGATGACAATGATGGTGATCTCTTTTTTCCTCAAACCGGCCAGGAATTCAGAGAGTTCAAAAGTCTCCTTCTGGTTAAGGCCCGCGGCCGGCTCATCGAGCAGGAGCAGTTTCGGCTCCGCGGCCAGCGCGCGCCCCAGTTCCAAAAGCCGGAGTTTGCCGAAGGGAAGGCTCGATGCCGTAAGCTGCGCGGATTTTTCCAGGCCGATCTCCCTGAGCGAGTCATGGGCGCGGTCCCGGATCAGCTTTTCCTCCCTGCGCTCCCAGGGCGCTTTCAGGATTGCGGAAAAAAGACCCGCGCGGCCCTTGAGGTGGTTGCCGACCAGCAGGTTTTCAATCACGGTCATCTCCGAAAAGATGGAAAGGTTCTGGAAGGTCCGGAATATTCGCAGCCCCGCGATTTTATGAGAGGGAAGTCCGGTGATCTTTTTATCCTGGAAATGCACCTGGCCGTGGTCGGGCAGAGCGATCCCGCTGATGACATTGAAGAGCGTGGTCTTTCCCGCGCCGTTGGGGCCGATCAGCCCTAAAATTTGGCCCTGCTTCAAGCCGAAGCTGACCATGTCCAGGGCCTTGACACCGCCGAAGCTTTTGCTTATTTCAGACAGCTCGAGCATTTTCTTCCTTCGCCCCAAGACCAAGGTATTGAAATATTTTCGCGATAATACCGGCCAGTCCCCTGGGCGCGAACATCATGACCAGGATGAGGATGGCTCCGTAGACCACCATCTCGTAATCCTGGAGCACGGTCAGGAATTCCGGGAGCGAAGTGAGCAGGGCCGCGCCCAGCAATGCCCCCCACAGGCTCACGCTCCCGCCCACCACCACCATGGCCACCAGCTTGACCGAGGCCATGAACCCGAACGGGCTGGGGTTGATGAATGTGAAGTAATGCGCGTAAAGGCTGCCGGCGAGAGAGGCGTATCCGGCGCTGAGCGCGAACACCGAAAGCTTGAGCCGATCGACCGGGATCCCCAGGCTGCCGGCCGCAGTCTGGTTCTGGCTGATGGCCCGGAGCGCTCTCCCGATCCGGCTGTGGATGAGGTTGATGGAAAGCCCGAACAGGACCAGCACAAAAATCCAGGCCAGGTAATAGAATTTGTGGTCGTTGGAAAATTCGATCCCGAAAGCCTTCAGATATGGGATCCCGCTCGTGCCGCTCGGACCGCCCGTGATCGCAATCTCTTCCTTGAAAATAATCTGGAGCACGACCCCCAGACCAAGGGTGGCCATGGCCAGGTAATGGCCGTGAAGCCTGAGCGTGGGCATCCCCAGCAAAAAAGCGATGACCACCGTTGCCGCCAGCCCGAGGGCCATGGCCAGCCAGGGGTTTAAGTGGAGATGGACGGTAAAGATCATGGAGAAGTAGGCTCCCAGTCCGAAAAACCCGGCGTGCCCCAGCGATATCTGCCCGGCATAGCCCATCAGCAAAGTCAGGCCCAGCACCACTATGCCGTTGATGGCCACGAAGATCAGCACCGAGAAATAATAAGGGCTGGTGATAAAATTGGGCAGAGCCAAAACCGCGGCCGCAAGCAGGAGCAGGAGCATCCAGTCGCGTTTCATCACACCTTCTCCGCGCGCTTGCCCAAAATCCCCACCGGCCGGAAATAGAGCACGGCGAGCATGATAATAAACGCCACCGCGTCCTTATAACCGCTGGAGACATAGCCCGCGGCCAAAGACTCCAGGGTGCCGATCACCAGCCCGCCCAGCACCGCGCCCGGGTTGGAACCCAGCCCGCCCAGGATGGCCGCGCAGAACCCCTTCAGCCCGAGCATGGTGCCCACGTCATAAGCGGCGAAAGTGATGGGGGCGACCAGCACTCCGGCAAAGCCGCCGATCGCCGCGCTCAGGGCGAAGCTGAAAAAAACCATGCGCTCCACGCTGATCCCGCAGAGCCGGGCGGCCTTGCGGTTATACGCGCAGGCGCGGAGCGCCTTGCCGGTGATGGTGTATTCGTAGAAAAAATGCAACAGCACGACCGCGACCGCCATCCCGGCCATCACCCAGATGCTCTGGGGAGTGATTGCGGCGCCGAAAAATTTGATGGGATGCTGCGCGGACGAGAAACCGGGCATGGGACGGGCGTCCTTGCCCCAGACCAGCATGGCCACGCCCTTGATCAGGATGGACCCGCCGATGGTGATTATGATCAGGTTCATGTGCGAGGCGTTCTTGACCGGCCGGATCGCCAGCCGCTCGAAGATCATGCCGATCATTGTGGCGGCGACTATGGCTATGCTCACCGCCATCCAGATGGGCATGGGCGCCATTGCCAGCAGCGCGGCCGCAATCATGGCGCCCAGCATCACGAACTCGCCCTGCGCGAAGTTGATTATTTCCGTGGCGTTGTAAATGATGGCGAACCCCAGCGCCACCAGCGCGTAGATCGCGCCCGTGGTGATTCCGGAGATCAGGTATTGGAAAAGTTGATTATACCACTCCACTTTTTCTCACTATATAGAAAAAGGAGGTTTGAGCAATGCCCAAACCTCCTTTTATTTTAAGACATTTCCTATTTGATCAGCACCCAGTTGCCTTTTTCGATCTTCACCATCACAAACGCGTCCTTGGTCAGGCCCTCGTGGTCGGTCGGGCTCATGTTGAAAATGCCCGCGGTGCCCGGATAGTTCTTGGTCTTTTCGATCTCGTCGCGGAGCTTGACGGGATCGTTGCCCGCCCTTAAAAGCGCGCCCACCAGGATGTTGAAGGCATCAAAAGCATGTCCGCCGAAAGTTGAGGCCGGATATTTGGCCTTTTCCTCAAAATTCTTGCG
>Ga0315287_10003432_pt1 | contig 15256 bp, 12 predicted proteins | sample YL17G11_0_MG_FD_205037 | JGI IMG/M metagenome (GOLD analysis project Ga0315287, IMG submission 205037) | Sediment microbial communities from Yellowstone Lake, YNP, Wyoming, USA - YL17G11_0 | ecosystem: Environmental > Aquatic > Freshwater > Lake > Sediment | place: USA: Wyoming | collected... | reverse complement strand
GCTGCAAAAGGCAGCGAACAACGGACATCGGGGCTTAAATATCCCGAGGAATCTTCTGGAAAGTAAATTATGAACGGCAATAAAATGAAAAATGGTCTATCACAGCAAATTTTTCAACAGCCTGCTAAAGCTTGGGCGCCTAACATTGGGAAGATGATATGGCCAAATTAATTTTCAAAGAACGCAAAACGCCTGTCTTGACCAAGGTGCCGCTGCCTTGCATCACGGATTATTACAACATCAATATCACAGGTGGGTGCATGTCCGGGTGCATTTACTGTTACGCGCAAGGCTACAGTTCAAGTCCGAAGAATGGAGCCGTTACTTTCTACCACAATTCCTTTGAGAGGCTACAGGGAGAATTGGCACGCAAGCGAACCAAACCGAAAATTGTATATTTTAGTTCTGCCAGCGAGCCTTTTGCCCCTTTTGGTCCGGCGCTGGATGAGACGTACAAGATAATGGACCTGCTTATGAAAACCAATATCAAAATTTTCATCTCCACCAAAAGCTGGATTCCACAGAGGTTTATTGAGCTTTTTTGTCGCCAACCTGAATCGGTGCGTGTGCAGGTAGGAATTACGACCGCCGACGATGAAGTACGCAAGTTTCTCGAGCCTCACGCCGCTCCAGTGAATCACAGGCTAAAAAACGTAGAGCGGTTGAAACTCGCAAGAGTTTATACCGAGGCCCGGCTCGACCCGCTTATTCCCGGGATCACCGACCAGGAAGAATCTCTCGAAGAATTGTTTCCTGCCCTGTCCAACGCTGGAATCAATACCGCCATCACCAGCTATCTCTTTCTTCGCGCATCTAACCGTAATCGAGTTCGCAAAATTTACGAGAAATTCGGTCTGAAAATGGAGCGATTTTATGAGGGAGATACGATCAACTATTGCCGAGGAGGAGAAGTTGACATCGCCCCAAAATATTATCGAGCCGACAAATATGAGCGCATAATCGCTATGGCCAAAAATTCGGGTATTACGATCAAGCTCTGTCATTGCCGTAACCCCGATCTCACCCAACAATCCTGCCATCCCCAGAGTGAAGATTTTCAGGTCGCAAAACAACTGACACTTTTTCAACTGTAAGGAGGACCAAATGTATCAAATGATTCCAATGGAGAACCTTGTCCCTCATCCGGAAAACAGCAACCGCATGGCCAGAAAATTCATGAAGAAACTCGAGGAAAACATTCGAAAATCGGGCAATTATGAAACAATCACAGTTCGGCCTCATCCGGAATTTGAAGGCCGGTTCCAAATTCTAAACGGGCACCATCGGGTGGAGGTTCTGAAAGAAGTCGGAATTCGAGAGGTCAAATGCGACGTTTGGAACGTCAGTGACGCAGAGGCCAGGCTTCTGATCGCCACATTGAACAGGCTCGAGGGCCAGGACGTGCCCGAATTACGAATGAGTCTTTCAAAAAACTTGATGAATGACTATGCCCCATCAATGCTGGAATCACTGATTCCGGAAAGCACCGGGCAACTTGAAGATATAATGAAACTATGCAAGGAAGAGTTTGATGAAGCTCAGAAAGAAATTAAAAAGACTCTTTCTCACTTTGAGTCGGATATTCCTGACCTCAGAATCTTGGACTTTTTTCTAGACTCCGAGCAATACGAAGTCGTTGTCACCGCGCTTGACAAAATCAAGGAGGCCCGCAGTCTCAAGGATAAAAATGAAGCGCTACATGAATTGGCGAAGCATTACGGTGGAGATACGGCGAAGGTAACATCGTACCAAAAATGTGCCGAGTTTTTGTCAAAATGAATGGACTTGGTCAGGATAGTCGAAATAATCAGGAGCAAAAACCTGCCCGCATTTTGTTTTGATTTCAGTAAGTTATTGATTTCCTTGGGATTGCGCGCAGAGTGTGGTCAATCAGTTTAAGTCCCCTGCGTCTGCCATTCCGCCACCCGGGCTTTCTAAGTAATATCAAATACTTGCAATACCTATAATACCGAATTCATATAATTAAATAATACAATGTTGGCACATTTTCTCTCTGCCAATGTGCTCCTAATTGACGTAATACTACCATAGCGCGTGGAACATTCCAAGCCCTGGTTTAATAAAACAACTATTTATGTGTTACCGGAAATACCATAAATCCAGCTTGCCATCGTCAAGATGGATCGCGCTCAACTCCGGGTCTAGGTCCTTCAGCATATGCTCTCTCCGGTACAACCGGCCGGGGCCTTCCTCCCCGTAAAAGACCGGGATCTGCTTCAGGCTGAATTCTGAATACGCGGTCCGAACATCGTTGCCATGCGGCTCCATCTTCACCACCGTGTTGCCTTTATAAGTGACGCGGTAATGATATTGCCTAAACCCGGAATTACCGATGCTGGTTTCCTCGCTCGTGACCGGGAGCGGGTAACTGATGCGTATCGACTCGGATGGATTTCTTTCTCCCAGCTCGACATAGTTGCCCGAAATCCGGACCGCGGCCGCGCCCGTCCCCGAATCCACTTTCAGCTCCCCCGCTCTTACGAAGCCGGGTATGCGCACTTTCAGTCTGCATGGTTTCAGGACCTTGACCGTGAGCAGCCCTTGGTACGGCTGGAAACAACGGATTTCCGCCTGCGGGAGCAGCTTGTCGATATGGAGGTTGACCGAGAGCACGCCGTCCTCGAAGCGGGCAGCATTTTTCCAGACCTCGAAAAACGCGTGCGTGCCCGACCCGCCGCAGCAGTTCTGGAAGGCCCGTGTCTTGTTTCTGAGTTCAGGACCTCCCCACTGGGCATTGAGGGTTTCTTTGCACGCGAGAATGTGAGTGGGAGAACTCCATCCCGCATAGCCGCCGACCATCCGCTTGCCCACGTCGTTCCAGGTAAATTGCGCGGTATCCTCCCTGTCGCCACCGGAAACGAGCCACGAAACGTCGTCCACCTGGCTTTCGACCAGATGGTTGCGCGCAATCCTTTCAACATCTTCCCAATACTCCGGGTGGCCGTGGTTGGCCAGGGTCGCCGCCAGACCGATGTAGTCCATGAGGGCGCAGGTCTCGCACGCCACGATGTCCCCTTTCCGGTCGATGACTTCCGGGAGGAAACCAAACCTGGTACCCTTGGACTTCACGAATGAGTAGAGCGCATCGACCCGGCCGAGCAGCTCCCGGTCCCCCGCGTAAAGCGCGTAATCAGCCGCGCCGACCAGGGCGCGTAGCGAGCCGTGCACATGCGCGCCCGGGCGGAGTGTGTTTTGCCGCGTCGGGAGCGGACGGATGACAAAAACCCTTTCCACCAATTTTCCCGCTAGGCGGTATGCTGGCTCATAATCCGCATACCTCGCGCAAGCCATCAGGCCCTTGATCAGAAACCCGTCCTGCCACCGGGCCCTGAAGGGATTAAGATGTATGGATTTCTCCGCGATGCCGTCCGCCATCTTGCGGCAGGCGGCGAGCAGCCGCAGGTCTCCGCTGTCCGCGTACGCCGTGACCAGCGCATAGAGGGTGAGCGCCTGGTCTCCAAGATCGGCCACCGGCCGCGAGTAACTGGTTTCGGGCCGGACCAGGAGGCCGGTCCGGGGCTCAATGAACGAGAGTATTCTTTCCCTCCAGACCTTTTCCGTCGGCGCCTCTTGGCCGGTCATCACTTTGGCCATGACCGCGGCCTGGAGTTGCCTGGACTGAACGTCGCCGAAGTCGGGCCAATCATGCGCGGCCTCGGCCGGATCGGTCCAGAACACATTGAAATAAGGCTGGCCCTGTTTGTCCACCATTCGTGTGAGATAGTTGAAGCTTTTCGAAACGTAGTTTTCAAGGGCGAAGGTCTTGGGCGCGCTACTGGACGCCGCAACAGGCCAAGACTTTAATGCCAGAATCGCGGCTCCGGAGAGAGCGGTGGTTTTTAAAAATTCACGCCGCTGGTATCTTGTCATCTTGCTTCTCCTTCGATAGTTCCCATAGCCTGCCCTTATTGCTTGTACCACCTTTTAGGTCAGTGTCAACCCTTACTGAAACAAACAGAACGCAGTTACACTCATAGCAACGCCACCTGATCCGCCCCCAAGTACTGGACCAGTTCTATATTTAGCCAGCGGCAACTAGTCAAATCAAAATAGAGCGAATATTTATTCTAAAAATGTGCCAACTTTTTGTCAAAATGGAGGGACTTGGTCAGGATAGTAGAAATAGTCAGGAGCGAAAACCTGCCCGCATTTTGTTTTGATTTCAGTAACTTATTGATTTCCTTGGGATTGTGCGCAGAGTGTGGTCAATCAGTTTAAGTCCCCTGCGTCTGCTATTCCGCGACCCGGTCATTATTAATAATATCAATTGGTTATATGCAATAAATCGCTGTATTTAAATAATTGAATGAGCCAAAAATGTGCCAAGTTTTCAAAATTTTCCCTGCAATCTTCATTGAAGATATTTAAATATTACCTTACCGCCTGGAACATTCAAAACGTGCCAGGATCACCAAGTTCAAATATGGGGCGTTTGTGGGCTCAAGGCTGATTTGTGGTTTGCAACCCGGCAGACGGGTGATGGCAGTTGCCGCATTTGTCCGGTCTGGTCTTTCCCGCAGAACTCTATAAAATAAATTCGAGTAGTCTTGCATAAAGGAGTCGAGGATGAAAAAGGCGGTTTTCGCCGTAATGATTTTTCTGGTTGCATCCGGCCAGTCAATTGCGGCGGGAATGACCACCCATGTATTCATGACTGAAAAGGCGTTGCAGGACCTTGCCGTGCCGGAACTCAAACAACTGCTGGAGTCCCGCCGCAATACCTTGTTGACCGCCTGCAATTTCCCGGACACCGGCACCGCGAACGATTACATCATCGGCCACAAGGGACAGCCCAACTATGGCGGGATCACCCATTGGCCGCCTTATCTCGAATCATACCTGGCCTACCTCGAATCCAGCTGCCGCGCCCCATATGACCGCCGCTGCTCAAGGCTGATCGCGCATTTCATGGGCACGGCCGCGCACGACATGGAAGACCAGAGCTTTGACGAGCTGTTTTTGGCCCGGGCCGCAAAGGTCGCCCCGGCTGAAACCAACTGGATGGTGGACGCGACCTCGGACTGGGTCTTGCTTGGGGACTACAACCGATGGGACAAAATTCCGGTATATGTTGCGCCGGTGAAGGACCTCAAGGCCATTTTTTCCGGCATGGGCCTGAGCTTCGGATATGGTCCGATTGTGGAAGGCCATGCCATGCACCATTTCGCCACAGTGGGCGAGCGGGCTGTGACTTTTTTCGGCTATCTGCCGGAGAAGAAAAAATTGGCCTGGATCGGAGACCACATTTACTCTGCTCCCGGCGGGGTCGAGTATACGGCCGGGCTGATAGACAAATATTGGGAATCGCTCTGGCATCGGCTTCAAGGCAGGGACGAGGAAGTCATTCCGGTTTTTTCGACCCGCCCTGCGCAGGACGCCCAAGACGCGGCCTTGGATTCCGAGATCAATGTTTTTTTCAGCCGGGGCAAGATTTGCGCCAGCATCACGCCCGAGACTTTCATTGTAAAAGACGAGGCCGGCCAGGCGGTCCCGGGCAAGGTTAGATGCGCCGGCAGGACCACCACGGATGTGGCCAGTTTTGTTCCTGCCTCGCCGTTCCGACCCGACCAGGCCTACACGGTGATCCTGACCACGGGGCTTCAGGATTTGGATGGCGTTCAGGAGCTCTGCCAAAGATATGATGATTTGGGCACGTGCCTTTCCAACTCCGCTTACGCCCTGCGCGGAAAGCCCATGAGCCGGGAGTATTCGTTCCGATTTTCTACCGTTAAGAATTAACCGGCTACTGTGAGCGGGTCTGGCCTTGACATCCAAGTTCAGGCATCAGCGAACAGGCCTGACCCAAAAACATCATATTATCCTGGTCACGGCGACCTTGTACTTGCGCACCTCGGGATGCCCGGGGCTTTTGCGAATGGTTCAAATCTTGCCCCTGTTTTTTTAATTCCACCACGCTCCACGCCTTGCAAGAGGGGTTGACACTAACTTAAAGAATGGTACAAGTATTGGGTACAAATCAATGCGCGAGATTGCAATCATTGGAACAGGCTGGGTCCCGGTCGGAGCCTATACAGACCGGTCGGAGCAGGAACTGCTGGCGCCCGTGGTCAAGCAGGCTTTGGACGACGCCGGCGTTGGAAAAAAACAGCTAGCGGGCGCGGTTATCGTTGACCGTTCCTACAACGAACAATACATGTTCGAGAACTGGTTCCCGTCCGCGCATATGGGGCTGGAGCTAAACCTCTGCGCCAAGGCCCTATGCGGGGGCGCGTCCGGCGGCGCCGCGCTCCGCTACGCCGCTTATGCGATCGCCGCGGGCGAGATCGATGTCTGCCTGGTGGCCGCGGTCAGCAAGGAAACGCACATCAGCACTCCCGATCACCTGACCTTCACCGCCGCCACCTTTGACCGCGACTTCGAGGCGCCCCACGGCGTCACCATCACCGGCGTCAACGGCGGCATGGTCACCCAGCGCTACATGCACGACCACGGCGTGCCTCACGAGCGGATCGCCCTCTCCGTGGTCCGCAACCGGGAGCACGCGGCGAATAATCCGATCGCACGGTACCGCGAGCCTAAAATAACGGCCGCGGACGTGCTCAACTCGCGGCTGGTGGCCGACCCCTGCCGGCTCCTGGAGTGCGCGCCCCGCGACGACGGCGCAGCCGCGATCGTGCTGGTTGCCGGGGACCGCGCGTCCGATTTCCGCGGCCAGCCAGTTTATCTCCGGGGCCTGGGCGAGTACCACGACCCGGCAAGCTTCATCAGCAAGAACCTCGCAGAGCTACCCGGCATCGGAGAGGCCGCCCGCCGGGCGCTTGCTCAGGCCGGGATCAAGGCCTTTGACCTAGACCTCGCGGAAATCTACGCGCCGTTCGCCGTGCTCGACCTGATAATCCTCGAGGAGCTCGGCTTGTGCTCACGCGGCCGGGCTGGCGATTTCATCGCCGAGGGCCATACCCATCTGGGCGGAAAAATTCCGATCAACCCAAGCGGCGGCCTGACCTCACGAGGGCATCCGCCATTTGCTTCCGAGCTTTACGGCATCATTGAGGTCGTCGAGCAACTCCGGGGACGGGCGGGCGAGAGGCAGGTCAAGGGCGCCAGCCTCGGTCTGGCCATGGGCGCTCATTCGGGGGACAACGGCGCCACGGTCGAGATCCTGGAGCGGAGGAGCTGAATGATGAAACCCGCGGACGGAAAAATGCTCCCCCGCATTACCGCGGACAAAAAGCCCTTCTGGGAAGCCTTGCGACAAAAACGGTTCATGACCACCCGGTGCAAAAAGTGCGCGGCTGTCTCATTTCCGCCCAGGATGATTTGCCCGGCTTGCCTGGGCGACCAGCGGGAATGGGTTGAGCTCAGCGGCCGCGGAACAATCTACGCCTTCACCTTGAACCGGATCGTGGCCCGGGCTTTCATCGATGAGGCGCCTTTTGTCACGGCCATGGTTGACTTGGAGGAAGGCCCGCGGATCCTGACCCGGATTGAAAACGCGTCCTATGAGGAGCTTAGCATCGGCCAGGCCGTGAAGATCGGCTTTAAGGAGTTTACCAAGGAAATCCCCTTTTATTATTTTGAACCAGTAAAGACGGCGAGGTGAATGATGGATTATGCTTTGACCGAAGAGCAGCGGATTTTCCGCGAGTCGCTGGTGAAGTTCCTGGAAAAGGAAGTGGCGCCTCTTGAGGACGAGTGCGACCGCAAGGAGGAATTTCCGGTCCAGATGTTCAAGTTGTTCGGGAAGCACGGATACCTGTGCGTGGGCTTTCCCGAGGCCTATGGGGGCGCGGGAGCGGACGCGGTCACGCTGGTGGTTTTTTGCGAGGAAATCGGGCGGCTGGCCGCGGGCATCGGCGGCGGCTTGCTGGTGCAGTCGTCTCTGGCCACCACCTCGATCCTGCACGGCGGCACCGAGGAGCAGAAGCAAAAATACCTGCCCCCCGCGGTCCGGGGCGAGAAGATTTTCGCCTTCGCCCTGACCGAGCCCGGGGCCGGCTCGGACGCGGCCAGCATCAAGACGCGCGCAATAAAAGACGGCGACCATTACGTGGTCAACGGCTCCAAGATGTTCATCACCAACTACTCTTTGGCCGACTGCATCACCCTGGTGGTGGTCACGGACCCGTCCAAGGGCCACAACGGTATCAGCCTGCTGGTGGTGGAAAAAGGGACTCCGGGCCTGGAGTACGGCCGCAAGATCAGCAAGATCGGCAACCGCGCCACCCAGACCGGCGAACTGTTTTTCAACGACTGCCGGGTGCCCGTTGAGAACCTGATCGGCGCCGAGGGCGCGGGCTTCAAGATCATCATGCGGACCCTGGACGAGGCGCGGATCACCCTGGGCGCCAAGGCCCTGGGGCTTGCCCAGGCCGCGTTCGACGAGTCGCTTCAATACGCCAAGGACCGGGTCCAGTTCGGCAAGCCGATCGGCAAATTCCAGATGATCCAGTCCAAGCTGGCCTGGATGGCCGTCCAGCTTGAAGCCGCGCGACTGATGCTCTACAAAGCCGCGGCCATGAAAGACCGCGGCGTTGATTATTCCAAGCAGGCGGCCATGGCCAAGCTTTATTCCACCGAGATCGCGGTCGCGGTCACCGGCGAGGCCATGCAGATCCACGGCGGGTACGGCTATACCACCGAGTTCCCGGTCCAGCGCCATTTCCGCGACGCCAAGCTCCTCACCATCGGCGAGGGGACCAGCGAAATTCAACAGATCATCATCGCCAAGCAGTTGGGCTTATAAGAGGGAAGGCAGGAGCGCATGGGAAGCTTTGATCAGGTGATAATCAGGAACACCCGGCGGTTCCCGGACAAGGTCGCTTCCAAGTTCAACGGCATGAGCATGACCTATGCCGAGCTCAATCGCAGAATTAACCGGCTGGTCAACGGGCTGGCCGGGTTGGGCGTGCAAAGAGGAGACCGCGTGGCCTTGTTCGCCAGGAACTGCCACACTTATATAGAATGTCTGCTCGCTGCGGCTAAAGGTGGTTTTACGCTGGTCACCGTCAATTTCATGCTCAAGGAAAAAGAACTGGCATACATCCTCCAGCACTCCGACGCCAAGGCAATCATTTTTCAATCCTCGTTCGCTCCCCTGATCAAAGCCGCGGCCGGCGCCTGCCCGGAGCTGAAGAGCTTCATAGCCTTTGGCGATCCCGTGGACTTCGCATTGTCCTATGAGGAGCTCCTGGCCTCGTCTTCGGAGGCCGAGCCCGGGGTCCCGATCGAGGATGACGACACCCTGCTCCTGGTCTATACCAGCGGCACCACGGGCAAGCCCAAGGGCGTGATGCTCAGCCAAAACAATGTCTATTCCAACGCCATCGATTCCGTGACCGGCGTGGAACTGACCCAGGACACCATCAACCTTAACGTCTGCCCGCTCCACCATGTCGCGGCAAGCGTACTCCAGACTTATACCACCTATTACATCGGAGGCACCAGCGTGACCCTGGAAGCCTTTGATCCCCGCGAGACCCTGGAGACGATTGAGCGCGAGCGCGTGACCTTCACCTTTCTGGTGCCCACCATGATCTTCCGCATCCTGGAGATGCCGGACGCGGGCAAATACAATCTAAAAAGCCTTTGCAAACTGGGATACGGGGCAGCGCCCATGCCCATGGACCGGCTGAGAAAAGCCATCCCGCTCTTCGGACCGGTCCTGTTCCAGGGATACGGACTGACCGAATCAACCGCCAACGTGGTGGTCCTGCGGCCCGAGGACCACGACCTGAATGCGCCGGAGCACAGGCTCTCAAGGTTGAGGTCGTGCGGGCGCGAGCACTCAAATCATTTGCTCCGGGTCGTGGGCCGCGACGACCGGGAATTGCCGCCGGGCGAACTGGGGGAGATCGTTCTGAAAAGCCCGTCGGTCATGAAAGGCTACTGGAAAAATCCGGAGGCCACTGCCGAGGCCCTGCGCGGGGGATGGCTCCACACCGGGGACATGGCTTACATGGACGCCGATCGATATATCTACATCGTTGACCGCAAGCACGACCTGATCATCAGCGGGGGCGAGAACATCTATCCCAAGGAAATCGAGGATGTGCTTTTTTCCCATCCCGCGGTACTGGAGGCCGCGGTCTGCGGGATACCCCATCCCGACCGCGGAGAGGTCCCAAAGGCGTTTGTGGTATTGCGCGAGGGCTTTTCGGCGAGCGAGAAGGAGATCATCGACTTCTGCCAGAAAAACCTGGCCAAATACAAATGTCCCCGGGAGGTGATGTTCCTCAAGGAAATACCCAAGACCGCGTCGGGCAAAATCACCCGGGCCGGGGTGAGAAGACTTTATATTGACCCGAAGAGCGGGAATTAGATTTTAAGGGCCCCAGAGGAGAGGAGCGCGCTTGATGGATTTATTTTTCAAGGAAGAACATAAGATCTTCCGGGACACCGTCCGGAACTTCGTGGCTAAGGAGATCATGCCCATTGCCGCGGACTGCGACGAGCAGGAAAAATTCCCCATGTCCCTGCTGCCCCGGATGGGCGAGCTCGGGTTCCTGGGCCTGGGCCTGCCCGAGGAGCACGGCGGCAGTTCCGCGGACGCGGTGATGGAGGCGGTCATGACCGAGGAAATGGCCAGGACCTCGGGCATCGGGGCCGGCATCTACGCCCACCTCCACCTCGGGCTGAAACCCATCGCCGCGTTCGGAAACCCCGAGCAAAAGAAAAAATATCTGGCGCCGGGCATCCGCGGAGAAAAATTCGCGGCCTTCGGACTGACCGAGCCCAATGTCGGCTCGGACGTCTCCGCGGTCGAGACCAAAGCGGTCAAGGACGGCGATCATTACGTGGTCAACGGCTCCAAGATGTTCATCACCAACGGCGGCATCGCCGACTGGGTCAACCTGGTGGTATCGACCAGCCCGCAGAAAAAGCTCAAAGGGCTGAGCATCCTGATCGTTGACAAGGGCACGCCCGGCTTTTCAATCGGCCGCAAGCTGCACAAGCTGGGCCGGAGGGCGGGAGAGATCTACGAGCTGGTCTTCGAGGACTGCCGCGTCCCCACGAGCCAGTTGCTGGGATCGGAAAACGAGGGGTTTTACAATGCCCTGAACATTCTGTCCGCGGGCCGGATTTACATGGGCGCGGAAGCGGTCGGGACCGCTCAATACGCGTTTGAGGAATCGCTGCGCTACGCAAATGAGCGGAAACAGTTCGGCCAGCCGATCGGGAAGTTCCAGGCCATTGCCTTCATGCTGGCCAACATGGCGGTCAAGCTGGAGGCTTCGCGGTTGATGGTCTACAAGGCCGCGTGGATGAAGGATCAGGGCCAGGACTTCGCGGCCATGGCATCGATGGCCAAGCTCTTTGCCTCGGAAGCGGCCACCGAGATATGCAACCATGCCCTGCAGATTCACGGCGGCTATGGCTACATCCGGGAATTCCCCATTGAGCGCCTATACCGGGACTGCAAACTGGGGGAAATCGGTGAAGGCACCTCGGAAATCCAGCGCCGGATCATCGCCAAAAACCTCGGGTTGTGAGAGAAAGAAGGCGTATGACCATGAAACTGTTTGAAAACGCGGTGATGGGACCGCTCAAGCTCCGGAACCGCATTGTAATGCCGCCCATGGCCACACTGTTCGGCAACCTTGACGGAACGGTCTCCGAACGCCTGCTCGCTTATTATGCGAGGCGGGCGATAGGCGGCGCGGGCATGATCATCGTCGAGAACACGGCCATCCATCCGCAAGGCGTCAATTACCCCGGCACACTCGAGATCCATGATCCCAGGTTCGAGCCCGGCCTGGCCGATCTCGCCATGGCCATAAAGAGCCAAGGCGCAATCGCGGCCATCCAGCTTTTCCACCCCGGCCGGCAGATCCACCCCAAGTACCGCGGCAATTACCCCATCGCTCCCTCAGCCATCCCGTGTCCGGTCATGGGCGGCAGCCCCAAGGAGCTTAACCCCGAAGAGATCAGCGGCCTGGTCAAATGTTTTGTTGAAGGAGCAGTCAGGGCCAAAAAAGTCGGGTTTGAAGCGATCGAGATCCACGCCGCGCACGGCTACCTGGCGGCGCAGTTCCTGTCGCCCTTCTCCAACCAGCGCCAAGACCGCTATGGAGGAGACCAGCAGAGGCGCGCCCGGTTTGTGGTCGAGATTATAGAGGGCATGCGTGAAAAGGTCGGAGATTCCTTCCCCATCATCCTCCGGATTTCCGCAGAGGAAAAAGTAGAAGGCGGTCTGACCATTGATCAGACCAAAGAGTTGATCCCTCTTATTCAAGAGGGAGTCACCGCGCTCCATATTTCCGCGGGCTGCTACCCCACCATGGAATGGGTGGTGCAGCCTTATCTCCAGCCCCGGGGCTGTCTTGTGGATTTGGCCCGGGCCGTGCGCGAGGTCACGGATTTGCCGATCTTGACCGTGGGCAGAATCAACGACCCGCATTTGGCGGAATCGATCATCGCTGAAGGCGCTGCGGACTTTGTTTCCATCGGCCGGGCGCTGATAGCCGATCCCGACTTCCCCAACAAGTCGAAAGATAATAAATCCTCGCAGATCCGGCCTTGCATCGGATGCAATGTCTGCATCGAAGCGGTGGGGATCAGCCAGACCCGTTGCGCGGTAAATCCCCGGATGGGGCGCGACCACGAGTCGTTTGCTCCGGCGCAAAATCTCAAGACGGTGCTGGTGGCGGGCGGAGGCCCCGCAGGAATGGAAGCCGCGATCAGGGCCAAGGGCCTGGGCCACCGTGTTGAACTCTTCGAAGCGAGCGAGTCGCTGGGCGGACAATTGGCGCCCGCGGGGGTTCCCGGGTCCAAGGCTGAAATCCAAAGGCTGCTCGATTATTACAGGACCGCAGTCCGCGATTCCGGGATTCCCGTGCGTCTCCACAAGAAGGTTGATCCCGAAACAATAAAGGAATTCGCGCCGGACCATGTCATCCTCGCCATTGGGGCAGAGCCGGCGCAACTCGCATTCGGAGCAGAGGGGCCGGCCAAGACCCTGCAAGCTGTGGATGTGCTCAGGGAGGGGCAAAAACTTTCAGGAAATATTGTGATAATCGGCGGAGGCCCGATCGGCCTGGACGCAGCCGAGTATCTTGCCGACCTGGGCGCAAAGGTCACGGTCCTGGAGATGCAGAAGCGGGTGGGAGGCAACTATGAATGGAACGTCCGGAAGATGAAAATCAGCCATCTCCGGGAAAAAGGGATAGCCATGCTGGTCAGCGCGAAAGTGGTCAGGGTGCAAAAGGACGGCGTTGTCTATACCGATTCCAAGGGGATTGAAAACACCTTTAAAGCGGATTTTGTTGTCCTGGCCACGGGGATGAAGCCCCGCAATGGTTTGGAGGCAAAGCTCCGGAACCAGGGCCTGGCAGTGACTGTCATCGGCGACGGCAAGGAGCCGCGCGGGTTTGCCGAGGCCATTGCCGAGGGTTTTGAAGCGGTGCTTAAATTGTGAGGAGGTAAAAATGAAATTCAACTTTTCCGGCCGGGTGGCCCTGGTGACGGGCGCGGGCAGAGGCATGGGTAGGAGCATCGCCCTGCTGCTTTCGGAGTCCGGCGCCCAGGTGGCGATTGCGGACCGCGGAGATTATCTCAGCGAGGTGGAGAAGGAAATCCGGTCCAAGGGAGGCAAGGTGATGGCTCTAGCGGCCGATATTTCGTCCGAGCAGCAGGTCGATACAATGGTCAAGGCGATACTGAAGGAGTTCGGCCGGATCGATCACCTGGTCAATAACGCGGGTATTTTCAAATTCGGATTTTTTTCCAAGATCAGCGTTGAGCAATGGGACGAGATCATCAATAACAACCTGCGGGGATGTTTCCTGGTCACCCGCGCGGTGCTCCCGCAAATGCGCGAGCGCAAAATGGGGAGCATCGTCAACATCAGCTCATTGTTCGCGTTCGACAACGCGGGCGGGTACAGCGCCTATAATGTGTCCAAGGCCGGGATCAACGCCCTGACCGTCACGCTCTCCCGGGAGGAAGCCCGGCATAACATCCGCGTCAATGCGGTGGCGCCCGGCGCGATTGACACTCCCATGAACACTCCGCTCAAAAGCGATCCGAAAATGCTGGAAAAAGTGACCTCGCTAATCCCCCTGCGGCGGCTGGGAAAACCCGAAGAGGTCGCCAACGCCGTTGCCTTTCTCCTTTCCGACCAAGCCAGCTACATCACCGGACACGTGCTTTGGGTCACCGGAGGATATCGCAACCCATACTAATCTTATGGGGTCAGGCCTCTCCGCTGATGCGCGAGCCGGGTATTCGTAGGGGCAGGGCTTGCCCTGCCCTACCCGAGAGCGATGCAATCCCGCCAAGGCGGGACCCTACCAAGATATCGAGCCGGGATGATGAGGCCAGACCCCCGCGTTTTTCCAACAACAATGAGGGGAAAAAAATCTCCGGCCCGCTCAAATTTCCTTGGGCTTCCTCATAACCAGGAGCGTGCGCTCGCCTTCCTGGACCACCTCGCCGCGCTGGTTGATGATCCTGCCCTCCCAGACCACGATTCCCCGCTCCGGGTTTTTGGTCTCGCGTTTGGACTTGATGGACTGGACCACATGGATGGTGTCTCCGATCAGGATGGGGCCTTTGAAGTTCCAAGTGAGGCCCAGAAAAGCGATCACGGTTTCCTGATAAAGGTTGAGCTGCTGGACCAGGCCCATGCTCATCGATAGACCGAGCATGCCGTGGGCGATCCTTTTCCCGAACGGCGTCTTCTGCGCGAACTCCTCGCTCATGTGTATCTCATTAAAATCACCGGTGACGCCCGCGAAATTCACGATGTCCGCCTCGGTCACCGTCCGGCTCTTGGTCGTATAGGACGCACCCACCTCCAGGTCCTCATAAAACGCTCCCTTCGGACTATCGCTCATTTTCCATCCTCCTTTTTTATTGCTGCTTCGTGCAAGCTACACTAGTTGAGGGCCTGTTGCCGAAATAATAAAATCAATTTTCCTCCCCCTTGTTCATCCTTCGCAGTAGCAGTACTACTGCTACGGAGAATGGAATGGAGGAGGGCTGGGGTGGGGGTGATTGATTTTATTGTTCAAAATCACCCTCCCCTTTGTCCCCTCCCATCAAGGGCGGGGATTAAAGGATTTCGGCAACAGCCCCTTGACCTTCCTCTAATACTTGTATCACTATTTGGACTGCTGTCAAAGCACTCTCCCGTCCCTCCTTTTGATGTGCTTTAACTGAATCTTATTCCAAAAAAGCAATCACTGATCCGGTCAGAAGCATTATTCCGGGGACCGGGTCAATGAGAAGCATGGCAAAAAATGAGGGTTTTTGACAAAGCCTCCAATCCCGG
>Ga0315287_10003431_pt1 | contig 15260 bp, 13 predicted proteins | sample YL17G11_0_MG_FD_205037 | JGI IMG/M metagenome (GOLD analysis project Ga0315287, IMG submission 205037) | Sediment microbial communities from Yellowstone Lake, YNP, Wyoming, USA - YL17G11_0 | ecosystem: Environmental > Aquatic > Freshwater > Lake > Sediment | place: USA: Wyoming | collected... | reverse complement strand
GGCGCCTTGGCGACCAGGGCCCCACCCCGGAAGGCGGCTAGGACGGGGACGCCCGCGCCGGGCAGGCCAGCGCCGGCCGCGACGCCCCGCGCGCCGGCTGGGACGCGCACAAAGCGGGGGGCGGCGGCGCCCCCTCCCCCTCCCTGGTCGGCCGCCAGGCCCGCCAACACCTCATCCAGCGCGGCCCCGCCGGGTGCCCCCGGCACGTACAGGTGGGCGACGACCGGCGGGGCGAGGCCGGGTGCTACAGGCGCTGGGCCGCCGCCGCCCGCCCCGTCCACCAGGCGCCAGAGGGCCTTACCGCCCCTCAGGTCGTCCAGCGTGCCGCCACGGCTGCTGCTGGCGGCCGCCTGACTCCTGGCCGCCGCGGCTTGGGCCTGCATCTGGGCCAGGCGGGCCGCCCGGATGGAGGCCAGGTCGCCGTCGCCGTCGCCGGGGGCGTTACGCAGCGGAGCGGGCGCGAGCGCCGCCCGCACGCGCGCTTCCACCCGGTCCGCGCTCGCCAGCTTCGCCTTCACCCGCTCCGCCCGGGCCTGAGCCTCCAGGTCACGCACGCAGCAGGAGGCGAGGGCCGGGTCGTCCGCGGCGTCCGCTAAGATGGACGCCCGCTCCAGGGCGGCGGCCGCGGCGGCCGCGTCGCCGCCCGTCGGGTGGTTGGGAGGTTGGGCGGCCATCTCTCTAAAACTTTACTTTGCGCCTTGCGTGTGCGTTGAGGCTCTCTCTGCTCAATGCTTGGCTGTGCGCTCGAATGGGCCCCTGCCTTTGCTTTTTGCCCCGGTGAGCGCGGTGTGAGCACTTTGTGCGCGAGCAGAGAAGGAAGGCGCGACGAAAAAAGAGGCGAGAGTGAAAAGTTGAGCGCCACTTCTGTTATCTTTTTCTGTCCGTCCCTGGGAAAATGAGACCCTCCACTCTCAAAATCAAGGCCGGCTCCGTCCGCCGCCTGACCAAGGAGCTGGACTCCTACATTACCGAAGCCGCGGCCGAGGAGGCCAAAGTCGCGGGCATGCGGGCGGGCGGGGCGGACCCGCACGACTTGAAGCACGCGGTGAGGAAACGGGGAGGGGGCGAAGGGGAGCGAGCGCGGCGCACGGCGCAGAGACGCTCTCTCTCTCACCACCTCTCCTCCCTTTCCTACCACAGGAAAACGTTCTGGCCGAGGCCACCCTCATGGTACCAGACACCCGTACCCGGTTGGAGGCGGCGCTGGCGGACCTGGAAGGGGTGCTGGTGTGTGTGAGAGTTGGAAAGAGAGAAAGGGGGGAAGCGCGAGCGATCTTGTTTCCCTTCCGACCTCGCCCGACCTCTCTCCTCCCCCTAGCCTCTCACTTACTCTTTACTCTTGACTCCTTCTTTCAGGACTCAACCCCCGCCGACGCCGTGGAAGTGGACGACCTGGCCACCGCCAAGGAGACGGCGACCACCGCCAAGGCCAAGCTCGCAGCGTAGACAAAATAGGAGAGTTCTTGATCTCATGATGACATTTTTACACATGCGCCTCTTTTTCGTTTTTTTTTTCATCCCTTCCACCCGCCCGCTGCCTGGGCCAGGACGTACGCCGACAGGCGGGTGATGTCGTCCTCCGACAGGCGAGGGCCGAACGTGCACTGGCCCTGTTGTTGAGAGAGGGTGTGTGATGTGATAAAATGAACGAGGAGCGTTTCTCCAGCGCTGCAACCTCGCCCCGCCCCCCCATCCATCCTCTCTCTCCTTCCCCGGGCAAACGGCGACGACGGCACACCCCTGCTCCATTCCTCTCTCTCTCTCTCCCCCTCCCTCTGCTCTTATACCTTGGGCGCGCAGTCCACCCCATACCCGGGCATGCGCCCCTTGCCGCCGTACACCAGCTTGAAGACGGCGCCGGGGGTGTCCAGGCCCGCGGCCGCCAGGTCGGGCGCCAGCAGGGTCGCCCCGGGCGCGATCACGTTGCCGCCGCCCGCGTGGCAGCCCGCGCAGTTGCGGGCGAAGAGGGCGGCGGGCTCGGCGGGCGGGACGGCGGCAGCGGGCGAGTCCGCGGCCAGGGCGGCGGGCGAGGAGGTGAGGAGGAGGAAGGCGGCGGCCAGGGCGGCGGCACTCGAGGTTGCTGCACTGCGGGGTGGGGCTGCCACGGCGGTGCGGGCTTGGTGCGCGCAGGCCTGTAGACTTGCCTTCCTAGCACATGGCGTGGACGTGGGGCGGGCGTGCATGGTGAGCGCCGTGCGTTGTTGAGAGAGTCGCGAGCGCGCGAGTTGCAGACCGCAAATGGGGGTCGACATTTTTTTTTTTCCCATCTCATCTTCCTAAATCAAAAACCGCATCGTCGGGTGGGAATGATGGCCGCCCCGCCGCCCGTCGCCAGGCGACCGCCACCCCATCGCCCCGGCCTCATACCCAGCCGACTGGTGAGTCTGCCTGTGATCAGGCCCCCCGGGTGCGGCCCGTCATCCCGGGCCGCACCCGGCAAGCGGCTCCGACCCCAGTTTTGCAAGGCAGCGGCGGCGACCCATGATTATCATTCCCCCCCCCCACCCCCCCTCCCTCCCCCGCCTCACCCCCTGTCCGACGCCGCCCTGGCCGCCCTGCTCCGCCCGCACACCCCGCGCCTCGCCCTGGCCGCCCTGTGCCTAACCACCTGCACCGCCTGCAACCTGGCCTCCCCCGTGCTGACGGGTGTCATTTTTGACTCCCTGGTAGGCGGCGTCTCCCCGACCACCGGGCGCAGGGCCTTGGGCCTCCTCGCCGCGCTCTACGCGATCGAGCCCGCCCTGACCCGGGTCTACATTTCCCAGACCCTGGACGTGGTAGAGGGCGTGCTGGCCCGGTCTCGGGAGGCCGCCTTCCGGGCCCTGCTGGCCCGGCCCATGTTCTTCTTCGACGCTCACCCCGCCGCCGACCTGACGGCCGCGCTGGCTGGCGACCTGGAAACGGTGCGGGCCTTCTGCTTCGGGTGCGTCTCCCGGGACCGGGGGCCGCGGGCGGCGCTGGAGGCGGCGGGCGCGGTGGTCGTGCTGACGTGCCTGTCCTGGCGGCTGGGCCCGGTCCTCGCGGCCGTCATCGCGTCGGCGGGCGCGGGCGCCGCGCTCTACCGCGTCCAGGCGCGCGGCCCCGAGGCCGCCGCCACGGCCGCGTCCGCCTCCATGCGGGGCGTCGCCGCCCAGGCGTTTGCCGGTATCGCGACCGTGCGGGCGTGCGCGGCGGAGGGGGTGGAGGCGGCCCGGTTTGCTGGGGCGGCCGCGTCCGCGGCGGACGCGGGGCGGGTGGCGGGGCGTGCCAAGGCCAACCTGGAGGCCCTGACGCGGGCCGGCATCCACGCCTCCCTCCTGGCCCTGTTCGCCCTGGGCGGGGCCCTGGTGCGGGCGGGCCTGCTCCCCCCGGGCGTCCTGCTGACTGCGGTCGGTTTCACCTACTCGCTCGTGTACGCGGTGGCGGGGCTGGTCGCGACCGTCGCGGACGGGCGGCGGGCGGCCGCGGCGGGGGCACGGGTGCGGGCACTGCTGGCCGCAGCGGGCCCGGAGGCCGGGCTGGAGGGCGTCCTGGTGGCCGGGCCGGAGCCCGCCGCCCCCGCGCAGCTCGCCCCAGACGCGGCCGCCGCGCGGGCGGCCGCCGCGGCCGGCGACCTCGCCCTGGCCGGCGTCTGCTTTGCCTACCCGGCCCGCCCGGCCACGCCCGTCCTGGCGGGCTTCGACCTCACCCTGGCCCGCGGCAAGGTCACCGCCCTGGTCGGCCGGTCCGGGGCGGGCAAGTCGACGGTCGCGGCCCTGTTGACCCGCCTGTACGCGCCCCAAGCGGGGTCCATCACGCTCGGCGGGGTCCCCGCGGCGGCCTTCTCCCGGGCGGCCTGGGCGTCTGTCATCGCGGTCGTCCCCCAGGACCCCATCATCTTCTCCGGCACGGTGGCTGCCAACATCGCGTACAGCCGGCCCGGGGCGAGCCGGGCGGAGGTGGAGGCCGCCGCGGCCGCGGCGCAGTGCACGGGCTTCATCTCCGAGTTGCCCGACGGGTTCGACACCCGCATCGGCCCGGGCGGCGTGGAGGGCACCAAAAGCGGCGGCAGCAGCAGGGACGGCAGCAGCAACACCAGTGGCAGTGCGGCCGGCCCCGCCCCGACCTCTGGCGCCCTGTCGGGTGGGCAGCGCCAGCGGCTGGCGATCGCGCGGGCGTTGCTGCAGGACGCGCCCATCCTGATCCTGGACGAAGCGACGAGCGGTGCGTGGGTGTGATGGGATGGGACGGGACGGGGCACGGGGAAAATGGAGCGTGGGTTGGTTGCGGCGTCCGCAGCAGCTGTCTATTTTTCTACACACCAGAGCACGCACGCCACGGTCTCTCTCTCACGTCACTGTCCTCTCTCTCTCCCTCCCTCCCTCCCTCCAATTTCCATAGCCCTGGACGCGGAGTCGGAGGCGGGCGTCCAGGCCGGCCTGCGCGCGCTGGTCGCGGGGCGGACCGTCCTCGTCATCGCGCACCGCCTGTCGACCGTCAAGGCCGCGTCCGCCGGCATCGCCGTCCTCAGCGACGGCCGCATCGGCGAGTTCGGGGGGCACGGCGCGTTGGCGGCGGCGGGAGGGCTGTACGCGCGCCTGGTGGCGGCGCAGGCGCTGATGATGTGAAATGTGGAGAGAGTTGGTTTGTTGTTGTTTTGTCTCGTCTGGCGAGTCGCAAGGATACGCAGCGTTCACTGAAGCACGGGAGCCGAAGCGCAGAGGGGTGACGATCAGCAGAAGGCGGCAGAGAAGAGGGCGGGAGGTCGACAGAGGAGTGCGGACCGGAAGGGGAGACGAAGAAGGGGGGACGACGTGGCGGGGGCTGAAGGCTGGACTGGATGGCTGGACCGCAGTTGAGAAGACGAAACAAAAAAACAAAACAACATCGTCGCCTGGGGGCAGGCTTCCTTTTCGTCGAACACCAGGACGATAGCGTGCAGGGTCGGCGGGCCGCATGTGCCGGATGTCCTCTTCAGCCGTCGGCCTTTGGAGCCGTCGCTTGTCTCCCTCCTTTTGTCTCCCAACCACTCTCTCCAGGCGCAGCAGGGGGTTGGGAAAAAGAAAGCACGGCATGCCTTCCCTCCCTCTCCTCGCACCCCACACGATGGCCGCCCGCTCTCTCTCACTCACTCACTCACCCTCGCACGCACGCGCCCTCTTTAATATGCACAGGATCGGCTTTGCTCCAGATGCACCAAGGTCAAACACAAACACAAGCACGGGTGCATAAAATACAAAACGTGCCTAAGACCGCGGTGGCGACCCGCGCGGCGGGGACGCCGCGCGGGGCGGGGGCGGGGACCGCCCGCGTGGCGGGGAGGCGCCGCCGCCACCCCGGGCCGGGGAGCGGGAGGTCGACCGGCGGCGGCGGTCCATGGGCGAGCGCGAGCGCGAGCGGCCGCCCCCACCCCCGCCGCCGCCGGCCCGGGGCGGGGAGCGCGACCCCGACCGCCGGCGCCGGTCCCGGGACCGCGACCGCGACCGCGACCGGCGGCGCGGGGAGTAGGACCGGTCCCGCCCCCGGGACCGGCCGCCGTACCGGTCGTCATCGTACCCCCGGCCGCCGCCGCGGTCGCCGCCGCGGTAGTCGTCCCGGCCGCCGCCGCCGCCGCCCCCGCCGCGCGCACGGCACTCACGCGCAAAGTGCCCGGTGCCGCCGCACTCGTAGCACCGGGTGTCCGGCCCGGGGGGCCCGCCCCGGCGGGGCTCGCCGCCCCCGCGGTCGCCGCCGGGCGGGGCGTTGCGGCCGACGGACCGGGAGACCTCCACCCGCCAGCCCTGGTTGCCTGGAGACATTTTGGTTAAGAGAGGGGGGAAAGAGCGTGAAGGGTCGGGGTCGTGGAGCCCGCAAAAAGCGCTCTCTCTTTCTTCGTGCGTGCCCGCCCGGGCGTCCACTCAGTCACGCCGAACCGTCGACACAAGCCCGGCGATTCTGGCGATTCTCGCGACACGCGGCGCGGGCATCCGCCGCGACCGCGCGACCCCCCCCCCCCTCGTCTTCTCTTTTCCCAAAAAAAAATCATCACGCACCGTCCAGCTTGCGCACTGCATCCTCCGCGTCCCGGGGGTCCTCGAACTCGATGAACGCAAAGCCTGGCGGGCGGCGGGCAACCCACACATTCTTTAGAGTACCGAACCGGCCAAACTGAGGGGGTAAGAGGAAGGTGAAGGGAGGGGGAAGGGCGTGAAAGAGGCGAGAGATCGTTTGCTGGCAGCCTTTTTTTTTCCCCTGGCCGTCGCTGCCCGTCTCTCTCTCACTCTCTCTCTTATCTCTCACCTCATCCTCCAGGTCGCGCTCAGTGAGGCGCTCGTCCAGGTTGCCGGCGTATACGCGGGTGCCGGCCATGATGGTTGATTCGTGTGTGGTGAGTTGACAAGGAAAAGGGCGTGGAAAACGAGGGGGCCGCCGAAAAGGGATGTGAGAAAAGGAGCTAGCTTTTGTCGCTTCACTTTTCGTTTTTCAACGCGCACGGCACGGCAGCGCACACCACCACGGGCGCACCACAAATCATGAAGCGCGGCCGCACACCCGACAACCCGGGTGACCACCACCAGGAGGAGGAAGAGGAGGAGGAAGACGAGGGCGGGCTGCTCGAGGAGGAGGAGGAGGACGTCGTCGACGCCGGCGCAGCTGATGCGGCGGACGAGGGCGGCGATGACGCCGACCTGGACGCCGAGCTGGAGCGGGAGCTGGAGGAGGGCGGGGACGGGGATGGAGGCGAGGAGGAGGAGCCGCCCGCCGCGCAGGCTGGCGCTGGCCCGCCGGGCCGGGACCCGACGCCGGAGGCCGCGGCCCGGGCGGCGGGGCGGCCCACCACTGCCCCGCCCGCCGTGCCGCCCCCCCCCACGGCGCCGCCTCCTCGGACGGCCTCCCCCGAGGACGACGACGGCGGCGCGGCCGCCGCCGCCCGGGCGGCCTGGGCGGACCGGACCCGGGCCCTGGCGGCCGCGATGACGGAGGACCAGATGGACCGGTACGAGGCGTTCCGGCGGGCGACGCTGGGGCGGCCGGCCGTGAAGAAGGTGGGAAGAAGAGGAGAGAAAAAAAAAAAAAGGGAGGGGGAGAGAGATGCCCCCTCCTTTTTTTTGTTCGCTCATCACGCGTGTCACGCGCGGCCCCCCCCCCACCCCCTTGTCCCCCATTCCCTCCCAGCTCATCCACGCGACGTCCGGGTCCACCCCCAACTCGTCCACCGTCATCCTGGTGGCAGGTGTGGCCAAGGTGTTCGTGGCGGAACTGGTGGAGGCAGGTGGGTGAGAGAGGACGGAGGAGGGACAGGACGACAAAAAAAAACAGATTTATGTGTAGGGGCTGGGGGGGGGGGGGGGGGCCCCCCCCCCCCGGGGCACGACAACCCAGACAGCGCCGGGGGGGCCGCGGCACCCCCCCACGACCGCCACACGGGACCCCCCCCCCCCCCCCCCCCCCCCCCCCTCTACCCTCCCTCTCACCTTGGAGCGGAAGGCCAGTATCCGGGCGTCGCCGGCGGAGCCGGGGCGGCCACCGCCCTCCTCGGAGGAGAGCAGGGCGTCGCCCGCGGTCTCAAAGTCCATGGCATCCCGGTTGGGGATGTAGCGGTCGTACTATGAATTTTGGAGGGGGTAGGCGTGCGGGTGAGCGCGGGGGGCGGGGCTCGAGAATGCGAGTGGGGAGATGTGGCGGTTTGGACGAAACGAGGTGGGGGAAGCTCCCGCGCATGCGGCCCCACCTTGCCTCTTTTCTCACCCCCCACCCCCCCTCTCCCACTCCCCCAACTCACTGTCTGCTGCTGTTTGCGCGCGCGGGCGGCGGGCGAAGCGAGAGCGGGGGCGGACATGATTGCTGAGAGCAAAAAAGCAACAGAGCGGGCGCTGAGAGCGTTGCGAGAGAGCGAGCGTGCGGGGACGACGTCTGGCGGGCAGCTGCGGAGCGCCTGTGTTTTTTTTTGGGTGTGGGGTTAGTGTGCGAGAGAGAGGAGGCAACTGAAACCAGTCACCACGACGCAAGCGCGAGCACAAAGGAAAAAGGGAGGCAACGAAAAGAGAGCGAAAAAAAAGGGAAGCAAGAGTGAGAGTGTGTGGAAGGAGAGTGCGACGACTTCTTCCACACGGGAGTTTTCTACATCTCCATGACCCGCCACGCCTCAATTGTAATACAGCTCCAGCCCCATGCCGTCATGGATCTCATAGTCCGCCAGCGTGATGTGGTCCTGCGTGCGTGACGAGGAGAGACGATGAGGATGGGGTGTGTGGATGGAAAAGGCCAGCCAGGTCGAACGTTGAAAAGAGAAAAGTCACCCCCCCTCTCTCTCTCTCTCTCTCTTCTCACTGACCTTGAACACGTTGTGCCACTTCTGGATGCGGATTTTGTCCGGGCGGGTGCCGGTCTGGGCGGCGACCAGCTTTTTCAGGTCGCCGATGGTGTCGTCCTCGCTGTGTGTGTGTGGAGGAGACAGAAGATGACGATGAGAAGAAAAGAGGTCGAGAGAGAGGTCGGAGAAGAGACAGTGAGAAGAGAGAGCGGCAGGCCCGTCGTCGCCCCTCCCCTCCCTCACTCACTTGCACTTGACCCGGACTTTCTTGCCCAGGCGGTCGTTGAGGACGACCTCAATCATGGAGGCCGAGGGGCGCGCGTGTGGTGCGTTGGCGCGGGCGGTGCGCGCGCGCCTCCAGAGAGAGAGACGACGGATTCGGGAGACTGAGAAAAAAAAAAAAAACCCAAAGAAAAAAAACTCGCTCACTCTCTTTTTCTCGTGTCAATCAAATGGAGGCCTCCACCTCCGCCCGCCAACCCTTTGCGGACCCGGCACTCCCCGCCGACCCGGCCGCCCTGGAAGAGGCACGCCGCGTGCGGCGAGTGGCTCGCAAGGCGGCGCAGGTGTGTGTGTGTGTGAGAAAGCGAAGAGTAGAGCGCGCGCCTGCGCGGCGCGCTTGCGCGCATCTGCTCTTCGGCACTCACCCTTTGCTCTCTCCCCTTCACACAGGACGCCAAGAAGGAGGCCCTCCGCGATGCCGGCCGCCGCCGGTTCCAGGACTTCCAGGCCAAACGAGGGGGCGTGAAAGGGCAGGAGGGCCTGCCACCCGCCGGCGGCGGCGCTGCTGTTGAAAACACGCCGCCGGCAGCCGGCCCAACCTCGACCGCTGCCCTCGCGGCCGCCCTCAAGGCCGACCGCGCCGCCCTGGCCGCCGCCCGCGTCGCCAACGCGGCCCTGAGGCGAGAGGTGGAGCAGCTCCAAGAACTGGTCGGCTACCTGACCACCGGCAGCGTGGTGGCTGGCCCGCCCGGGGCGGCGGTAGAGGCTGGAGGTGGAAAGGGTGCTGGTGCGTCAGCAGCAGCGCCGCCTCCCGCCGCCGCCGGGCGCGGGGCTCACCGGGCGAGCTGAGGGCAGGGGTCAGAGCTGTGACGGGGCGCGCCATTGTCAAAAAGAAAAACACAGAAAGAAAAATCATCGTTTTTTTTTTTACCAACCCTCTAGCCAGGCAAAGAAAAGCCCCAATGCCGCCATCAACCCGGCCGCGCTCGCGCGCGTGGCCGCGGGCCTGGTCCTGGAGCGGGCGGCGCCTGGGCCTCACCGCCCCCCCCCAAACAACCTGAACCCCGCGCCGCCCGGCCCACCACCACCGCCACCCCCGCCGCCGCCGCCCGCCTTAATGGATTTGGCCTTCATGCGCTCCCGGAAAGCCGACCCCACGTCCCCGCACCCCGCGTACGCGCGCACCACCGCCCGCGTGTCCGGGACGTCCGCCCTGAAAATGGCTTCCAGGAAGGGTAGCAGGTCGAGGAGCGCGGTGTCGCCCACGGCCGCGTCCGCGTCGGCCGGCGAGGCGGGCGCCCAGGGCTTGACATGGACCGCGTTCTCCGGCTGCAGCGTGCCGGAGACGGCAGGGGGCGGGGCAGAGGCATCACCGCCGCCACCACCGCTTGGAGCAGCGGCAGGCGCCGCCGCCCCCGCCGCCGCCGCCGCGGTGGTGGCGGTGGCGGTGGCGGTGGCGGGTGCCACCGCGCCCCCGCCGCCGCCCGCCCCCGCCGCCGCCACCACCCCCTCCGCCGTCACAAACAGCACCCGGCTCGGGTCCCGGTTCAGCTTGGCCAGGTCCCGCGCGTGCACGCCGCCCACGTACTGGGTGGAGTCCCGGTATAGGCGGTACTGGATGCACCGGTGCGGGTCCAGGCGGTCGAGGATTGGGTCGGCGTACGTGGGGAGTTGGGAGGTGTAGACGACGACCTCGTAAAACTGGGCGGCGCCTTTCAGGAAGTCGTCCACGCCGGGGCGCTTGAAGGTGCGCCACCCGGTGCGCCGGGTCCAGGCGGAATGGATGAGGACGTCGTCCAGGTCCAGGACCAGGGTGCGGACGTGGCGGGCGGACGGCGGCAGGTCGGGGAGGAGGCGGTCGGAGGGGGGGTCGGCATACTTGGCGACCGCGGCCTCCGCGTCCTTGCGCTTGTCCGCCCACCAGGCCAGGGCGGCCCCCGCCAGGGCCACCACCGGCGGGTTGCCGGGCGCGCGGAGTTCCGCCGCCCGGGCCTCCGTCTGGTCGACAGTGTAGGCGGCGGTGTAGTAGGCGGCGGCGGCCGCGGTGCCCAGCGCCGCCGCGGCGGCGGTGCGGAGGAGGAAGCGGGCGGCCGCTCCGCCGGGGGTGGGGGCGGGGAGAGGCGGGGCGGAGTGCGCCGATGCGGCCGCCCCACTCCTGCCTCCTCCCCCTCCTACTCCCGCCCCACCACCTGCCGACGGCGGGGGCAAGCTCTCCGCGGCTTCAAACAGGCGGGCCGCGGGGCTGCCTGGCGGGGGGCCAAACGCGGGGGCGGTCCCGGTGCCGGCGGCGGGCGTGGGGGGGGTGGAGGAGGACGACGGCGGGCCGGCCGCGGACCGGGTGCTGGCCGTGTCACTGTGTTGGGAGGTGGTTGCACGAGTGAGGTGGAGGGCGCGAGCCATGGCGGCGCCTACCCCACCACCTTAAGCAGGCATCGCGCTCCAGCTGGGCGTGTGCGCGTGCGGAGCGGTCGCCGGGGCCCGGGCGTGCGCCGGAGGAGAGAGAGGCGCACGGGGTGGGCCATGCATCGCTGGAGCGGGTGTCGCGACTTTTTCTTTCCCTCACCTGATCAACCGCCCGCCGCGCCCGCCACCCCGGCCAAAGGCAGCCCGGGCGGCGGCTAAGGCGGCGCGGGGGAGGGTCATGGTTGGATGGCGCCTGTGAGGGGTGCGGAGAGCAAAGAAGAAGACGGAGTGTTCCGGCCGCCGCCGACGTGGGAAGAGTGGTGCACTACCTCAGCTTTCTCTCCACTTTTCTATATTCAACGCGGCGCGTCCAATAAAATAGCGGGAGAGCCGCGCACGTCCGCTCTAGGCACACCGGCAGGTGCCCTGGCGGACGCTTGACACAGCCCTATCCCCAGCGCTTCACGCCCACGAGGCGCACGCGCTTGGTCTCGCATCAAAAAGAGAGTGATGGCCGCGCCGCTGCCGCCCGCGCTAGAGGTGGAGGCGACAGAGTGCGTTTTGTTTTGTGTGTGTGTGTGTGTGTGCGTGTGTGTGGAGGGGGCATATCCTACACACGGCACGCCTGGGGGCGTGTGATAGGGGGGCAATGGCGACCGGGAGCGCGCGCGGCACACACACTTTTCTTTTCTCTCTCTCTCACAAAGAATCAACTCCCAACCTCGCTCGCTCTTCCTCTCTCTCTTCTCAAAGTGTCATCAAGCTCGTCCTCCAGTTCTGCAAGGAATACGGCCTGGCCTCCACCTTCTCCACGCTCACGTCCGAGGCGGGCGTGTCCCTGAACGCGGTGGACTCCCTGGAAGGCCTGGCCGCGGACGTGAAGGCGGGGCGGTGGGAGGCGGTCCTGCCCGCGGTCGCGGCCTGGCGCCTGTCCCCAGGGACGGCGGCAGCGCTGCATGAGCAGGTGGTGCTGGAGCTGGTGGAGCTGCGGGAGGGCGAGGCCGCCCGGGCGGTGATCAAGGGGTCGGCCGCGCTGGGCGGGCTGGCGGGCACCGATCCGCCACGCCTCGCGCGCCTGGAGCGGCTCGCCGCGGCTGCGGCCAGCGGCGGCGGCGGCGGCGCGGCCGCGGGCGGCGCCTCCTCGCTCGACCCGGCCTCGATTTTCGGGGCCGCCACCCCGCGGGCCTCCCGCCGGGCGGCCGTCGCGGTGGCCCTCGCCGCCGAAGCCGTCTCCCCGCCGCCAGGCCGCCTGCTGACCCTGGTGGGCCAGGCCCTGGCCGCCCAGTTCGGGGGCGGCGGCGGCGGCGGCGGGGGCGGCGGTGGGGATGCAAAGGCGGCGGCCGCGGGCTTCGACCTCCTCACCGGCACGGCCGCCCCGCTGCCGCCCTCCGAGGAAGCCCCGCCCGGCATCCCGGCTCTGGCCATCCGGTTCGGCCTGGGCGCCCACCCGGAAGCCGCGGCCTTCGCGCCCGGCGGCCCCGCCGCGGCCGCGGCCGTGCTGGCCACGGGCAGCGTGGACGGCCTGGTCGAGCTCTGGGACGCGCGCACGGGGGGCCCGGGCCGCGCGTCGGGCGTCCCGTCCTCCGCCCCGCCCGCCGACATGGCGCACGTGGCCCCCGTCCTGGCCCTGGCCTGGTCCGGCGATGGCGCCCTCCTGGCGTCCGGGGACAGGGACGGCAACGTCCGGGTCTGGAACCCTGTCACGGGCCGCTGCCTGCGCCGCCTGGACGGCGCGCACGCGGGCGGGGTGGCCGCCCTCGCCTTCGCTCCCGGCGGCACGCACCTGCTGTCCGCGGGGTACGATGCGACCGCCCGCGTGCACGGCCTGCAATCGGGGCGGGTGTTGCGGGAATTGAGGGGGCACACTGCGTACGTCCTCGCCCTCGCCGCCCTGCCCGGCGGCGGCCCTGCCGCCGGGGACGCCATCCTGACGGGCGCGGCGGACGGGTCTGTGCGGGCCTGGGATGGCAAGACGGGCGAGGCGGGGGCGGCGTTCCGGCCGCCGCCGCCGCCCGCCGCTGCTGGGGGCGGGGGCGGCGGCGGCGGCGGCCCGGGCGGCGCCGCGCCTGCTTCCAGTGACCAACCCATCGTCGCCATCCTCCCCCTACCGCCCACCACCCCTGGTCTGCCCGGTCCGGCCGTCCTGGTCGTCCCGCGTGCGCCCGCCGCGCACGTCATGACGCCCGCGGGCTCGGTGGTCCGCACCCTGGCCTCCGGCCGGCCGGCGGGTGGAGGGGGCGACTTTGTCGCGGCCGCCCTCTCCCCCTCCGGCGGCCTCGCACACTGCCTGGCCGAGGACGGCACCGTCTTCACCTTTGACGTGGGGACGGGGGCGTGCGTGTCCCAGCTGGCGGGCGCGGTGGAGGGCACGGCGGCGGAGGCGGCGCGCACGGCGGCGGCCGCGGGCAGGGTGTCGGGCGGTGGAAAGGCACAGCGAGGGGATGGCTCGCTGAAAGCCTCCATCCCGATCGGCCTCGCCCACCACCCCGCCCGCAACCTGCTGGCGACCTGGGCGACGGACGGCCAGCTGCGCATCTGGGTGCCAGGGACGGCGGCGACTTGAAGGAGAGAGAGAGAGATAGCTCTGGTCATTGTTTTTTTTTTCCACCCCCCCCCCCCCCTGCTACTGATGACCCCTCCCCCCTGTCTGCTGCTCCTCCTTCCACGCGACCGCCGCGGAGTACAGGCCGGCCCGGCTGACGCCCAGGGCTTTGGCCAGCGCTTTGGCTGCCGCGGTGGGGGGCACGCCATCGGACAGCAGGGAGATGAGGGCGGCCTCGGCGTCCACGGAGGAGGGGGGAGGCGGCGAGCCGTCCGCGTCCTCGCCCGCCCCGCCCGCCCCGCCTGCGCGCGCGCTCGCGCCGGGTGGCCTGCCGATCACGAGGGTGACCTCCCCCCTCACCCCCCCCCCCCCGCCCTCGCCGCCCCCCTCCCGCTCCTTGAAGGCGGCCGCCCCCTCCGCCAGCCCGCCCCGCCACCACTCCTCATGCCGCTTCGTCAGTTCCCGTCCCACCGCGCACTGGCGGCCCGGGCCCAGCGCGGCCGCGGCGTCAGACAGGGTGGCGGCCAGGGAGCGGGCGGGGACGTAGAGCACGACCGCTGCGTTGACTCCCCGCACCCTCGCCAGCGCCGCCCGCCGCGCCGCGGATTTAGGGGGCAGGAAGCCCAGGAACAGGAAGTCGCCCGCATCCAGCCCCGCCGCGGACAGGGCGGCCACCGCCGCGCAGGGGCCGGGGACGGGGGTGACCGCGTGCCCGGCCGCGGCGGCCGCCGCGACCAGGCCGCCCCCCGGGTCGGACAGGAGGGGCGTCCCCGCGTCGGAGATGAGGGCGACCGCCTGGCCGGCGCCCAGGCGGTCCAGCACGGCCGCGGTGCGGGCCGCCTCGTTGTGGGCGTGCAGGCTGACCAGGGGCGGGCGGGCGGCGGGCGGCGGCGCGGCGGCGGGGAGCAGGCCGGCCGGCCCCAGCGCGGCCCGCAGCGCGGCTGCCCGCGCCAGCAGGGGCCCGCTGTGGCGGGTGTCCTCGCACAGCACGCAGTCCGCGCCGGTCAGGACGGCCGCGGCCCTCGGCGTCAGGTCGTGCAGGTTGCCGATGGGCGTGGCGACGACGTACAAGCCGGGCGGCAGGGGCGGCAGCGGCGGCGGCGGAGGAGCAGCACCAGCGGGGTGAGGGGCGTGGCCAGCGCTGGCGCCGGCCGCGTCCAGGGCCGCACGCGCCTCGCTCACGCCCCCGCTGGCACTCGGCCGCGCCCCACCCCCGCTGGCGTGGGCCCGGCGCCGGGCGGTTGGACTGGTGGTGGCGCACCAGGCGGCCCGGCAGGCCGCCCGGGCGGGCAGGCGGAGGCAGTGCATTCGCCCGATGAAAGAAACAGTGGAGACCTCTTCATTCCTCGCTGCTGCTGCTGCTGTCTCCGCCGCAACCGCCACCCCGCCCGCCCGCCCGCGTCGACCGGATGTGCTCGTGCTCGTACGTCCGCCCGCACTCTGGACAGGGATCGGCGCCCTCCCCGTCGTCGTCCTCACCCTCCTCATCCGAAGAGGAGGCTCCGGCGGCAGCAGCACCAGCTGGTGGCTTCCTCGGCAGCACTCGCGCGGCCCTCAACCAGGCCACCACCCCGTCCTCGTCCGGCCCGTCCTCCCCTCCTCCTCCCCCACCCTCAGTCATGAACGCGGCGACCGGCGCCTTGGCGACCAGGGCCCCACCCCGGAAGGCGGCTAGGACGGGGACGCCCGCGCCGGGCAGGCCAGCGCCGGCCGCGACGCCCCGCGCGCCGGCTGGGACGCGCACAAAGCGGGGGGCGGCGGTGCCCCCTCCCCCTCCCTGGTCGGCCGCCAGGCCCGCCAACACCTCATCCAGCGCGGCCCCGCCGGGTGCCCCCGGCACGT
>Ga0315287_10003430_pt1 | contig 15261 bp, 10 predicted proteins | sample YL17G11_0_MG_FD_205037 | JGI IMG/M metagenome (GOLD analysis project Ga0315287, IMG submission 205037) | Sediment microbial communities from Yellowstone Lake, YNP, Wyoming, USA - YL17G11_0 | ecosystem: Environmental > Aquatic > Freshwater > Lake > Sediment | place: USA: Wyoming | collected... | reverse complement strand
CGCCGGCGTGCAGGCACAAATCAAGCACATGCTGATCTTCACCGACGGCCTGGTGCCACCCGCCGATTTCCAGGGCCTCACCAAGCAGATGACCGACCAGCGCTGGACGATCTCCACGGTGGCCTTCGGGCTGGACGCCGACACGACGTTTCTGCACGACCTGGCCAAGATGGGCAAGGGCAACTACTACGAAGCCAACAGCCTGCACGACCTGCCGAAGATCTTCACCCGCGAGGTGTTCCTCGCCAACCGCGCCACGCTCGATGAGGAGCCGTTCTTTGCCAAGCCTAACGGCGACAGCCCGCTGATCTCGGCGATCGGCTGGAGCGGCGCGCCGATGCTCTATGGCTACGTGGCCACAGCGCCTAAGGACAACGCACAGGTGCCGCTGCTGACCAAGAAAGGCGACCCGCTGCTGGCGGTCTGGCGCTACGGGCTGGGCAAGAGCGCGGCGTTCACCAGCGACGCCAAGAACCGCTGGGCGCGCGACTGGCTGGGCTGGAGCGGCTACGAGCGCTTCTGGACCGGCATGGCGCGCTGGATGCGCAGCGACCTGGACAGCAGCGGCCTGGACGTGCAGACGTCGCTGTCCGGCAACGAAGGCGTGATCCAGGTCAGCGCGCTGGAGAAGTCCGGCAAGTTCGCCAAACCCAGCAAGATCGAGGCGCACGTCACCGATCCCCAGCTGGGCAGCCAGACCATCACGCTGGACCAGACCGGTCCCGGCGAGTACTCCGGGCGCTTTCCGGTCACCGATAACGGCAACTACTTCGTCAACGTCGTGGAGATGGCGGACGACAGCTCGGGCCAGCCGCAGCCGGTCGGCGCGCAGGCCTCGGGCCTGGCCGTCTCGTACTCGCCGGAGTACCGCGACCTGCAGCCCAACACCTTCCTGCTCAGCCAGCTGCAGGCCAGCAGCCTGGCGCCCGAGGGCCTGAACCTCAGCGGCCTGTTCACCCAGGGCCGCAAGCCGGCGCGGCGGCTGGAAGACGCCTGGGAGCTGTTCACGCTGCTCGCGCTGTGCCTGTGGCTGCTGGACGTGGCGGCGCGCAGGCTGGTGCTGAGCTGGAGCGAGTGGCAGCTGGCATTCGCCACGGTGCTCAGCGGCAAGGCCACGCGCCGCGCTGTGGCGGTGCGCGAGAGCATGGGCGCGCTGCTTAAGGCCAAGAGCCGCGCCCGCGTACCGCGCGACGTCAGCGCCGATGCCGTGCAGGTGCGCGCCCGCCGCGAGAAACTGCAGCAGGATGCTGCCGCCAGCGAGCAGGCCAGCGGCAAGAAATCGCAGGAGCCAGCGGGCACGCCAGCCGGCACGATCGCCGCGACGCCGCCGGCCAAGCAGCGGCCGCTGCCCGAGGCTTCGATCTCCGAGCTGCGCCAGCGCCTGTCAGCCAAGGAGCGCGGCACGCCGACTGTTCAGCCGGGGCTGCCGACCATCGAGCCCGGCACGCGCGCTGCGCCGCCTGCGCCCAGGCCGCCGCAGCCGCCGCGCACGCCGGACCTGGGCACGCGCGAATTCACCAGCCGCCTGCTGGAGACCAAGCGCAAGCGCAAGCGGGATGACGAGGAGGACAGCAAGTGATGCGCAGCGCCCTGCTGATCTGCGCGAGCCTGGCTGTCCTGCTGGCGCTCGGGCTGCTCAGCGGATCGTGCGATCGCGGCAGCGCGCTGCAGACGCAGAAGCCCGCCAGTGGCAAAGCAGCGGGCTTCTCATCGCGGCCTGCGCTGGATGGCGGCGATGCGCGCGCCTGGTTGACGCCGCGCGGCAACGCGGGCGACAGCGGCTATTGCGCAGCGCAGCTCAAGCTGCCGCTGGCGCAGACCCCCGCCTGGAGCTACAAATACAGCGCCGCGCAATTCTCCGAATTCGCGCCGGCGAGCATCGTGCACTACAACGGCCTGCTGCTGATCGGCGCGGAGTGCCCGCAGGTGCTGGGCCTCGACGTCAAGAGCGGCCAGAAGATCTTCCAGCGCGACGTCTATGCGCACCAGAACCTCAAGCAGGAGAAGCTGGTCAACCTGTTCATCCACCCCCAGGGCCTGCTCACGGCCGGGGACGACCGCGGGCGCGTGTACTGCTGGGATATCGAGCAGCTCGCGGCTGCCAGCCCGGCGCAGCGCCCAGTACCGCCGCTGTGGCTCAGCGCTGAGCGGGTAATGCTTTACGCGGGCTGCGTGGCCTTCGGTGACAGCCTGGTCACCTACGGCAGCGGGAACGTCACCACGCTGGCGATCGCCGACGGCAAGCAGCAGTGGCAATATCCTGATCTATTACCGCTTTCTCTTGTTGACGGCATAGTCGAGTCGCAGGACGGCGTGATCGTGCGCTGGAGTCTGGCGGGCGATGTGGTCGCGCTGAATGGCGCGGATGGCGCGCTGCTGTGGAAGCTATCATTGGTCAGCCGCCCGTTCCGCGTGGTCACTGATGACGCGCGCGCGCGGGTGTACATCCCGACTAGCGACGAGTCGCTGCAGTGCCGCGATCTGCATAGCGGCGTGCTCAAGTGGAGCTATAGCTGGCGTGATCTTGTTTCCGACGCCGATCGCCAGCGGCTGGCCAGGGAGCACGGGCTGGAACGCGTTGTCGTCTGGCCTGCCGACATAATGGTGGGGCCAAACGGAGTCTGGCTCGCGCTGGCCAGCGGTGATGTGCTCAGCATGGCCGCGGATGGCAAGCCAGTGTGGCATGTGCGCCTGCCAACGCCGCTGTTCGGTGGCCTGGCCTTCGCGAACGGACTGCTCCTCGGCGAAGTCTATCTAGGCGAAGACATGCTCAGGCATCCCAGATTCGGCCCGCTGATGGGCCCGTTTAATCCTGCGCCACCCGACTGGGCGATCGTCCGCAATGCCAGCGCCAGCGAGCTGAAAAGCGGCATGTTTTTCCGTTTCGCCGTGCTCGACCTGCGCGACGGGCATCAGCTCGACAGCTTTGAGGTCGGAGCCGAGCCCGACATCCTGCCGTCGCCGACACCGGCCGGCGAGATGATCGTCTTTGGCTACCGCGATGCACCGGGCACCGGGCGCAGCGTGATCCTGAGTTACAATTGGCTGCAAGGAGGGACAGGCTAAGCCGTGTGGTCCATCGTCCACAAAGAGTACCGCCAGCGCGCCAGGGGCGTCGCCACGCTCGGGCTGATCATGACCTACACGATCATCCTCGGCGCGGTGGCGTTCTTCGTCTACGCCGGCAGCTATCCCGCGCTGTCGACGAACACGCGCACCTCGGGCGACGTGGGCCTGGCGATGAGCATCGCCGTGTTCATCGCCCAGATGATCATGGCGCTGCTGCTGTCGCTGTCGCTCAACGCCTCGACGATCGCCAGCGAGAAGGACCAGGAAACGTTCGACCTGCTGAACCTGACGCTGTTCAAGAGCTGGGAGATCGTCTACGGCAAGTTCGTCAGCTCCACGGGCTTCCTGTTCATCCTCGTCGTCACCGCGCTGCCGATCTACGCGCTGGCCTTCACCTTTGGCGGCGTGAGCCTCGAGGCGTTCTGGCAGCTGGCGGTGGTGGTCGCCGGCATGACGCTGTTCATCTCCAGCCTCGGGCTGCTGTTCAGCCTGGTCAGCGACGACGTGCGCACGGCCTTAAGCCGCAGCTTTCTGGCGATGTTCGCGCTGGCCTTCGTCACCGGCTTCTTCGGTGGCGCGCTGGTCGGCAGCTTCAACCAGACGCCGCCCAACGCCGTCACCTACTGGGTGGGGACGCTCTCGCTGCTGCTCAACCCGCTGTGGAGCGCCTGGGATGTCTTCAAGCCCTTCAGCCAGAACCTGAGCTGGCCGCAGCCGATGCCTCTCGCCGTGCCCTTCCTGCTGCAGCACCACCTGCTGTGGGCGATCGGCGCCGTTGCGCAGGCGCTGCTGGCGCTGGCGATCCTGGCCGTAACCACGCTGGTCTATCCGCGCTATCGCGCCAGCAAGAGCGGGAGCACGCCATGAGCCGCGCAGCCATCAGCATCGCCGTGATCCTGTGCGCCGCCCTGCTGTGGCTGAGCCCGCATGGCGCCTGGGCCAAGCCACCCGCGGGGATCAAGATCGACGCCGCCGTGGGCTATGACGGCATGGTGCAGCTTAGCCGCGTCAACCCCGTCGTCGTGGACATCGAGAACACCAGCCAGGCGCTGAACCTCTCGGGCGACCTGGTGCTGTCGTACAACGACGTCGAATACACGACGAAGCTGGAACTGCCCACCCCGTCGAAGAAGCGCTTCTTCCTATACTTCCCCTGCGACAGCTACCCGCCGACGCTGACGCTGATCGTGCGCACCAAGGCCTACACCGAGCAGTTCACGCTCAGCGCGCTGTACAAAACCGTCGACTCCGTGGACTTCAGCATCCTCGTGCTCACGCAGCAGAGCGGCAGCCTGGGCGTGATCAACCAGCTGCCCGGCGTGCGGCTGTTCCGCGACGTCTACCAGTACAAGACGACGCAGCTCGGCAGCTCCAAGACCTTCGTCTCCTATGCCGACTTAAGCGAGATCGATCCCAACCCGAAGTACTTCAGCCGCGCCGATACCATCGTGCTGGCGGACATCGACTACCAGCAGGTTACGCCGGAGCTGGCCGCGGCGCTGAAAGCCTGCGTCGCGGGCGGCACGAACGTGATCTTCTCGCTGGGGCTTAACCAGGCCGCGGTGATGGCCAGTCCGCTGGCCGACCTCTGCCCGCTGAGGTGCTCGGGCACGGTGCAACTGGGCGATCTCGGCAACTTCGGCCAGCGTTACCACATCGATACCAAGGGCGCGCAGTCCACCTTCGCCGTCGGCCAGCCGGTGCCGGGCGCCGAGGTGCACGAGTCGGCCGGGCGCTACCCGGCGGTGGTCAGCAAGCAGCAGGGCAGCGGCATCGTCACCGCGCTGGCCTTCGACGTCACGGCCGTGCCGTTCAAGCAGAACTCCGCGCTGGCGCCGCTATTTGTCGACAACGCACTGACCGTCAGCAATTCCGTCGTCGTCACCAACTGGTTCATCCACCCGGAGAACGTCAAGAATGTGCTGAGCAGGTTCCGCGAGGGCCGGCCGATGATGCCGTCCTTCGTGCTGCTGTTCCTGGTGCTGTACATCGTGCTCATCGGGCCGGCGAACTTCCTCATCCTTTCGCGGCTCAAGCGCCGCACGCTGGTGTGGACCACCATCCCGCTGATCATCCTCGGCTTCAGCTACCTCGGCATGGCCACCGGCTACATCTACCGCGGCAGCTCCAACGTCACGGCCTACTTTCAGGAGCTGCACCTGTTCCCCGGCGAAGCCTATGCGCCCTACCAGACGGTGATGCTGCTGTTCACCGCCGAGCGCACGACCTACAAGCTGGAAGTGCCGGATGCCTCGGCGTTTCTCTACGCCGACCTGCCCGAGGCGATCGAAACCCGCTTCGGCGGCAATCCCGGCGGCGGGATGCGCGGCATCTTCGGCGGGCGCATCGACAACAGCAAGCTGCCGACAGTGGACGCCACGCAGGGCAAGTGGACCTCGAAGAACTACTACTACCAGGGTTACCTGGGACTGCAGGCGAGCGTGAACGCCGAGCTGGCAGCCTTCCGCGTCAACCAGGGCCTGGCGCAGCTGGTGGGCACGGTGACGCTGGACCTGCCCTTCGACCTGTATGACTGCTACCTGTTCGACGGCCAGAGCTCCAAGCACCTCGGCAACGTCGCGGGCAAGGGCAGCTTCGCGCTGTGGAGCCAGATGGGCTCACCGGCCGGCGAGTTGAACCCGGACAACTACCTCGTCGCCCAGCGCAGCGAGCTGGGATCCCAGCAGCAGCAGGCTTCACGCCTGGGGCAGCGCTACCGCGACGAAGTGCTGCTGGTGGGCTTCACCGAGCAGATCGAGGCGCAGGCCAAGTTCGACCGCCCGCACAACGAGCACTGCCTGACGATGGTCGTGCTGCACCTGCCGGTGAAGGTGAGTATCGCCAACACCGGCAAGCCCGGCGTGGTGCGCACGCGGATCACCGGCGGCGCGGGCTTCGAAGTCAACGAGCCGTACTACGGCTACGGCTACCAGGCCGCGGATACTGACCGCCTGAGCTACCGCCTGCAGGCCAACGGCTACATCAACGCCTGCTACGAAGTGGGCGGCGAGCTGTCCAGCAGCCCGCACCTGCTGCTGCACATGGAAGGGCTGAGCGGCACCAACCGTGAGCCGCTGACGGACATGGCGGGCTGGCTGGCCGTCGACGCCTGGGACGGCAAGCAGTGGCAGGAGGTCGACATCAAGCCCAACGAGATGGTGCTCGACGTGCCCATCGGCGGGCTGCTCGACAACAAGCGCCAGGTGAACCTGCGCTTCCGCGCCATCGGCGAGTTCTTCATGCAGATCCCCTGGGCGGACGTGTATTAGGCCTTAGCAGGGGCCTGCGATGTAACGCCCAGTTGGTAGGGGCGCAGCCATGCTTCGCCAATCTTCGGCGGCAAGGCTGGCGGTGTGTTATACGTTTAGTGCGGGTGGGATGTAAGAGCGGCTGCGCGGCGGTCGATGTGGGGACCGAAACCGGCAGCTGGATTACTGGAGGTATGCGATGAGACTGCTTCTCAGCATCGGCGCACTGGCTGCGCTGCTACTCTGCACGACGATCCTTGCAGGCTGCGGAGGGGGTACGACAAGCGCCACTCCCGCTCAGCCCGCCATCACCGATACCGCGGCGCAGGATGCGCAGGTGGACAGCCCGGCAACTGCGGGCGAGGCGGCGGATGAGTCGCTGCCCAGCGCCAAGGCGGTGCTTAACGATCCGGCGCTGCTGGCCGGCGTGCCCGCGCCGGCGGGCGTGGACGTGCTGGCCTGGGCCGCGCTGACACATGAGCTGGCGCGCGTGCTGGGAGCGCGGGCGTCCCTGCCCGTGATTCCGCAGCACTCACCCGCAGGGACGCGGGCGCTCCTGAAAAACACCTCCACGCCGCCGGCGGGCGAGGGCTCGGCGGCGCAGCTGTTCTACTATCCCGCCAACGCGATGCTGAGCTGGGGCTACGCCTGCCAGGGCGACTACGACCAGAACGGCGAGGTGAACATCGCCGACTTGACGCCGCTGGCCCAGCACCTCGGCGAGGTCAGCGCCGGCGCGCCCGGCTCGCCCTTCCCGCCGTCCAGCCTGGACAGCGTGATCGACGGCGACGCTAATGGCGAGATCAACATCGGCGACGTCACGCCGCTGGGCATGAACTTCGGCGCGCGCGTAGCGGGCTACCGCGTCTATTCCAGCGAGCGCGCTGACGCGCATCCCGGCGATCCTGACGAACCCAACGGACCCGGCACCTCGTGGCTGGCGGCCGTCGCGCTGGACGTGAGCACGAAGCCCACGGCAAGGCGCCAGCTCAACCTGCAGGTCGTGCCCACGTATACGCTGCAGTACTACTGGGTACGGCCGTATGATGGCGCGCTGGACGGCGCGGCGAGCAACGCCGTGGAAGTCGTTGTTCCGCCTAACATGCCGCCTACAGCAGCGCTGACGCCTTTCGGCAACACAGCAACGATGGCGCACATCGTCTGGGACGCCAGCGCCAGCAGCGATGCCGAAGGGCCGCTGGTCAAGTACGAGTGGGACTTCGACAACGACGGCGTGTACGAGTACGACGTTACGGCGCAGGATGGCACCGGCTCCGGCACTACTCCCGCCAAGCAGGACTATTATTACTATGACGCCGGCACGTACAGCGTCGGCGTGCGCGTCACAGACGGCGATGGCCTGACAGCCACCACTGCGGCAATCGTTACCATCACCCAAGCGCAGGCGTGGCACGATGCCACGCCGGACGCGGAAGGTCAAGTGCCGGCGATCATGGGACTGCAGGACCACGATCCGAAACTGCTGGAAATCGAGCAACGTCCAGCGCTGATCTACCGCAGGCTGCTAGCCCAGCACAACGATGAATACGACACGGACGTGGTCCAAGCGTATTTGATCGCCAGTGATTCAAGTGGTGAACTGTGGCCTGCACCGCAGCTGGTGCCTGGCACAGCTGATTTTAGCTATGCGATTGCTGTGGAAGGACTGCCCGCAATCGTTGCCAGCTTGTACAAGGATTACTCCAACCAGTCGCCCCCTAGCCAATGCAGTGAAGAGCACTGGACTGTCTATCTGCGGGCAGTGGATACAAGCGGCACTTCTTGGCCAGTACAAACCGCGATTTCCAACTGGCGCTGGAACGCCGATCACACAGCTTGGGAAGGCACCCGCTTGGACTACATCTATACCTGTTTGCTCGTGGGAGGTTCGCCAGCGTTGATTGGCCGCGTAGGCAACCTGCCCCAGGAAAATCCCTACAATGTGTTGATACGTTCGCTGGATTCATCTGGTAGTTCCTGGCCGGTGACCTTTCAAGCTATCGCGCCACCTCTTGCCATCACAGGTGCAGATCTTGAATCCATCGCTGGCAACCTCGCGCTTTTGCAGCAGGTGAATGGCGAGGATGTCCTGTTCTCGGGCTCCACTGATACCGCAGCAACTAGCTGGGACAAGCCAATACTAGTTGACCGCTTGGAGAAGGCAGGTAGCCTGTTCTGGCTGCTAGAAGTATCAGGATTTCCCGCTGCTGTGTACTATGACTCTTCAGTTTCTGCTTTGAAATACCGCAGGTCGCTTGACGCAGAGGGGAGCGCATGGGCTGATGCAGTAGTGCTCTCTGCAGAGGCCGACAGCGACTGCCGAGCCTTCCTTGCAGGCGGACGGCCTTGCGCTGTCTTTCGTAGTCGCATCGACGGGCAGGCGATGCTCATCGCGGCAAATGATAGCCTGGGCAAGCGCTGGGGAATTGAGTCGGTTATTCCTAGCTTGCCCGATAGTTCGTCACTTCGACTGGCTTACCTGCCGTGCGCGGCCATCGCTGGTTTGCCTGCCTGCGTTTACGACACAGACTCGCATCTTCATTACGTTTCCTATCACTAGTAGCAAGCATGCAACATTGGGACGCAGACCAAGGATGCCTCTTGGGCCGCTTTCGTGAATTGTTGCTTTTCTTGGCTAGCTGGTGTAACCACTCATCCGGGCTGGCTGAGACGAATGGCAAACCATTCGACATCGACGATGGACACCCCCACAAATGCAGGATTAGATGTTCCAAGTACAGTCAATGTCGCCCGCAGGTTTTCGCTCGTCCAACTAGCCCAGTTCCCAATATTGTACGCGTAAGCTACAAACCAGCTATTGGGTCCTGCTAATGTCCTCCAATCTCTCACGGGTGGAGGAGGAGGATGCGCTGGCGCATTCAAGCCGATGTAGTTGCCAGATCTATCGTTAAGGCTGAAATATACCGCATCGAACACGTTTACGTTTGCCACGGACAAACGGAACTTTACCCACGCTTCTACGGTATTCCAAGTTGCAGCACCGGAGTGATTTGGCGGCTGTGCATCTGTATATAGATTCAGTAGCCTTGAGAAGACTGTTCCCACGGCTAGCTGGCCTCCGACTGTCACATGCTGACCGTTTGAACACGAACGCCATGACCAGCGCGCATGGCAGTCAGCAAGTCTGCTAGGCTCAAAGCTTAAGACGTTCGGTGTGAACACGACCGACGGAAAGGCCGCGAGGCAGGCTTGGTCTGCTGCAGGTTCAGTAGGCCATCCACTGAAATTCCACTGAACGTTGAATTCCTGCGGAACATTCAAGGGGGGCGAGCTAGTGAGCAAAGGGCCGTTCGGTCCCCCGCCTGTTGCCGGGATAAACCACAGATGGTCAGCCATAAACTACCTCCAATGCAGAAGTTTGAAAATACGCCTTCCACCGCCCCTAGCTGTGCATTAGATTGTACCCGCGGTTTGGCAAGGGGGGGGGGTGAGATGGAGTCTCATTTAAGCGCAGACAACAAGTATAGCGGACAAAATATCTGCCCCACCAAGACGGGCGAAGCATGGCTTCGCCCCTACTAAGATGGCGGGCGCGGAGTCCCGCCCTACCGCGCTACACGCCGAGGTCCTCGCGCTCGATGCCGACCTGCTCATAGAGCGGGAAGGCCAGCCAGAACAGCCAGCAGTCGAGCAGCGCGACCAGCGTGCTGGCCACGCCGCAGGGCCACAGCTGGCTGTCGTGCGAGTAGGTGTAGACGGCGTAGAGGATGCCCAGCAGCAGCGTCACCGCGCCTACCACCCACAGCAGCCGCGCCGTGCCGCCGGCGTCCAGCGTGAACTGCCAGCGCAGCGATTCGGAGGTGTCCATGTCCCAGTAAATGATACCGAGTATCAGCTGGTAGGCGCCGCCGATGATCAAAAACCACGTCACCTGGTAGGAAAAGCCGATCATCCCGTGCTCGAAGCCGCGGAAGATGCCCACCGGCCCGCCGTACTCCTGGGCGATCCACGGCAGGCGCGGCACGTTGAAGAACACGAGGATCGCGACGATGATGCCAGTGATGAGGTAGGCGACGCGCACAGGGCTTATTGTAGCGCGGCCGCGGCGCGGGTGGCGCGGGTGGCGGGAAGCGGCCCAGGGCGCTTAGCTCAGAGCGTCGCCCACTCGGTGCCCAGCAGCGTCTGCTCGGCGGTCAGGCCGCGCGCCTCGCCCTCCAGCTCCCAGAGGATTGTCCACGTCACGACGAAGCTGGAGCCGGGGTTTTCGATTGCCGCCTGCGCGTCGGCCACGTTAAGCGTGCCCGCCAGCGCCACGTTGCTGATGCTGGGATCGCTCGAGATGACTGTCATGTTCACCGTCGCCTCGGCGCCGTTCACGGTCACGGTGCCGTCGCCGTCGCTGAAGTTGCTGCCGGCGCCGCTCTGCCAGGACGTCGCCGCGCCGTCCAGCAGCGTGTAGCCCGACGCTGTCAAGTCGTAGTCGCGGCCGCCGGCGATGTCGCGGGCCACGCTGCGGGCGTCGGAGTCGGCGCCATCCGCGCCGCTGAAGTTGCTCAGCGCGCCGCCCTCGAAGCTGCCCGCGCGCTGGTTCAGCGCCGTGTCGCCGCCGCAGGCGGCAAGCAAAGCCGCCAGCGCGAGCACGCTGAGGAACGTTGCGATGTGGATTCCAGTTCTCATGTGAGCCAGCATAGCATCAGGACGCAGCGCGGCGCACGCTGTTCGGGAGGCGCGGGATCGCCGGGGCGCCGCGCGGCGGCTAGGGCGTGGCTTGAAGCAGCGTGTAGTCGTAGGACTCGCAGGACAGCTCCTGCAGCGCGGAGACGTCCACCGCCGTGGCGCCGTAGTAGCCGGTGGCGCGCCAGGAGACGGAAAGCGGCTGCGCGGCGCGGCCGAGATAGAACGTCGCCGCCGGGTCCATGCCGTTAAACGACGCGGGCCGCATCGCCGACAGCGCCTGCAGTGCCGCGGTGTTGCACTCCGCGACGCTGAAGCTGCCGGAAAGGCGCAGGCCGTTGTGCGCCGGCCCGCCGCCCAGCTCGATGGTCATCAGCGCCGTGTCGCCGTCGATGGTGATCTGCCCGTCGGGCAGGCGCGAGCTGACGCCCGAGCCGGAGGTGGGGTCGTCGTTCCAGGCCGAGGAGACGTAGAAGCCGCCGCTTAAGACGCGGCGCGTGCGGTAGTCCACGAGGTAGAAGACGATGCCGTTGATCGTGTACTGCAGCGCCTCGCGCGCGGCGCTGTCCAGCGCGCCCGGGCCGCTGTAGTTAAAGGTGTCGCCGCTGCGGAACAGCGAGCCTTCCTGGTGCTGCGCGGGGTTCGCCGCCCCGCCGGCACCGCAGCCGGCGAGTGCGAACAGGCCCGCGGCGGCCCACAGCGCGCACACTGCCCAGCGGTATGCCTGCGTGAACGCACCAGCCTGCCCCTGTAGTCTCACCATTGAGTTATACCCGCAATCGCGCCGCGGCGCCAGCCGACCGGCAAATGCCGCCGGCGCTTAAGGGGCGAGACTTGTCTCGCCCTTCCCGGAGCGCGGGATTGTAGCTTGAGCCCGGTGCGCGGGATTGTATCCCGCCTTTAAAGAGCGGCTTACAAAGCCGCGCTCCCCAGCGCTGCGAGATGAGAAGTCGGGGTATAATCCCCGCGCGGGCGAGTGGCGAAACTGGCAGACGCGCTGGCCTTAGGAGCCAGTGGAGCAATCCTTAGGGGTTCAAGTCCCCTCTCGCCCACCACTGTCATATGACGAGCGTCGTCTAGATACTGATTCACAGGGTGTGATGGCAGCAGCGGCACTCCCAGGAGGGCCATATGAGTACGTACCAGATCGCCGTCGTCGTCGGCAGCCTGCGCCGCGACTCGATCAACCGCAGGCTGGCGCTGGCGCTTCAGAAGCTGGCCCCGCCGGAGCTTGAGTTCAGGCACGTCGAGCTCGGCGAGCTGCCGCTGTACAACATGGACGAAGAGGCCAATCCGCCGGAGTCCGTCAAGCGGCTGAAGGCCGAGATCGCGGCAGCGGCGGGCGTGCTGTTCGTCACGCCGGAGTACAACCGCAGCATCCCCGGCGTGCTGAAGAACGCGCTGGACCACGGCTCGCGCCCCTACGGCAAGAGCTGCTGGCAGGGCAAGCCCGCCGGCGTCATCGGCACCTCGGGCGGGGCGATCGGCACGGCGCTGGCGCAGCAGCACCTGCGCAACATCCTCGCCTACCTGGATATGCCGACCATGGGCCAGCCCGAGGCCTTCATCCACACCAAGGAAGGGCTGTACGACGCGGACGGCAACATCGGCCCCGCCAGCCGGCAATTCCTCGAGGGCTGGATGCAGCGCTTCGCCGCCTGGGTGGCCAGGCACGCGGGCTAGCGCCGCCGGTGGGACCGGACTCCGCGCCGGCTGGTAGAGCAGGCAGTATGCAGTAGGCAGTAGGCAGCTAGAGAATGAGGGTAGCGGCGGCCGCCGTGCCGCCGTATTGCGGAGCGCAGGCTGCTGGCCTGCATCTTCTCTTCGTCGCCGCTGGTAATTGTGCCGGCCCGTCTATGTTCGTAGGGCGGGATGTGAATCCCGCCGTCCGAGCCCGCAAGGCGACAGCCGGGGGAAGACGGCACGCTTCACAGCGTGCCCTACTCAAAGACGGGCGGCCACAGTGGGCCGCCCCTACTGGGATACAGAGCGGTGGCGCTCCTTGAAGCCGGATGCTCTACTGCTCCACCGACAGCGCATACTGGAAGTTGTTGAAGATCACTCCATTCCAGCCGTACACGCGCATGTAGTAGACCTGCGAGGTCAGTTCCGCTGAGGCGAGCTCCCCCGTTTCCGTGCTGATACTCCTGCCGTTGAACCAGGCGTCATTCAGACTGGGTACCAACTGCGCATAATGGCGCATCTCATCCAAGGAGAGGGGTCTGATGTAGACGTCACCCGGCGAGGGAGTAGCGGCGTTGAGCCGCGGCCATTGGTCGGTAAGAGGATTGAGAAACTCGCGCAGGTTGCTGTCGCTGGCGTTTTCCATATCCCTTACCTTTCTGATCTCGACGTCCGTAAACGTAGCCGGGATAGTCCCGTACTGGCTGTAATAGTTATTCACTATGCCGAAGATCGCCGATGTCCATGGCTGCAAACCTGCGTCTGAACCGTAGTCGGAAGTCGTTGCCCCAGCTACGATGTACTTCTCCTCAGCAGTCAAGGAAGAAGCTGGCGGGTGATTGCCGGGCCCGTCGAACGTGATATCGCCCATGCTGTACTCTGCGGGATACCCGTTGTGTTCTCCATAGACACTATCGAATATGGAGTTAGCTTCGTGTCCATGCACCGGATGCGTCCATTGTGCAGCACCCGAAACTACAGCGAAAGTCATGGCGGTGGAAATGCTCAATATAACAACCAAATATATCCTCATCAGATTTACCTCCTTCACAATCTTAAAAGCGGACAGCTCGGACGCGGAATCTAAATCGCTGGTCCTATTGGAGACGACTGCTACAGACACACGTCGCAGGCTGTAGGTTCCCCGAACGGGATGTGAATCCCGCCGTCCGAGCCCGCAAGGCGACAGCCCGGGAAAGACGGCACGCTTCACAGCGTGCCCTACGCGAAGAGCGGACTGCCAGTCCGCGCTCCGGCGGCCTAGCTGGCGAGGACGTAGTCCAGCGGCTTGAAGAAGCTGGTGGACTTGTGGTAGACGAAGAGCACCTTGTCGCGCGGGCCGCTGCGGTTCTTGATGATGTCGGCGACGATGAACTCGCTGCTTTGCGACTGGAACTCCTCGGTCAGCTTGTAGCGCTCCTCGAAGGTCCGCAGGCGCTCGGCGACCTGGCTGAACTGCGCCTCCTGCGGCGTGCCGGTGAGGTGCGTCTTGAAGTGGTCGCGCAGGTTGAGCAGCGTGGCGCCCTGGCGCAGCAGCACCATCACCGAATCGGCGAACTGCGTGGAGTAGAGCAGGCTGCGCACCGCCGGGTCGTTCTCGGAGAGCTCGCTGGCCATCGCGCGGTGCACCACGTACTGCTCGAAAGTAGCCAGCACGGTGATGTCCAGCTCGCGCGCCAGCGCCTTGAGCCGGCTGGTCAGCGTGTCGACGTCCCACTGCGCCATCTGCCGCGAGGTGCCCTCGCCGCCCAGCGCGCCCTCGGCCCACATCGCGCGCATCATCGCCACCATCAGCTGCAGGCTGTCGATCACCAGCAGCATGTTGGCGGTGCGCGCGGTCTGCGCCTTCAGCTCTTCCTTGCGGTCGTGGATCAGCTGGGCCAGGCGCGCCATGTTGCAGGCCGCCGCGCCCTCCAGGATGATGATGTTGTCGGCGAACTTCTGGTAGCTCTCGTAAGCGGCGAAGATGCGCCGGTTGAAGTCCTTGTCCTCGTAGAGCTCGTTGGGGCTCTGGCGCTTCTTGTCGATCTCGCCCACCGAGATGCGGCCCAGGCTGCTTAAGCTGCGCTTGAAGACTTCCTCCACGCCGCGCTGCAGCCCGACGAACAGGCACTGCACGCCCTGCTCGGCGGCGACGTGGTTCATCAGCTGGAGGGCGAAGGAGGAGGTGCCGCTGCCGGGGAAGCCGGCGACGACGTAGAGCTGCCCGGGGTACAGCCCGCCGGCCAGCGCGCGGTTGAGGTGCGCGCTCGGCGTCACCAGCACCTGGCGGCTCTCGTCGAACAGGCGGCGCAGCAGCGTCGGCGCCAGCTCCTTGAGCGAGGCGATGTCGGCGCGTTTTTCGCTGACGCGGTAGAACAGCGAGGCGATCTTGTCGCTCTCATCCAGCGAGGCGTCGCGCACCAGGCTGGTGCGCACGGAGCCGAAGAACTCGCGCGCCTTCTGCGAGACCTGCAGCCAGCGCTCGCGCGGCGGCAGGTCGGGGCGCCGGAGCGAGAATTCGTGCAGGCGCTGGTAGGACATTTTCTTGAAGGCCGCGTAGCTCATGCGGATCTTGTAGATCTCGCGCGCGCCGGCCGACACCGGCGTGCCGGCAACGTTCGTCAGGTAGTCGTGGCGGTAGACG
>Ga0315287_10003429_pt1 | contig 15261 bp, 18 predicted proteins | sample YL17G11_0_MG_FD_205037 | JGI IMG/M metagenome (GOLD analysis project Ga0315287, IMG submission 205037) | Sediment microbial communities from Yellowstone Lake, YNP, Wyoming, USA - YL17G11_0 | ecosystem: Environmental > Aquatic > Freshwater > Lake > Sediment | place: USA: Wyoming | collected... | reverse complement strand
TAACTCGAAAAAAACAACCCATTTGTACAATTTGTGATGGAGAAACTGCAGTCTGACAGAAATGCAGGGATATTTCTGACCTCAACTGATACAAAAGTACAGTTGAAAATAGTCATGCAACAGCCTCGTATGCATTTTTTATTGATAGCGTCCCCGCTGTGATACTATAACTTCCCTTTAGTTCGCGACAGCAGAAACAGGGAGATTCACGCAGAATTGTTTCCCTGAAATTTTTTTTTTGATCGGCCAGCGGACTGAAACATAAAAGAGATGGAATGGCGGTATAACAATAGAGAGAAAGATTTATTTGGGGTTCTGATGGAATTGATGTTAGATTAAATCGTGTTTTTGGTGTATGTTACATAATCACCTCGATGTTTTAAATAAAATATAAATAATACCTGTTCACATCATCATATTACCACGTGCCCCTGCTCTTATTAAAAAGAGGCGGCACTACCAGAATGATCAGTATGGAAAATTACCGTTCAGCCAGGGTGAATAATCATGAACAGGATAAAGAAAAATAAACCACTGATTTCTCCGGATGTAAAATCATTTCGGGTGGTTCGAAGGCTCAATCTGAACAATACCTACATGCCTTTAAAGATCGGTATAATTACGGGCTATATTATCATTGGCATGTTTTCTGCGTCCACTTCCATGTTCGGGATTCTGATAGGGATGTTGGTCCGGATTTCCGGTTTATAATTATTTGCTCTTCTCCGATTTCAGGAAATTACGTAATCATCTTACGTTTTCTCATTCTCAAAAATTAAAACCCTTTAAGGTACTATTCCCGGATTCATCTTCAGATGAGATGTTTTTTTAGTTGCTGGATAGTGCAAACGCCAGGAGAACGCATGCAGTATATGTCAACCGGAGGGACGGCCTTCCTCGGTGATCATGAAATCCGGGCCGATCGGGTACATGGTCAAACCGGCGTGTTGAAGAACCTGTCCCATATCGCCCAGCGTCGGTTAAGTGACGGGAAAAATGTTCAGCAGAGAATGCAGGAGGGTATTGTATCACAGGCACTACCCCACACCACTGCCGGTCTGAAAATATCCCGTTTTAAAAAAAATATTTCCAGAAAAAATTTTAAAAAAGGAGTGATCCCAGGAGTCATACCATTAATGGGATGGTCGGTCATCCTTCTTTACTTCTCCACCATCTGCTTCTTCAGCCCGGTTGAAATCTTTGGTCAGGTCCTGCTGTATCTTCTGGCGTGATGCATTCAGTTTAATCTGGTTAAAAACCGTGAAGAAATTGACACCCAGCACAACGATCACCAGCATCAGGCTCACCCAGAGCATCGACCCCTTTGCAGACAGGAACGCTGCCCAGAGAAGAGCGACAAATGAGATCAGGTAAAACATGATCCACGTCCGAAGTACCGGCAACTCCATACTGATCCTTTATTCGCCGGTGGCATTAAAATAACCGGGTATTGATTCCACCGGAGGAACGCAATGCAATGGATACCATAGTAATCTCATTTGGGTACCAGGACCATCGGCATTTTATAACACCCGGGATAACACCGTCACAGTTTTTATAGGAAGTAAATCAGTACTCTGTGTGGAAAAAGGAGACTTCCTGATTTTTGCAGCTGGTATTGCCACCGTTATGGTGATCGCGATCCTGGCAAACCCGCAGTCCATTTCCGGGTTTACGCCATCAGTTCCGGTCGCAACACCTGTCCTTACTCCTGCCTTTACTCCCTCCCTTACTCCACTGCCCGTCCTCACCATCATCACTCCCACCAACAGTGAAGCGACCCCCTCCTCACTACCTACTGACGCGCCTCAATACAGGATCTTTTATTCGGACAAACCGCTCTCGTACCCGCTCTTCAAGCTCCCCGAAAACATGGTGACATACGGGGCGTCGGATATTCTCAAGCGTGACCAGGACATGGTCCCTTTCGCATTTATTGAGGACAAACGGGGCGGTCTCACGCAGAAATTCAGCATTCCCTATCCCATCTGGGTACTCAACATTACGGTTACGGCAAATACCAGCCCGCAATATGGAAACTTCCGCATGGTGCTCTGCTCTGCTTCAAATGGCACCATCATAAAAGGATTGGAGATCCTCAACCGGGGAACCGCATACCGGATCGTCCAGACATCCAATACGGATCTCTATATGATCATCACTACTACGTCTATCGACCGCTACAGGATCACGTTCGAGACACCGCGTACCTATTACGATACCTACCGGCCACAGTAGCGGATACATTCACTCCCGTAGTATCACAAAAAGGAATATGCCGGATAGTACCGCCGGGTTTTTTCGTCTAGATTTTTTCAACGGTAACCCGCACGCGATCACCGGCTTTTAACAGGTGCCCTTTTGGAATGTCAATATTAAACCAGAGAGCATTCGGGTTCTCCTGGGTTGGATCCTGGGACATCAGGCAATCCTTGTACTCATTGATGTCTGCAACGAACTCTATGTCGGATTCAAACTCCAGAACTTTTGCCATGATAAAAAGAAGAGAAGAAAGGGCGGTATTCAAATCGCCCGCGGCGTGACCATCCACGTCGTACTGTTCGAATAGCTCCAACGAATGATGTCGAGTTCCTTGCAGATGTCAGCAAGGATCGCCATATTTGTTCCAACCTCTTTTGGGGATAACCCGAGTTCTTTTGCAATGTATTTTGATTTGAAATAGTGTTTCCCCTTGGTTATACCCAAGTTGAGGTACTGGACGATTTTGTGCTGGGTTTCGTTATACGTCTCACGTATTTTTTTTGTGGTTGACATGTTGTTCCTCAGCATTTAAAACTCATATAGGTCAGCATGTATATATATATATCTGATTGTTGTGTCAAAAATTCGGTCTTTTTTCTCTCGCTGCCCAGATAATCTGACCAGAAATAATATATCAGGCGCTCCGGTTGAGCTGTTTTTCGTGCACTTTGTTAATACGGGATCCAGGCATTTTGGGAGAATTTTTGAGGAGTTTTTTAAAAAAAGAGATACATTTTTTATGATTGTACCTTCGCTTCAGATATTTTTGTGATCAATGCTTCGAGCACCACATCGCGCATGCCTTCCACAAATTTGATGCTGCCAACAACAAGGTGTCCACCACCGCTGATACCGCCCCCGGGGATCTCATTCCTGAGTTCCCGGACCATGCGGGGGATATTCATGAGCACGCCACGTGAACGCAGTACCGCAAAGTCCGGACCAAAGCCAATGGTCACAACAGGCTTACCCGCATTCTTTTTGCAGAGCCGGTCATGCACCTCGCCCGAAGTCTTGCCAGGAGGGGGGAACGTGAACTTGTGGGCATGGATCTCCACATCAATACAGAAAAGATGTGCATCGTTTTTGAGCACTCGTGGAACAACATGAGGCATGCAGGCGCTCATCTGGTCCTCGATCATCGTATTGGCACCTTCAACAAGAAGTGCGACAAGTTTTTTGTGCCGGTCAGGATTTCCGGTCAGGTTCAGGATATCCTTGATAATCTCCCTCCCGTCATTGAACCGGAGCCAGAACTGCTCGTAGTCAAGCGCAAGGGCGATATCCTTGCATGCAGATTCAGGGTACTGTTCGCGGACAAGAGCAAGGAAAAGGGCACGTTCCGCAGCTTCGCTCCGGTCACCCACGCCAGCCACTGCCGGAAGGTGCCGGATGAAGGATTCAACGTTTGGATTGATCATCCGTGCGACTTCGGTGCCGAGCATGCCCGCAGTAATCCCGAAATCTCCCCCGACATGGTAGGGGTTGACATGGGCTTTGAGGTACTTATCGATGGTTGCATCAGGATGGTGATGGTCGATCACCACAAAGGGAATATCATAAACGCTGGCAATCTTGTAGGCAGGTTCATCCTCTTCTGTTGAGCCATTGTCGGTGAGAAGCACCAGCGGCATCTTCTGCCCGAAGCGGATGTGGTCCTTTAACGAAAAGTCGAGGTCCCGGGTGATATCTTCAATCTCATAGAAGGGTGCTTTTGACGGGGCACGTTTGAAGAGGAAGTGATCCGCATCAAAGTCACCGCCGCTCTCCCTGATGAGCGAGACCACGGCCTGTTCTATCGCCACTGCTGAACAGATACCATCAGCATCTGCATGATGGCGCAGGATGATCGGCTGCGATGTGAAGACCGCTTTCCGGATAATTTTTGCAATCTTCTTCATCTCAGGGCGGAGTTTTTCCAAGACATCGCTTTTTACCAGCAGCGGAATATTTTCCGGTTCGGAACGTGCATCCAGCGCTTTTTCAATCCTGAGTTTTACCGTGGCCGCATCTTCATCAGAAAGGACGGACAGGGAGTCAACTTCAATCTGCAACTGGTTATTGCGCATCATGACTTCGCCAATGATCCGGACAATATGGTCCAGCTCGGCTTCGGGATACGCCCGGACCCCGGCTTCTATAAATGCTGCCGCATTCTGGGTCCCGGTTTCGTCAACGATAGTAAAGATGGTTGGACCGCTGGTCTGTTTGATCTGGGAGATCTCTCCTTCAATCGCCACGGTCTTTCCCACTTTATCCCGCAGGTCAGCGATGCTTACTGTAGTGGACTTGCGGTCTACGGCCTGCACCTGGTACACCTGGAGTAAGACTTCTTCCAGATCGATATTGCCATTCGGGCGGATCTGGCGGACCCTGACAAGGATCGGATCCCGCTCCTTGTGTTCTGCCTTGATATTGCTCTTGTGGACAAGCCCCTTGATCCGGTCGTTAATCTGGGCAAACATCCCAAACGTTGCAAAACCCTGCACTTTTGCCTGGTAGGTCTTTCCTTCCTCAACATCGGAAAGGTCGCATCCTGCACCCAGCCGATAGACAATTACCGTAGTATTTTCCATAGTTTTCACCACACACAGCGAAGCGTACCTGTTGTCTGCATTGTTGTTTTTTTAATAGTGCTGCAACATTGCATAACGAAACAAAGCTGATTGTTCATACCTTTGGTGTGGCGACGTTTAAGTTCATGGTTTCCGGCATTCCGGTAAACTATGGTGATTTTTTTTGGTGATTCATCATTTGGTGCCACCATCTTTTTTCATGCGAAAATTTTCCGCAGGAATATACAGAATTGATCAAGAAAATTCAGATTTTTTTGTGAGACTGGGTAATACCGCGTTATCGCACTATCGGGAATGCCCTGGTACTTTGAGACCACCAAAATGCTAAACTCCTTATCATTACGGGATACAAATGGATTATCGTCAGAAGCAATCTACCTATGAGGTTTCCCACACCTGATAGGATCACGGCGACACATCGTCGGGTCGCTGTCGGGCAGGAAGGTTTATACCGATCGCTTTTTGGTTCATAGATGATTGAGATGAACCCGTTTGATCCACTACATTGACTCATTCTCTCCACCGACTGAATCGACGCGGGGGCGCCCCGTCGGGGGCGGTGACGTTCATCGTATTTGGAGGTATTGGGGTATCAGCCCCCATCTTTGTAATCCTCTCATCACATGCGTTCCCCATATAAAACATTCAAAGAGTAAAGAAAAGAGAACGTATGTTCAGGACAAAAAAATCCTGAGGCGAGAGAAATGCCTAAATTTCATCACGGAAAGTAATCTCAACCACATCTAGATCATTGGGTGCAATGATTGTCCCGGAAAATTTCTTCTTTGCATCGCTGACATGTACCTGTGCATCCGGGTAGCGTGAACTGGTATGAACAAGCGCAAGCATCCGGGCATTCAGCACTGCTGCAGCTTCTCCTGCCTGTGCTGCTGTTGCATGGAAAAACTCTGCCCCCCGCTCATATTCAGACTCATCATAGGTTGCATCATGAATCAGGAGATCAGCATCATGGGCGATCTCCCGGATCTGCATATGCACGGCCCGGGTATCCCCGGTATAGACGATCTTGCGGCCGGGACGGGGGACCCCCATCACCTGTCCGGGGAGGACCTCGCGGATATCATCGCCGGTTCCAATCCTGATGCTCTCACCCCGCTGGAGTCTTCCAAAGAGCGGGCCGGGCGGGACACCAAGAGTGATTGCCTGTTCGCGGTTGAACCTGCCCGGGCGGGGGTCTTCTTCCAGTATGTAGCCAAGAGAGGGAAGCCCGTGTTTTACCGCAAAGGCGGTGATAGTATAGCCGTCAAACCGCACCCAGGAACCCGGTGCAAGCTCAACTGCTTCCAGCGAGAATTTGAGATTGAACCGTGCTATCTGGCGGAGGACTGCAACAAACTCCTGCACCCATTCCGGGCCATAAATGGTAAGCGGTTCGGTCCGCCCGTTAAAGGACATGGTCTGGACGAGACCAAAGAGACCGAGGAAGTGGTCGGCATGCCAGTGGGAGATAAACACGGCATTTACCAAAAAGCCGCACCGCGAACGCATCATCTGCTGCTGGGCGCCTTCTCCACAGTCAAAGAGGAGCGTATCAGAACCACGACGGATCATGATGCAGGGCGGGTTGCGCTGGGGAGTCGGGAGTGCCCCGGCGGTTCCCAGGAAATAGACATGCAGGGTCTCACCACTCATACAAAATATCTCCTGAATACCGCGAGACTTTTCTTTGCTTCCTCAATGGATCTCCCCTCAATAACAATTACCCCGTTATACTGTGCAGCAATGGTCTTGCCGACAACAGGCCATGAAATAGTTCCATCCCCGAGCGCAAGATGTTCATCAGACATACCCTTGTTATCATGAATATGAATATGATCTGCTTTTCCGGTATACCGTAAGAAATCCTCAACTTTCCCCATTGTATGTGCGTGCCCGTAGTCAAAGGTCATACCGATCCCCTCAATTCCTTCTGTCATACCGATGAGTTCTTCGGGATCCCGGCAGAGAAATTCCTTAACGCCGATCATATTTTCAAGGCAGGCAAGCACCGAGTGTTCAACCGCACACTTCCCGATCTGCCTGAGCGCTTCTTTCTGGAGATCCCAGGCTTTCCGGGGCAGGAGTTTTCCCACGGGAGACAGGTAACCGGGATGGATGGTGACCCGGTCGGTGAGTACTGATGCATGTTCGATGCAGGTGCTAACCTGCCGGATTGATTCGCGCCAGATTGGATCGTTTAATGTAGCGAGGTTCAGGTCACCATACGGTGCATGTACCGTAACACCCAGCCGTGTGCTCGCAACAACCTCCTGAATTTTTTTAAAGCAGTCAGGATTTGTCAGCAGGTAATTCCCGTCGCCAACAATCTCCCAGCCTGAATATCCCGCCTCCTGTATGCCATACACCCATGAAATATCGTCCCAGACTTTTGCAGAGGAAGAGAAATAGGGTTTAAGTGTCATGGATCCTGCTCCCGGGAGTTGAAGAAGGCGTGGACCGCTGCAATAAATGCTGCAAGGGTCCCGTCATTGGAAAGATGAACATCTGCATTGTTCAGTGCGTTGCCAAGTCCCCATCCCAGCTCGCGCATATCCCGCGTGCGGAGATCGTCAGCCGAAGTAAAATCATCCGGGCGTCCCCGCTCCTGGATCCGCGCCATTCGTGTTTCAAATGAGGAGTCGATGCTGATAAGGGTAAAACCGGGAAAAACCCTGCGGAATAAGGTTACTTCTGCATCTCCCCGTATTCCGTCAACGAGCACGAGTGGCGCAGTCTGGCGCTGGATCTCCGGCACACAGAGGTGTGCGATCGCGTCCATGCCCCGTTCGGCGCGAAGTTTGTTTGCTATCGCACCAAGATTTGCATCCGTTGGGTCCATTCCCCCGCTTTTTACCGCATTCCGGATCACATCACCCATAACCACCACAGGAATGCCTCTTGCTGCTGCGATCTTTGAGAACTCTCCTTTACCGCTTGCGGGAAGCCCGACGACTCCTATCACCTTCATAAACGATTTCACCTCCTTCACGAGTCCGGATTTTAACACTACGCGCTAACGTATCAGCAATTTTTTTCATTTCCGCTTCCGAGAGCGGGGGGACTTCTCCAGTTACCCCCTGCTGCAGGACGATATCCTCACCTCCCGCCTCACGGGCAATAATCGGGACTTCATCATCATACCCGCGGAACAGGGTGATCACGATCTCAAATTCCGGCAATCGTCCCTTTTTATGCGCGTCTTTGCAGAGTGCAAGCGATCTCTGAACATTATTGACATAATCTCCCTTGAGGAGGTTATTGTACCGCGCCCACCGCGCCTTGATATCGAGCGCCACGCGATCAACGATCCCTTCCTCGATCAATGCATCCAGCGAGTCCGGACAGACACCATTGGTCTGGACGCCCACGGCAAGCCCCATCGCTTTTGACTGCTGTGCAAGCGCGAGTAACGCTTCCTTCTGCATGGTGGGTTCACCTCCGGAGAATATCACCCCGCTTATGGCAAACAGCGATCCGCGGATCATCTCAATTATTTCATCGGTATCGCGCTCGTCGGTTCCTGACAAAATAGCGGAATTCTGGCAGTAGGTGCAGCGGACGGGGCATCCTCTGAAAAAGACTGTACAGACCGATCTGCCCCGCCAGTCCACCGTTGAGAGCGGGACAAATCCACCGAAATTCAGTTTGATAGGATCACCGTGCCGGATTATTTTAGTACAGAGATTATTTGAGGGTATTTGAGTTCTTCGTGCAGGATACGATTGAGCGCGCTTACCTTACCTGCACCTGCAGTGAATAATAATTGTATCCGTTACGATTATATCCATGCCGGCATCGGTTGCATCAGCCGGGATCTCTTCTACTTCCTGGCAGGCAAACGCGAGCCCGATTCTCGTGAGGTGGGGATGGGAGGAGAGGAAGCGGTCATAGTAACCGGCACCATAGCCGAGACGGTTTCCTTTTTTATCAAATGCAAGCATCGGGATGATTCCCGCTTTCACATCCGAGGGCAGTGCAGGCAGTTCATGGCCGACAGGTTCGGGCACGCGAAATGTGCTCTCCTGTAAAACAGCGGGATCATCAAGGTATGACAGGCGCAGCGTTTTTGTGTCTTTCTCGATTATGGGAACAACCACGGTTTTTCCCTGTGCGATGAGACGTTCGATAAGTGCCTGTGTGTTTACTTCATGCGGTTTTGACGCATACACTAAGAGAGGGTTTGCCCCGTCAAGCACATCCAGCACATTCCTGCAGATGCGCCCGCTTTTTTCTAAAATCTCTGCCGGAGAGAGGGAGGATCGCAGCGCGCGTGCATGATCCCGCAGTAATTTTTTGTCTGTCATGGAGGAGTTGTCCGGCATGGTATCAGTACTATCATTGGGAGCATCTATCCAATAATCCTGATCTTTTTCCCACCCGGCAGGAATAAAAAAATTGTTATAAAAAAAAGGACCCGTAAGGTCAGAACTTAAAATACCGGTTAACAATCTTGATTGCACAGTAATCCCCGCACATTGTGCACCCGTCAGTATCGGCAGGCATCCGCTCATCGCGGATAGCGCGTGCCCGTGCAGGGTTCATGGCCACAGCGAACTGGCGCTCCCAGTCAAGATCGCGGCGTGCATGTCCCATTTCAAGATCCGCGTTACGGGTCTTTTTCAGTTTGATCATATCCCCGACATGGGCAGCGATTCGCGAGCTGATAACCCCTTCATAGACTTCCTCGGGTGTCGGGAGTGCAAGATGCTCAGCGGGGGTCACATAACAGATGAAATCCGCACCTAAAGATGATGCTATCGCTGCACCAATAGCGGCGACACGGTCATCATAGCCGGGTGCAATATCCGTTACAATCGGTCCGAGCATGTAAAAGGGCTTGTTGTTCGTGACGCGTTTCATGAGCGTGACATTTGCGGCAATCTCATCAATGGGTACATGTCCCGGCCCTTCTACAATTACCTGGACACCCTCCTTATGTGCTTTGTCGCCAAGTTCGGCATTGATGAGAAGTTCCTGCACGGCAGCCCGATCGGTGGCATCGTGAATCGCTCCAGCCCTCATGCCGTTGCCCATCGAGAGGGTGACCTCATGCTCCTTCATGATCTCGAGCAGGTAATCGAATTCAGAATAGAGGGGATTTTCTTTTTCATTGTGGAGCATCCATGCAGTCATGAATGCGCCGCCCCGGGAAACAAGTCCCCCGTGCCGGCCCTGGTTCCGGAGCCTTTTCACCGTCTCCCAGTTGATACCGGTGTGAATTGCCATGAAATTCGTGCCGAGTTTTGCCTGTTCCGCGGTGATCCGGAACAGGTCATCTTCCTTCATGTTAACGACAGCCCCCTCTTTTATGGCTGCTTCGATGAATGCCTGGTACAGGGGCACGCACCCTACAGAAAGTTGTGTATTGGCTATTACCTGTTTACGGATCTCGATAAAGTCTCCACCGGTAGAAAGTTCCATCAGGGTATCGGCACCGGCAAGTTCTGCCTGACGGGCTTTTTTTATTTCCATGGGGATGTCAACAATATCTGTTGAAGTACCAATGGATGCATTCACCTTGGTGCGCAGTCCTTCACCGATCCCGCATATCTTGACTTTTCGATAAGGGGAAACAGGGATGACAATATGTCCTTGTGCTACCCCGCGCCGGACAAAGTCTTCAGTGACTCCTTCCTGCTTTGCGACGATCTTCATCTCTTCCGTGACGATGCCACTCCTGGCATCAGTGATAATACTCATACCATACACGTTGCAGTAAAGATAAGATAAAGGCTCGTTTTTTCAATTCTTGACTAAATCTGGCTTGTTAAGTAAACAAGTAAAGTTGAATTGGATTAACACATGTTTTTTTTATAAGAGTTCCGGATACCACCGGTATTTTTCCTGCCAAGTCCTCAACTAAAGATAGAGGTTGTTTTGCTGGTGTGAATTTGAGGAATATTTATATACAATAGAACGCTAACTTATGGTAAACCTTGAGCGAACACAGGTGATTTACGATGACCGAAAAAGATTACGCGGAAGTTACCGTAAAGGAAGCATCCCACGATGATGCCGGAAGGGGTATTGCACGGGTGAGCATTGAGGTGATGAAAAAACTCGGGCTGGTGTCCGGGGATGTCATTGAGATCCAGGGGAAGAATAAAGCCGCAGCAATCGTCTGGCCGGGCTTCCAGCAGGATACTGGTTACGCTAGTCTCCGTATAGATGGGAATATACGGGGAAACCTGAGCACCGGTATTGACGAGAAAGTAAGGATCAGGAAGTCAGAAGCTGAATATGCCAAAAAGGTGGTGATCCAGCCCACACAGCCAATCCGGCTTGTCGGGGGTGAGCAATACCTGGCACGACTGCTGCGTGGACGGGCAGTATTCGAAGGCCAGACACAGCGGATAGATGTAATCGGAAATTCCATTACCCTTGTAATTGCCAAAGTCCTGCCGAAAGGGATTGCAATTGTTACTGAAGAGACCGATATTGAACTCAAAGAGGAACCCTATAATCCCGAAGAAGGCAAAAAGGAAGTCTCTGACATCCACTACGAGGACATCGGAGGGCTCGGCCGCGAACTTCAGCTCGTCCGGGAGATGATTGAGCTCCCGCTCCGGCACCCCGAGATCTTCGAGCGTCTGGGCATCCAGCCTCCCAAGGGTGTCCTGCTCTACGGCCCGCCAGGTACCGGCAAGACGCTCATAGCAAAAGCGGTTGCAAATGAAGTGGATGCTCACTTCATCTCGCTCTCGGGCCCGGAGATCATGAGTAAATATTACGGTGAAAGCGAGAAAGGTTTACGGGAAAAATTTGAAGAAGCTGAACAGAACGCACCGTCCATCATCTTCATTGACGAGATCGATTCCATTGCGCCCAAGCGTGAAGAAACAAAGGGGGAAGTCGAACGGCGCATCGTAGCCCAGCTCCTCTCTCTCATGGACGGGCTGAAAGGGCGGGGACAGGTCATTGTGATCGCCGCAACAAACCTTCCAGACTCCATTGACCCGGCGCTCCGCCGCGGTGGCAGGTTTGACCGGGAGATAGAGATCGGCATCCCGGACAAGAAAGGGAGGCTGGAGATCTTCCAGGTCCACACAAGGGGCGTACCGCTCCCGGAAGAGGAGAAGAATAAAATCATCGAGGAATACGCCAATTCGACACATGGGTTCGTGGGGGCAGATATCGCACTCCTTGTCAAGGAAGCAGCCATGCATGCATTGCGCAAGGTGATTCCCCAGATTAAGCTAGATGAGGATATCCCCAATGAAGTGCTCGACCAGCTTAAAGTCACAAAAGAGGATTTCAATGAAGCCCGCAAACACGTCGAACCCTCGGCAATGCGTGAAGTACTGGTAGAAGTTCCCGACATCACCTGGAAACATGTTGGTGGTCTTGAAGAGACCAAGCAGGAACTCAAAGAGGCAGTCGAATGGCCGCTGAAGTACCCGGATGTCTTCGAGCAGCTCCAGACCAAACCCCCAAAAGGGATTCTGCTCTTCGGCCCGCCCGGCACGGGAAAGACCCTGCTTGCAAAAGCCGTGGCAAACGAGAGCGAGTGTAACTTTATCGCGGTGAAGGGTCCTGAACTTCTCTCAAAGTGGGTGGGCGAATCGGAAAAGGGCGTCCGGGAGATCTTCCGCAAGGCACGGCAGGCATCTCCGTCCATCATCTTCTTCGATGAGATCGATGCTCTCGTGCCCAAACGGGGGACCTACCAGGGATCATCCCATGTTACCGAGAGTGTGGTCTCACAGATCCTCACCGAACTTGATGGTATGGAGGAACTCAGGAACGTCACCATCCTTGCCGCAACGAACCGCCCGGACATGCTTGATGATGCCCTGCTCCGCCCGGGCCGGCTCGAGCGGCACATCTACGTACCGGCTCCGGATGAAGAGGGCAGGAAGAAGATCTTCGAGGTTTATCTTGGCGGCGATACCGGAAGTATTCTTGCCAGGGATGTGGATATCGACTCGCTGGTGAAACAGACCGAAGGATATGTCGGGGCTGATATCGAAGCACTCGTCCGCGAAGCCAAGATGGCAGCAATGCGCGAATTCATCATCCTGATGGGTACCCATAGCGAACAGGAACGAAAAGATGCGATCAAAAATGTGATGATCACAAAAGCGCACTTCGATGAGGCTATAGGGAAGGTAAAGGGATCCCTTGACCGCGATGCCATTGAAAAATCCGAGCGGCAGGCATGGGAGATGCTCTACAACCAGGACCAGCGCACCATCCTCGACAAGGCTTTATCAACCCTCCATCATGCCGTACTGGTGCTCAGGAAGGTCGATGAAAAAATAATCAGCGATCTCCAGAAAGCATGCTATCAAAGAAAGAAAGACTTTACCGGGATAACAAAACTCACCGAAGCCTTAGAAAAGAAAATGGAGAAAATGGAAAAATAATATTTTACAGAGGAGATGAAATGACCGAAGATCCGCAGGATATGTTCCGGGATAGAGACAAACTATTCTCCCATCTTTATACCCGGATGACCCGGGATTTCGCAGCGGGAGAACTGAAAGGCATCCGGTTACCACAGGATCCTGCAGCGTAGTGGAGACTCATAACCGGTACCCTGTTCACAGCACGACCAGCTGCGGGCAGGCTCTGAAAAGGTTGTGGAAATTCACCGGATTGGTGATGACGTAAAAGTGATCACTGAACTTCCCGGTGCAACCCTGGAGTCACTTCACCTCACGATTGACGGGAATGAACTCTTCATTGATGCAGATGCCGGAACCCGGCAGTATCACACGACTGCAACCCTGCCCCCTGTCGATCCCGACTCGATGCAGGTATCGTTAAAGAACGGGGTGCTTGAAGTGACCTTCGGGATTCTGGAGGGTTCATCCGAAGATGAACGACGGTAAAAAAACGTTACATCATATCTCATTTTTCCCCCGGTTATTCACCCGGTTATTTCCTCATTATCCACCCCGGATCTATAAACCAGCACCAGAGGCAGTTGCATAACTTTAAAAAAAATGTAACCCGTGTGTACAATTGGTTCTGGAGAGAATGCCCTTCTGGCAAAAATGCATGGATATTTCTGACCTCAACTGGCACAATCGCACAATCGGGAATATTCATGCAATAACCTCATCAGTGATTTTTTTATTTCCTCAACAGTTCCCTTAAAAAGAAACTGTACCACGGAAGTCTTTTCCTGTACGCAACCGTGAGACAACGGGTTGATGATCCGGGCTCAACTCCCCCGGTTCAGGCAATGAAAAGGGCAGAACGATTCTTTACAGCTGCATAATAATCCTGATAAACCCCGGAATCAAAAGACTACTCAGGAATCAGGAAATCCGGTTGGATAAACCTTGGATTAATGCTCTTTGTGGCAGAGGAAGGCTAAAAAAATGGTACTCAAAGATTTCCTTGTCAGCACAGGAACTGAAAAAAACCTGACTGAGTTAATTCTTTTTTTGAGCAAACAGGCTCAGCAGGTAAGGAGAGGTTTTTTCTGTACGCTCAGGAAAACACCGTCAGATGAACAGACCAGAAATATCTACGGCGAAGAGCAGATGGCTCTCGACACGTACGCAGACAGGGTATTCATTTCCGGGCTGAAAAGGACACGTCTTGTTCGTTATATCGCAACGGAAGAACAGCACCGGATCATCGAAGTTGAGGACCCTCAGAACAATTTCGGCGTTGTCATCGATCCTCTTGACGGATCATCACTTATCGACGTGAATTTCTGCACCGGCTCCATCATCGGCATCTATCCCGGGAATGTTTTGGAAAAGGGCGCAACGATGGTTGCCGCCTTGTACTTCCTGTACGGACCTCTTACCACCCTGACATTGACCACGGGAAAGGGAGTTCATGAATTTGTCCTTGACGATACCGGGGAATTTTTTCTGAAGCGACGGGACATTAAAATTCCGGAAGGGAAAATTTACGCACCCGGCGCAAAAAGGAAAGATTACCTCCCTGCTCATGCAAAGTGGATTGAGCATCTCGAGCATGCAGGCTACAAACTTCGCTTCAGTGGGTGTTTTGTCGCAGACGTACACCAGATCCTCCACAAGGGGGGTGTATTTGCTTATCCCGGGTTCAAAGGAAAGGAAAAAGGAAAACTGAGGCTTTTGTTCGAGGCAAATCCCGTGGGAATGATCATTTGTGAAGCTGGTGGAGCAATCAGCAACGGGAATACCAATATTTTAGAGATCACACCGGAATCGATCGATGAGATCACTCCCATCTATATCGGCGGTAAAAAAGAGATCGGGCTGATTGAAAAGTTTATGACTGAAGGATGACAAGACTGGTGTGAGGATCTATGACAGAAAAAAAGTACGGTCCAATCTCCGGTTCAGGAATCCTTCGTGGCATTTCCGGCACAAAAACAATTATAATGGCCACAAATACCCGGATTACAACGGTTGCCAAAGGAATTTTCAAAGCCGCAAAAGATACAGATTCTGCAGTATTTGTGGAACTCGCGCGA
>Ga0315287_10003427_pt1 | contig 15264 bp, 10 predicted proteins | sample YL17G11_0_MG_FD_205037 | JGI IMG/M metagenome (GOLD analysis project Ga0315287, IMG submission 205037) | Sediment microbial communities from Yellowstone Lake, YNP, Wyoming, USA - YL17G11_0 | ecosystem: Environmental > Aquatic > Freshwater > Lake > Sediment | place: USA: Wyoming | collected... | reverse complement strand
AGATTTCAGGAACTTCGATCAAGTCCGTTTGCTCTGTCCCACCCGGAAGCTTCTGATAAGAAACTTTATATTTCGAAAATCTTAAATCATTGGTCCAATCCGGGTCCATGGCGGTGCCGCGGATGATGACCGTGCCGGAGACTTCCTGGCCGTCGACCGGGTAGGAAATGGTGGGCGCCACCCCTCCCTTAACACAGGTCGTATAAGCGGTGGAATAATTACCAACCGCATCGTAGGCGGTCAACTGAAACTTGTAAGATCCTTTTGGAACAGAAGAATTTGAGCCATCCCAATCAATGACGTTTTCAGAAGAGATTAAACCATTTCCGCCGATGAAATCAATCTGATGGCCGGTATTTTCATTAAATACTTTGAGGTTAACCTGCAGCGGTTGGCTTGTCACTTGACGATTACCCGGATCATCACTCGACTCCGAAAGTTGATAGTGCAGCAAAGTATGGTAAGGGTTAGTGCCGGTATTTGAAAGCACAAAGGGATCGGGGTACTGGGCAAAGATGACGGGCGGCGTGCGGTCGATCTTAATGTTATTAATAATGTAAGGTGAGCTCTCGTTGCCTGCCTCATCTCGGGCGGTGATCTCTATTTTATAAACCCCGTCGCTCAAATTGGGCGTAAAGGGATTATCAAATTGCCAGTTGTAGGAAGCCCTCACCCCTGTCCCCTCTCCCAGAGGGAGAGGGGTATTAGCTTGTGCTAAATAAGCAGAAGATTGATTATTTGATAGATTGGTCAGCTTCATGATCAGGGTTGATTTTTCCGAAACTTTTCCGGCAAAGCTGAATTCGTTTTGGGATTTGGTCATAGGATTGGGCGAAATATGCGCTTCGGTGATTTGCGGAGGCGAGGAATCGATTTTTATTTGAGCAGTTGAAAAACCGTTATTTCCGGCCTGATCAAAAGCCTTAATTTTAATCGTGTAAAGGCCGTCGGGAACCACCTCACCCACCCCGATGCTCGCTGCGCTCGATCGGGGTCCCCCCTCTCCACTATCGTGGAGAGGGCCGATTTTTCCATCCCAGGTTATGAATTGTTCACCGGCAGCCTGGGTCGCCACGGTGGTAATTTCTGTAACAAAATTATCATCTTCGTTGGGGGTGGTTCCTTTATAGAGGCGGAGGGAAATATTCTTAAGGAATTGGGAGCAGTCATCGGCGGTCTGGTACTTGATGGTCAACGGTTGGGCGGTGGGAGAGCGCGGAGCGTAGGGCTCAAGCGTGGCAACGGTGACCGTCGGGGCGGTGGTATCAACCGTAAAATTCCAAAGCGCTTGAGAAACCCCCACGTTGCTCTGGAATTTCACCGCCACGCTGTGTTCCCCCGGTGATAAAGGACTTTGCGGAGTGTATTCCGCTTTGATGTGTGAGGAATAAGTCTCCTGTGAAGCAATGGTATTTATTTTATCCAATAATTCAATCCCATCTAGCTGAAAAGAAATAGCTCTTATCGCTTCAGAGGGGTCACTGGTGTAATTAGATTTATTCGCCTCGACTGCCATGAGCTGATTGACATTCGCCGTATAAGAATCCGGTTCGGGAATAGGCCGAGAAACGAATTGGGGGATAGTGTTAAGGATGATTTTGAGATGTTGATTAGATTTATTGCCTATCCAGGATTCGGCGTCAAAAGCAATAACATTTTGTCCTTCCGCGAGTTTCAAATCCTTAATAGTGAAATTCCCCCATTCATCTACAAATCCAACTGGTTTCCAGGCCGCAAAATTTTCGGAATAATTAAAGCGCCTGAGTTTTTTAGGAAGAAAAGTATTAACAACTCCCTTTATAGCCGTGGGAGCTTCTTTAACGGTTATTGAAGAAACCCATTTTTTCGTACCATTTATTTCAATTGGGAAAAATATTCCTGAATTGAGATTTCCTTCTGTAAATGCTTCGATAGTAACGGTGTGATAACTGCCGGTTGGTTTTTTATTGGAATCAAGATCTGATAAGAGAACAAATGCTTGTTCGGGAGCAGAGTAGCCAGAAGTAGGAGTATTGACTGCACTACTAGAAATACCTGACTTAACTGCTGACCCATTAAATCCACCCCCAACTGCCACATAATCTTCAAGCGCTCTATCAATAATTTTTTCCTCATATACTTCTCTGAGCGCAATACCATGTCCGAAGAGGTAATTTTCGAGTCTATCCATAAATAGGCCGTAAGTAACACCGCCCCATACAGTAACAGCCGCTAATTTTAAGCCAAACAACACTGGCTTTGTCGGAGCAAAAAGTGTAAGTCCTGCCATTGTTGCTGTTAACCCTGCCATTGCATCTTCTAATACTTCGTCATTTTTCCCTATCGTTATGTAGTACCATTTTAAATCAAGGTTGCTTTGATATAATTGTTGAAAAGTTCCCCTGGCCTCCTGGCTTCGTTTATTACTATATATGTCACCATTCTGGTTGCAAATCGCCCCCATCGCTTCACTCATATACAACGCCATTATTTTGGCTCCCAGCGGCAGGTCACTAATATATCCACCGGATAAAATAGTTTGAACCGCCGATAATCCAAGAAAGTATCTATTCAACGGCAAATCACCATTAGGAGTGGGGATCCCTTCAATAGGGACAAATCGCACCTTAAGCGGCCTTTTCTCTTTAACAAAGTCCTTTGAATTAAGAGTTTGCATGTAAGTTCCCTTTGAATCAACATCCTGAACTCCAGGTTGATCCGGATACCAACCAAGAAAAGTCTTGATTAATAAATTATCGATCAGAGCTCGAGCAGGATAAATTGTTAAGGCGCTAATAACCCCATATGCGCCTATCGCATCCTGGTCAGCCCATAGAGCAGCAAGGGTCATTCCCCAGAGCGCCGCAAAAGATTTTGCCGGTTGGTCGCCTTCATAAAATTCATACAGTTTTTTCAGCGCCTGCGCGCTATCCGAACCGTCATGTTGTGAGCCGATGGTAATCAACGACACCACACCATTATTGATTCCGTCTCCTTGATAGTAATCTGAGGAAAGGAACTCTCTTGCGGCTAAACCACCTAGCGAATGAGCAATAATTATATATCTGTTAGGAATTTCAGCTTGGGTCGGTGGCCTATGTTCTCTTTTATTAAAATCAACAATAAAATCTTCCTTGGCTTGTTCAAGCCATGAGTTACCATTTTTGATGCCTGTATCATCAGGTAATAATTCCTTGTTATCATTCGTTATATGATAAAGTTTCCCTCCCTTTACAGATGCTTCATTAATATGGTTTGGGTCTCCCAGTTCTTTGCCCATCAGTGAAATCCGGCCGTCTCTCTCCGAAAAAGTATAAGCGTAAACATAACCTTTTAACCCTAATTCGTTTTCAAGATAACCTTTTAAATCACCAAAAGGATATTTATTCATATAGCTGGGGAAATTCGAAAGATCACTGCCATTTTCTCCTTTACCCACAAATATATACTGCGTAGAATTTATTCCATGCACGAGGAGAATTATGTAATTTGGCGAAGAATTCGTCTCTTGCTTTAAAACTGCGCCAAAAGACGGTATTCCTGACAAAATTATTGCATAAAAGCAAATAAGCAATATTATTACAGTTCTAGGGAATATGCTATTATTTGATCCTTGTTGATATACCATCACTTATATTTGTCACCCAGATACCACCGATTTTACTCCCGCCGCCTGTAATAAGATCACCACCAACTATTTTAGTATTATCAAATGATAACTTCAGAGTTGTTCTATCATAATTATCAAAAAGCACTTTTTTATCATTCCCATCTATTTTCACTGATTCAACCTGCGTTCCATAGCCTCTATAGATAACTCTGGCAGAATCAGTTTTTTGCGGATCACTGCCTATTATAGGGAACACTTCATTACTTGAACCATCTGAAGCTATAGTTCCAATTTTAAAATAATCTGTTCCGCTTGAATAAACATACACGATCTTTTCGCCCGTTCTCCACGCCACTGCCTCAGCGCTTGTTGCGATCTGCACATTATTTGCTCCATCAATATTTGTTATATATAAATTACCAGTGTATATATTCCCAGCAGAATACACAATTTTTGCGGCGTCGGGTGACCAGTCAAAATATTTCATCGAAACACTGCTCGGAGCAGTTATTGTATATAAAATATCCCCCCTATAATTTGATATCTTTATATTTTCAAAGCCATGGCCAGACATCACCCACCCGATCATCTCGCCGGTTGGTGAACATGTTATCTCTGCTAGGCCTCTTCCCGCCAGATTCTGGTCAACCTCAAACAAATTTTCTTCTTTTATAACGGTATTATTGCTATCAATCGTTAAGGCCACAATATAATGCTTATAATCGCTGATCCCTTCCCCCCACATATTCTTTGTGAACGTCATTTCCTTTTTTAGAGCAATTATTCTCCCATCAGGTATCCAATTGGGCCAATAATATGTTGTAACCGTCGAAGCAGATGTCCCACACCCTGACAGACATATTACAAACAAAAATATTCCGATAAATAAAACAGCTATACTTTTCGATTTCATTTATTTAAATCCTTTCTATTCACCTCATCCACCATCGCCTTCGGCGATGGTCCCCCTTCTCCTCAGAGAGGAGAAGGCCGAAATAGGCAGGTTGCTTGTTATTGCTTTCAATACTCCTATCGGTTTCTTAAACAATTCATTATTCTTAAACCTCAATATTTTAATGCCGTGATCTTCGATCAGCTCCTGACGAGCTTGATCATAACCCTGCTGTTTCGCGTGCACACCGCCGTCCAGCTCAATACCTAATCTCGCTTGCGGACAGTAAAAATCCAAAATAAACCCTTTGAAAACATATTGTCGCCTGAACTTAAAACCTAACATCAATCTATTCCGTAATATCCACCAAAGTCTTTCCTCTGCCATTGTCGGTTGCTTTCGAAGCTTTCTCGTAACTTCGATTTTAGTCTGCCTCTTAGATCTCATATTCCCCCCGCCTCCGGCCCTCTCCATGAAATGGAGAGGGGGGACCCCGACATAGTCGGGGTGGGTGAGGATTTCACCGCCATGCTATGTTCCCCCGGTGATAAGGGACTTTGCGGAGTGTATTCCGCTCGGATGTGCGAGGAATATGTCTCCTGCGAAGCGATGATATTTATTTTATCCAATAATTCAACCCCATCTAGCTGAAAAGAAGTGGCTCTTATCGCTTCAGAAGGATCACTGGTGTAATTAGATTTATTCGCCTCGACTGCCATAAGCTGATTGACATTGGCCGTATAAGAATCCGGTTCGGGAATAGGCCGGGAAACATATTGGGGGATAGTGTTAAGGATGATTTTGAGGTGTTGATTAGATTTGTTTCCGGTCCAGGATTCAGCGCGAAAAGCAATGACATTTTGCCCTTCCGCCAGTTTTAAATCTTTTATCGTAAAGTTTCCCCATCTATCAACCTCACCGATATTCTTCCAAGCGGCGAAATTTTCGGAATACTGGAATTGCCGCAATTTTTTTGGCAAAAAGGTATCGATGACTCCTTTAATAGCCGTCGGTGCTTCTTTTACAGTAATAGATGAAACCCATTTTTTCTGGCCGTCGAATCCAATCGGAAAAAACATTCCCGAATTCGGGTTCCCTTCCGTTAATGCCTCAATGGTTACGCCATGATAAATGCCGGTTAATTTTTTATCTGAATCTAAATCTGATAAAAGGACAAAAGCTTGTTCTGGAGCGGAATAACTGGCGGTGGGTGAATTAACTGAACTGGCGGAGATCCCTGATATAGATGTCGATTGCGCCTTTCCGCCAACTGGGAGGATTCCGTCAAGCGCTTTGTCAATGACACCTTGCTCGTAAACCCACTTTAAAATCAAGCCGTGGCCAGATACATAGTCCTTTACCCTGTCCATCATTGCAGAAGAGGCAATATATCCGGACGCCATTATCAGCGAAAACTTAAGTGGTATCTGCGCTACCTTAATCGGAGTGAAAAAGGTTATCCCCGCCATTGCTGTCGATAAACCAATGAAGATATCATTTAATGCGCCCCAATCATCTCCCGATCTGATTGAATACTTCTTAAAATCAATATTCGATGAATTTAACATCCAAAGGCCTTCCCCTTGCTGACTTTTTTGATTGCTGTACAAATCGCCATTCTGGTTCATAATGGCTCCCATCGCCTCGCTCATGTATATAGCCATTATCTTTGCCCCTAACGGCAGGTCATTGATATAGCCGGACGAAAAAATAGTTTGCAGGCCGGATAACCCAAACAAATACCTATTCCCCGGCAAATCCCCTGATGGCGTCGGTATCCCGTCACAGCTGATAAATCTGACTTTTATCGGTTGATTGTTTTTTATAATATTTTTGTTATTCAACTCTCTTATCCAATTCCCTTTAGAATCAATATCTTGAACTCCGGGTTGATCAGGATACCAGCCCAGAGAATCTTCAACCATAATATCTCCCATAGTTCTGCCATAAGCAAGCAAGAAGCCGCTGACTCCGCAATACTTTGCTATCTCTTCCTGATCAACCGCTAAAGCTGTCAGCACGAGTCCGAACATGGTTGCCATGGATTTAAGGTATTCGTTATTACCGTAAAATTCTGATAACTTTTTCAAGACCTGTGAGCTGTCCGACCCATTATTCTGGGATGAAATTGTTATTAGAGCGCTCACCTCAGGACTCCCTTGATAATAATCAGAAGAAAGGAAAGCACGACTAGTAAGTCCTCCTAGGGAATGAGAGATAAGAATATATTTTTGGGGAATTTCTTGTGGCAAAGGATCTTTTATTACTCTGTCTTTACCAGGTCCTTTTGTTTTAAACCATTGTATAAAGTCCTCTCTTGCTTGCTCAAACCAGGAGTTACCCTGGCCGGTTCTTACACCGTTAACTATATCAGTAATCCCTGTCGCTTCTTTATTAATTGGCTTTCCCATAATAGCATGATTTAAAGTCCCGCCAATTGTGGCTGCCTTATTGTCCCAATTTGGGTTACCAAGCTCATTGGCCATCAATTCGATACGACCATCCCTTTCAGAAAAAGTATAAGCATAAACGTACCCTTTTAAACCAAGATTATTCTCAAGGTATCCTTTTAAATCACCATAAGGGTACCTTTCGTCTTCGGGAATTTTAGAAACATCACTGCCGTTTTCCCCTTTGCCCATAAATATGCGGTGAGTGCTATTTATACCATGAACGAGAATGATCAGATAGTTTGGAGATGATTTCGTCTCTATTTGCTCAGCGCATACGCTGCTCAAGCCGGTGCTTATCAGGAAAATAAATAAAAATATTAACTTAAAACATCTAATCCCTTTCATTTCGATCACCTCAATTTTCTGCCTCCTGTTCCATCAATGTTTATGACATATATCCCCTTTATCCAACTTTGATCTAAATCTCCTCCGACTATTTTAGTATTGTCAAAAGAAAGTTTCAGGTTTGACCTCTCATAATTATCAAAAAGTATTTGTTTATCATTCCCGTCTATTTTTACTGATTCAACACGAAATCCGTAGCCCCTAAAGACAACTCTTCCATCCTTAGTATTTTGTGGGCTTAAACTTATTGTTGTGATAGATTCTTTACTAGACCCATCTGGGTATATTGAATCTATTTTATTATAAATAGACTCCTCATATACAATCTTATCACCCGTCCTCCATGCCACCGCTTCTGCACTTGTCGCAATTTGCTGATTATTTGTGCCATCGGTATTGACAACATATAATTTACGGTTGGCGCTGTAAGCAATTTTCGTAGCGTCTGGCGACCAATCTAAATAAGTGACACCAGCAATTCCTGAAAGCTTAGTTATATTTGTCCCGGTATAGCTAGAAACAGTGATATTCCCGATGTTTGAAGGATCAGAAATATACGCTATTAACTCTCCGGTTGGAGCGCAAGTAATTTCTTGCACCCCGCCTGATATTTCAAATAAATTCTGCTCATTACTGCCATCCACATCCATGGCCGCGACATAGTTTTTGTCTCCCATTTCTTTTCTTCCCCACAAAGCATTGCTCCACCTACTTGTCACCTTGTAGCATATTATTCTCCCATCTGGCATCCAGTTAGGATAATAATATGAAGAGCCTTCGTAAATCGTTTCCCCACATCCCCCAGTCATCCCCGTGGTAAGGGTCAAAACCACCAAGCCTATAATCGCAAGAAATAGTTTGCTTTTCATTTATGTTAACTCCCTTCTAAAAATCTATCAACGGATCCTGGATGCTCGATTTCATTTGTTTAAATCCTTTCTATTCACCTCACCCACCACTCGACTCTATTTTCGATCGCTTTCTACGCCCCTTTCAAATGAGAGGCGGATAAAGTCAGTAAGATTCAACCCTAACGGTGTTCTGCACACTAGCAGTTATCCCGCCTCTCGGATCATGAGCAGTAATTTTAAATGCATACGAGCCATCAGTTACTTTTGAATTATCTTGTGGATGCCTCGGCCCGTTATAATCTGGATCACAACTCCCATCCCAACTAACGCTATGGACACCTCTACTCTGAGGAGATTCATTTAATAAGGTTTTAGCTGTTCTGCCTTCCTGTCCTATAACAACGAGAGAGACATTAAGATCGTAACCAATTTCATAAAGAATATCGGTATGTCCAGCGCCAGCTCGCCATGAAAACGGATCTGGACTGGCATAAGCATAAGGAAGATAAAAAGATCGGTTTGCTATAATCTCTAAAGGTGAACTAATTGATAAATTTTCACCCTCATCCCTTGCTTCAATTACATATTTAAATTTATAGCATTCCCCCAAAGGGATATCAAACCCGCTTGAACTTTTCCCGTCCCATATACATGAAATATTTCCGGACTCTGGAAAACTGAATATATCCTTAAATATTTCTCTAAACAACCTATTATCAGGATCGTAAATCTTAATTGTTATTGAACATTTCTCTGAAGCATTACACGAAATAGTGGCGGTATCATCCAATCCATCTCCGTTTGGAGAAAACGGATTTGGCAACGCAGTAATATTTGATATAACTGGCGGAATTAAATCAACTCTAAAGCTCCCGGTTTGGGGCATAGCCTTATTGCCAGCCACGTCAACCATGGATATTTCGTAGCTGTAACCCCCTTCAACTAAATTTTGAGATAAGTCTATTACCGTGCTATCATTCCCTAAACAATTCGAAAATATCAACTTATTTTTGAGTATATTTATCTTATAATAACTTTTGCTCACTTGAAAAGCAGCATTGGCCAAAATTGCCTGAGATGGATTTTTTAATTTTAAGGTCAAAATCCCGTCCTCATCAGTGCTGAACGTTATATTTAACGAATCCTTTAATCCGTCATCATTAGGAGACACCACTTTATCTTGAGATATGTTCTCAATTTTAGGCAGGGACCTATCAACCGTCAAATTTATTTGCTTTTCAGCATAAAGATTTGTATCATCGTAGGCACTAATTCTTAATAAACAACTGGAAATATCTTGGAATATCGCGCCATTGTCATTGGTCCCATCCCAAACAATTGTGCCATGCGCGGGAAATGTTACCTCATCTTTATGTAGCAAAGTCTTCCTATCATTACCCAGGCCCGAAACAAAAATATTAAAGTTTTTCCCGCCCGAAGAAAAATCATCTAAAATATTATATTCAATGCTTATAGTATCTTGAACTCCGTCCCCGTTCGGAGAAATACCAATACTTGATAATGAAATATTGATCGAAGGCGGGTTGTTTTGAACTCCTTCCGGCAGATATGTTATTTCTACAGGATTAGAATAATAACTCTCCTTATTAGTAGTATTCACCGCAACAACAACATATCTATATAAATGCGCTAATTTTAAGTTTGTATCCCGATAAGTGATCGAAGTAACAACCTCAGTGTTAATTTTTACATAATTCTGGTTTTCACATAAATCTTTTCTATAAATAGAATATCCCTTAATATCCGTTTCGCTGTTTTTATCCCAATTCAGATCAATATAGTTATTACCCTTTAAAGCTGACAAATTTGTTGGCGGAAGGGGGGAATAAATGTTTTGATTAAATATTTCAATAACATTTGAAAAATCACTTGTCCTCGATTGGCTGCCATAAGATTTGATCTTATAAGAATAAGTCTTACTCATCTCGACCGTTAAGTCATAATAATAAGATTTACTGTTAGAACCTATCTCAAGATATTCACCATCACGCGCTGTACTTCTATATATTTTGAATCCCCATAGGTCTGGACTAGGTAAATAATCCCATTGTAACCCAACCCCCTGACCATAACCTACCCCGGTCAAATTAGTAGGAGGATAAAGTGGTACGGCTATATTTGGACTTTCTGAAGTTGAACTTCCACTAGCATTAACTACAACGTCAGCTTCACCCTCAAAGGTCCCACTTTTTGCAATTACTTTTCCAGTCCCAGTTGATAAAGCAGTAAAAATGCCTGTTGAACTAATACTTCCAATATTTCCGATAATCTCCCAGGTAGGTGAAAGCGATATAAAAGAAGCGCTGGCTGTTGAATATCCCTTTGCTGAAAATTGTTGATTTGCGCCAATAGAAAGTGAAGCCGAAGAAGGAGAAATAATTATATTATTAATAGAACTATTTTGAGTAGAAGTAGTTGGGGAAACCCCTTTCGGTCCTTGCCCACACCCAACCATACTTGAAATAAATACTATTTGGAAAATTATTATAAATAAATATGAGGGCCTCTTCTTAATCATCTCTTTCCTCCTTTCTTTTCACCTCACCCACCACTCGACTCGCTACGCTCGCTCGTGGTCCCCCCTCTCCTCATAGAGGAGAGGGCCAATGGGAAGGGTTTTTAATATTCATTATCTTGTTCTTTGCTGCTACCCACCATTTATTTTGCCTCAAGACTTACTTGCTTTGTTTCAACTTCAACCGTACCAGGAACAACAACTTGCGCAGCGCGCTGATTCTTAATATAATCTTCCTTATCTATCACGTATTCATCATAAGCCTTTTCAACATCAGATTTTACAAAATAACTTAACGCCGCTGTTCCAAGAAGTAAGCTGCCGTAGAAAGGACTACTCCCCAAAAATATTAATCCTCCTCCCCCTAACACTGTGGCAGTAATTCTTTTGTTCTGCGCGGCCTCATCTGCTCCGTCTTTTAATACTTTTTCCGCGAAAGTTTCACGAGCACCTATTTCCTCGATAGACGACGCCTGCATTTTTCTGGTTTCGGAATAATTATTTTCAAGTTTTGTTGGATATATTAGATCTCGAGCGCCCAGCAAAAGCAGTCCTCCACCCAACAAATAATACATGCTCGAATAATCTGTGCCGTAGTAACTGCTTTTACCATAAGCGGCGCCCAAACCAATATACAAGATCCCAAGGCCAGCGCCATACATTCCGCTTTGCATTCGCTGTTCTTCTGCCTTCTTGGCAATGTCTTTAAGGCGGCTTTCCGCTGATAAAAACGATTTATGGGTGGGAACAATGACATAATTATCTTCTGCCATTACTACGGAACAGATTGATATAAAAATGATTATAGTTAAAAACGTTGAAATAAATTTTTTGCCCATTTTTACTCTCCTTATCTTTCTATACATTCGATCATCATAATATTTTTTGTCCTTTGCCTCCTTTCCCAACATAATTCATCATTAAAGCTCTCCCACCCCCACCTGCCTCAATAATTCCCTCACTTGCCTATCAAATCCTTATCTTCCACTAATATTCGCAAAGGTTAAGATTTGGTTTTGGCTGGCTGTGCCCGCATCCCAGCAAAAATATGCCGGTTATAATAGATAATGTAACAGCAGAAATTAAAAAATGGAATTTTTGACGGAAAATGGAATTTTGGTTACACCCCTCACCGCCGCTTACCGGAGCAGAAAAAAGAAAATCACCAGTTTTTTGGAAACTGATTCGAGGCATGGTCTGCCTCCTGTTGAGGTACTCGTATTCTACCATAAATATCACCCTCCTTGCAACAAAAAAGGGCCCCTTGCATTCCGAAAACCGGGATGCAGGAGGCCCTGCCAATGCCTTAGCAACTAGCCGTTACGCTAATTCAATGTCCGCCTGAAGCGGACAAGCGCGCATCAACCTTAGCCTTGCTCAAAACCAATATTTTTTCGATCTCTTCCAGCTGGCCAAAACCGCTCAATCGTTTCAAAAAATCCGGGATCGCCACGCCCGCTTTCTTTAACCAGTAAACCGATTTCAGGCAGGTTTCAGCGACTTTCTTGGCCGCATTCTTCCTTTTCGCCAGGATAAAATAAAGCATCGCTAGTTCAAAGGCGATGCCCTGCTCTCTGCGGAACAAATAAACAATTTTTCGGTCGCTTATCTTTTCTTCTAGTTTCATTGTCCCTCTTCCTGAGATATTAAACGCTTCTATATATATATCGACAAGTTTCGGCCATAATTTCAAATAATAAATATATTACTGAAAACAACTGTTAATTAGTATTTTTTTCGTATAAGAAATATCATATAAACTATCTACTATTTATTCGCCGCTTTTCTTTACGTAAAGAAAAGCGGCTGAAAAGAAACCGGTTAGGGCTGCGCCCTAACAACCCCTGCGCCGTCGAAGCACCCATCCAAACCCTCTGCCACCAAAACCCCCTTCGCCCGACGTACGTCGGTCCGTAACTTCCCTCCTCCTCCCTTTTGGCAAAAGATTCGAGTATTTGGTCTTCGTGGCTTTTGCCAAAACCGACGGCGCTCTTTTACGGTAATAATGATTTTATTAGAGAAGGACGTCATCATGAAAGGGATGGGAAGGCATGGGTTTTGGGGTGTTTGATGACGTCTTGATTTTTCTTTGTTACTTTCTTTGTATCAAGACAAAGAAAGTAAGAAGAGGAAAAAATATCAGTAAAGATAAACATATGCCGAAAAGGTTTACATAATATTTCTTATACGAAACAGGGAGTTTGAAATGCTGATAGCTTTCGATTGTTTTGGCTCAGATTATTTTATTCATTAAGCTATAAATTAAAGCTGGCGCCGACGGAGTAAGTGGTAAATTTTAAAAGATCCCATATGCTTAAAGTCATCGCTGTGGATTTCGATAATACAAAATCGGCCGATCCTCTTATACTCATCGCATCGCTAAGATGATAAGCTAGCAGCGGGGTAAACATCAAATAGTCGCGATTGCTACCGCTCATATCTATGGTCGTCCCACCCGCCGACCATTGTTCCTTGCCCAGCGAAGTCGCTCCCCACACCTCCCCTCCGATTTCCAACTCACCCGTCATAGGATAGTAAACCCCTAAAGCATAAAGCGCCTGATCCGTCAGATTGATATCAAAATCGGTGGCACTGCCCGACGGTCTTTCTTTATAAGGAGTGGTCATTAAATAACCCAAAAAGAGCTTGGTCTTCAGCGCCGCAATACTTTTCATCGCTACCAAACCCAGGGTGATATCGGTTGAGCGTGAACCAATTATGCCTTCGCTGCTCGCGATATCCGCCATTTTCTTCCCCGTCCCGCCTTTTATATTTAGAAGAGCGGAGAGTGAGGGCGTGTTCGCGCTTTCTTTGAGGAAGGAATAAACGGTTTCAAATTCTATATTGCCCAAACCGCTAGTGCTGGATTTTTGCCCCGCTTTTGTCTTGCCGCTAAATATGGCATAAGGTAAAACTAAGCGGAACGTTAACCCTTCCGCCAAACCATAGGTGATTCTAACCGGGATATTTAGATAAGTGAAATAATCAATCCCCGCATCTGCAATTGATATCCATTTCATGTTGCCGGGGGTCCCGGTCAGGGTTTCGGTTGCCAGTGAATAAGAGACCTGGCCATCAATTTGCCACCGCTCCGCTTTGAGAGTGCTATCCAGAAGAGTTTTATCCGCCAATAATCCAGCGAATGCATGATTTGAAAAAATGAGGCAAGCAATTAAGATAAATATTATCCGAACAAACAATTTATCTATCATAATCCTCCAAAGACTTCATCGAGCCAGTCGAAGAGAACCTGGCTCATCAGACTGCGGTTCTCCATTACGCAGTGATTGGTCGCGCCTTCGTTCGCAGGCGTAATCACCAATTTCTTCTTGGGGTTGGTGAAATTGTCCATGCACAACTTCTGCTGGCGTTTTACTTCTTCACTCTTATATTCGCCTTCGCCAACGATCAGAAGCGCGGGAACAGAAATTTTCGCAGGATCGAAGGTGTACCCTTTGTTGGCTTCCGCAAGAGCGGAGGGTTTGTTCATCGGGACTCCCCACCGCCAGCAGATGGCTTTTACAATATTGCCGTGGAAAGTAGTCCACGCATCGATTTCCTTCTGCGTCGCCATTACTACCGGCATGGTAGAAAAAAGAGGATAGGCGTCAACCACGGCACTGCTCATGGCGATGGCCTTGATTCTTTTGTCGTGCATCGCGGCCTGAGGAACAAATCCGCCGCCACCGCTGTAGCCATAGACGCCCAGCTTTTCGGGATCCACGTCACGGCGGCTGAGCGCGTAGTCGATGACGGACTTCATCGGCACGTTCATATCGGGCCTGAAGGTTTTTCCCTCATAAGGCATAAGCCCCTGTCCCGGCAGATCCACGGTCATAAAGTTGTAGCCGCGATCGAATGCTTGTGGAGCGATATAGAAGACTAGATCCTCGGCAAAGGTCTCTCCGCCGCCGATCATAATAAGGGTTTTCGTGGGTTGCATTCCGGCTTTTGCTTTGCGGAAGAATCCCGGCAGAAAGGTTCCTTCGAAGGGGATCTTGAAATATTCTATTGGAGGATCGAAGAGCTCGCCGGCTTTTATCATGAGACTTCTGCTTTTTTGGGCCCTTTCTTTAAGGCGTGGATTATCGGGAAGCATCGCAAGCAGCGAGATGCGATAGTAGTAGGAGGCGCGCAGAAGTTGGTCGCGTGCACTTACCTTGTGGCCGGTGGCAAGTGACTTTAAACCACGAGCCTCAGCCTTCTGTGCCAGCTTAAACCACTCATCCTGCCAGCTGGCGGCGTCACCGTCTTTAATATTCGAAGCGGCATAGAAGGACTCGCCGATCTCAACCCCGTGATTCACCGCAGCGCCCATAACGAGTGTCCCAAAGTTAAAATCCATGTCAGTGTCATTAAAGTGATAACGTATGCCGGTGTCGTGGGCATCGAAAACCTTCTTGGTTTCCCCTATCGCTAATCCTGCGAAAGATGTTGAAAAAATGAGGCAAGCAATTAATATTTGGATCTTTTTATTCAATGGCAAATTCTTTATCGTTTATTCCCTGGTTAACCTTAATGTTCGAAAGCTCCATCTCCACGTTCATCTTGCCGGCGGGAGTGTTTACCTCGGATTTATTTTTATACGGGACCCAGAT
>Ga0315287_10003426_pt1 | contig 15273 bp, 13 predicted proteins | sample YL17G11_0_MG_FD_205037 | JGI IMG/M metagenome (GOLD analysis project Ga0315287, IMG submission 205037) | Sediment microbial communities from Yellowstone Lake, YNP, Wyoming, USA - YL17G11_0 | ecosystem: Environmental > Aquatic > Freshwater > Lake > Sediment | place: USA: Wyoming | collected... | reverse complement strand
GCACTTGCCGCTCTTGTTGTTGGTGAGCACCGGGCATGACGGCGCATTGGCCGGATTGAAGCCCGAAGCCACGATGAACGGTTTGTCGGTCGACATGCCGGTGGTTGAAATCTCGGTGCAGTTCGCGCCCGAGTATTTTATCGCGTTGAACGTCTCCTCCTCGTTCTTGAAGGCAGTGCCGTTTTCATCCGTGCAGTTGGTCGGTTGTGATGGCGAGGAAGTCAATATGTAGCCCCCAAAGCCCCCGTAATTCTCGTAGTTGGTTATTTCGCCGTAGGTTCCCACGAGGATGTAGCTGTGCCTGTCCTCCGGTTGGAGCGTCGGGGCATAGGGAACGCCGTCAGATGCGGCCGAGGATGATGCGACCGCCAGCGGGGCATATAGCCACCCTTGCCCGGCCGAGCCCTGTGAGATGGATGCGACGCCGCCTTTCACGTCAGACTCTTTGGAATAGTCCTCGTTGAAGAAGAACTGCCGGTATATCGTCTTGCCCTCGCCGGCCAGTGCCTTGCTCTCCCTTGCGAGCGCGGGGTCCACCAGGCCGGTGACGTCCACCGTGTTGGCGATTTTGTAGGTTCTTTCTATTGCCGATGTTCCCGAGGTGTCCCTCAGGCTGAGCTTGACATCGAAGGTGTAGTTGACCAGGTTCGGCGCGCTTTGGCCGACTTTCATGCCAGACACGCTATAATCGCTGACATAGAGTCCTATGGCCTGGAGCGATTTGTTGAGTTCGCCCGCCCATGCGTTGAGCGATGCGTCGTTTGTCACCTTGGGGATGCCAGTTCCCTTGGTGAAATACGAGCTGCTCGCGCTTCCGTTGGTGACTAGCTCGCCGAGCGCGGATGTGACGTATAGATTAGGATCGTTGGCGGGCCCTTCCTTGACGGGGTTGTCTATGGAGTAATCGTTGAGCCTCGCGAGCGAGCGGGTCATGATTATGTTCGTGATGTTGTCCATCTTCCCGGTGGTTATCTGCTCTATGGTGAGCTCCACCGTGGATTCCTTGTAGAACTCGGAGTAGCCCCTTTCCGAAGCCTCCACCGCCTTGACCCATACGGAAATGGAAAGAAGTATGTACGTCAGTATGAGGAATATCGTCACCGTGAAAAGGAATCCTTTTTTGTCCAACATAATCACCTTAGATGAAAACTGTCAACCTCACTACCTTGACCTGTGGCGTGGGCACGAGTTCCCCGCCACCCATGTAATCGCTTGGATTGATATTGCCGAAGGGCTTGCCCTCGGGGTTGCTTCCGCCCGTCCATTCCCCGCACGTGATGGTTCCCCATTTTCCGCCCTCGGCCCCCAGGCCCGGGTCGCCATGGCAGGAACTGTAACTGAATACTGATTGGCTGGGCTTGTTCAGGTTGTTGGAATAGCCGAAAGTGAACACCTGCGTCGTGACCGTGAGCTTCTTGCTAGTGGTTGCGTGGCCGTCGTTCTCAACCGCCGTATCGTAGACCATCTCCCAGCCGTCATCCTTGCTCACTTCGAGCTTGTAGCCGAACTCCTTCGGAATCATTTTCCCGACGGTCTCTCCGGCAAGTGTCTTCCGGTTCGAGGCCTGCTGCGCCATTTTGTAGGATGCGAGATTGTCGAGGACAGATGATGTAGGTATGACGCAGTACCCGGACACCACATCGTCAGTGCATGTGGTGGTCGACAGCGCCAGAAGGGTGTCCCTTGAAAGATAGTGCGCCTGGGTAAGCATGGAATAGTAGGCGGACGGAACACTGGAGAAGAAAATCAATGAATATATGGCGACCAGGGCCACCATGAACGCTACAAAGGCGTCTAGAGAGAATATGAATGCACGCATAAGTAAGCGTATGGGCAGCATTTATTTAAAAACCATATGTTTACGCTCAATTTTATCTATTTACACACACCGGCACTGAGCCGCTACGGGGGAATGCACGGCTCGTATGCGGTTCCGCAGTCGTTGCACACCTTCACCGCATAGGCGCAGGCCCCCTGGATGCATGGCGCCCGGGTGCCCGGGATGCAGGTCTTGTTCCATTTGCAGCCCCACCACTCCCCGCGCGCGCATGCGGAGACGCCGCCGCACGAGCCGCACGGCTTGGTGTCCCCGTCCTTGCACTGCGCCGGCTGTGGGGATGACGGGGACAACGGCGAAGCCGAAACCGGGGGTTGATAGAAAGAGATTGCCACGGCGATGATTATGAACGCGAGAACTGCGACAAAAACCAGCGGCAGGGGATTTGGCTGCGGCGGATTTGTGGGCAGAGGTTTTTTCTGCAACGGGATTTTCTTCTTCGCCTTCACCGTATCACTTGTAGCTCAACGAGGGCATCCCTGCGCCCGCCTGTATGCGCGTGATGACGCTTTGCACGTCGAAAAGGCCGCCGCCGGAAGTGGATGTGGAGACCGGGCAGAGGCGCACATCGTCCGGGGAGCTCGCTTCGATGCCGCCCAGCTGCGCCGCCTTCATTATTGCGTCCTTCTTGTTGCCCACCTGGTCCACGAGGCCGACCTTCTGCGCCTGCCTTCCGCTCAGCACACGGCCGTCGGTTATTTCGTCGAACTTGGACATGTCCAGCTTCCCTTTCCGGTTCTCCAGGACAACGCCCTTGAACTCCAGGTATATCTCGTTTATGAGGCCCTGCATTATTGCGGTCTCCTCCGGCGTCATGTTCCTGTATTCCGAGCCGATGTCCTTGTGGGGGCCGGATTTGATTGCTGTCATGTTCACGCCGATTTTCTCAAGAAGGCCGCTCATGTCCGCAAACGTGCTGATAACGCCAATACTGCCGGTGAGCGCATCCGGGTCTGAAACAATGTAGTCCGTGCCGGTGGCGGTGTAATATGCGCCCGAGGCCGCCACTTCCCTGAAGTAGGATACCTTGGGCTTGCCGAGGCCCTTCACCGACTGGTAGACTTCCCGCGTGGCGACCACGCTGCCACCGGGGGAGTTGAAGACGAACAGCACAGCGCCCACGTCAGGCCGCTTGTCTATGGCCTCGATGCTTTGGGCGAGCTCCTCGGAGCCGGGGTAGCCGCTGTCGAACAGGCCGGAGGGCGCGCCCTCCACTGAAAGCGGCATGTCGATGTTCACCACCGCGACGCACTTGCCGGATATGGCCGGGCTGATTGCCGAGAATATGAAGAAGAGCGCTATCAGGGCTGCGAAAATCAGCACCAGCGCCAGGCCGGTGCCCAGAATCAAGGTGCCACTGGGCCGGGCAGGGTGCCTTCTCAAAGGAGAATCCGTGTGCTGAGAATCCATGAATTGGAATTGCAGGGCATAAATATAAATGTTCTCAGGAGAAAAGTGGTGGTATATGTCAAGCCTTCTTGATCTGCTCGTTTTCCTCATACCTATTTATATCGCCAATTCATCGCCAGTCGTACTGGGCGGCGGCGCGCCGCTCGACTTCGGCGCCACGCTCGGAGACGGGAGGCGGCTGCTGGGCGACAGCAAGACCGTGCGCGGATTCATCGGCGGCGTGCTGGCGGGCACCGTGGCAGGCGGGATACTGGCGCTGCTCTATCCGTTGCCCTTCTTCCCGGACGGCGCCGCGCAGTTCACCGCGGGATTCGCGCTCTCATTCGGCGCGCTAGCGGGCGATGCGCTCGGAAGCTTCGCCAAGCGCCGCGTTGGCGTGGAATCCGGCAAGCCGTTCGTGCCGGACACTGTGATGTTCCTGATTGTGGCGCTCGCGTTCGCACTCCCATTCGCTTCCATGGAACTCTACGCGCCATTCAACCTCCTTCTCTTCGCAGTGCTCACCATGGTGCTGCATCCGCTTACGAACTGGCTCGCCAATCGCGCAGGGCTTAAAAAAGTACCCTGGTAGTTCTCATTGATGGCAGCCATATCGTCAGGCGTTGTTTCTGAGGCGCTCAAACGGGGCAAGGCGGACAGGCCGCCCGGGCCGTTCAGATATATACGCTTCAGGGAATCCTTTCGCGGAATCATGCGCGGGACCGTGATCACCGCGGATGGTACAGTCATCCGCGGCTATCCGCACATAAAACGCATTTTCACCCTGGAAAACGGCCTGAAGAAGAACATGCCCGCGGGCGTGCTTTATGCCGAAGAGAAAATCGACGGCTTCAATGTGAGGATTGCGTCTCTTGGCGGAGAGGTTTTCGCATTCTCGCGCGGCGGATTCATAGACGCGTTCGTGACAGAGAAGGCACGGGAGATGAAGCTCGGGGGGTTCTTCGGGGATTGTCCTGAACACGTCCTGTGCGGCGAGATGATTGGCAACACACCATATACCAAACCAACAAACGAATTCGACGTTCGCCTCTACATCTTCGACATCGACCGGGGCGACGGGACGCATTTGCCTCCGGAAGAGAGATATGAGACCATAGAGAAATACGGAATGCTTGGCGTGCCGAAGCTGGGGAAGTTCAAAAGCGACGATTACGCCGGAATGAAGAAGGCCATTCTTTCGCTCAACAAAGGCAGGAAGGAGGGCATGGTGCTCAAGAGCGCGGACAGGAAGAGCGCGGTGAAATACGTCACTCCTTGGTCCGACATCGAGGACATCGGCGCGGCTTCGAAAATGCTCGCGGACATGCCCATCGGATTCTACTACCAGCGCGTGCTGCGTTCGGCTTTTTTCATGGAGGATTTCGGCTTCGACCGCGGAGAGTACGCACGGAAGCTGGGCGATGCGTTCTACGGCGGGTTGGTGAAGGCCATAGAGGCTGTGAAAGCAGGCCGGGAGATAGACGAGGAGTTCGAAATCCGCGTGAAGGACCCGGCGATATGGGACGATGTCAGGCACCATATGAGCAAGGACGTGAAGCTGGAGAAACTGTGGGAGCGGGAAGATAACGGCAAGATAAGGATACGCTTCAGGAAAATCTACAAGAAGACGACGAAGCTGCTGGCTTCCTACGCAAACGGGAAAGGCATAGAGGATTAGGAAATCGCTGGAGCCACCATTAATCAAAAACTAAGATTTACCATAATAAAGCTTGATAAAATCCTCTCTTGTCAAACCGGCCTGCTTAATTATGCTTAACAAGGTTCCTGTGGCGAGTTCTTTGTGCAGAGGTACGACCGGCTTGAGCCTTCCGCCAGCCGTTTCCTTAATCAGGATGACGTGGCTGCCGTGCTGATCCAACTGCCTGAAACCGAGCTTACCCAAAATTTTAATGACTTCCAAGCCGGAGACGACTGGGAGTTTCATCAGCTCACACTGAGAGTGGCGATAATCGGGTTCTCAATATGCGCTTTTTTGAGATGCTCCAATTCGTCAGGGCTTGCATGTTTAAGATATAATTCGACCGCTTCTTTTAGGTTTGCAAGCGATTCTTCGATGGATTTGCCCTGGCTGGCTACCTGCAGCTCTATGCAATGCGCAACATACCATTCGTGTTCTTTTTCAACTACCGCAGAAATCTGGTACATGTGAAACTCACCGATATTTTATCTCTTGCCAGATTTTTAAGCCTATTGGGAAACGACGCGGGGGGATTGCTCACTTCTTCTTCGCGAGCTTCTTCAGCAGGGGGTGGAACTTGTCGGCACCCATCCATTCGCAGCCCAATTCCATCGCGAACTTTATCGCTCCCTCGTCCGAGGATATGAGCGACGCCTCCAGCTCCTTGGCCAGCATCACCAGCTCGAAATCCTCCTTGCTGTCTATTATGCCGGTGCGCATGGCCTCGCGGTACTTTTCGCGCAAACGGCCGAGCTTGACGTCGTTGTCCGGCCGGTTGTCCTTGGCGAACTCCTCGGCCAGCCTCAGCCCCTTGTTGATGCGAAGGCGCACGTCCTCTATGAAGTCGTAGAACACCGCGGCCGGAAGGTAGATGCCGTGGATGTTCGGTGCGCGTTTCTTGAGGACGAGTTCCAGCTCTTCTAGGGCGGATGCCTCCACGAAATTGCCCAGCTCCTTGAAGACCGAGGGCGGCATGTAGACCGCGATGTCGAGCCCCTCGGCCATCTTCACGAATCCGCGCACCGCGGCGCTGGGATTCGCGCCGAACTTCCCCCGGGCGTGCGGATTGACGAACAAAGAGGTGTCGATGACGTATTTGCGGGCTGCCATGGAATGAGAAGGGATACAACGTTTATATTAGTTTCACAAGCCCGCGCCCTATCTCCGGGATGTTGCCGCCGAAAAGCGAGGTGGTGTTGAGCACGAAGGTGAACATCACCGTGAACGCCACCAGCGGGAATATGCAGATTGATGAGACGAGGTGCCGCCCGAGGCTGTCCACCTGGGTGGTGAGCACGTCGGTGAGCAGGTTCTCGTGGGCATGGAGGAAGTCGGTGTATTCCACGGCCCTGGCGCTTATGTCTGCGCCCCCGCAGGCGAACTGGGTGGTGTCCGGCACCACGGGCGTCGCGCATATGTATCCGGTGCCGTGGTATCCCGGGCTGCCGCTGAGGTCTTCGACCTCGACAAGGTTGGACTGCACATGGGGAAGCGAAAGCGTGGCTATCACCACGTATGCGAGCGGGAATATGAAATAGAGGCCGAAGCTGATCGCCATCAGGTAGCCGCCCGCGCCGCGGGTTGGCGGGAAGGCGCGGAGCGCGACGCCTATGGAGAAGAAGAAGCCGGAGTAGTACTTGACGAAATCAAGGATGTGCGCTATCATGTAGTACATGTACATGTAGAATGTGAGCGCGTTGGTGGTGTTCATTATGCGCTCTGATATCCACTTGACACCGAAGCCCGTGGCCTGCTCGGACATGAATATTTCCATGTAGAGCGATGCCATGGCGTCGATTGGGATGGAAAGCGCGTAGAGGACCTTCATGAATCCGTCGACGCAATTGGCCGACGTCTCCATGTATAGCTTCATCCAGTCTATGAGGGTCTCGGGCTGCGGGACTATGTTGAGCTGGACCGAGGGAGGGAGGCCAAGGGATGCGCCGTAGAGGACGCTGGCTAGGCTGTTGGTGGGGCCTCCCAGGAGCGGCTCCGCGAGCTGGATTATGCCGGCCACCATCATAACGATGAGGACCGTTGAAACAGCGAACACGAATTCGGTCTTGGCCACCTGCTCCAGGTTGCGCAGGCCGAAGAGGCGGGAGACCATGATGAGCATGGACGACGCCACCACCGAGAGCGCGGCCACGGCTATGGATATGGCTTTCCAGTCGAGGTAGAATGATGTGGTGAAGTCAGCCATAATCTCATCCTATATCATTCTTGTGAGCGAGCTTATATCCACTTCTTCTCCGAACGTCTTGCTCAGCTGCTTCGCGGCCTGGGTGAATATGAGGACGTTGAACGCGGGGACTATGAAGCCCAGCGCGAAGGCCCAGCTGATTATCGAGACCGGGAACATCATCAGCGTGATGAACGAACCGCCAATCACGCTTTGGAAGATGAGGCCGATGCCGCCCAGGGCCCCGCTCACCAGGTCGATTGCGTTTCCCTGGTCGTCCGTGCTGGACGCGTAGTTCTTGCCGAAGAAGTTGTCGAAGGTCACATAGATGTCCGATGTCCTGTCTCCGAAGTAGGAGACTATCATGCTGTTGAACGTCACCAGCGGCCCGCCGCCCTGGCCGTAGAACATGCCGTAGGACACCACCGAAAGCACCGGGAACACGAACAGGAACGAAACCGCGACGCCTATGAGCGTGCCGCCCAGGGCGCGGGTGGGCATGAAGCAGCGCAGGAACATGCCCAGCGGAAGGTAGAACTTGAGGAAGGCGCCCAGCGAGAAGATGTAGATCACGAGCTGGGCCCAGTTTATTATGAACGCCATGGCTAGCGCGACCGACATGTTGTAGAAGAGCTGCTTGAGGGGCGCGGCGAATCCGGTCATGGGCGACGCGACGAGGCCCACGCCCAACGGCCGGGCATAGGGCGTCACCGAGGCCGTCTGGTCCACGTAGATGTTGAGGATATAGTTCAGCTCCAGCCAGCCGCTCATGTCCTTGTCCACCTGCTGGTAGTACCTGGCCGAGGCGTTGTAGACGTTCGTGTCCGGGGATACGCCGACGGGTATCATGTCGTCCGGAAGGAACGTGCCCAGGGTGATGTTCCCCATGGCGCCCACCGCTGAGAAGAGCAGCAGCACCAGGATGCCGGATACCACGAGCTCGTAGAGCTCCTGTTTCACATAGCTTATGAGCTGGATGTTCCTGAAGAGCGTGGCCCAGACATAGATGAACGCTAGGAGCACGGCCGATACGCTGAGCGCGATGCCGCAGAGGCCGGCCCAGTCCCATAGGCCGCCGGCTGCCCCGTTCAGTATTATTTCATCCGGAGTCAGCATCCCATTCGGCATCGGCATGTTTGTACCTCATATGATTTTCAGGAACGACATGAAATTCACGTCCACCCGGAAGAAGTTCGCAATCTCCTTCGCGGCGGTGAGCGTGATGAATATGTTCAGGAACGGCAGGAATACGCTCATTATGACGATGTAATACACCGAGCCGCGCACCAGCTCGAATGCCACGGACAGGCCGGCGCCCAGGAAGAAGGGTATGAATACGCCGCCCATTATCAGGAGGATGGCGAGCACGGTGCCGGCGATGCTGAGCAACCCGCTGCTGTGCAAGAATGCGTTCAGGGTGTCCTGGGGATTGGTGAGGTTGAGCGACATTATCTTGTGGACCTCGTAATCGAAGACGAACATGAACGGGTAGAAGACCGCGAGCGCATAGACCAGGGCGAACAGGGCCTCGCCCGCGTTGCGCGTGTAGGGGAACGCCCGCAGGAGTATTGCCGCCGGGATGAAGAGCGTCCAGGCCCACTTCTTGATGAGGCAGAGCGTGATTATGTGCATGAGCCATTCGCTTATGCCCACGGATAGGAACTGCAGCGCGCTTCCGACTATGTCTATGAGCGGCTTGAGGACCGGCCCCAGGTTGAAGGAATACATCGAGCGCCACGTCACTCCGAACCACATGGTGGACGAATAGAGCGTGTGTATGACCATGTTGTACATGAGGAGGGTGGAATAGTGCGACGTCATGTCGCCCACCATCTGCCGCGAGAACGCCATGGCAGCGTCTATCATGGCCCCGTTTTTCGGATTTTCGTATATGGGGTCGTTGCTGCCCCCGGTGGTCAGGGTGTACCACACCTCGCCCGCCATGAGCGTGCCAGCCAGGAAGAACACGCGGACCACCGTGAGCGCGGTCTGGAACGACTCGTCCTTGGCCAGGGCGATGAGGGTCGGCATCTGGAAAAGCTGGCCGAGCATGTAGATTATCCCTATGCCGAACGCCACGATTATCGCGGTGAAGGCCGCGGGGGCGAACCACATGCTGATTACGCTCTGCGCCTTCAGGGAACCGGACGTGGAAAACCAGTCGTCGCCGCAGCTGGCCGGCCCGAAGGCCTCGAAGACCGTGTCGGCGGCCGACGGCACCGCATAGCCCACCGCGCCGCCCGCATCCACGAAATCCTGGGTGGTGCTGGAAACGCCGTTCGCCGTGTTTGTGAAGAAGTCGTCCTGCGGCGGTGTGTTGCCCTGCGCGGGCGCGAGCTGGACGAAGAGGAGGAAGAAGAGGGCGGCCAGCAGCGCGTGTTTCATCATGCTCATATCAGCCTCGTGAGCCCGGCGATCTCTATGTCGCCTCCGAAAGTCACTGCCAGCGAGCGTATGCCCGCGATTGTCGCGATGATGGATATGAACGAGAAGAACGCTGACCAGAATGTCAGCCTCGCCATGGAATCCACCGGCCCGTTGGGCTTCCATGCGACGTTGAGGAAGTTGTCCAGCTTGCTCTCTTTGGAAACCGAGCCCAGCCAGGTCTGGGCCGAATTCCACCCGCTTGTGAGCGCGGCATCCGTCTGCTGCTCGGTTTGGGACGCACCCAGGTCGAAGCCGGGCATGTAGCCCTGGTTTTTCCCGTCCTCCATGAGCGCGTAATAGTCCTTCGAATCCATCCCTTCCAGATTATAGAGCGCGACCTCGGAATCGCCCGCGCTATAGGAGCCGCCGGGAATGTGCATCGTCGTGCTCCCGTTTATGTACATCATGTTGGCGATGGGCGGGTCCGGGAAGTTCTGCGGGGTGACCTGCGCGGTGCCGAATGTCGCAATCGCGATTGGAGTGGAAATCGCCTGGGTGGAAAGGCGGTTCGCTGGATTGGCCGGGCTGTTGAACCACGCGTTTATGACCTGGGGGTTGTGCTTGATGTCAAGCATGACCAGCGCGCCGAAGGCGTAGAACGCGGGGAAGATGAAATAGAACGTTATCGCCATGGCGAGCAGCAGGCCGCCGAGCTTCCGCGTGAACGGGAATGTGCGTAAGAGGGCCCCGCTGACGAAGAGCGCCGGGAAAAGCGCCGTGGCTATGAAATAGAGCAGCACCTCCTGGAATTTCAGGAGCATCATTATCTTGACCGCCCAGTCGAAGACCGTGGCCTTTATGGCGTTGCCTATGGTATAGAACCCGGCCCAGGGAGTCATTGTGAAGAAGCCCGCGGCTTCGAAAACGAACTCTATGTTTATGGAGAATGCGGCTATCATCGCGGTGTTGATGTAGCTCAGGTAGGTATCATAGGCGAAGGTCTTGGTCTCGTCGAAAAGCTCGCGCATGTACCAGATGCCCAGGCGCATGTGGCAGGATTCCACGCCGTGGTAGACAGAGGTGGGGCTCGCGGCGATGCCGGGGCCGCAGATGTCCTGGCACGTGTAGTGTTTGGAGCCTGCCACGCCATAGTCCGTGGTCGGGACCCAGGTGCTGGTGACGGTGCCCGCGCAGGGCATGCCCGCGCCCGCGACGCCGCCCGTGCCGGTGTTGGACACCATGAACGCGCCCTGCACCACTCCATCTATGGTGGGCAGCGCGACCACGGCCATGGAGATGATTATCGCGGAATAGAATATCTCTGCGAGCTCCATCTTGGCCCAGGACTTCATCTTATCGTTCATGAGGAGCTCTGAGAGCATGTAGACTATGCCCACCAGCGTGGTCGTGATTCCGAGCGCGGCACCCGCGAACCAGACCCAGTCCCCCCACATCTCCAGAAGCCCCATGCTACACCTTTGACACTATGAATTTGGTCATCGCGTTTATGAACGCTATCGTGACCATCATGGAAAGCGCGGGTATGAACAGGCCGAGCAGGGACAGGGAGGCGATGTGCCGCATGATTGGTATGAATTCCGCCATGGATATCATGTTAAGCAATCCTTCCGAGACCACCACGGACATGGTGGCGCCCAGCTGCTTCCCGCCGGGAATAAGGCCGAATATGGGGTTCGCCGCCGGGTTCAGCAGGAAGCCCGCAACGCCGTACTTGAACGGCCCGCAGATGGACTGGATGAGCAGCGTGGGGCTTTTGTAGGGCACGGCGCCGACGTCCTCGAAAATCTGCTTGTTGATTATGTATGTCGTCGGGAATATTATCTGCAGGCCGATGGCCAGCGATATCAGGAACGCGCCCGCATCGCGGGTGGGCGGTATGAAACGCAGCACGAGGCCGGCGGGCAGGAAGAGGTTCTGCATGGTGGCGTCTATGAGGTAGAGGAAGTCCACCTGGGCAGCCACCGTTGCATATATGGTGACGAGCGTGAAGCCGAGCATGTTGGTTATGGAGACGAACGTGTCCAGGCCCGGGAAAATCTTGTAGGTCTGGGTGAGCACCGCCTCGCCGATCCTCCTGCTTATGGTGCTGAGCATGGAGGTGCAGGCGTTGATGCTGTAGACATCCATGGTGGCCTTCAGCACGCTGTTGACCACGGTCCCCTGCATGTACTCTATGGCGGCCTGGGGCGGAGTTGCCGCGGTCCCGCCGCTCATGACTATGGAAAGCGCGCTGCTGAAGAAGAAGAGGGCGAGTATGAACACCACGATGAGGAATGAGCCCATCAGGTTGGAGAGCTCGATGTTCAGGTATGCCTCCCATTCAGGCACATGGAAGAATTTTGACAGAAGGTAGGTGACCAGGATGAATGCGGTGACGAAGAACACGATTTGTATCAGCACCGCGGCATAGTTGCCCAGGAGGGTGCCGACCAGGAACATGCTGCCGAACTGGGAGACCAGCTGGAATATGAGGACATATATCACCGAGGCCACTATCGCGCCGGCGATGAGGCCGGTGGCCCAGGCGTTCGCCCTGGCCCGGGTTTCCACACCTAAGAAATTCCCCGCGGCGTACACCAACGCGGCGAGCACCACGAACAGCATCGCCAGGACCCCGAGCACGGTCTGGGTCAGGGAGCTCAGCATCTTGAAGAGCTCGTTGAAATCCTGGTCCGGGACCTTGCCCGAGGAGAAGCCCGGAAGGAGGAGATAGAGCACGGCCAATACCGCGGCGGAGATTCCCACCGCCACCAGCATGCCCTGAGCCCAAACAGTTGCCTTCGCCCTGGTCTCTGCTCCGAAGAACTGGCCACCGACATATACCGTCGCTGCGAGCACCACCATGGTGAACATCAGCGCTATCGCCACCTTGAGGATGGAATCTATTTCCGAGCTGATCACGGCGATGGGCTGCTCCGGGCCCCCAGGGAAGACCGGCTGCCCCTGGGCCATCGCAACGGAAAATGCCAGGAGGAGGAGCAGGAGGGTGCGTTTCATCTATACCACCTTGGAGATTCCGATCATCTCGGCTTCGCCGCCGATTATCAGGGCTATGTTCCGGTACATGGTGAGCGTGAGTATTATCTCGATGACGGTGAGCAGCGTGATGAGCATGAGGAACGGCACCACCAGCAGTATCTCCTGGATGATGAAGTAGTAGAGCCCGGCCGAGGTGCTGGCCGGCATTGCCGGGTTGGTGAACACGTTGGTGACGAAATCCCCGGTCATGGAGGCCATGAAACGGAGGACGTTGAACGTTGTGGTCACAACGGCCACGGTTCCGCTCCATACCCCCTGGATGATGTTGCCCGCGCTGCAGAAGAACCTGAACACCGGATTGCCGCTCGCGCACTCGCTGGACTGGTCCTTGTAGAGATTGTCCGTGAGGCTGGTCGACTTGAACTGGTCCATCAGCTTCTGGGTGGGGCTCCCGGGGCTGTCGCCACGCGCGTCGCTTATGTCCCCTTCCAGGGTAGCTTGGTCCTTCTCGGTATCGTAGAAGCTGGCCGAGGACGGAGTGTAGGCGAAATCCACCGGCTTGTAGACGTCGAATATCAGGTAATTGGAGAGCAGGAGCGCGAACGGGAAGACGAAATACATGGCGAACGCCGCCGCGATTATGCTCGAGCCGGTCCGCCTGAAGAACGGCACCGCGCGCATCACCAGGCCCAGGGGGAGGAAGAGGAGCGGGACTATGTCCCGGCAGAATATGAGTATGAAGTCCTTGGCCCAGAGGACGGTGATTGCGTAGCCGATTGCCTCCACCACCATGGTGTGGGCGTTGCTCAGGAGGGTGAGCCCCACGAACGGGGAGAAGGAAAGGGAGATGATGCCCACGCCCGGAAGCGGGGAGCCTATGGGGAAACTGATGGTGGAAAGGAATCCGATGAGCATCTCGTACATGTAGAGGTCCTTGTACTGGTCTACGAGCCTGGATTCGATTATCTTGAGGCTGGCCATGGCGAGGTTGACATGGCCGACGGCGAGGCCGGAGGTGGAGGTGCCAGAGGACACCTGGAGGGACGATGCGGAAACCACCAGCCCGTTGGTGACGCCGTTGATTATGGTGTCGCAGGAGAACCAGAAGAAAAGTATCATCACGGTGAATACAAGCGCCGCCAGCTCCTCCCGGGCCACGGCGACGAGTTGGGGGTTCGAGAGGGCATAGCCAGCCATGAACAGTATGGCTGCGATGCACACCCCCAAGCCGAGGGAGAGCCCAATCATAGCCCACCCGGCTTGGGGAAGCATCATAAGTAACGGAAGGAGGACCTCCATGGGTTTTAATTCGATGCCTCGTTTTTAATAACCATTGTATAATTAGGGGCACTGTTTTCAGAAGTGAATTCTATGCACAGGACACACTATGTGAAGGATGCGAAAAAGGCCAGGGCGGGCACCGCCAAAATAGCGGGCTGGGTGCATGATTTCCGCGACCTTGGAAAGCTCAAGTTCGTGCTCGTCCGCGACATCACGGGCATACTGCAGGTGACCATGAAGAAGGGCGTGGTGGACGACGCCCTCCTCGCCGCGGTGAAGCTCAACAAGGAGGACGTGGTGTCCTTCGAAGGCGAGCTCAAGGAGAACAAGATTGCGCCGGACGGGGTGGAGATGGTGCCTTCGAAGTTCGAGCTGCTGAACAGCGTGGAGCGCAAGCTGCCGGTGGACCCGACAGGGATAGTGCCCACGGAGATGGACGTGAGGCTGGACAACCGCTACCTGGACCTGCGCAGGAAGGAGACATCGCTCATTTTCAAAGTGAAGTCCGTTGCGGTCCGCGCATACCGCGAAAAGCTCACCTCGCTCGGATTCATCGAGATACAGACATCTGCCATAACCGGCGCTGCCACCGAGGGCGGGGCGGACGTGTTCCAGCTCCAGTATTTCGAGAACAAGGCGTATTTGGTGCAATCACCGCAGCTCTACAAGCAGCTTGCGGTGATAGGCGGGCTCGACCGCGTCATGATGACAGTGCCCATCTTCCGCGCGGAGAAGCACAACACCACGACGCATTTGAACGAAGTAACCGCCATGGACGGCGAGATGGGGTTCGCTGACCACAACGACGCCATGGACACGCTCGAAGCGGTGACGCTGCACATGCTCGCCACCGTGAAGAAGGAGCTCGGGGCGGAGATAGCGCCGCTCTGGGGCGAACTCGTGGTGCCGGAAAAGGTGCCGAGGTATACCTACACCGAGCTGGTGGAGAAACTGAACAAGGGCGGCATGGAGATGAAGCACGGCTGGGACTTCACGAAAGAGGCCGAGAAGAAGCTCCATGAGATTCTTGGCGATGAGCTCTATTTCATCTACGACTGGCCCACCGCGGTCCGCGCGTTCTATTCCATGCCGGACAAGGAGAACCCGGAGATATGCCACGCGTTCGACCTCATGTACCGCGGGCTGGAGATTTCCAGCGGCGCGAAGAGGATACACATTCCGGCGCTGCTCGAGGAGCAGCTGAAGAAAAGGGGGCTGGACCCGCATGACTTCGAGTTCTACATCAACGCGTTCCGCATGGGCGCGCCCCCGCACGCTGGCTGGGGCATGGGATTGGAGAGGCTCGTGATGAAGATGTGCAGGCAGGAGAACATCCGCGAGTGCATGATGTTTCCAAGGGATAGAACGAGGTTAATGCCATGATAGATATGCAGGCGTGGGGTGGAACCCTTAGGGGGGCCATCGGAAAAACAGGCTGCCCCCATATGGGAATGATGTTCCCGAGAGACAGGACGCGGCTGATGCCGTAGATGGATTGTGATACAGATGGCAGCCGTG
>Ga0315287_10003424_pt1 | contig 15274 bp, 12 predicted proteins | sample YL17G11_0_MG_FD_205037 | JGI IMG/M metagenome (GOLD analysis project Ga0315287, IMG submission 205037) | Sediment microbial communities from Yellowstone Lake, YNP, Wyoming, USA - YL17G11_0 | ecosystem: Environmental > Aquatic > Freshwater > Lake > Sediment | place: USA: Wyoming | collected... | reverse complement strand
CGGCGTCGACGAACACGCCGCCGCCACCAAACCCGTCACAGCAAATAGGCACAGCAGTGCCCGGAAACGTGTACGCATCGCCCGTCATCCCCCTCTTGATGTCCCCTTGCCTGAGGACAGTGAGTGTGTTCTACCTCACTCTCGGTGCGCCGACAAGGGGTTCCCGCAAGTATCGGTGCCCGCTACGAGCGGCGGCCGACGAGCGCCGTGCGCATTGTGAAACCCTCGCCACGCCCATGTTCACTCCCGGGGTCAGCACCGACGAGGGAATCCTGTACGGGTTCGGATGCGCCGAGAGACTCTGCTGGGCGTGGATCCGGCCGATCGCACCCGCGCCGCGAGCCGCCACATCGGTTGTCCCCGGGGCACACCAGGAGTTGACCCGCAGTCGGAGGGCTGATCGGGATTGCGCCTACGGCCCGGACCCCGGCAGCACCCGGTACGCGTCGTCTATCCAGCACCCAGCGCTGTGCATGGATACGGAACGACAGTGGGTTTCGCGCCACCGTCCCGAGCGCTGTGCGAGGACATATCGGGTCGTGCACGAACGCGCTGACCATCGAAGAGGCGTGACCCAACCTCGGCCCCTGCGCCGCCTGCATGCGGGCAGGACAGGGGTGTGGCTGGAACGGTCCCGGGTGGCCCGCAGGACAGCGCACCCCGACGCCCAGCGATCAGAAAGGAGACTGCACGCCGTGTACGACCAGATTGTCGCCACGGCGTGCAGCCTTCGTCGGACCGGGCCTACTTCTGGGGGAATCCCGGGCGCTGGCCCTGGGGCGTGAGCAGCAGGTTGATGATCTTGGCCTGGTTGGCCAGGACCTGCTGCATTGTGGCCGCATTGGCCGCGGCATTGGCCGCCTCCTGCGCCCTCACCGCTTCGACCTGCGCCGAGAGGTTGTCGAGCCGGGTGTTCAGCCGCCCCTCGGCGGCGGCGTGGGCGGCGTCGGCCGCGTCAAAGCGGCTGCTGATCTCCGAGCGTGCCGTCGTGAGATCGGCCATGACCGAGTCGACCTTGCCGGACACGTCACGAACAAGCTGCTGGCTCGCGCTCTGTTGGCACTCGTTGTTGATGTCGTACTGGCGCTGGAACTCCCTGTCGTTGTATTCGGAGTCCCACTGCACCCCGCGAGCCGGGAAATACGCAGGGTCGGGGATACCGATGATCGGGATGCTGAAGTTCAAGTTGTCGGCGGCGTACTCGATCTGCAGGGTGTTCAGGCTCCCGTCGTTCGATGTGAACGCACTGCCGTGGGGTGGGATGAACCAGGGCGCGGCCGACCGGTTGTACAGGCCGTTGATGCTGCCGATGTTGTCGTATTGGCAGACGGGCGCTGGCGCCGGTGTGGAAGCGCCAGCGGGCTGGCCCGTGAGGAGCACGGCACCGATGGACACTGCTGCGAGCGCGAGCAGTACTTGGACCTTCTTCATGACTTCCCCCTGGGCACCGAGCCACCGATCTGGTGATTGGCACGGAGCGAGCCTACGGCGGCACCGAGCAGAAACGTCGTTCTGTGGCGGCATCGCCACATGCACGGTCGGTCTCCTGAAGGGACCTGCGCCATCGGTGAATCACATTCCTCGCGGCGCACCGCCGCAACTCCGCCCGACAGTCGTTCGATCACCCGACCGGAATACCGGGTACCACCCGAGGCATCGCCGGATACCCAGGTCGGTCCTGAATGTCGCTGGAACATCAACCATCGGAGGGACCTCGGAAGAACCTGGAACGACGTCGTGCCCCTGACGCTATGCTTGCCGAAACTCCTCGCTGTCTCACTGGGGGACGCTGGGGATCGGAGGAACAGACCATGAAGAAGCTCATTGCATCCTTAGTCGTGGCGGCGGCGGTATCGGTCGGCGTCTCGGCTGCAGCAGGTGCTGACGGCAACGGCTACGGAAGGGCCGGGCAGGCCTGTGCTGAAGCCGGCGGGTTCAAGTCGCTGGGTGCCCTCATGGGTGGTGGCGCCCAGTTCCACGGCAACGCTGCCGGCGGAGTACAAGCCGCGCTGGCCAGCCCGCACTGCGCCGCCGGTTGACCCACAGGCTCCTGGAGCGAAGGGCCGGAGCGATTGCTCCGGCCCTTCGCCTCGTTGTTCGGCAACCGCAGGGACGGCGGCGCGCTCGACACGCCGCATTGACGACAGGGCGCCTCGCGCGTCCACCCTTCGACACGGCAACCCGCCACCACCCGCAGCGGCTCCCGCCAGCCGATCGGGACCCACCCATGGGGTCGACGAGCGCTGGGCGCCGACACCGCAGGGTCGACCCCACCCACACGCCCGCAGTTGCAGGCGTCCCGGTCAGCCCCCTCCACCCGGCAAAACGCGGTACGCGTCGTAGACGGAGTCGATGGTGCGCAGACGGTTGAGGAGCATATCGAGGTGCGACGGGTCGCCCAGCTCGAACTCGAAGCGCATGGTGGCCACCCGGTCGCCGCCCGCGTGGCTCGTGCAGCTGATGATGTTGACGTGGTGCTCCGACAGCGTGGCGATGACCTCCTGCAGCAGACGGGGCCGGTCGAGGGCCTTCACCTCCACCAGGGCCACGAAGTCGCCGGTGCGGTCGGTGTCCCAGTCGACGGTGAGCATCCGCTCGCCTTGGCCTGCCTGCAGCGACAGGGCGTTGGAGCAGTCCGCACGGTGCACCGACACGCCGCGGCCCCGGGTGATGAAGCCCACGATCTCGTCGCCCGGCACCGGCGTGCAGCACCGGGCCATGCGCACGAGCATGTCGTCGTAGCCCTCCACGTGCACCCCCACCGAGCGGCCGCGCCGGCGGCCGGGGCTCACGATCGGGGTGGCCACCACGTCCTCGCGCTCGCCCTCGGCGGTGCGCAACATGGCGGTCACCCGCTGGGCGACCGCGGTGGCCGACACGTGGTGCTCACCGATGGCGGCCAGCAGGGCGTCGGGGCCCGTGTACTTGAGCTGCTCGCTCACCTCCTCGAGAAGGCCGCCGGCCATGATCTTCTGTGAGGGCAGGCCGGCCTTGCGAAGCTCCTTGAGCAGGTCATCGCGGCCCGACTCGAGCGCGTCCTCCCGCCGCTCGCGGGAGAACCACTGGCGGATCTTCGACGAGGCCGACCGCGTGGCCACGAACTCCAGCCAGTCGCGGCTGGGCCCGGCGCCGGCCACCTTCGAGGTGAAGATCTCCACGGTGTCGCCCACGTTGAGCTTGGCGTCGAGGGGCAGCAGCCGGCCCCCCACCCGGGCACCGATGCAGCGGTGCCCGACCTCGGTGTGGATGGCGTAGGCGAAGTCGACCGGGGTGGCCCCCATCGGCAGCGTGACCACGTCGCCCTTGGGCGTGAACACGAAGACCTCGTCCTGTTCGAGGTCGATCTTGAGGTTGGCCATGAACTCGCCGGGGTCGGTCATCTCCTGTTGCCAGTCGACGATCCGGCTCAGCCAGGCGACGTCCTCGGAATGGCCTTCCTTGTAGGAGAAGTGGGCGGCAACGCCCCACTCCGCCCGGTTGTGCATCTCCTGGGTGCGGATCTGCACCTCGAGCACCCGGCCCGCAGGGCCCACCACCGTCGTGTGCAGCGACTGGTAGAGGTTGAACTTGGGCATGGCGATGTAGTCCTTGAACCGCCCGGCGATCGGCGCCCACAGCGAGTGGATGGTGCCGAGTGCGGCGTAGCAGTCCTTGGTGGACTCGACCACCACCCGCACGCCCACGAGGTCGAAGATCTCGTTGAAGTCCTTGCCCTTGAGCACCATCTTCTCGTAGATCGACCAGAGGTGCTTCGGCCGGCCCGTCACCTCGGCGGTGATGTTCATCTGGCGCAGGCGGGCCCTCACCTCGTCGAGCACGTCGTCGATGAACCGGTCGCGCTCGGGGGTGCGGTCGGCCACCATGTGGTCGATCTCGGCGAACATGTCGGGGTTGAGGGCGGCGAAGCACAGATCCTCGAGTTGCTGGCGGACCTCCTGCATCCCCAGGCGGTGGGCGAGGGGGGCGTAGATGTCGAGGGTCTCGCGGGCCGTTCGGGTCTGCTTGGCCGTGGGCATGGCCGCGATGGTGCGCATGTTGTGCAGGCGGTCGGCGAGCTTGATGACCAGCACCCGCAGGTCCTTGGCCATGGCCACCAGCATCTTGCGCATGGTGGCGGCCTGCTGGGCCTCCTTTGAGTCGAACTCGATGCGCTCGAGCTTCGTCACGCCGTCGACGATCATCGCCACATCGGCGCCGAAGCGCTCCTCCACCTCGGCCAGCCCGAGGCCGGTGTCCTCCACCGCGTCGTGCAGCAGGGCCGCGGCGATGGTGATGTCGTCCATCCCGTAGCGGGCCACGATGCCGGCCACCGCCAGGGGGTGGGAGATGTACGGCTCGCCCGAGCGGCGCAGCTGGCCGTGGTGCGACGTGGCCGCCAGCTCGTAGGCATCCGCGATCAGGTCGGTGGACCCCTTGGGATGGAACCGCCGGAACTGCTCGGCGATCTGCTGCACCTCCATCGCCGGGGGCAGCGAGTGACGGCGCCAGGGCAGGACGCGGGTCACCGTGGGCATCTCGACCCCCCGGGCGGTTGCACGCAGCGCATCCCCCAACGCTACCGATGTCGGGCCGGCCGGCGGGACCGCGCCGGGCCTACCGCCGCTTCTTGCGCGGGCGGGGCGGGTGCCCGCCCGGGGTGAGGGGGGCCGGGGCCTTCGCGGCCGCACCGGTGGCCTCCTCGCCGTCGCCGTCGCCCGTGGTGGTGGCGGTGGCGCCCACCACGGCACCGCCGGCGCCGGCGGTGGCCACCTTGGCCGTCGCCGAGCGGCGGCCGACCGACCCGGAGCTCACCCCGTGCCAGGCCGTGTCCTTGACGTCGACGCCCTTGGCCACGAGGCGCTTGCGGATCTCGGTCCAGCGGGCCTCGCGCTCCTTGAACCACACGGTCAGCGGCGCGGCCACGAAGATCGAGGAATAGGTGCCCGAGATGAGGCCGATCAGCAGGGCGAGGGAGAAGTCGGCCAGGGTCTGCTGGCCGAACAGGACGCGGCCCACGACCAGCATCGACAGGATCGGCAGGATGGCGATGAACGTGGTGTTCACCGAGCGCATCATCACCTGGTTGAGCGACCGGCGCATGATGGCGGTGTAGGTGTACTGGCCGGTGCGTCCGAGGCGCTCACCGTTCTCCTGGACGCGGTCGTACACCACGATCGTGTCGTACAGGGAGAAGCCGAGGATCGTCAGGAACGAGATGACCGTGGCGGGGGTCACCTGGATCTGGAACACCGAGTACACGCCCACGGTGATGAGCACGTCGTGCACCACGGCGATGAGCGCGGCCGCGGCCATGCGCGCCTCGAGGCGCCACGTGATGTACAGCGCCACCAGCACCATGAACACGATCAGCGACGTGCGGGCCTGGCGGGTGATGTCCTCACCCCACGACGGGCCCACCGTGTTGACGGTCACCGCGCCCTTCTTCAGGCCCGCGGCCTCCGACAGCTTGTCGGCCACCTCGGTGCCGGTCTGCACGCTGTCGACCCGGCCGGTGATGCGCAGGATGCGCTGGCCGTCGAGGGTGGTGGCCTCCTGGAACTTCTCGCCACTGGGCACCTTGGCGTCGGTGAACACCTTCTCGGCCTGGGCCTGGGTGAAGTTCGCCGCGGGCACCTCCCACACCGAACCGCCCTCGAAGTCGATGCTGAGGTTGAGGCCGCGGGTGAACAGGAATCCCACCGAGGCCACCACCAGCACCAGCGACACGATCGTGGTGCGGGCGTAGACGCGGGGGAAGTTGAAGTCGGTCCGACCGCGGTAGAGGTCGCTCATCGTTCCCATGTCAGGCCTCCGCCCCGGTCAGCTTCGCCCCGGTGGGCACCGCCCCGCCCGGAGCCGATCCGGCCATGGCGACGATCTTCTGCTGGGTGGCATCGGCGAGGTCGTCGATCGGGATGCCCAGCCGCTTGGGATGCCGGCCGCTGCCCGAGCGGGCCAGGGAGACCACGCCGGGCCGCAGCACGAAGTAGGTGGACAGCAGGTCGAGCAGGGTGGCGGCGCCGAGGTAGAAGGCGAAGCCGCGCACCGGGCCCACCGACAGCCAGTAGAGCACCGCGGCGCCGATGAGCGACGACGTGTCGGCCTTGATGATCGTGGCGTAGGAGCGGGTCATGGACCGCTCCGCGACCGAGCGGACCGTGGCCCCGGCGCGCACGTCCTCCTTGATGCCCTCGAAGCTCACCACGCTCGAGTCGATGGTGACGCCGATCGACACCACGAGGCCGACCACCCCGGCCAGGGTCACCGTGGCCCCGAGCCACGACATGATCACCCACAGCAGGGCGGCCGAGGTGGCGAGGCTGGCCAGCGTGACCAGGGCCAGCAGGCGGTAGTAGAGGAACAGGAAGGCGAAGACCAGGACCAGCCCGAGCAGGCCCGACAGGATGCCGGCGCGCAGGGCGCCCTGGCCGAGGGTGGCCGACACCGTCTCGGCCTGCTGGGCCTTGAGCTCGACGGGCAGCGAGCCGTAGCGCAGGGCCACGGCCACCGCCTGGGCGCTGTCCTTGGTGAAGGCCCCCGAGATCTCGATGGAGTCACGGCTGAAGGTGGCGTTGTTGATCGACGGGGCGGTGAGGATGCGGCTGTCGAGCACGATGGCGAGCTGGCCCTTGCCCCCCTGCTGGGCGGGGCAGATCGGGTCGCCGTTGAAGCACTTGGTGGCCGCGGCGTTGAACAGGTCGATGCCGTCCTTTCCGTCCTTGAACTTGGGGTTGACCGTCCACTTGCCCGACTGGCCGAGGTTGGCGGCCGCGTCCTCCACGGCCTTGCCCGTGAGCAGGGTGGGGCCGAGTTGGTAGGCGTTGCCCTTCTCGTCGACCAGCACCACCTGCTGGTCGGCCTTGTCTTCGCCGGAGGGGGTCACCTTGGACGTGAGCTGGCCCTCGGCCTGGTAGAGCTCGGAGAACCTCTTGTCGTAGACGTTCACGCCGTACTGGTTGAGCGGCGTGGGCGGCACGGTGGTGGTGGGCGACGCCGGCGCCACCGTGGTTGTCGTGGCGAAGTCGGGCTTGTCGGCCCCTCCGCCCGAGCCGGGCGCGGTCGTGGGGGTCTGGAAGCGGGCGCTGGCGTTCTGGCCGCCGCCGTTGCCCTTTGTGGGATCCGCGGTGGTGCCGGGAGCCGCGGTGGTAGCGGGAGCCGCCGTGGTCGGCGCGGCCGTGGTGGGCGCCGCGGTGTCGGGGGTTGACGGGGTGGTCGAACCGTCGGTGGCGGGCTGGGGGTTGGCCGCCGCCTGCTTGGCCTGCTCGTCGGCCACCACCTGGGAGGCGCTGACGCCGGCGGGCAGGTTGAGCTCCTTGGACAGCTTGTCGATGTCGGCCTGGAGCTTCTTCTTCTGCGCCGCGTCGGGTACCGGGCCGAGCGGCTTCAGCACGGGCCGGAACCGCAGCTCCGCGGTCTTGCCCACCAGGTCGAGGACGTCCTTCTGGTTGGTGGCGCCCGGCAACTGCACGGTGATCGTGCTGCCCTGGCGCGACACCTCGGGCTCGGACACACCCACCGCATCGACGCGCTTGCGGATGATGCCGATGGCCTGGTCGAGCTTCTCGGCACTGACGTCGTTGGTGACCTTGCCGTCCTTGACCGGCTGCAGGTTGACCGACACGCCTCCCTGCAGGTCGAGGCCGAGCTTGGGCGACTTGCCCATGGCGATCGTCAGGGCGAGCAGCCCGAAGGCGATCGCCATGGCAATCAGCATCGATCTCAGCGGATGGGTTCGCATGTGGCTCCTTGGGCACCAGCGGCGGGGGTCGGATGGCGGGCCTCGCCGCCCCACCCTCGGCGTGCCCCATGTCGTTTCGTGTCCGGGTCTGTCTACCTCGCCGTGCCACCGTTGCGGTGGGCACGGCCGTCGGGGACCATGGTCGTTCTCAGTCGGATGTGGTGTCGTTCCTGCCCTTGCCGTTGCCTGCTGCACTGTCGTCGTCGGCCGCCGCCTCGTCGTCGCCCGTCGCGCCCCGGGTGTCCGCGCCCCTCGCGAACATGCCCCGTGACCTCGCCGCCGGGGCGGAGGGGTCGGGCTCCGCGACGTTGCGGCTGATGGCGCCCTTGCTCAGGCGGACCACCACGTCGTTGTCGACCTCGAGGTGCACGATGTCGTCCTCGATGTGGTTGATCACACCGAGGATGCCACCAATCGTGACCACTTCGTCGCCGACCGACAGGCTGTTGGCGAGCTGCGCCTGCTTCTGGCGCTGCTTGCGCTGGGGGACGATGGTCAGGAAGATGATGGCGCCGATCGGCAACAGGAGGATGAGCAACCCGAAGGGGCTGCCCGAGTTGCTGGCGGCGAGGAGTGCGGCGGTGTTCACAGTTCGACGATGCTACGACCCCCGGCGCCCCGGCGGGGAATCCGGGCGCCGCTCGCTGGGAACGCTGTCAGGCGGCCGGGCCCGGGCGCATCGAGCCGTGGGCGGCGGCAACCTCGGCCCGCAGGCCGTCGAGGCGGCCCGCGGCGATGGCCGAGCGGGTACGGGCCACGAGGTCGAGCATCCAGGTGAGGTTGTGGATGGTGCACAGCGTGGGGCCCGCCGGCTCACCCACCGCCATCAGGTGGCGGAGGTAGCCCCGGCTGTAGCGGGCGCAGGTGGCGCACCCACAGCCGGCGGCGAGGGGCTCGTCGCTGGTGGCGAACTCCCGGCGCTTGATGTTGAGCCGACCACCGTCGGTGAGCAGCGTGCCGTGGCGGGCCAGGCGGGTGGGCAGCACGCAGTCGAACATGTCCACGCCCCGGGCCACGGCCTCGACGATCGACACCGGGTCGCCCACGCCCATCAGGTAGCGGGGCTGGTCGTCGGGAAGGTGGGCCAGGGCCGCCTCGAGGGCGGGCAGCATCTGCTCGCGGGTCTCCCCCACCGACAGCCCGCCGACGGCGTACCCGTCGAAGTCGAGCGCCACCGTGCGTCGGGCCGAGTCCGCACGGAGGTCGATGTCGCTCCCGCCCTGCACGATGCCGAACAGGGCCTGGTCGTGGGTGCGCCGGTGGGCGACGCGGGCGCGGGCCGCCCAGGCGGCGGTGCGGTCGACGGCGCCGGCCAGCACCTCCCTGGTCGAGGGCAGCGGCGCGCACACGTCGAGCACCATCTGGATGTCGGCGCCGAGCAGTTCCTGGGTGTGCACCGCCCCCTCGGGGGTGAGCAGGTGGGCCGACCCGTCGTAGGTGGAGCGGAACCCGGCGCCCTCGTCGGTGACCGTCGGTCCGAGGGAGAACACCTGGTAGCCCCCGGAGTCGGTGAGCATGTGGCCGTCCCACCCCGCGAACCGGTGCAGGCCCCCGAGGTCGGCCACCACCTCGGCCCCCGGACGCAGCATCAGGTGGTAGGTGTTGGCCAGCAGGACGTCAGCCGCGCTGCCGTCGGCGGCGCGCAGCCCGGCCAGCTCGTGGGTGCTGAGGGCCCGGATCGTGCCCCGGGTTCCCACGGGCATGAAGGTGGGCACCTCGAAGCTCCCCCGGGTGGTGTGCACCACGCCCCGGCGGGCGGAACCGTCGCGGTGGCTGACGTCGACGGTGAGCCTCACGATGTGCTCCCCGCCGGCGCGGCTCCCCGGGCGCCGACCGGCGCCCGCTCGAGCAACATGGCGTCGCCGAAGCTCAGGAACCTGTACCCCTCGGCCGCGGCCGTGGCGTACAGGTCGCGCCACCGGGGCCCGACGAAGGCCTCCACGAGGGCCAGCAGCGACGACCGGGGCAGGTGGAAGTTGGTCATCATCAGGTCGACCACGGCGAAGTCGAAGCCCGGCGTGATGAAGAGGTCGGTACGGCCCGCCGGCGTACCTCGGTGGGCGGCGGACTCGAGCGCCCGCACCGACGTGGTCCCCACGGCCACCACCCGGCCCCCCGCGGCCCGGGCCTCCTGCACCGCCGCCCACGTGGCCGCGGGCACGTCGTAGTGCTCGGTGTGGATGGGGTGGTCCTCGACCAGCTCGGTGGTGACCGGCCGGAAGGTGTCGAGGCCGACGACCAGCTCCACCCGGGCCACGCCCACGCCCCGCTGTGCGAGCGTGGCGAACACGGCGTCGGTGAGGTGCAGCCCGGCGGTGGGGGCGGCGGCCGACGCCGGGCGCCGGGCGAAGGTGGTCTGGTATCGCTCGGGGTCGTCGAGGTGGGCCGTGATGTAGGGCGGCAGCGGCATCTCGCCGTCGGTGGCGAGTGCCCCCAGCAGCCACGCGTCCCCGCCCCGTTCTCCCCCGCCGTGTTGTCCGGCACCCTGCCCTCCCCGATCCCCGCCGGGGCCCGCCGGAGCGTGGGGGCGGACCAGGCGCCGGCCGTCACCGAGCTCCGCGCCCATCTCGAAGGCGATGGCCCCTCCGGTGGAGGTCACCACCCTGCCCTCCACCAGCTTCCTGGAGGGCCGGCACAGCGCCTCCCACCAGCCGTCGCCCCTGTCCTCCAGGAGCAGCACCTCACCCGACCCGCCGGAGTCGCGGCACACCGCCACCCGTGCCGGCAGCACCCGGGTGTCGTTGACCACCACGAGGTCGCCGGGCTCGAGGAGGCCCGGCAGGTCGCGGACCTCGTGGTGGGCCGGCGCCGCGGCCGGGCCGCGGTCGACCAGCAGACGGGCGTGGTCGCGCGGCTCACGCGGATGCTGGGCGATGCGGTCCGGCGCCAGCGGGTACTCGAGGGAGTCGGTGCGCACTGGTGCCCGGCCGGTGGGGTGGGGAGCAGGCTCGGCGAGCCGGCTCAGAACCCCATGGAGCGGCCGATGATCTCCTTCATGATCTCGGTCGTGCCGGCGTAGATGGAGCTCACCCGGGCATCGGCGTAGGCCCGGGCGATCGGGTACTCGTTCATGTACCCGTACCCGCCGTGCAGCTGCACGCAGGTGTCGGCCACCCGCTTCTGCAGCTCGGTGCACCACCACTTGGCCATCGAGGCCTCCTCGGCGGACAGCTCGCGGGCATTGAGGGCCGTGATGCAGCGATCCACGAACACCTCGGCGATCGTGATCTCGGTCTCCATCTCCGCGAGCTTGAAGCGGCTGTTCTGGAAGCTGCCGATGCGCTGGCCGAAGGCCGTGCGGTCCGTGGCGTACTCAACGGTCCAAGTGAGCATCGCCCGGGCGTGGGCCACCCCCGCCATCGCCACCGACAGGCGCTCCTGGGCCAGGTTCTTGACCAGCAGCATGAAACCGTCACCCTCGTTGCCCAGCATGTTGGCCGCCGGCACCGCCATGTCGGTGAAGAAGAGCTCGGCGGTGTCCTGGGCGTGCATGCCGACCTTGTCGAGGTTGCGCCCACGCTCGAAGCCGGGGGTCTCGGCCTCGACGATGAACAGCGACATGCCCTTGTGCTTCTGGGTGGGGTCGGTCTTGGCCGCCACGATCACCAGGTCGGAGTTGATGCCGTTGGTGATGAAGGTCTTGGAGCCGTTGATCACGTAGGTGTCGCCGTCGCGCACCGCGGAGGTGGTCATTCCGGCGAGGTCGGAGCCGATGCCGGGCTCGGTCATGGCGACGGCCGTGATCAGCTCACCCGACGCGATGCCGGGCAGCCAGCGCTGCTTCTGCTCCTCGGTGCAGTAGTCGAGGAAGTACGGAAGGCACACGTCGGTGTGCAGCGTCATGCCCACCCCCGCGGCGTAGAGGTCGGCCCGGCACAGCTCCTGCACCACGATGTTGTTGTAGCGGAAGTCCGCCACGCCGGAGCCGCCGTACTCCTCGGGCACCTGCATGGCCAGGAAGCCGTTCTCCCCGGCTTTGGCGAAGACCTTGCGGTCGACGATCTCGGCGGCCTCCCACTCCTCGCGGTGGGGCACCATCTCTCGCTCGAGGAAGGTGCGGTAGGCCTCCCGGAACATCTCGTGCTCGTCGGTGTAGATGTCGCGCTCCATGGCCAGATCCTACCGACCGGTAACATGGCTCACCGCACCGGCAACTGCTTGCTCACGGAAGTTCGAACAGCGAGGCGTCGCCGGCGGGGAAGGCCGACGGCGGTGGCACCAGGCCGAGGTGGTGCCAGGCCGCGGGCGTGGCCACCCGGCCCCGCGGCGTGCGCAGCAGCAGGCCCTGTTGGATCAGGTAGGGCTCGTAGACGTCCTCCACCGTCTCGGTGGGCTCCGACACGGAGATCGCCAGGGTGGACAGGCCCACCGGCCCGCCGCCGAAGTGCTCGCACAGCGCCCGCAGGATGGAGCGGTCGAGCTTGTCGAGGCCGCGGTCGTCGATGCCGAACAACTCGAGGCCCTCGCAGGCCATTTCGGCGTCGATCGTGCCGTCGCCGTCCACCTCGGCCACGTCACGCACCCGGCGCAGGAGGCGGTTGGCGATGCGGGGGGTGCCGCGGCTGCGCCCGGCGATCTCCGCCGCGCCCGCCTCGTCGATCACCGCACCGAGGATCCGCGCGGCACGGCCGACGATGGAGCGCAGGTCGTCGACCTCGTAGTAGTCGAGGCGGGCCACGAGGCCGAACCGGTCGCGCAGCGGCCCGGTGACCAATCCGGTGCGGGTGGTGGCGCCGACGAGGCAGAACCGGGGCAGCTCCAGGCGGATCGAACGCGCCGCGGGGCCCTTGCCCAGCACGATGTCGAGCTGGAAGTCCTCCATCGCCGGGTACAGCACCTCCTCGATCGACCGCGACAGGCGGTGGATCTCGTCGATGAAGAGCACGTCGCCCTCGGACAGCTTGGTGAGGATCGCGGCCAGGTCGCCCGGGCGCTCGAGGGCCGGCCCGGAGGTGATCTGCAGCTCGACGCCCATCTCGGCGGCGACGATGCCGGCCAGGGACGTCTTGCCGAGGCCCGGGGGACCGGCGAACAGGAAGTGGTCGGCGGCCTGGCCCCGACGGCGGGCCGCCTCGAGGATCACCCGCAGGCGGGCCTTGAGCTCGGACTGGCCGACGAACTCCGCCAGGTTGCGGGGGCGCAGCGACGCCACCACGTCGAGGTCGGCTCCGTCGCCGCCGGCCGGGACCGCACCCCCGGCGCCCGACGCCCCGTCGACCGCGAGGTCAGCCTCGCGCAGGGCCGGGTCGAGCAGCTCGTCGCGGGCCATCACGCCACCGCCAGGCGCTGGAGCGCCTCGCGCAGCAGGTCGCCGGAGTCGGCGCCGGCGGGCAGCTCGGGAAGGTCGGCCAGGGCGCGGCCGATCTCGTCGGGGCCGTAGCCGAGGCCGGCGAGCGCATCGCGCACGTCGGCCCTCGCCGAACGGGGCGCCCCCGATGCGGCGGTGGCGGCGCTCGTGACATCGATCTCGGCCACGCTGAGGCGGGACTTCAGCTCCACCAGCAGGCGGGCCGCCGTCTTGCGGCCGACCCCGGGCACGAGGCAGAGGGCCCCCACGTCGTCGGTGGCCACGGCCTCGGCCAACGCCGTGGGCGTGTGCACCGCCAGGATCGCGAGGCCGAGGGACGGGCCCACCCCGTGGGTGCCGATGAGCGTCTCGAACACCCGTCGGTCGTCGAGCGACCCGAACCCGTAGAGCACCTCGGCATCCTCGCGGCGGTGGTGATGGACGTACAGGAAGGCCGCCTGGCCCACGACCACACCGGCGGCCGTGGTGGGCGTGACCTGCACCCGGTAGCCCAGCCCGCCGACCTCGACGAGCAGCTCGGTGCCGTGGCGGTCGAGCAACTCCCCCCGCAACGATCCGATCACTTCTGGGCCCCCACCCGGGCACGGCCGCCGGTGACGGCGACGTGGGTGAGCGCCACCGCCGCGGCATCGGCGGCGTCGGCGGGCCGTGGGGGCTCGGGGAGCTCGAGGAGGATCTGCACCATGCGCTGCACCTGTTCCTTGGTGGCGCCGCCGTAGCCGGCCACCGCGTCCTTCACTTCGTTGGGTGAGTACTCGGCCACGTCCATGCCCCGCGACGCGGCCTCGGCCATCACGACCCCGGCCGCCTGGCCCACCCCCATGGCGGTGGAGGCGTTGACCTGGAAGAGCACCCGCTCGATGGCCAGGGCCACGGGGCGGAACTCCGACAGCAGGAGGCGGACGTCGGCCACCAGCTCGGCGAGGCGCAGGGGCGTGGCCGACGACGGGTCGGTGCGCAGCACGCCGAGGGCCACCGCACGGCTGCGCCGGTTGGTGGCGTCAACCACGCAGTAGCCGCAGCGCGACAGGCCCGGATCGATCCCCAAGACGAACACAGGTTCGATCGTATCCAGGCCGTCGGCACGGATGGTGGATGCCCGGCGCCGCGAGGCGGGCGACGCCGCCGGGGTGCACGGGGCGACGCCGGCGAGCGGCCGGTGGGCGGGCCGTCGGGGACAAAGGTTGAGGATCGGGGCCGACCGGCCGATCACTGCAAGTGCGATGACTGACACGACCTCCACCCCACCTTCCGCCACCGCGTCCCGGGCCCTGGTGGAGCTGGCCGGGATCGGCCACCACTTCGGCTCCAACGAGGCCCTGCGCCAGCTCGACCTCCGCGTGCCCGAAGGCCGGATCACCGTGGTGCTCGGCCCCAACGGGGCGGGCAAGACGACCGCCATCCGGGTGATCACGGGCGCCCTGCATCCCGATCGTGGCCTCGTGCGCACCTTCGGCCTCGACCCCGACACCGCCGGCCACCTCGTGCGCCCACGTTGCGGCGTGGTGTCGGCCAAGCCCGCCCTCTACGACCGCCTGTCGGGGCGCGACAACCTCGACTACGCGGCGGAGCTCTACCGCCTGCGCCGCGACAAGGACCGGCGCATCGACGAGGCGGCCGAGCGCTTCGGCATCGGCCCCGCCCTCGACCAACTCGTGGGCGGCTACTCCACCGGGATGAAGACCCGCCTCGCCCTGGCCCGCTCGGTGCTGCACGACCCCGAGCTGCTGCTGTTCGACGAGCCCACATCGGGCCTCGACCCCGAGTCGAGCATGGCGGTGCTCGAGCTCATCCGGGAGATGACCACCGGCGGCCGCACCGTGGTGATGTGCACCCACCTGCTCTCGGAGGCCGAGGGCCTCGCCGACCACGTGGTGATCATGGAGGGCGGCACCGACCTCGTGGCGGGCACCCCGGGCGACCTCACCCACCGCTTCTGGCCGAACCCGGTGGTGGCCCTCGACGCCGAGGACAACCGGCTGCTCGACCGCATGCGGGCCTGGCCCGGGGTCATGGGCTACCGGCGCGATCCCTCCGGCGCCCGCGTCGAGGTCGACGACCTCCGGCGGCTGCCCGACCTGGTCGCCGGCCTGGTGGCCGACGGCGTGCGCCTCACCCGCGTCGAGCCGCACCGCCCCACCCTCGAGGACCTGTACTTCGCCATCCGCCGACAGCTGAGCGGCGACGCCCGCTCGTCGGGGCGCGAGGCGGCCTCCGCCCTCGACCCCATCAGCGTGGGGCCGTTGCCG
>Ga0315287_10003422_pt1 | contig 15284 bp, 13 predicted proteins | sample YL17G11_0_MG_FD_205037 | JGI IMG/M metagenome (GOLD analysis project Ga0315287, IMG submission 205037) | Sediment microbial communities from Yellowstone Lake, YNP, Wyoming, USA - YL17G11_0 | ecosystem: Environmental > Aquatic > Freshwater > Lake > Sediment | place: USA: Wyoming | collected... | reverse complement strand
GCGAGGCGTTGGAGTACGATCGCTTCGATTACGTCGTCGTGAACGCTGAACTGGAGGTGGCGATCTCGGAGTTGTCCGCGATCGTCCGGGCGGAACCGGCGAGAATCGCTCGTCGCCGGGATCGCGCGAGGAAGATCCTGTCGACGTTTCCCGCCCCCGGTACGGGGGCCTAGGAGGATTTCATGAACAAACTCCCCGAACCCGTCATGAGCAAGTACCGCTTCGTCATGCTCGCCGCCCTGCGCGCCGAGCAACTGCAAGCCGGGGCGATTCCCCGGATCGACTCGGACACCCGCAAGGCCACGGTCCTCGCCCAAGAAGAGGTGGCCGCCGGTGTCGTCGACGCGTGGGACGGAACCGCTCCCGCGGCGAACGGGACCGACGCGAGCGCCGAAGAGTAGTTTCGTGCGCATCGCCTTGGGAGTGAGCGGCGGTATCGCGGCCTACAAGGCCTGCGACGTCGTTCGTCGGCTGACCGATTCCGGTGCGGTGGTCCAGGTCCTGATGACTCGAAACGCCGAACGGTTCATCACGCCGCTCACGCTCCAAGCGTTGTCCGGAAGCGCGGTCGCAACCGACGCATGGGAGCTCGCCTCCGACCAAACGATCAAGCACATCGACATGGCCCGCGACCTCGACGCTTTCGTCGTCGCGCCGGCCACCGCGAACATCCTGGCGAAGTTTGCGCAGGGGGTGGCGGACGACATCCTTTCGACGTTTTACCTCGCGGTCACGGCGCCCGTCGTCGTCGCCCCGGCGATGAACACCCGTATGTGGCTGCATCCGGCGACGCAGGAAGCGATCCGGACGCTGCGGTCGCGGGGTGTCGCCGTCGTCGATCCGGAGTCCGGTTGGCTCGCGGAGCGCGAGACCGGCGTCGGGCGACTCGCCGCCCCGGAGACGATCGTCGCCGAGGCTCTTCGCGCAGCGCGCCGCGGGAGCTCGTTCAAAGGGAAAAAGGTCGTTGTCGCCGCCGGCCCCACGCGCGAGCCGATTGATCCGGTCCGGTACCTCACGAACGGCTCCTCCGGAAAGATGGGGTATGCGATCGCCGCCGCCGCCGCGCGGCGAGGCGCTTCCGTGGTGATCGTCAGTGGCCCGGTCGATCTGGCGGCTCCGTTCGGCACGCGGGTCGTTCCAGTTGAAACCGCCCGTCAGATGCGCGATGCGGTGATGGCCGAGCGTACCGGCTCCCAAGCCGTCTTCATGGTGGCGGCGGTGTCCGACTACGCGCCCACGGCCTCGCCGAGCAAGATCAAGAAAACAGGAGGGCCGCTCACGCTCGTGCTCGAGGAGGGCCCGGACATCCTCGCCGAGCTGGGACGAACCAAGGGCCCCGAGATCCTCGTGGGGTTCGCCGCCGAGACGGAGGACCTGATCGCGAACGCAGCCAAGAAGCTGGCCGGTAAGAACGCGGATTACGTCGTCGCCAACGACATCTCGGCGATCGGCCTGGGCATCGGGTCGGACCGCAACGCGGTGACCATCCTCGGCCGGAACGGCTCGTCCGTGACGGTCCCCGAGGGGAGCAAGGTCGAGATCGCCGAGGCGATCCTCGACCGGATCTTCGGGCCGGATGCGTCGTGAGCGACACCGCAGACGTCCGCAAGGCGCTCGCCACGTGGGTGGGCTACCTGGGCGAGATCGGGGTTCGCGAGTTGAGCCTGCGCGAGCCGGGTCCGACGGCACCGATGGCCGCAGTTCCTTCGCCGCCCGAACCCTCGCCCGCGGGTGAGGCCTCGGGCCTCGCGGCGATTCGCGACGCGATCGGAGACTGCAAGCGCTGCAAGTTGTGCGAAGAGCGCACGAACATCGTCTTCGGCGTCGGTAACCCGCGCGCCAAGTTGATGTTCGTCGGCGAAGGGCCGGGGGCCGACGAGGACGCGCAGGGGGAACCGTTCGTCGGCCGCGCCGGAAAGAAATTGAACGACATGATCCGCGCGATCGGCTTGGAGCGAGAGGACGTCTACATCGCCAACATCGTGAAGTGCCGCCCGCCGGGGAATCGCGATCCCGAGCCCGATGAGGTCGCTACGTGCTCGCCGTTTCTGTTCCAGCAGATCGAGTGCATCAAGCCGAGGGTGATCGTTGCTTTGGGATCTCCCGCGGCCAAGACCCTTCTCGCCACGAAGGCCGGAATCACGAGCCTGCGCGGACGTTTCGGCTCGTTCCGGGGCGTTGCCGTCATGCCCACGTATCACCCGGCCTACCTCCTCAGAAAGTACACGGAAGAAAACCGTCGCGCCGTATTCGACGATTTGAAAGCGGCGCGCGCCCGGATCGACGAGGCCCCGTGACGGCCGGGGAGGACGCGGAGGCGCTCGTGGGCGTCGCCGTTCCCGTCCCGGTCCGCCGCACCTTCACGTATCGGGTCCCGAGCGCACAGAAAGACGAGATCGTCTTGGGAGCGCGCGTGCGTGTTCCCTTCGGACGGCGCAGCGTCAAGGGGACCGTCGTTCTCTGGCCCGCGCCGGCTCCGGACCCCGGGGTCGAGGTCCGGGATCTCGAAGCGGCGCTTCCGGGCTCGCCCGCTCTCGATCTACACCTTCTCGAGCTGACCCGCTTCATCGCGGACTACTACCTGTGCTCGTGGGGCGAGGCGATCGAAGCCGCGCTTCCCCCGGACCCGCCCGCGCGCAAGCGGTCGCCTCGCGCCGCCGTGTCCGCGGCCGTAAGCGAGCCCTCGTCGCATTTTCGCGAATTGAGCCCGACGCCGGCTCAATCGGCCGTGCTCGGCCAGCTCCTCCCGGCCGTCGCCGCGCGGGCGTTTGCGCCCTTTCTCCTGTGGGGGGCGACGGGCTCCGGAAAAACCGAGGTCTACCTGCTCGCTGCCGCCGCGGCGCTCGCGGCAGGGCGCAGCGTGCTCTATCTCGTCCCCGAAATCGGGCTGACGCCGTTGCTCGTCTCGCGGATCGAGGCGCGATTCCCGGGGCAGGTGGCTCTGCTTCACTCGGCGATTCCGCCGCGTGCGCGTCGCGCCGCGTGGGAGGAGATCCGCCAGGGCACGAAACGCTTCGTCGTCGGCGCCCGCTCGGCGGTATTCGCCCCGCTTCACGATCTTGGGCTCGTTATCGTCGACGAAGAGCACGACCCGTCCTACAAGCAAGAAGATGCCCCGCGCTACAACGGCCGCGATGTCGCGGTCGTCAGAGCCCGCCTCGCCTCGGCCCCGGTGGTGCTTGGCTCCGCCACCCCCTCGCTCGAGTCGTTCCACCACGCGCGCCAGGGCCGTTACACCCTCTTGGCGCTCGGAGGGCGTGTCGAGGACCGGCCGATGCCCGAGGTCCAACTCGTCGACATGCGCGAGGAGTTCCGGCGGGCGGGCGATGTCACGCCGCTTTCGACAGCTCTCGCCTCGGCGCTCGTGGCTTGCCTCGAGCGCGGCGAGCAGGCGCTGATCCTCCGCAATCGACGGGGCTGGGCGGCCGCGATCCTCTGCCCGGCCTGCGGCCAGCGTCTCACCTGCCGTCATTGCAGCCTCGCACTGACCTGGCACAAGAAGGAGCGCCGGCTGCGCTGTCATGCGTGCGGCGGCCAGCAGCCCCTACCCGGCGCGTGTCCCGCGTGCGGAGGCGCGGATCTGCGCGAACTGGGTGAGGGGACCGAGCGGATCGAGGACGAGATCGCCAAGGTCGTCCCGTCCGCGCGCATCCAACGCATGGACCGCGACACCGTTCGCGGCCGCGGTGCCCACGAGAGCATCCTGCGGCGGTTCGACGAGGGAGAAATCGACATCCTCGTCGGCACGCAGATGATCGCGAAGGGGCACGACTTCCCCCGAGTGACGCTCGTCGGTGTGCTCGGCGCCGACCATGCGCTGGGCCTTCCGGATTTCCGGGCGGGGGAGCGCGCGTTCCAGTTGCTGACGCAGGTCGCGGGCCGCGCGGGCCGAGGACTACGCCTCGGCCGCGTGATCGCGCAGGCGTTCGACCCCGGCCACCCCGTGCTGCTCCACGCCGCAAAGCAAGATTACGAGGCGTTTTACGAGGCCGAGATCCGCTATCGCCGCGCCCTGCGCTACCCGCCGCTCGCGGCTCTCGTCCAGATCATCGTCGCCGAAACGCGCGAGGCGCAAGCCTGGCGAATCGCCAACGACGTCGGGGCGGCGCTCCTGGCGGCCTCTGCCGGCCGCCTCACGATCACCGGGCCGGGTCCTGCGCCGATCGAGCGGTTGAGAGGGATGTATCGCATGCAACTCCTCGTGCGCTCCGCCGGGCGCCGCCGGCTCGTTGAGACCGTAGCCGAGGCTCTCCTTCCCTTCGAAGCTACGTCGGCGCGTCGCGCGATCCACGTCGACGTCGATCCCGTGAGCCTTCTGTGACGCGCGGGGTCGTCCACTCGATTCTCGAGTCCACGCCCGAGGCGGTCGCGCGCCGCCTCGCGGAGTCGCCCCGCGCCAGCGCGCTCGTTGAGATCCGGGCGGACGAACTGCGCGCCGGCGACGTCTCCGGTCTCGTCGCGCGCGCGGGGCGGCCGGTCGTGGTCACCGTGCGATCGCCGGAAGGCGGGGGGTCGTTCGACGGCAGCACCGAGGAGAAGCGGGTGATCTTGGACGCGGCCCTCGATGCGGGCTGCGCGTTCGTCGACGTGGAGTGGAATGGGCCGCTTCGCGCCCTGGCCTTCGGCCCGCACGCGCCGCGCACGATCCTCTCGCACCACGGGGCGCCCTGTGACGCCTCGAGCCTCGGGCCCTTGTTCGACGCGATGGCGGAGACCAAGGCCAAGAGCCTGAAGATCGTGCCTCGCGCGACGCGTCCGACGGAACTTCGCGCGGTCCGCGAGCTCTTGACGCGGGCCCGTGGCGAGCGACGAGAGCTTTGCTCTTTCGCGTTGGGCGCCGCCGGATCGTGGAGTCGCGTCGTCGCGCTGTCGTGGGGGTCGTGGGGGGTCTACGGGGCGGCGGCGCGCGGGCGCGAAACCGGCGAAGGGCAGTTCGAAACCCGCCAGTTGCTCGACGTGTATCGCGTGCTCGAGCTCTCCGAGGCGACGCGGTTTTACGGACTTTGCGGGACGCCGCTTCAAGGCAGCCCGTCGCCCGAGATGCACGCGGCGGGCTACCGGGCGCTCGGGCTCGACGCCGTGTACGTCCCCGTCGACACCGACGACCTCGACGAGATCGCTTCGATCGTTCCGGAAGACGGCCTGCTCCCCTTGCGGGGATTCGGCGTGACCGTTCCACTCAAGGAGCTTGCGGCGAGGAAATGCGTGAAGCTGGACGCATTCGCCTCGTGCGGGTCGGCCAACACGGTCTGCGTCGGAACCAAGGGGTGGGAGGGGTGGAACACCGACGCCCCCGCGGCGCTGACGCTGATCCGCAAACACATCGACCCGAGTGGAGCAAGAGCCGCCGTCGTCGGAGCCGGAGGGACCGCGCGTGCGATGGCCGCCGCCCTCAAAGAGGCCGGCGCGTTCGTCACCTTGTACTCCCGCACCGTGTCGAGGGGCGAGGAGACAGCAGCCGCGATCGGCGTCGATGCGGCGCCGTTGACCAGCCTCCCCGGGGCAGGCTGGGACGTTCTCGTCCAGGCGACTCCCGCGGGACGCCACGGAGAAGAGGTCTTGCTACGGCGTCACCTCAATGGTCGGGTCGTGCTCGACGCGGCGTACGGCGCCGAGCCGACGCCACTCGTGAAGGCGGCCCGGACGCGAGGACTGGCCGTCGTGGATGGGCTCGACCTCCTCGTCGCGCAGGCGACGCTTCAGTTCGAACGGCTCACCGGGCAGCCTGCTCCCGAGGGCGTGATGGTTGCAGCGCTTCAGTCGAGGCTTTCCTCGCCTTCGGCTTGACGACGCGGCGGCTAGGGCCTAGGCTCCGAAGTCGCCGCCGGCTCCCGTCGGCGCGCCGAAAGGGACACCAGATGCGCCGTTCACTCGTCAGTCTCCTGATCCTCCTGGCGGCTTCCTGCGCCACGCGACAGCCTATGACCGGGCAGGTGGCGCCCAACGTCGATCGAAAACTCTCGACGTTCGCGTACATCGAGGAGGGGAAACTAGCGACCTTCATCGTTGACACCCGCGCGACGCGCTATCGGGGAAAAGACAACTACATCCCGATCGAGATCGCGATCGCGAACATGGGCGTCAAGCAGCTGACGCTCACACGCGAGTCGTTCACCCTCGCCGACGACAAGGGCAATCGCTACCCCTGCGCGAGTCCGAAGGAGCTCCTCGATAACTACGATTTTCTCGATCTCGACAGGGATCTCGAGGAGTTGGAGGGGATCGTCTTCAACCGCTTCGGAGCCTTGACGCGCTACCCGTGCAACTTCTCACCCACCCACTTCGCGGTGAGGGGCGGGCAGTCCCGAGTGGTCATCGATCGGGTCCAGGTGCCGAAGTTCGGCTACGTCTTGGACCTGATCTACTTCCCGATGCCCTCGACGGGTCTCATCGGGCATACGTTCGAACTGGCGATGACCGCCCCCGAACTGACGGACCCCATCTTCGTCAAGTTCGAGGTGAAGTAGGGCCGGGCGTCGTGAACCTGGTGCGGGTCCTGTTGCTCGACAACCATGACTCGTTCACGTACAACCTCGCGCAGTATCTCGGTGAGTTGGGCGCCACGGTCGAAGTCGTTTTGTCCGACCGGATCGCGGTCGCCGATATTCATGAGGCGCGTTGCGATGCGATCGTCCTTTCTCCCGGCCCCGGCCGACCCGAGCAGGCCGGCATCAGCGTGCCGCTGGTGCGCGAGCGGTCCGCGGTCTTGCCGATCCTCGGCGTCTGTCTTGGCCACCAGGCCATCGTGACGGCGTTTGGAGGGCGGATCGGAAGCGCGGCGGAACTGGTCCATGGCAAGACCTCGGCCGTGCGGCATGACGGCCGTGGCGTGTTCGAAGGGCTGGCGAATCCATTCGACGCCGCCCGGTATCACTCCCTCGCCGCGGATCCGGCGACGTTGCCCGACGTTCTCGAAGCGTGCGCCGAAGCAGCGGACGGCACGATCCTGGGCGTGCGACACAGGACGCTTCCCCTCCACGGCGTCCAGTTCCATCCGGAGTCGATCCTGACCTCGGAGGGAAAGCGGCTTCTGAGGAATTTCCTCGTCCTCGCGGCCGCTGCCGTGCTTCGCGTTCCATGAGCGCGCGCGTCATGGTCAAGGTCTGCGGCATCACCGAGGAGCGGGATGCGCAAGAAGCGATCCACCTCGGCGTCGATGCGCTCGGGTTTGACCTCCGTCCGGAAAGCCCGCGCTACGTGGAACCCGACCTCGTCCACCGCATCGTCTCGCGCCTACCGGTTTTCGTTTCGACGGTGGGCGTTTTTGCCGATGAGCCGCTCATCCGCGTGCTCGAGACCGCCCGTCGCGCGGGCGTCGGCATCCTGCAGTTTCACGGAAACGAAAGTCCCTCCCTCTGCGCGGGAGCCGCGCCCTACCCGTGGGTCCGGGCGTTCAAGGTCGGGCCGGACTTCGACGAGGGCGACCTCTCGTACTACCGAACGACGACCTATCTGCTCGACGCGCGGTCCGGGAATCCCGCGGCGTCCGACGTTCCTTTCGAGTGGCGCCGCGCCCGGGCGCTCGCGATGCATGGGCGGATTGTGATCGCGGGAAACCTCGAGCCGTCTCACATCGGCCTGGCGATCGACGACGCCCGTCCCTACGGCGTGGACATCTTGTCCGAGGTCGAGGTCGCCCCCGGCAAGAAAGACCTGGATCGCCTGGAGCTGTTGCTCGAGGCGGTGCGCCGGGCCGAGCGCCGCATCAGCGGTGAAGGGGCAGCGACTACTTCGTGAACTTCACGGAGACCACGAGCCAGAGCTCCGCGGGCTGACCGTCTTTGGTGCCGGCGGCGAACTTGCCACGCTTGACGGCGTCCATGGCGGCGGCTTCGAAGCCGGTGGTTCGAATGTCCTTCCAGATCCGGTTCGGAACCAACAGCGTGTTGACCACCGCCGCGTCTTGGCGCACCTGCGTGAGCACGAGGACTTCGGTTTCGACGGTGCGGTCGGGGCCCGTCGGATAGCGCGGTGCGGGGACCCTGAGGGCCGCCGGCGGCTCGATACCGGCAACGGCCGGCGCGCTCTTACCGTTTCCGACGGACGCTTTGATGGCTTCGCCGACGCTTTCCGCTTCGTCTTGAGTCGGGTCCATCGTCAGGAGAATCTGGAGGCTGCGCGCCGCGTCGTTGACCAGTCCGGCGCGAGCGCAACATTCGGTGAGGAGTGCCCTCGCGCGTGTCGAGGCGGGGTCGGTGTCCACGGCCTTTTCCAAGAAGGGGACGGCCGCGCTCCAGTCTCTTCTCGCCATGAAGACGTTGGCCACGCCGACGCACGCGTCGAGGACGGGCTTCGGGTTCTTGTCGGGGAGCCGGTCGAGTGCCGCCATCGCATCGCTCGATCGGCCGGCGCTCGCATACATCGCCGCGAGCGAAACCACGGGGTCGTTCTTCTGCGGGACCGCGGCGATCCAGGCTTCGTGCGCCTGGATCGATTCGTCGATCTGCCCGGCGCGGGAGAGCGCGATGGAGCGGCTGGACAACGAGGGGGCGTGCGTCGGGTTGCGCTGGAGTTCCTTGGTGAACTCCGCGGCGGCCTCGATGTAATTCTCTTTCGCCGGTTCCAACTTGCCTGATTTGCTCAGTCCGTCCGCTTCGAGGAACAGCACGTAGCCCAGCTGAAAATGCGCGAGGGGGAAAATGGGTGAGGCCTCGACGAGAGTCTTGAGGTGTGCCTCGGCGTCGGGGAGCAGGCCGTTTTGCCGCTCCGACGTCCCGGCGATGTAGAGCGCCTCGAGGTTCTTCGGCTGGGATTGCAGGACCTGGGCGGCGGCCTCCCGAGCCTCCTGCCAAGAACCCTTCTTGAATGCGTCTTTCGCTTGCTGCAGCGCGGCGGCGGCGGCTTCGGAAAGCGCCGGCGGGGGAGCCGCGGGCGCCTCCGCGACCGCGGGAGCAGGAGGTGGAGGTGGAGGGGCGTCCTGGGCGAACGTTCCAGAAACCGTGGCGACCAAAAGCCCGAGGGTGACGGCGGCGATCTTACGCTTGGGGGTCACGCTGATTCCTCCAATCATTCGACCTTCCGGCCGAGGCGGCATCACGATAACAGCGAGCAACACAATTACAACCGCTCCCGGGCTCCGTCCGCAACCAGGCTGGACGCGATCACGACGAAGGCCAACGCGAGCCCCGGCCAGGTCGAGATCCACCAGGCGTCGAGCAGGCGATCGCGTCCGTCGGCGATCAGCCCGCCCCAGGATGCGGCGGGAGGCGGCACGCCGAGCCCGAGAAAAGACAGCGAGGCCTCGAGTAGAACCGCCTGGCCAAGGCGAATCGCCGCTTCGACGCCCAGGACGGCCGCGGCGTGAGGGAGGACGTGATGCATCGCGACACGGGCGGGGGAGGCGCCAGCCGCGCGCGCACTGGCCACGAACTCGCGCTCCCTGATCGACAGGGCCTCGCCCCGCACGAGGCGGGCGGCCGCCATCCAGGTCGTGCAGCCGACGAGCAGGACGGTGGTCGCCAGCGACGGCCGGAAGAGGGCCGCCAGCAGGAGGAGCAAGAACAATCTGGGGATCGCGAGCGCGCCGTCGGTCGCTCGCATGAGCGCGGCATCCACCCACCCCCCGGAAAACCCCGCGATGAGCCCGACGCCGCCGCCGATGGCGACGGCGACCAGCGCCGCCAGGAGGCCGGCCACGAGAGACACGCGCGCTCCCCAGACGAGCCGGCTCAACAGATCACGCCCGAGCGAGTCGGTGCCCAGGACGAAACGGGCTCGCTCGAGGCGCGCCCCCTCGCCCGGGACGCGCGTCCACGTGTCGCCGCGGCGCAACGAGAGACCTCCGTCGGACTCGCGGCGGAGCTCGTGCGCGTAGCGCCTCGTCCCGTCGGCCCAGGAAACGGTTTCGACCACAGCCATCGGCGGGAGGTTGCGAAGGACAAGCCCGTCGGGCTGCGCGTTGGGATCGCGGAGGGGAAGGACCGGTGCGAGCGCCGCGACCAGCGCCCAGGCCGCCAGGATCCCGAGGCCCAGCTTGAGTTTGGGGTCGCTCAACGGGAGGCCTTCCGGCCGAGGCGCAATCGGGGGTCGACGAAGGCGAGGCCCAAATCGGCGAGGAGATTTCCCGCGATCACGAGAATCGTCGCGAGCAAGACGGCCGCCAAGACGACGGGAAGGTCTGCCGCCATGACCGCGTCGTAAGTCACCCGTCCCATGCCCGGCCACCCGAAAACGACTTCAACGACCACGGCCCCCGACACGAGGACGGGGAGTTGGAGCCCGGCGAGCGTGATCACCGGGCCGGCGGCCGCGGGGAGAGCGTGAACCCAAAGGACGCGGGCCCCCGAAGCTCCGCGCGCGCGGGCGGCGCGGACGAAGCCCTCACCCAGCGCCGCCACGAGGCCCGCACGAACGAAACGGGCGACGATCGCCGCCGCGCCGAGCCCTAAAACCAACGAGGGGAGCAGCGCGTGCCAGAGCGCATCGATCGCGCGCGCGGGGAAGCTCCACGCTTCGGCGCCGATCGAATGCGCGGACGACGGCGGGAAGATCGGGACGGCGACGGCGAACAGGAGGATGGCCATCAGGCCGAGCCAGAACGTCGGCACCGAGGCCAGCACGAGGCCCGCCAGGCCCAATCCGTGGTCGAGGGCCCCCCCCGGCCGCACGACGTGGAGCGCGCCCAGAAGAATGCCGAGCAGGAGTTGGATCGACAAAGCCGCCGCGGCCAAGCCGATCGTGTGCGGAAGGGCGTCGGCGAGGACGCTCGTCACCTGGCGCCCACGCGAGATCGACCAGCCGAGATCGCCGCGCAGAGCGTTTCCCATCCAGGAGGCGTAGCGCACGTAGGCGGGCTGGTCGAGTCCATAGGCGGCTTCGACGCGCGCGCGCAATTCGGGGGTCACGGGGCCGTCGCCGAGCAGAAGGTCCGCCGGCCGTCCTGGGGCCGCCTCGACCAGGAGAAACGTCAGTGTGAGGACGCCGGCGATCAGCGGGACGGCGGACAGGAGGCGTCGCGTGATGAGGCCGAGCATGGTGTCAGTGCGCAATCCAGCAGGATTCGAGGCGCGCCAACGGATCGGACGGAACGTCGATCCTGAGGCCTCTGACGCGTGGGCCGAAGGCTGCGATTCTTTTGCCTTCATAGAGAAAGGTGTAGGGCTGGTCCTCGTGGATCCGTTGCGCGAACTTCGCGTACGCGTCCTTGGCCTGCGTCCAATCGGCGGCTTCGCCGATCGCGGCGAGGAGCCTGTCGGCCTCGGCCGATCGGTAGGCGACGGCGTTCGATCCGGCGGGGGGGATAGCCTTCGATCCGAAGATCGACGCGAGGTCGAGCTTCCCGTTGAAGCGCCAGCCCGCCACGTACGCGTCGTAGTTTCCGGCGAGGTTGCGCTCACGGAACGCTTTCATCTCGAACGAGCGCGGCGCCACCTTCACTCCGATGCGCGCAAGCTGTTCCTGGATCTTGAGGGTGACCGCCTCGCGAACGCGATTCCCCACGTTGGTGGTCAGCTCGAACGCGAGGGGGTGGTTGGCGTCGTAACCCTTGCTCGCGAGGATGCGCCGCGCCTCTTCCGGCTCGTACGGAAACGCGACGAGCGTCGGATCGGCCGCCCACCACGTCGACAGCAGCGGCCCCGTGCTGATCTTGCCGTAGCCGTAAAGGAGATCCTCGACGATCGCCTTCCGGTCGATCGCCAGCGTCAGCGCGCGGCGGATCTCGGGATCATCGAACGGCTTCTTCGCGCCGTTCCAGCCGACATAGTCGAACATCGGGTTGTCGAAGGCGGCAAGCGTGACGCCCGGGGTTCCGGCGAGGCGTTTCGCGTCTTGCGGTGGCACGCCCTCGACGTAGTCGAGTGCTCCGGCGGCGAGCTGCGTTTCGAGGTTGCCGACGTCCGGCACGATGCGCACGACGACCTTGTCGAGAAGCGGGCGATCGGGGGCGAGATAGCGGGGATTGCGGACGAGGACGATCTCTTCGCCCGGCCGCCAGTTAAGGAGCAAGAAAGGGCCGGAGCCGATTCTGACCTGCGACCAATCGTGCGTGCGCCACGCGGCGAAAGGGATCTTGGAGAAGACGTGCTCCGGGAGAATGCCCCCCTCCACCGCGTCCGCGAGCATCTCGGGATAGGCGCGGTCGAAGCGGAAGGCGACCGTGTGCGGGTCGACGACCCGCACGTCCTTGATGTGCTCCTTGAACGAAGCTCCGGTCCAACCCAGCTCGGGCGACGTTTGCGCCGCGTAGGTGAATCGAACGTCCCCGGCGGTGAGCGGCGTCCCGTCGCTCCACGTCGCGTCGTTGAGCTTGAAGGTCAGTGTCAGCCCGCCCTCGGAAAACGCCCAGGAGGCCGCGAGCAAGGGTTCGAAGGAGGGCGGATGCTCGCTGGTGTCGCCTTGCTCTTGCGCAAGCCGCGCGTAGACCCGGCGCAGGAGGTTCTGCGCGAAGGTCTGCTGTGAGACGTATTCGTTCCACGCGTCGGCATCGACCGTGCTGCCGATGACGAGCGTGCCGCCGCGTTGCGGCCCTGCTTCGGCCCGAGGGGGGGGAGCGGAAGCGCCTCCCCCTCCGCACGCGCCGGCGAGAAAGACGAGGACGAAGGCCGCCGTCGCCAGGGGGAGGCGGGCCGTGCCGCCGCGTCTGCTCACGATGGCGGGCGTCCGCGCAATTGCAGGCGGATTGTTTCGAGCGGAATGAAATCGCCCTTGCCGACGCCCGGACAGAACGTCCCGAGTTCCTCCCAACCCTCGCGGTTTTTCAGGTTCTCGGGCCAAAACGGGAACGAGCCGCACTGGCGCGGCCGCGCTTCGTAGACCGTGCAGCGCGCGCCGTCCAGGAAAGGGCACGCGGGGCCGTCCATTCTGAGGACGGTGTGGCCGTCGTCCTTCCTCGTCCACTGCGCTCGAAAGCTCTTGACCGTCATGTCGAGGTGGGAGGCCAAGCGGAGGACGTCCTCGCGCTCTAGGTAGACATAGTCGTACTCGCCGTGCCGGGTGCAGCACTTGCCGCAATCGGGTTGGCAGGCGAAGCGAACGCCCTCCGCGTACCACGGAAGCCGCTTGGCCGAGTCGGTGCGCGGATCGTCCTCTGAACTCACGCGCGGAGTATATCGCGACTGCTTCGGGCCGATGGCGCCTGCTTGAGCCGGATGCGCATCGTCGTGCCTTGGCCCGGCGCGCTCGTCACCTCGATGGATCCGCCATGGCCGGCGACGACGCGCCGCACGATCGCAAGCCCGAGGCCGGTGCCCGAGCTCTTCGTCGAGAAATACGGCTCGAACAGGCGCGCGCGCGCCTCGGGCGTCAGTCCGGCGCCCGTGTCCTCGACCGTCAGAGCGACTTCGCCGGGTTCATGCGGGCCCGAGGTGATCCGCAGCGTCCCCCCCTGCGGCATGGCTTGAAGTGCGTTCTCGATGAGATTGACGATGGCCCGCGCGAGAATCGTGGCGTCGGCGAGGATGGGGGGCGCTTCGGCGTGGCGCTCCTCGATCAGCACGCCGGGCGGAAGCGCCGACCGATAAGGGGCGACGATCTCTCGCAGGAACGCCGCGAGTTCGACGCGCACGAGCACCAGGTCGGGGAGCTTCGCGTAGGTCGAAAACGCTCCGGAGATGTCGCGCAGCTCACGGACCTGGCGGACGATCGTGTCGAGGCAGGCGGTGATCTCGGGCGAGGGGAGGACGCCGCGATCGTGCAGCAGCTTGCGCACGTGTTCCGCCGAGAGCTGGATCGGCGTCAGGGGATTCTTGATCTCGTGCGCGATCGCGCGCGCCATCTCCGCCCAGGCGGCGAGTTGGTTGCTCTTCATCAGGCTGGTGACGTCGTCGAGCAAAACGAGCGAGCCCGGCTCTCGGCCTGCGGGATCGGGGAGCGGAACGCGGACCACGCGGAGACGGAGGGTCCCGTCGGCTCCGTCGACATCCACCTCGAGCGGCGAGCCGCCGGAGGCCTCCGGGCGGGAGAGCGACTCCGCCAACGCTCTTAGCGCCGTGCCGCCCCGCAGCGCGTCGAGCCAGCGCTCTCCCGGTTGCGGGGGGCCTTCGGGTCCGGCCAGCAAGGCCTGTGCGGCCGGATTGATGGTCACGACGCGCCCCTCGGCATCGGTCGAGACGACGCCCGTCGTCGCGTGGCGGAGCAAGGCCTCGATGTAGTCGCGGCCCTGGATGAGATCGGCCCGTTGGCCGGCCAACGCTTCGGCCATGCGGTTGAAGTCCGTCACGAGCGCGCCCATCTCGTCCCGCGACGACGAGGCCAGCCGCATCGCGTAGTCGCCCCCCGCGATGCGCCGCGAAGCGTCGGCGAGCCGGCGCACGGGGTCCGCGACCAGGCGGGCGATCAGCGCCGCCGATCCGGCCAACATCAAAACGAGCGCCGTCGTCAGGAGGAGGAGCATCTCGACCAATCGGTCGGCGGAGCGCGTGGACGCGCGTTGCTCGATCACGAGGGGGACCGCGATCACCGCGTCGCGCGGTCCGCCCCGCTCGTCCACGCGAGCGTACGCCACGGGGAGGGGAATCGCGCCGAGTTGCTCTTTCAGAACGACGACGGGCTGGCCCCCGCGCACGACGTCGCGATCGATCTCGCCGGGAAGGCGCCTCTGGAGGAGGCCCGAATCGAAGAGCTCGGGCTTCGAGGTGGCGGCGACGGCGCCGTCCTCGTACACGTGGATCTCCTGCCCGACCACGCGCCGCAACCACCAGAGCGTGTCGTCGTTGATGAGAAGGCGCGGGATCGTCGGATCGTCCTCGCCCACGGTTTGGTAGTCCTCGACGACGCGCCGGGCCGCGCCGACCAGAGCCGCCGCCGAGTCCGCGAGACTGGCTTCGCCGCGGCGATCGATGTAGGCGCGAAGGAAGATCGAGAGCGACACGAGCGGGACCAGAGAGGCGATCAGCACGACGGCCAAGAGCTTCGTGTAGAACGAACTGCGGACGACGTCTTTGAGCGCCTCGAGGCCGCCGCGACCGGACAGGAGGATGACGAGAGCGCCTAAGGCCAGGACGGCGAGGCTGGCGACGAGCAGGCGGATGGTATCCCCGAGAGCATCGACGAACGTCGGTGCCGGCATCAGCAAGAGGTGCAATCGTCCGTTGTCTCGCAACGGCAGCGCCTGATACCGCGTGTCGCCCAGAGTGAGGCCGACGCGTCGCCCTTGGTCGGCGGCGGCGCCGAGCTCCGGCGTCGCGGCGGGGGGCTGGCGCACGGTGCTCACGACGACCCGCGCGTCCTCGCCGAACAAAACGTAGTCGGGAGTCTCGGCGGCCAAAGTGTCGATCGGCGAGGGGCCGCCGCCCAGCGCCTCGAGGTACGGCGCGCTCCCGGGGAGGAAGGGGAGGTTGGAAGGA
>Ga0315287_10003421_pt1 | contig 15286 bp, 12 predicted proteins | sample YL17G11_0_MG_FD_205037 | JGI IMG/M metagenome (GOLD analysis project Ga0315287, IMG submission 205037) | Sediment microbial communities from Yellowstone Lake, YNP, Wyoming, USA - YL17G11_0 | ecosystem: Environmental > Aquatic > Freshwater > Lake > Sediment | place: USA: Wyoming | collected... | reverse complement strand
TGTGCCTCTCTGGGTTTTTTATTGTATTTGCATTTGGTTCCAAACATAATTTCCCCTATATACCGTGGATAATAAATCGTGATCATAATGGGCGACTTGTTTTTCGATTTCGCCTTGAATTATATAAATATAAACCTCTTCGTTATTTTTATCCTTATCTCTGTCGCGATGTATGCATAATTGGGTTATGGGGTCTAATTGGTGTGTATGAATTTTAAATTTTTGTACAACATTATTAATCGAAAACTCTCCTTCCCAGTTAAATTCGTCTACCAAAAAATAATCTGTCATAACCACTTGTTTTATTTGTCCAGCATTAACAAAATCAAATTTTAACGCTGTTGAGCCCGATATGCTCCAGCCTAAGTCAAAATGCACATGTCTTGAATCAAGAATTCTACCGGTCCCGGAAATTAATTCTGGCTTAAAGCTCGGTTCTCCAGAAAAATAAATATAAATCGTTTTTATGTCATTGGTTTTTAAAGAGTGTAAAACTACGAAGCCCGGATTGTTCACAGACCCCTCTAATCGATTAAAAACAATTTCATTATTTAATTCAAAGAAACTTACGCTGGAAAATTCAATACCTGATGGCAAATAATGAATCTCGTCAAAAACACTGTTTCTGGAAACATAATTTAATCCTTGAAATAAAACGTATTTATTGGGATTAACAGATGTATCAAAATAAATCCCATATTGTTTAGCGCCCTCTGAGGCCAAGGTTCTATTTTTAGCTAAAGATATAATGCTAAAAATATTGTTAGCCGAAGAATCTAAATCGCTTTTTTTGGTTAAAAATGAAAAAGCAGAATAAGACAAAACCATCATCAATGATAAAACACTCAGAACAATTAAAAATTCAATTATAGTAAACCCTGCACCATTTCTCGTGCCTCTAATTTTAAATATTCTATTGTTCTGCAAATGGTGCAGGGTAAATGCCTTTTTCATATTCCCTCCATCATTGAATACATCGGCTGAATCATGGAAATGGCGAAAAACGCTACAACTGCACCCAGAAAAATCATTAAAACCGGCTCAATGATTGCGGTAAGATTATTGGTAACATTGGTTACCTCTTCCTCGTAAAAATCAGCCAATTTTTCCATGATATTAGATAATTCTCCCGTTTCTTCGCCAACCCCAATCATTTGACCAACCAAAACCGGGAAAAGGTTTTCGCTTTTTTCCAAAGATTCCTGCAATTTTTTACCCTTTTTAACTTCCGTTGAAGCATTTACCAGGGCTCTCTGATAAAAAACGTTTCCCACGGTTTGAGCAGATATAACTAATGCCTCAATAATTGAAACACCGCTTTGCATCAAAGAGCAAAAACTTCTTGCAAATCTGGCACAATTAATTTTTTTAACAATATTCTTTAATCCCGGAATCTTCAAAAAAATAAAGCTCATAGAGGTTTTCCCTTTTTGAGTTTTTAGAAATTTGACCGAAAAGAAGGTCAACGCAATAAAAACAGCCAAACCAATATAAGAATATTTTGTTAAAAACTTGCTAACCACTATTAAAATTTGGGTGGTAATGGGCAGGTTAACATTTAACTCTTCAAACATGGAAACAAGCTTTGGCATTACGACTAACATCATTAAAATTCCAACCCCTATCATGGCCACTATTATAACCGCAGGGTAAACCATGGCTCCTCTGACCTTTGAAATAAAATCGTGCTCTTTTTTAATATATTGAGCTAAAATTTTTAAAGACTCTATTAGGGTTCCGCCTTTTTCTCCAACCCTTACCATGCTTACATAAAAATTATTAAAAACCTTCGGATGGTTGGCCAGGGCATCGGCAAAGCTTTCACCCCTCTTAACCCTTATAACTAAATCATTTATGATTTTTTTAAAACTCGAGTTATTGGTTTGTTTAACCAGTGTTTCCAATCCTTTGTGCAAAGAAAATCCCGAACTAACCATTACGCCCAAATTACGAGTAAACATTAACTTATCCACCAACGAAATCCTATTAAAAATCCCCTTTAACTTATTTATTAAAGGAGTTTTTTTTATTTTTTTATTATCCGGTATTTGGAAAGAAACCAAAACAAGATTCTTTTCCCTAAGAACCCGGGCCAAATCATGATCATCTTTTGCCTCTGTGGTCCCGGTTTCATTTTTCCCGTCTAAAGTTTTAGCGGTATAAAAATATATTGCCATAAGCTTGCCCCGTCTTTGCGGGGTTTTACTCGCGTGTAACACGCAAAACCTCCTCTAAAGATGTTTGACCCTGAATAGCTTTTACAAACCCGTCTTCAATCATAGTTACCATGCCTTCTTTTCTCGCTTGAGCTTCTATCGCATCACTGGTTGCATTTTTGGTAATCATTTCTTTTATCGCACTCGAAACCTCCAAAACCTCTCTAATCCCAAGCCTATCTTTATAACCATCTACACTATCCTTAGATGGCTTGGGCCTATAAAAATCAATTGTTCCCCAAATGGCATCAGCTTTTATAATTTTCTCTCTCTTTAAAACACTCAACATTTCATCCATATTAATATCCTTTTTCATCTCTTCTATCTGTACTTTTGTCAAATTGTACTTTTCTTTTGACTCCGAGCACAATCTTCTGGTTAATCTTTGCGCCATAATAATATTTATGGTTGAGGCAATCAAAAAGGGTTCGGCCCCCATATCTATTAATCTGGGAATTGCTCCGGCTGCAGAATTAGTATGAAGAGTGGATAAAACCAAATGACCAGTAAGCGCCGCATTAATGGCTAACCCTGCTGTTTCGGAGTCTCTAATTTCTCCAACCATGATTACGTTGGGGTCTTGTCTTACCAGGGCCCTTAAACCCGATGCGAACGTTAAACCAATTTGCGGTTTTACTTGGGTTTGATTAACCCTGGGAATTTGATATTCAATCGGATCTTCAATTGTACAAATATTCACTCCTGGCTGGTTTAAAATTTCCAAAATAGTATAAAGCGTCGTTGTTTTGCCACAACCGGTTGGCCCTGTTGCTAAAATCATTCCGTAGGGTTTTTTAATTGCGCTATGAATTTTTTCTAAGGATTCTCCCCAAAACCCCAAACTCTCCAAAGTAAATCTTTTTCCTCCTTCTAACAATAAACGCATCACAATTTTTTCGCCATAAAATGTCGGTAAGATAGAAACCCTAAAAGATATTTTTTGTTCATCGGTTTGAATTTTGAATCTGCCGTCTTGAGGCAACCTATGCTCATCGAGTTTTAAATTAGATAAAACTTTAATTCTGGCAACAATCCCTGAATGAACCTGACTTGGTAGGATCATGGCATCATGCAATATTCCATCAATTCTATATCTAACAATTACTTCTTTTTCCGCTGGCTCAACATGAATATCCGAAGCTCTTTGCAAAATTGCGTGTTTTATCAAAGTATCGACAATTTTTATAATCGGTAACTCCTCCGCTGCCTTTCTCAAATCTTGGGTGGTGCCATCGTCTCCCTTTTTTACTAATTCTATTTTGGACAAACCAGCTTTCTGAGACTCTTCTTTAATTATTTCTCCAAACTCAACTTCCAGGCTTTGCTGATATTTTTTCAAAACTGCTTTTATGTCGTCTGTGGAGGCAAGTCGCGGTTTAATTTTCAAATCGGTTTTTTTCTTTATAAAGTCGATGGTCTGTAAATCGGTTGGATCAACCATTGCCACCTCTAACTCCCCATCTTTTTTGCCAATCGCCACAATATTGTTTTCTCTGGCAATCGGCTCTGGAATAATTCTTAAGATTTCCGAACCAATATCCATCTTTTTTAAATCAATATAAGGGATGCCCAAAATAAAAGCCTTTAGTTGAATTAAGTCTTTTTCAGAAACTAATTTTTCAGATAAAAGAATAACATCCAGGTCTTTACCCGTTTTTTGGGATATTTTTTCCGCTTTTTCTAATTGCACCTTATTTAGCAGTTCTTTATCAATAAGAAATGCTTTTAATTGCTGGCTGGATACTTGCATTATTTTAGAAATTCTTTTATTTTTGTAACCACGTCGCCTAATTCATAGTTTGCCTTGACCAAATAAGTAGTTGCCCCCAGATCTAGAGCCTTCTCGACATCTCTCGTGCCCTCAAGATTGGTTAATATAATTACCGGCGTATCTTTCAGGTCTTTATCGGCTTTCAATTCTTTTAAAACCTCAAAGCCATCTTTTTTGGGAAGAATGAGGTCTAAAAGAATTAAATTCGGCTTTTCTTTTTTGGCTATCTCCAGACCCTCTGCCCCATCAAAGGCACCAAAAATTTGATATCCCTCCTGTTTCAATATTTCGTGTAATTCTTTTTGAAGGTTAGGCTCATCTTCTATGAAAAGAATTTTGTTCATAATTTTTGCCCCTTTAAATTCTACGTATCGCAAAATTTTATTACGTAAAGTCTAATCGGGACGAATTAACTACTTTTTAAGATAGGTTACTTTTTACTAATTTTAAAATATCGTCTAATTCATAGTTCGCCTTGACCAAATAAGTAGTTGCCCCCAGATCTAGAGCCTTCTCGACATCTCCCGTGCCCTCAAGATTGGTTAATATAATTACCGGCGTATCTTTCAGGTCTTTATCGGCTTTCAATTCTTTTAAAACCTCAAAGCCATCTTTTTTGGGAAGAATGAGGTCTAAAAGAATTAAATTCGGCTTTTCTTTTTTGGCTATCTCCAGACCCTCTGCCCCATCAAAGGCACCAAAAATTTGATATCCCTCCTGCTTTAAAAGCTCACCTACGGCTTTTTGAAGATTTGGCTCATCTTCTACAAATAATATTTTTTTCATATTTTTTTACTTGTCCGCCAAAATTTCAACGTAGGCGGAATTATTTATTATTAGCTACTGGCAAAGTAAACCAAAAGATGCTGCCATGGCTCTCTTTTGATTCAAAGTCTATTTCGCCACCAGAAAGATTAACAATTCCTTTAGCGATAAACAGACCCAGCCCCGTTCCTTCGACTCTTTGTTTTATTAAATTATCTCCTCTAAAAAACTTGCCAAATACCTGGCTTTTATATATTTCCGGGATACCGATTCCGTCATCTTTTACCACGATCTTTATCATTTTATTATTTTTTTTATCTTTGTTTACATCTACCTGAATTAATCCGCCGTCTTTTCTGGAATATTTTATGGCATTATCGATTAAATTTTGAACAACCATTTGAATTTTGTCTTGATCGGCATAAATCAATGATAAGCTTTGTGGCCTCTGATATTTTAAAACTACATTGCGCGCATTCGCTATGGGCATTAATTCTTTTATTTCTTTTTCTATTAATTCGTTTATATCAAAATCCTTGGGCCTCATTTCTAATCTTTGTTGATCAATTCTATTTACGCTCAATAGATCGTTTACCAACTTTATCATTCTGTCGTTTGAATCTTTTATAACGTCTAAATACTCTATTTGTTTGTCGCTTAACTCTCCCAGCCTCTTTGTTCTTAAAAGATCCAGAGACCACTTTAAACTCGACAAAGGAGTACGCAATTGGTGAGAAACAATTCCCACGAACTCACTTTTCATTCTATTGGCCTCGGCTACTCTGGCAAAACTGCCAACCAACGAATGGCCAATAATCAAAAGGACTATAGTAACCGCGCTAACTATAATGATAATAATTTCCGGCTCTAAAAAACGTATACCGATAAAATAAGTAGTAATCATGGCTACGATAATTATTGCCCCCATTACCAAAAATAACGAATTGGGACATTGCCAAAATCCTAAATTATATTTACGGCACTCGGCCATAATATCAAACGTTTTTAGGACAGATTTCAAACTCATGATTTTATTATAAGCAAAGCTTCTAATTACTTCTTTCGGTCAAAATAAAAATTAATTCTTATTTTGCCCTCACTAGTAATTATAGCACAAATTGACTTCGGGCAACAAAAAAGATATACTGGGAAATATCGCGGGCTGTGGTGTAATGGTAGCACGAGTCTTTTGGGAAGATTTAGTCCGAGTTCAAATCTCGGCAGCCCGACACTACCATTGGCTTTTGCGGGCTTGCCCGCCGAAGCTTCAGCGTAGGCGGGTATCGTATATCGGTATTACCACAGCTTTCCAAGCTGTTGAGAGGGGTTCGACTCCCCTTACCCGCTTCGACTCAGCGAGGCGAGCCCGCTCCAAAATAAAAACCACGACATTGCTGTCGGGTTTTTATTTTTATTTCCTTATCCCGCAAACGGGATCCCATCACTGCGGGATCGCCTCCGGACAATAAGGGTAACCAATAAATTAACGAGCGTATTCTATTACCCTGGTTTCGCGAATTACCATAACTTTAATTTCTCCAGGATATTTCAATTCTTTTTCAATTTCTTGAGCTATATCTTTTGCTAATTTGTAGGCTTTTAAATCATCAATCTTTTCTGGATTAACAAAAACCCTGATTTCTCTTCCAGCTTGAATTGCGTAAACTTTTTCAACTCCTTGAAAATTGGTAGCAATTTTTTCAAGCTCTTCCAGTCTTTTCAGGTAATTTTCAAGATTTTCTTTTCTTGCTCCCGGTCTTGCTGCGGATATTGCTTCTGCGGCCTGAACAATTGATGCCTCAATGCTCTCAAAAGGATAATCCCCGTGATGCGATTTCATTGCATCAATTATTTTTTTATCAATGCCGAATTTTTCTAAAATTCTGATTCCGATTTCAACGTGCGTACCCTGAACTTCATGATCAATTGCTTTCCCAATATCATGAAGAAGGGCTGCCTTTTTACAAGTAGGAACATCGGCTTTTAATTCAGCGGCCAGCATTCCGGCTATGTGCGCGCTTTCAACAGAATGTTGCAGAACATTTTGACCAAAACTGGTCCTAAAGGTCAAACGGCCCAATAAATTAACCAATCTTGAGTCCAGCCCCACAACTCCAACATCATAAATTGCAGTTTCTCCGGCTTCTCGAATTTTTGCCTCTATTTCTGTTTTGGCCTTATCAACCATTTCTTCAATCCTTGCGGGTTGAATTCTCCCATCGGCCATTAATTTTTCCAGAGCCATTTTGGCGATCTGCCTTCGAGTTGGATCAAACCCAGAAATAATTAATGTTTCCGGAGTATCGTCAATAATTACCTCTACACCGGTTAATCTTTCGAGGGTTTTGATATTTCTTCCTTCACGGCCAATAATTTTCCCTTTAATTTCGTCGTTGGGCAAGGTTACTGTTGTGGTGGTAACTTCTGCTGCTTGCGAAGATGCGTATCTTTGCAGGGCAGTTACCATTATTTCGTTGGCCCTTTTGTCTAATTCTTCCTTGCCGTCTTTCTCTAATTTTTTAATCCTTGCGAAAACCTCTTCTTTGTTTTGTTCTTCAACAGATTTTAGAATTTGCTGTTTCGCCTCTTCTTCGGTAAGTTTTGATATTTTTTCTAACGTTTCTATCTCTTGTTGTTTTAATGTTTCTAACTCTGTTTTGATGTTTCTTACTTTTTCAACTTTTTCTTGAAAATCTTTTTCTATGCCTTCCAACTTTCTATCTTTGGCGTCTAATGTTTCTTCCTTTTTTTCTAACCTCGTTTGAGTTCTTCGATATTCTTCTTGACGCCTAATTTCTTCTTTTTTGATTTCGTCTAATGCTTTTACCGCTTTATCTTTTGCTTTCAGAATTATTTCTTGTGCTTGCGCCTTTGCTTCGTTAACTAATTTTTCTATTCTTGATTCGGCTGTGTTGGCCTGTCTCTTGGCAATAGACTGACGAGTTAAATAGCCTAAAAATGAACCCACAACCAAAGCACCCATTGCCACAAGTAGTGGAATTAATCCTATTACCATAAATTTTTGCTTTGACCGAAAAACCCATATTTAATTTAGTAAATTGCGATAAATAATAGTTTCAAGTATCAAAGAATTAATATTCTAATATTTTTAGCTTATCAAAATAACTATGTTTTGTCAAACTTAATACTCATGTTAAAATTATATTGATGAAACCAATAATTTTAGCGATTTTAGATGGCTGGGGGATAGGGTCCGAAAATCAAACCAATGCCATTTATGCAGCAAGAACACCCAACATAACAAAGGCAGAAGTGTTATATCCCCACTGTTCATTACAGTCATCCGCTATGGCTGTTGGTTTGCCATGGAAAGAGGCGGGTAATTCGGAAGTTGGCCACTTAATCATTGGCAGTGGGAGAATTATTTATCAATATTTGCCAAGAATTTCTATGGATATCGAAAATGGCGATTTTTTTAAAAATTCAGCATTTTTAAAAACCATAGACCATGTAAAAAAATTTAATTCCACCCTACATTTGATGGGTCTGATTTCTAGCGGCAATGTTCATTCTTATTTGGAACATGTTTATGGATTACTGGAATTAGCCAGACAAAATAATGTCGAAAATTTGCGGCTACATCTTTTTACCGATGGCAAAGACGCACCCCAAAAAGAAGGAATTAAAGTTATTTCAACGCTTATTGAAAAGCTAAAAAATCCAAATTGGAAAATTGCCTCTATTGTTGGCAGGTATTATGGTATGGATAGAAACCACAACTGGGATAAAACCGAAATTGCTTATAATCTAATAACTCAAGGAATTGGAGAAAAAACCCAAAATCCAATCGAAACAATAAAAAATTATTATCAGCAAGACATCACCGACACCTATCTTGGGCCAATGGTTATAGACCCCACAGGATACGCAAAAAATAATGATGCAATTATTTTCTGGGATTTTCGGGAAGACAGCGCCCGACAATTAACCGAGGCGTTTGTTAAAAAGGATTTTAATAAATTTAAAAAAACTCCAATAGATAATTTATTCTTCTGTACCATGACCGAATACGAAAAAGATTTAGGAGTCGAGGTGGCTTATCCGTCAATAAAAATAAAAAACCATCTTACGGAGGTTTTAAATGATCATCAAAAGAGAATTTTAAAGGTTGCAGAAACAGAAAAATATGCACACGTCACGTATTTTTTCAATGGCGGGAAAGAAGAATCGTGTCCGAATGAAACCAGAAAATTAATTGCCTCCAAAATAGTTACTCACTATGATGAATTTCCGGAGATGCAAGCAGATAAAATTACTCAAGAAATAATTTCTGGCATTGAAAATAAATTTGATTTAATTGTTGCCAATTATTCAAATGCCGATATGATCGGACATACTGGAAACTTAAAATCTGTGATAAGGGCAATTAAATTTATTGATAAAGCCATAGAACCCTTAATTAAATCTGCCGCAAAAGGTGATTGCGTGCTAATAATTACCGCTGATCACGGCAATGCCGAACAAATGATAAACCCTCAAACGGGCGAGCCGAAAACCGAGCATACTCTAAATCCGGTACCATTTTATTTAATCGGAAAAGAGTTCAAAATAGGAAAATCCGCCTTCGCTAAAGCTTCGGCGGACAAGTATTCATTTGAAACGCCCGAAGGAATGCTCTCCGATATTGCGCCGACAATTCTCGCTTTAATGCAAATTCCCCAGCCACCAGAGATGACCGGGGAAAGCTTATTGGAGGTCTTAAAATAGAATTACTTTCTTTTTTCCATAATACCGTCAATCACCCCATAATCTTTTGCTTCATCTACTGACATGTAATAATCTCGGTCGCTGTCCTTTTCGATTTTATCTATCTTTTGACCGGTATGCCTTGCTAATATTTTGTTTAACTTTTGTTTTGTCTTGGTAATCTGTTTGGCTGAAATTTCAATATCCGAAGCCCTGCCCTCAACGCCTGATACCGCAACCTGATGAATCATTACTTCTGAATTGGGCAAAGCAAATCTTTTTCCTTTTTTCCCTGCCGCCAAAACAACTGCTGCTCCCGAAGCTGCCATTCCTACACAAACCGTTGATATGTCGGATTTTACAAACTGCATTGTGTCATAAATCGCCATAGTTGCAGTTACGCTTCCGCCGGGGCTATTAATATAAATCATAATGTCTTTTTTGGGGTCCTGGTTCTCTAAAAATAACAACTGGGCAATAACGCTGTTTGCCACATCATCATCTATTGGGCCGCCTAAAAAAATTATTCTGTCTTTTAGCAGTCTTGAATAAATATCATACGCTCTCTCACCATATTGTGATTTTTCTATAATTGTTGGAATTAGGTTCACCCCGTTAAAAGTCTATCCTTATATAGAAGAATTCTAATTTCAGGCAGACTTTTTTATTGAATTTTACTTACCCCGTTATTATTGTTAATAAAACTTCTAACGGGGTTCATATAATTTTTGCTTCTTGCTCCAAAAGCTCGAAGACTTTTTCATTTATTAATATATTTTCAGTATATTCTTTAAAAGCCACTAAATCAATGTTCCCGACCTCTGTCGGGATCCCGCCAGCGGGCGGGACCTTCAAACGCATTAATTCCTGGTTCATTCTTTCTTCAATTTCTTGCGTGGTTGGAGCAATTTTTTCTTTATCCGCAATTGCTTTTAGGCATAATCCAATTTTTACTCTTTTTACTGCTTGATCTTTCCATCCCTTTTTCAATTCTTCGGCAGTCGCCTTAATTTGCGTTAAATAAGTTTCAAAATCCATTCCAAATTGATCAACGCTCATTTTGAATTCATTAACCATATTCTCCAATTCCTTTTCAACCAATTCTTCCGGAACTTCGATTTTCGAATTCTCGGCAACTTTTTCAATTATCTCAATTCTGATTCTCTGTTTTTCAAAAATTTCTTTTTCCTGCATTAAACCTTGTTTAATGTTTTCTTTTAGGGCACTAATGGAATCGAATTTCCCCAGAGATTTTGCAAATTCATCGTTGATTTCCGGAATTTGTCTTTCTTGTACAATATTGATTTTAACTTTAAAATCCAAATTTTTGTCGGCAATTCTTTTATCGCCCCAATCAGCCGGCACTTTTAATGAAAATTCTTTTTCTTCTCCGGCTTTCATCCCTTCCAGGTTATCTTCGAATCCCGGCAGAAAATGCCCTTCGCCCAAAATTAATGGATGATTTTTGCTTAAACCATTTTCTATTTGCACTCCGCCGGATCTTACCTCAAAATCAATTTCTGTCCTGTTTCCCTTTTGTGCCGGGCTATTAATGGTAATAATTTTGGCCCTGGATTTTTGTAAATAATCCAAAGAGTGATCGATTTCCTTTTCTTCAACTTTCAATTTATGCTTTTTAACCTCTATTCCTTTATAATTTCCCAATTCTATGGTAATTTCTTTTTTGTCTATCGTCATATTAAATAGTCACCTGCCTGCCGGTAGGCAGGATTGTTTTATTAACTCTTTTGTTTCCTGATAAGTTAATTTAGAAATTGCCGTCTCTTTATCAACCCACTCATATCCATCATGCTCGACAACTTCTTGTTTTAGAGAAATTTTTTCATCCATATCCGCTTTAACCAAAAAAGTTGCCACGATTTCATATTCCGCTCCATCTTTTTCCCATTTTTCTGTTTTATTCAAATCTTTTATAATTTCGAAATTTTCCAACCCGGTTTCTTCTTTGATTCCTCTTTTTAGGGTTTGTTCAAAATTTTCTCCTGGCTCAATCGTTTCTTTAAGAATTTCCCATCCATCCCATCTTAAAATACGATGAAGGATTAAAAAATACGGCTCACCATCTTTAATGTCATAAATAATAGCTCTAACCTTTTTTGTTATTGTCATCGCCTTTTTCCTCCTTCGTTGAAACTTCGGAGGATTTCGTCTTCTTCTTAGAAGAAGACTTCACTTTTTTAGGTTTTTCAACCTTTTCTTCTACGACCCCTGTCGGGACCTCCTCTTTTAATTTTTCCTTGTCCGCCGAAGCCCCTACCTCGTCGGCAGGCGGGTTGGCGGCGGCGGATTTCTCTTCCTGAATCATTTTTTCGCTTTTGACATCAATTTTCCAGCCGGTTAATTTGGCTGCCAATCTAACATTTTGCCCCTTTTGCCCAATTGCTAATGAAATTTGATCTTCCAGAACAATAACTAGGGCCATTCTCCTATTTTCATCTGCTTCAACGCTGATAATTTTTGCAGGGGATAATGCATTGGCAATATATTTTTCTACATTTTCATTCCATTCAATAATATCAATTTTTTCTCCGCCCAATTCATTGATAACCGTTTGCACCCTGCTTCCTTTTTGGCCAACACAAGAACCAACCGGATCAACGCCATCCTCTTCTGTCCAAACCGCGATTTTGGTTCTTGAGCCTGGCTCCCTGGCAATTGATTTTATCTGTACAGTACCTGTTGAAATTTCCGGAACTTCAATTGAAAATAATTTACTCACCAATTTGGGGTAGGCTCTGGAAAGAATAATGTCGGCACCCTTTGGAGATTTTTCAACCTTTAAAATATATGTCCTTAATCTTTGGCCAATAAAAAACCTTTCTCCGGGAACCTGTTCTTCGGGATACAAAACACCGACCGCCTTTCCGATATCCATAAAAATATTTCTGCCTTCAATTCTTTGCACAATAGCACTAACTATCTCTCCTTCTTTATCTTTATATTCCGCAAAAATAACTTCTCTTTCTGCCTCTCTTAATCTTTGGATAATAACTTGTTTGGCGGTTTGAGCTGCAATTCTTCCGAAATCAGTATGAGTTTCAAGCTTAGTTTGAATTTCATCATTGGGTTCTGCTCCTTTTTTAATTTTTTGCGCCTCATCAAGCATTATGTGCTTATAGGGATTGAAACGAATTTTTTTATTTCCTTCTTCATCGATTTCCTCATCGTCAATATCTTCCCCGCCCAAACCTTCGGATTGTGGCGAGTCCGTCTGAATTCCCGGCTCTACCGGGATTTCGTCGGGTTTCAACATACCCTCATTAACAACCAAAAAAACCTGGAATACTTTTATTTCTCCGGTTTTCATATCAAATTTAACCTTAATATTCTGGCCTTTTTTGCCATAATCCTTTTTGTACGCAGCAGCAATGGCCATTTCAAGAGTTTCGATAATTTGTTCTTGAGCAATGCCTTTTTCTTCGGCAATCTGACTCATAGCTGATATAAATTGTTTTTGATCCATAATAGTCTAAAACCCTAAACTCTAATCTCTAAATTCTAAATAAAATTAACTTATTAAAATTTATGGGCTTTTTAATGAAAGGGTCCGATTCAGATCGGACCCATAAATGATTAAGAATTAATAATATTCTATAAAAATTCCTTTGTCAAATTTACCACGGCCTAATCTCTTTCCATTTAGGCATAGGATAGTCAACAATTACGGATTGAGTATCAGTGCAAGCGTGTCCATCCGTATCTGTAACTCTTAAACTGACATTGTAGTTTCCGGGAGTTGAGAATTTAGTTGTAGGATTTTCTAATACAGAAGATGCCGGTGTGCCTGAAGGAAAAGTCCAAAGATAAGAATCTGCTTTGGTGCTTGCACAATCTGAACCATTAACCGCATCTACATCCCAACATATTGAAGCATCGTTAAATTGTGCAGTTTCGTTGACATTTGGCCTGGTTGGTGCCCAGTTAAAATAAATGGCCGGATAATGATGGATGCTGGTAGTAAAAGAAGATCCGTTTACCCATCCTGAAGCAAGATTATATTCATCATATACTCTCGCTCTCCAGTAATAGAGAGTGTTGTAAAGCAAGCTGTCGGGAATAACAGGGCTTGTGGCCAAAGATACAATCTGTGAATTCTCGTTCGGGCTTGCCCAAGCAGGTCCGGATAAATTATCTTGAGTACGATTTACTATCGGAGAAGAAAAATCTGAATTGTTATCAACTTGTAAATCAAATCTTTTCTGGGTATCTCCATCCGGATCAGTATATGTCCAGCGGAAAGAATAGTATTGGGCTGGCCTATTGCAAGGGTCTGAAGGGGTTGCAGATAGATTGGTGGCTGTAGGAGGTAGGTTGGAAGGAACATTTACCGTAATCGGTATTTGTGATTGGGCTGGTAATGCTGTTCCTCTTTCTGCAATTACTTTTGCCGTATAAGTTCCGGGAGTAGAATAAATAGAATCACAAGTAGTTGCTGGTGCTGAATAAGGGTCAGTATTTGTGTCATCTAATTTATGAGAATTAGGAGAAGTGACATTCGTGCCGACATCAACACGATTGCAATAAAAAGTATAATTGATTGGTCCTGTAGCTGTTCCCAAAACATCGGCTGCAAGAACTACACCACTCAAAGGAGCTGATCCGGTGGTTTTGTTGGCAGTTAAAGATACGGTTAGAGTAGGAGTACAGACTTCTTGGCAAGCTTCATAAGCACCCCATGTGCAACCAGCTAAACAGGTTCTGGTTTGTGTTCCACCGCAAGTACCGCAGGCTACGGGGGTATCAATAACTCCAGAAGTACAAACACCGGTACAGACTCCCGCACTACAACAATATGGACATTGTGCCCAATCATACCAAATTGAATTTGGGCCATAACAACTTGTCCCGGAACAACCTTGTGATATATATTCTCTTTGTTGCATTGTGCCACTGCATCGATAATTGTTTGTCCAATAATCAGCACCGCAGGCTTGATCAGAATAAGAACAACCATCAGCAGAACAGGTTCGGAGAGTGCCTCCTACACACCACTTACTGTTTGCAGTACAAATTGCCGTACTACTACAAGCTCCCCAGCCTTCCCAAGAACAAGTAGAAGAACAAATGTTGGTTTGTGTTCCACTACAACCACAGGCTTGAGATTTGGTACTATCAGGAACACAAACTCCTCCTCCGGTACAAGTTCCATAAACACCCCAAGCACAGCTAGCTGAACAGGTTCTGGATTGAGTTCCGGTATTGCAATTACCACAGGCTCGAGAACCCGTATCACCAGGAGTACAAACTCCTTGGCCACCACAAGTTCCATAAACACCCCAAACACAGCTAGCTGAACAGGTTCTAGTTTTAGTTCCGCAATTACCGCAGTCCACAGATCCCGTAGAACCAGCAGCGCAAACTCCTTGGCCTTCGCAAGTTCCCCATCCTCCCCAAGTACAATTAGATAAACAAGTATTATATTTAGTTCCGCAATTACCACAGGCGACATCAAGTACAGCACCAGAAGTACAAACTCCTCCTCCGGTACAAGTTCCATAAACACCCCAAACACAATCGGCTGTACAGGTTCTGGATTGAGTTCCGGTATTGCAATTACCACAGGCTCGAGATTGGGTAGCAGCGGCAGCACAAATGCGGCCAATCTGTGTCACATAAGCACATTTTTCTATTGCCACGCCTCCATATGAAGTGTCTGCGCCGCAAGTTTTGCCAGAAGTTGCACATTTAGGGTCGGTGCAATTGCTGTTGTCTGCACAGAGAAGAGTTCTATTGCCCGAATTACAATCTGATGCCTGAAGACAATAAACAGCTGCCGCTCTTACTGTTTTCGGGACAATAAAAATAC
>Ga0315287_10003420_pt1 | contig 15293 bp, 13 predicted proteins | sample YL17G11_0_MG_FD_205037 | JGI IMG/M metagenome (GOLD analysis project Ga0315287, IMG submission 205037) | Sediment microbial communities from Yellowstone Lake, YNP, Wyoming, USA - YL17G11_0 | ecosystem: Environmental > Aquatic > Freshwater > Lake > Sediment | place: USA: Wyoming | collected... | reverse complement strand
CCGTCTGATCCGGGACCACAGCTCGGGCGTCCCCGTGTGCGTCGACAGCGGATCGCCGGATGTGATCGAGGCCGGGCTGACCGCCTGGTACGAAGGACGGGACGCGTCCCTCGGGACGCTTCTCCACCCGTTATTAAACTCGGTCAAGACCTATACGATGGAACGATTGCTGCCTCTCCGGGCCCGTTATCCGTTCAAATTCATCGGCCTGCTCGTCGACGAAAAATCGGCCGGTCACGACGGAGCTTATGGCGTGGAGGAGCTTTTGGTTTTGGCCCGCGAACTCTTCCGGGAAGCGACCGGTCGCTACGGCTTTGGCCCGTCCGATCTGTTCATCGATTCGACCGTTTTCCCGCTGTCGATCGACGTTCCGATGGATGCGGAAAAGCCCGGATTCACGTACCGCACGTTCGAGACGATCCGTCGGATCAAGTCCGATCCGGCGTTCCGGGGCGTTCACCTGTCCCTCGGGGTGACCAATTCCGTCCGGGATCTCCCCGGCCGGCGGACGGGCGTTTGCCGGGCTTATTTGGCGACGGCCATGGCCCGCGGTCTCGACGCGGCGATCGTGAACGTTCTCCATGAGTACGGGAAGCGGCCGCCCGCGCCCGATCTGCTCGATTTCGTCGACGCCTTCGTCCGCCAGGACGGCACCCCGGCCGCGGTTCAACGGGCGCTCGACATGATGATGAATTTCTGCCGGGCGAACCGGACCCGTCCGAGGGGGTCAGGTCTTAACTTTTGACGGATTTAACCCGGCCTGCCCCAAGATTCGTTTTCCGAATCTTGGGACGAGCCCCGCAAGGCCGGGGGCTTGACCCCTCGGTGCCAGGTCTCGCCAAAAACGTCAAAAGTTAAGACCTGACCCCCCCAAGAGTTTGCCGACGATAAAAGTCGCCCCCGCGGCCATGGCTCCGATGAGCGCCTGGCGCAAAGCGCTGAACACCGCGTTCTTGCCCGTAAACAAACTCATCGATGCCCCGACGGCCAGAAGGCTGGCCCCTGTGGCCACAAGTGTCCCGATAAGCGCGCCCGAACCTTGGGTCAAGATATAAGGGACAAGGGGCACAAGCGCTCCCAAGGCAAAACTGAGAAACGACGCCCCGGCGGCCTGGTAGGGCGAGGCGAGCCCTTCCGGATCGAGGCCCAATTCCTCTTTGACAAGTGTGGCGAGCCCTGTTCCCGGATCATACAAAATCCGCCGTGCGATCGCCTCCGCCTGTTTGGAATCGACCCCCTTGGACTCGAAGATTTTCGTCAATTCGACGATTTCTTCCTCCGGGTTCGTCGACAATTCTTTTTTCTCCAGAGCGATTTGATGTTCGAGGAGTTCCCGCTGAGTTCGGACGGAAATGTATTCGCCCGCGGCCATGGAAAACCCGCCGGCCAGGAGTCCCGCGACTCCGGCTAAAAGGATGACCTTGGGATTGGGGTCCGCGCCCGCGACGCCGATGATCAAACTGGCGTTCGAGACCAACCCGTCGTTCGCCCCGAAAACGACGGCCCGCAGGGCGCCCCCTCCGCCCGCCCAACGATGCCAACGCTCACCGGATACCGGGTTTTTTTTTGTTTTCATGGCTCCTCCTCTCTCCCCATATATACTTGGGAGGCCTTATCGCCGTCAATGAATAAGGCGCCCGACTTGGCGGACTTGGCTTGAAACTTTTCCGGGGAAGGGAGGAATGGCGTTCATCGGAACTCAGACCATTTTACCGAAAGCCGGAGTGACCCGATCTACCGGAGGATTCCCCGTTATGTTAGAATCCGGGGAGGAGATGGACCTGATGATACGCCCCGGGACGGACCGATCGCGGCTATTTTTATTCTCTCGCCGCGCCTTGCTCCCGGGTCGGGCCATTTTCTCGTTTCATGCCTTGCCCACGCGGCGTGCTTTGCCCGCGGACCGGGCCTTCGCGCCCTTTCTCTGTGCGCTCCTTCTGCTCACCGCCTCGATCTCGATGCCCGGCCTCTCCCAAACCGTGCCGCCCGAAAAACCGGTCCCCCTTCCGATGCCGCAGGCCGCTACCGCGGCGCCCCAAACCGCGGCCGCTTCTCCGGAATTCATCCTCAAGGCGGATTTCCAGGAGCAGATCGAAAACCGGATCGTCGCCTCGGGGAACGTCGAAATCCATTATCGCGAACTGACCCTCTACGCCGACCGCATCGAATTCGACACCAAAACCAAAGACGTTTTGGCCGTCGGCCATGTGTCTTTGGTTCGTCCCGAGGAAACCTTCTCCGCCGACAAACTGGCCTTTAATATGGAGACGACTCTCGGTAAAATGGAAAACGTCATCGGACTCGTCCGGCCCGAGTACCGCTACGAATCGAGCCTGGCGGAGCGCACCGCCTCGGATTTTTTCAGTCTCGGCAAGAGCACCATCACCGCCTGCGCCCAGCCCGTGCCGCGCTGGCAATTTTCCGCGTCCCGAGCGAACATCAAGCGCGACGATTATATCGAGATGTGGAATATGGTCCTCTCGATTAAAAACGTTCCCGTTTTTTATCTGCCCTATCTCAAATACCCCATGAAGCAGCAGCGGGCGACGGGACTCCTCTCCCCCCAAGTCGGTTTCTCCGGACGAAAGGGATTCTCGGTCTCGGAGCAGTTTTATTGGGCTCTCGCCCGGAACATGGACGCCACGTTCTCGTTCGATTATTACGCCGCGAAGGGGATCGGCGGAGGGCTCGAGTACCGCTATAAATTCGCCGGCGGCACCGGCGGTCAGCTCAACGCCTATTATTTCATCTATAAAACTCCCACCGACCCGCTGGCCGGGCTCAAGCCCGAAAACGCCGCCCTGATCCGATGGCAGCACAACCAACCCCTTCCCGGCAACATCAGTTTCGTCGCCAATGTCGACTATCAGAGCTCCTTCAACTTCATGCGGGAATTCGACAACAACTACATGCGGGCCCTGATTTACAACCGGTCCTCCCAAGTCTACGTGACGAAAAACTGGGACGCGGCGAACCTCAGCCTCCGCCTGAGCCGGTTCGAGACGAGTTTTGCCGGCTTCAACCAATCGATCATCCGCGACTCCCTCCCTCTGATCAGTTTCAGCACATTCAAGAAAAAAATAATCGGCCCTCTCTATTTTTCCTTTACCTCGACGTACCATCGCTGGCAATACGGGTACACCTCCAATTTCGAGAATGGCACCCAGACCAAATCCAACGAACTTTATTTCGGGCCGACCCTCAGCGCGCCCGTCAACGCCCTGCCCTGGCTCAACTTCAATTTTTCCCTTAACGGCAACTTCAGCTATTACGGCAACAGCATCGACCCGATCACCCATCGGGTCGTCGACAAATCTTTATTCAGCGGGAACTATGTTCTGACCATGAGCCTGATTGGGCCCGTTTTTTACCGGATTTTCGACCTGAAGAATTCCACCACCCGGATCAAACACATCATCGAGCCCGAACTGACTTATCGTTACGACAGCCCGGTCGCCGTCGCGAACAGGATCGTCACGACGTATGGGTTCTACCAGTATCATCAGCTCGTCTATGGTCTTACCAATCATGTTCTCGTCAAATCCGACGGCAAACCGAGGGAGGTCATGACTTGGGGTATAACCCAGGCTCTCTACCTTTCTCCCGAACAGAGCTACATGCGGAATTTTCGACTCGAAGATGGCTCGATCCCAACGTTATCCGAGATTTCGAGTTTTATCCGTTTTTTCCCTGTGGCCGCTTTCGGCCTCGATGTCGGCGTCGGGTATAACACTTATAAATCGGTTTTTTCGAGTATTCGGGCCGGCCTGACGCTCGGCACCCCCGCCGATAATTTTTTTATGACGGCCTCCTGGTATAAAAGCCAGAATGCCTGGTATGGGGCCCAATTCTACGATCGCCACCAGGTTTCCGCCTACTCGGCCGTCAAGTTTCCCCGCCTTCAGCTCGAGGCCCTCGGCGAAGTGGACTTCAACATCACCGCCGGAAAGCTTCTCTATTCGGGCCTCGCGGTCGTTTATCATATTCAGTGCCTGGATCTCAAATTGAACGCCCGGCTCTTCAACTTTCGGGAGAAGCCGGAATTTCAATTCCGGTTCACCGTGGGACTCGGAAACATCGGAAAATCGAACGATTTTCTCGGCGGCCGGGATTTGTAATTCGGTCTTTTAAAACGGTCCGAGAATTGGTATGATGCCCGTGGAACCCCCCAACGTGCTTAAAACAAAGGTGATCCCGAAATGACTTCGACCAAGAACATTCTCTGCATCGGCGCCGGGTACGTGGGCACGCCGACGATGGCCGTCATTGCCCGCCATTGCCCCCACCACCGGATCACCGTGGTCGATATCAACGCCGAGCGGATCGCCCAATGGAATTCCGAGGCCCTCCCGATTTACGAGCCCGGCTTGGACGAGATCGTCCGCGCGGTCCGCGGCCGGAACCTATTCTTCTCGACCGACATTCCGGCGGGAATCCGGGAGGCGGATATCATTTTCGTCAGCGTCAACACCCCGACGAAGCAGTTCGGAGCCGGGGCGGGCATGGCCGCGGACCTTCAATATTGGGAAAAAACCGCCCGCGAAATCCTGCGTCATTCGCAATCCTCAAAAATCATCGTCGAAAAGAGCACCCTTCCTGTCCGGACGGCCCAGGCGATGGAGCGCATCCTCCAGGCCGCCGGCGATGGGATCCGGTTCGACGTCCTGTCGAACCCCGAGTTTCTGGCCGAAGGAACGGCGATCGACGACCTCGAAAACCCGGACCGGGTTTTGATCGGTTCGCAGGAAACGCCGGAAGGGTTGGCCGCCCGCCGGCAGCTGGTGGAGCTTTACGCGAATTGGGTCCCGCGGGAGCGGATCATCACCTCCAATATCTGGAGCAGTGAATTATCGAAATTGGTGGCCAACGCTTTTCTGGCCCAGCGGATTTCCTCGATCAACGCCGTAAGCGCGCTCTGCGAAAAAACCGGCGCGGACGTCGATGAGGTCGCCCTCGCGGTCGGGATGGACCACCGGGTCGGCCGTCATTTCCTCAAAACCAGCGTGGGGTTCGGCGGATCCTGTTTTAAAAAAGACATCCTGAACTTGGTTTACATCTGCCGCCATTACGGCCTGACCGAAGCGGCCGATTACTGGCACGGCGTCCTGCGGATCAACGACTACCAGACCGAGCGGTTCGTCCTGAATATGCTCGCCACCATGCACAACACCCTGGCCGACAAGCAGATCGCCCTGTTCGGGTTCGCTTTCAAGGCCGACACCGGTGACACCCGCGAAAGCCCGGCGATTCAAGTCGCCCGCCGGCTCCTCGAGGAGCGGGCCCGCTTGGTCATCACCGACCCGAAGGCGTTGGGCAACGCCCGCAAGGATCTCGCCGGTCTCGATGGCCGCGTCCGTTACGAGGAAGATCCCTACGCGGCCGCGGCCGGAGCCGATGCCATCGCCGTCCTGACCGAGTGGGGCCTCTTCCGTGACCTGGATTACGCGAAAATATTCCAAGCCATGAACAAGCCGGCTTTCATTTTCGACGGCCGGAATATTCTCGATCATCAGGCCCTGTTTCGGCTGGGCTTCAACGTCCAGGCTATCGGCAAACCGCCGCTCAACCGGTTCATGGATTAACATGGACGGACATGGATTGACATGAAAAAACGAATCTTGGTCACGGGGGGCGCGGGTTTCATCGGATCCCATCTCTGCGATCGTCTCGTCGACCGGGGCGACGATGTCTTGTGCCTGGACAATTTCTTCTCCGGGGCCAAGGACAATATCCGGCACTTGCTCCCCCGGCCGAATTTCGAACTGATCCGCCACGATCTGACGTATCCTTACCTGGCCGAAGTCGACGAAATCTACAACCTGGCCTGCCCGGCTTCGCCCATCCATTACCAGTCCAACCCGGTGAAAACGATCAAGACGAACGTCTTGGGCGCGATCCACATGCTGGGGTTGGCCAAGCGGGTCAAGGCCAAGATCCTCCAGGCGTCGACCAGCGAGATCTACGGCGATCCCCAAGTCCACCCTCAGCGGGAAGATTACTGGGGATATGTGAACCCCATCGGCGTCCGGGCCTGCTACGACGAGGGCAAACGCTGCGCCGAAACGCTCTTCTTCGATTATCACCGGCAGAACCGGGTCAACATCCGGGTGGCCCGAATCTTCAATGTCTATGGCCCCCGAATGCATCCCGACGACGGCCGGGTCGTCAGCAATTTCATCACCCAAGCCCTGCAGTCGCGGGATTTGACCGTGTATGGGGACGGATCCCAGACCCGTTCGTTTTGTTATGTGGACGATCTGGTCGAGGGGCTTCTCCTGTTTATGGACGCGCCCGACGACTGTATCGGGCCGATGAATCTCGGAAATCCCCATGAGATCTCCGTTTCCGAATTGGCCGGTCAAATCATCGCCTTGACGGGATCCTCGTCTAAGGTGATCCACGCCCCGCTTCCTCCCGACGACCCCCGGCAGCGCCGGCCCGATATCTCTCTGGCGCGAGCCAGGCTGGGTTGGGAGCCGAAGATCGGACTGACCGAAGGCCTGGAGAGGACGATCCGGTATTTCAGCCCCCTTCGTGAAAATCAACGGATGTGAGTCAGCGGATGCATCGCGAACTCCCCGCTTCGGGGGTCGGCGGCGGCTTTGTTTATATCCATCGGTCTCCCTGAGCACGGTTTCTCCATGATGTATTCAGATGACGATGAGTAAAAATTCTCGCGGAAGCAATCCTCGGAGTTTCTGATGAAAGTCTCGGACCTAACGAATGTTTTCGGGCAAATTTCCCGCGGTCTTCCCCTCCTGCCCCGGACCGTCGCCCTAGTCTGGAACGCCGCGCCGGGCTGGAATCTGGCCTGGCTGATTCTCCTCGTCGCCCAGAGCCTTGTCCCCGTCGGGATCGTTTATTTGACCCGAGCCCTGGTTGACGGCCTATCGGCCGCGGTCGGCCGCGGCCTGACCTGGGACAACATCGGCGGACCGCTCGTCCTGGCGGCGCTCATGGGCGGGCTGACGCTCCTCGGTCTGGGTCTCCAGAGCTTGACCGCCTGGATCTCGACCATCCAAAGCGAAACCGTTCGCGACGGGCTGGCGAGGCGGATTCACGCCCAGTCGATCGCCATCGATTACCGCCATTTCGAGGATCCCGATTTCTACGACCGGCTTCATCGCGCCCGAGTGGGCGGGGCCGAACTGCCGCTGGCCCAGGCGACGGCCCTGGGCAGCCTCCTCCAGAGCAGCTTGACGCTGATCGCCATGGCGGCCGTGCTCTTCCGATACGGCCCCTGGATCCCGTTGGCCCTTCTCGTCGGCACGGGTCCGACGTTGTTCGTCGTCGTCCGCAACAGCCGGCGCCTCTACCGGTGGTCGCGGAAATCGACCCCGGCCCAGCGGCGCGTCTATTACTACGACTGGCTGCTCACGGCCCGGGACAACGCCGCCGAAATTCGGCAGTTCGGGCTCGGCGGCTATTGGAACGCCGCCTATGAGCGTGAACGGGGCATCCTCCGAGCCGAACGGATCGCCCTAGCCAAGCGGCAGGCGGCCGGACAATTCGCCGCCGGGACGATGGGACTCGCGGCCGGAGGGGCGGCGCTGGCTTGGATCGGGCGCGGGGCCATGCGCGGCGCCCTCAGCCTCGGCGATATCGCCCTCTTCGCCCAAGCCTTCAATCAGGGGCAGTCGCTGATCCGAACGCTCCTCCAGAACGCCGGGCAGATCTACACGAATTTTCTTTACCTCGGCGACTTCTTCGAGTTTCTCGATTTAAAACCGAGCGGGGATATTCGGCTTCCGGAGTCGTCGGAAGCGCCGGCCTTGGACACGGCCGAAGTCCTCTCCGGCCTCCAGGCTCTCAACCTCCGGCCCGTCGGCCTGCGATTCGAAAACGTTTCCTTCACCTATCCCGGGTCGAAAAAATCGGCCGTTCAAGGTTTGTCCTTCGACCTCGAGGCTGGAAAAACGACCGCTGTCGTCGGCGAAAACGGCGCCGGGAAAAGCACCCTCATCAAACTCATCACCCGCCTCCATGAACCGAGCGAGGGGCGGATTCTCTGGAACGGCCGCGACGTCCGCGAATTTACGGGAACCGATATCCGGGAACGGACGACCGTCCTGCTCCAAATCCCGATGCAGTACCAGGAAAGCGCGGCGACGAACGTCCGCCTTGGCCGTCTCGACGCGGACCTCGAAGCCGTCCAAGAGGCCGCCCGCGCGTCCGGGGCGGCGGACTTCATTGAGCGCTTGCCCCGCTCCTACGAAACTCCGCTCGGCCGGATGTTCGAGGGCGGCGTCGATCTCAGCACAGGAGAGTGGCAGAAACTTGCCTTGGCCCGAGCTCTGGCCCGGCCGGCGCCTCTTCTTCTCCTCGACGAACCGACGAGCGCCCTGGATGCCTGGGCCGAGGCCGAATGGTACACCCGGCTTCGCCGCGCCCTCGGCGGCCGGACGATGCTTCTCATCACTCACCGGCTGACCACGGCCCAACGAGCGGACGTTATTTGCGTGATGACCGGCGGCCGGATCGTGGAATCGGGGACGCACGACGATTTGCTGGCCGCAGGCGGCCGGTACGCCCTTGCCTGGGCGGGTCAAACCAAAGCTTGACCCCGCGAGTCTCAGTCCCGCGTCATCATCCAATCCATCAAGGCGGCGGCTTTTTTATCGATCGGCGAACGGCGTTTTCTCCCGAAGAAAAGGGCTCGGAGGGCGGGCGCGTTGTTTTTGAAAAGCACCCAGAACGACGCCGGATAGTAAAAAAAGACGCGGGGAGAATCCGCCCGGACGGGATACCGCGCGGCGATCGATTGCCGGGAAGGAAAAATCCTTCGGGCGGCGAGGGCGAGTTTATCCCTCCAACGCTTGCGGCCCATGAAAAGAACAAGATTCGGATGGGGCGTCGCTCCCGGCGATTGATCGGACTCGTCCTTGAACACGGATTCCTTGGCTTCGTTCCAGATCTCCGACGGCAGGGGAGATGAATCGATCCTGTCCAGTCCGTTCGCCGGAATCGCCGCTCCGAGAAGCTCTGCGGCAAGCGCGAGCAGAAGCCGGACCGACCGCCCCACGCCGGAGGCCCGCGCTCTAACTCCAAGGAATTCCCAGTTCATGGCCAGGCGGGAAACAACCTCCGCGAGATCGCAGAGCGGCCGCAAGCCGAAGGCGAAGCGATGGATCGCGGCATGAACGCCGATATGGATGAGGAGATCCTCAGGCGATAGGGCCAGGACATTGACTCCGGCGATCCGGGCCGGAATGGCCGCTTCCCAGAGGAGACCGACATCCCATCGGAACGGATAGTCCGGTTTGGTCATTTCCCAGTGGACCTCGATCATGGTCTTTGCGGCCGTGTTAAAGTAATGAAATTCGTTCTCGTCTTCGGGCGGGGAGAGGTGGAATTCACGGGCCGTGAATCCGGCCATGACCAAGGCCGCGTCCGCCTGCCCTAAATCCTCCCGTTGAACAAGAAGATCCACGTCCGACATGGGCCTTAAAGCGATATTTCCATATACGGCTTCGGCGAGGTAAGCCCCCTTCAGGACGATCGTCGGAACGCCGGCCGCCTTCAATGCCTCGAGGGCGGATGTCAACGCCCGGAATCGCCGCACATTGACGGCCGCACTGAGGAGATAATCGCTTCGCAATTTCCCGCCGACTTGAGAAGGAACGACGATGTCGGGTTCTCTGAGTTTTGTCCGATAATAAAGAAGCGGACTCAGACCATGCCGACGTGCTTCCGCGAGAACCGCCCCCCAGTCCTCCTCGCTCCAGTTCCGCTCTTCGCTCGAGCAGGGGAGAAGCAGCGACTTCTCGCGGGGAGCATAGTTCAGAAAAGCAAGAAGCCGTGCCTGGGCGATATTCATGATGCCGGCGTTTTCGGTTCGCCCTGGATCGCCTCCTGCCTTGCATGAGCCACCGCGCAGAAATATGGGATCCGGACGTCCATCTCCCCCGTTTCGAGATGGGAATGAGCTGGACACCACAAGCACAGGTTGATGATCGGGCATTTGCGGCACGTGTCCAGAAATTCCTTGCTCCGCGAACGCAGATCGCGCACTCGCGGAATGACTTTCTCCCAGGCTTCCCGCAGACGCATGGTCCGCAAATCGGCCGTCGTCCCCGGCGCCCAGAGTGAGGAGCAGAGCCGGAAAGTCCCGTCATATCCGATGCTGAAGCTCCCGTTGCCCGCCCCACAGTGAAACAGATGATCGCATCCGATATGACCGAAATCCGGAGAGATCAGCTTGTCGCAGTTCTTCTCGAGGGCTTTGAATCTTTTCGCGTCCGCCCGCTCCAGGGCGACGATCTCCTCCGGCGTCAGCCGCTCGGCCCGGATCATCACGTTCCTCGCTTCGTCCCCATCGAAGCGGCCGTGGAGCATCGGGTCGTAACGGAAATAATCCTTGGTGTGCCGTTCGCAGAATTCCCGGATCGCGGACATTTCTGCGAGATTGGAACGCATGGCCATGGCCTTGAGCCGGATTTTAACGCCGCTCTTGAGGAGCCGTTCGAATCCCCGGGTAAACGCGGCAAAGGATCCCGGCCGCCCGCTCACCCTTTCATACGTCGCCTCCGTCACCCCGTAGACAGTCACTTCGATATCCCGGGGCGGGTAAGCCCGGAAGAGTTCCACGTGCTCTTCGCCGATGAGCGTCGCGTTGGTGAAAACGGAAAGGAGAAGCCCTTTCCGCTTGAGGCCGAGATAAATTTCCTTGAAATCTTCGCGGAGGAGAGGCTCGCCGCCTGATATCAGACACCACATGGCGCCCAAATCCACCGCCTGGTCGGCGATTCCCAGGATTTCGGCCCGGGTCAGTTCTTTATCTTTCGGCTTCCGATCCCCGGCCGGGAGGTTGATGTAGCAATGGCGGCAATCGTTGTTGCAGCGGGCCGTGATTTCCAAATCGAAGCTTATGACCGCCCGCCGGGCTTTCATTTTATCCCACAGGGCGAAATCCTGGATTTCCTTGGATTGGATATTGGTTTCGTTCAAAGTCTTCCTCTCGATTTTTCCACCGGCGATCTTAAACTTGCTGAATGGATCAGTCTACCGGACGCTCGACTAACTCGAGGAAGGCTCTGATATCCCCGAGATCTTCGCGGATAAGACGGTAGACCTTGGCGTCGTCGGTTTTCCAATAGAGATGGACCAAGAGATTTCGGAACTTCGCCATTCGTCTGAGACGCTCGACGAGTTCCGGCGGAATGGCGCCTATTTCGCCGAGGATCACGAAGCAATCGCCGTAGTCCCGAGGCGAGCGTCCGCCGGATCTGGCCGTAATGTGATGGCAGATATCGATTGCGCCCTCGATCGCCACGATCAGGTTATATTTAGCCGCGTCGATCGTCGCCGGGGACGCCAAAAAATCGATCTCGCCGAATTCGGCGGCGGCGGTCAACTTGCGCAGGGCATTCCTTATTTCCCCCGCAAGTTGACGGATGCGATCGGGGTCAAAGTCTGTCATGCCGGACCTCCCGCAAGTAGCGATCAGCCAACGGTTTGAAGTCGAAGTACTCGCCCCAAGTCGAAGCCAGAAAGTCGACCCGCCGATCCTCATCTTGTGAGAAGATCAGGCGACCCGAGACGGCCGCGAACTGGAACGCGACAGGCGCCCCGTTGAGGACTTTGACGTCCACGGGAATCAAGCCGATTCGTTTTTCGACATATAGAGAGAGTTCGATGGCGGTCTCGATGGGATCGTCGGCTGCGGGGGATTCGAGTCGCAGGAAAACGGCGACATCGATATCCCGAGGATTCCCTCCTGTTAGGACGGATCCGTGGAGATAAGCGAAGAGAATCTCCGGACGGGAGGAGAGGATTCTCGCGAGATCCGCCAAGAGCTGATCGATGTCTATCATTGGGGTTGAAAAAATCATAACACATCCAGAGGCGGCGTAAAAGTTCTCCGCGCGTCCCAAAAAGCGATAAAAATACCCAACGGGTCCCCCTGGCCGATCCTTTGGATCGATCTCGTGGAATGCGAGCCACAGTCCTGGCCTTACGCCCCGCATAATCTCTAACCATCAGGAGAGCGATGAATCCATGCGGGCGATGAAAAATCGTTGACGGAAAGTAAAAAAAAAGACAAGATTGACCCGGAGAACGCGAAGCCGACATGTCCTACGTAAAGAAACTCAAACCCCACGAATTCCGCCTCTGGCGCGGTAAAGGCCCCCAACTCGGCCAACTCGACATCGAGCTGACCGAGCGGTGCAACAACGTCTGCCTTCATTGCCTGATCAATCGCTCCGAGCACGACGTAAGCGCCCGGTCGCGGGAGATGGACACGGACTTCGTGAAAAATCTCCTCCGCCAAGCCGCCGATCTGGGTTGCCTGATGGTCCGTTTTACCGGCGGCGAACCGCTCCTCCGCGAGGATTTCGCCGAACTTTATCTTTATGCCCGACGCCTGGGGATGCGGGTGATCCTTTTCACCAACGGCCGGCTGATCACGGAAGAGTTGGCCGACCTCCTCGCCCGCGTCCCGCCCGGCAGGTGGGTCGAAGTCTCGGTCTACGGCATGCATCCCGCGTCCTACGACGCCTCGGCCGGGGCCAAAGGATCGTTCGTCGAATTCCGCCGCGGGGTGGAACGGCTGCGGGTGCGCGGCATCCCCTTCGTGGTGAAGGGCGCGATCCTGCCCGCCAACAAAGACGAGCGGGAAGAATTTAAGGAGTGGGCCGCGGCGCTTCCCTCCATGGACCATCTCCCCGGCGAATCGATGAACTTCGACCTGCGGGCCCGGCGCGACGACCCGGCCAAGAACGAGCGGATCCGCAAATTGCGCCTTTCTCCCGAAGAAACCGTGCGGAGGTTGGCTCGTGATCCCCGTTATGTCTCCGGGATGCGCGAGTTTTGCTCCAAGTTTATGGGCGCTCCCGGCGATCTGCTGTTCAGGTGCGGCGCGGGGCACGGGACTTGCGTCGACGCTTACGGCAAAGCCCAAATGTGCATGCCGCTGCGCCATCCGGATACGGTTGTTGATTTGCGCGTTGCCGGCCCGAACGTCCCTTCATCCGGAGTTCGTTTTTCTTCCTCCGCGACTTCCAACAGCGCTTCCAACAATAGCGTAACCAAGGGCCGCTCATTGAACGATCACACATCCGCTTCCCTAAAGATTTCACCCCTAAAATACGCTCTCACCGAATTTTTTCCGCGCCTGAGGGAAATGCGGGCGACGAATCCCGAATACCTCCGTCGCTGCGCCCGGTGCTTTCTCAAAGGTTTATGCGAGCAGTGCCCGGGGAAGTCGTGGATGGAGCACGGGACACTCGACACTCCGGTCGAATACCTCTGCGCCGTGGCCCATGCCCAAGCGCGATTCCTGGGCCTTCTCGCCGAAAACGAAAATTCCTGGGACGTCGAGAACGGCAAAGAGCGTATCACCGGGGGGGTCAGGTCTTAACTTTTGACGTTTTTGGCGAGACCTGGCACCAAGGGGTCAAGCCCCCGGCCTTGCGGGGCTCGTCCCAAGATTCGTAAAACGAATCTTGGGGCAGGCCGGGTCAAATCTGTCAAAAGTTAAGACCTGACCCCTTTTTACATCAAGAACAACCTCCCCGAGAAAATCGTCCTGTTGGCCGGGCCGCTGTAATCGGATCTTCAAACATTTGTCCGACTCCGGGATTCCCGTTCATTTGGCGAAGGCGCGAGGAAAATACTTCAGTATTATCAAGCTTGACGAAAAAAAGACTTGTAAAAATTAAATATGACTTGTATAATGACAATAAGGGAGCAACATATGCAAACCGTTGTATCAAGACGCGGACAGACCGTTATCCCGGCCGCCATTCGAAAGCGGTATGGAATTGCCGACGGCGCTCAACTGGTCTGGCTGGACGACGGCCAGACAATTAAAGTCGTCCCTGTCGCGGATGATCCGATCAAAGCTCTCCGCGGGCGGGGCCGCGGCAAGAAATTGACCGAGCGCTTGTTGGCCGACCGGAAAAAGGATCGTGACCTTGAACGCCGACGCTGAGATGGGGGGAAAACCCGCCCCTTTTCTTTTGGATAGTTCGGCGCTTTTGTCTTTCATCGAGGATGAGGCGGGTGCCGACCAGGTTGAACAAGCTTTAAGGCAGGAAACGACTCTATTGCCTTGGCCGGTTCTTCTGGAGGTTTACTATATCAGCATTCAGGAGGATGGTCCGTCGGAAGCGGACCGTCGCCTCGCGTTAATAAAACAACTCAGCGTCAAAATCCTTTGGGATATGGATGAATCGACATTATTGACCGCGGCTAAGTTGAAGGCCGATTTCCAGATTTCCTTCGCCGATTCCATTATTGCGGCCTTCGCCGTCCAAAGGGATGCGGTTCTGATGCATAAGGACCCGGAATTTGAGGCCTTGGCCGGAATTCTCCCGATGGAAACGCTGCCATATAAGTCATTTGTCTGATAACTTACATAGTTTTGACTATGTCTCCCTGGCCGTTTCTGTGAATTGTGCCCATTTGCAAATTCCGTTTATATAGAAGACGTGATTCGGGAATTTCCTATCCGTTTTATTCCGGCGCAGGACGGTGCTCCGTTTTGCTTTAATCTCAGGAAAACTCCGAAAGCTCAAGAGAATTTTTTTGTTCATCGGGGAAGCCGAGGACAGCTTTGAAAAGAGTCCTTTGGCTCGTGCGAAGGAGGTCAAAATGACAGAGAAAGATTTGAAGAAATCGTGGGAAGCGCCCGAGTTGATTGTGTTGGTGCGAAGCAAATCGGAAGAGGGGGTGCTGTTTTCCTGTAAAGACGGCACTAAGGCCGGACCTCAAACTGATTTCGCCACATGTGATGTCATTGGTGATTGCAGTGGTTCGTGCTCGGATGATGTAGGTTCATAATCTTTCATCTTCTATAAAAATTATACTGGACTTTCTAATTCCCAGATACTTGAAATGATCGCCAGAATGCAGCCTTTCGATGGTGGGGATATGAAACGCTTGTGATAAAGCTTAGTTCTTGACTTTTGGTTCGGCCCAACATCCCCGATCCCCCTGGGATATCGAAGTCGGAAAAGTTCGTTGGGTGATGTCTATCCTTGTTAATATCCCCTCTTTTCATTAAAATTTAGACAGAATACTCTGATCAATCGGAGGAGGGACCAAATGACCAATTCTGAGTTACGCAAAAAGGCGTGGATCGTACCCGAGTTGGTCGTCCTCATAAGAAACAAGCCAGAAGAAACGGTGTTAGTCGCCTGTAAATCGGGAACTTGGCCTGGAAAAACGGGAGACCCTAATACTAATGATTATACGTGTATTTATAATAATCCAACGTGCGCGCCTGATTGTAATGCCCACGCTGATTCCTAACAGATAGCCATATGATGAACGTCAGGCATTTCCTGCCT